>Ga0209922_100074_pt1 | contig 357553 bp, 333 predicted proteins | sample ThiBiot_500_biof_FD_183946 | JGI IMG/M metagenome (GOLD analysis project Ga0209922, IMG submission 183946) | Wastewater bioreactor microbial communities from Cape Town, South Africa - Thiocy_expt_500_biof (SPAdes) | ecosystem: Engineered > Bioreactor > Thiocyanate-remediating >... | reverse complement strand
AAGCCCAGCGTTAACCCGGCGCGGATGCCATGCTCTGGCTTAAAATCCGCCGCTTTCCTGCAAAGGGGCGTGCCGGTTCGATCCCGGCCCGGGGCACCAGATTTGCTGAGGAACCGCCATGAACCATGAAGATGCCCCTTTCGAGATTCACGTGCATGGCGACGTGAAGCTGCGTGCCGACGTGGGTTTCGATGCCCTGCAGGACGCGCTCAAACCCCTGTGGAAATACGCTGGCGCGCGCTCGCTGGCCGCTGGCGCCGCCAGCTTGTACGAGGACGAGCCGGGCATCCGGTTCGACCCGCAGGAGCACCTGCTGCAGATGTGTTGGACGCTGCAGGGCGATGAGGATTTTCGTCACCAGCTCGACGACCTGTGCATGAACCTGAACGAGCTCTCGGCCGAGGGCTCGCAGATCGAAGTCAGCTTTTATGACGCCGAGTTCGACGAGGAAGACGAGGATCAGGGCCGCGAGTCGCGCGACGACTTCATGCTGCTGTTCGTCGGCCCCACGCCGGTGGCCATCATGCAGGCCCAGCGCAATCTGCTGGTGGAAGACGTGGTGGCGCTGATGGAGCGCCATTTCGACGGCGCGGAACTCGGTGGCGTGGTGGGCGAGATCGACAAGCTGTTCGAGGGCCGCTATTCGGCGCTGACCAGCTCGCTCGATCTGGGCCGGCCGCCGCGCGGCCAAGGCGGCTCGCCTGGCCACGGCGGCGGGCGTCGGCCGCGTCACTTGCACTGAGCGCTGAGCCGGCCGGGCCGGATGCTTCCGCTCCGTGTCCCGGCACGGCCGGGACGGTGAGCCGTTGTGTCGGCAGTCAGCTTGACGTCACGGCAATACCTTTGAACTCGCCCGTGGCAATGCGCTTCTGCCACTCCGCCGGCCCGGTGATATGGGCGCTGGTGCCGCCCGCGTCCACGGCCACGGTGACGGGCATGTCGACCACGTCGAATTCGTAGATGGCTTCCATCCCCAGGTCTTCAAAGCCCACCACCTTGGCGTGCTTGATGGCCTTGGACACGAGGTAGGCGGCGCCGCCCACGGCCATCAGGTAGGCCGACTTGTGTTTCTTGATGCTTTCGATGGCGACGGGGCCGCGCTCGGCCTTGCCGATCATGGCGATCAGGCCGGTTTGCTCCAGCATCATGTCGGTGAACTTGTCCATGCGCGTGGCGGTGGTGGGGCCGGCGGGGCCCACGGCCTCGTCACGCACGGGGTCCACGGGGCCGACGTAGTAGATGACGCGGTTGGTGAAGTCGACCGGCAGCTTTTCGCCCTTGGCCAGCATGTCCTGGATGCGCTTGTGCGCGGCGTCGCGGCCCGTCAGCATCTTGCCGTTCAGGAGCAGGGTGTCGCCGGGCTTCCAGCTCGCCACCTCCTCCTTGGTCAGGCTGTTCAGATCGACGCGCCTGGACTTGTTGTAGTCGGGCTCCCAGTCGATCTTGGGCCACAGATCCAGGCTGGGCGCCTCCAGGTACACGGGGCCGCTGCCGTCCATCACGAAGTGGGCGTGGCGCGTGGCCGCGCAGTTGGGGATCATGGCCACGGGCTTGCTGGCGGCGTGCGTGGGGTACATCTTGATCTTGATGTCCAGCACGGTGGCGAGGCCCCCCAGGCCCTGGGCGCCGATGCCGAGGGCATTGACCTTCTCGTACAGCTCCAGGCGCAGTTCCTCGACCTGGGTGAGCTTCTCGCCGCGTGCGCTCTTCGCCTGCAGCTCGTACATGTCCAGGTCTTCCATCAGGCTTTCCTTGGCAAGCAGCACCGCCTTTTCCGCCGTGCCGCCTATGCCTATGCCCAGCATGCCCGGCGGGCACCAGCCGGCGCCCATGGTGGGCACGGTCTTCAGTACCCAGTCCACCAGGCTGTCGCTGGGGTTCATCATGATCATCTTGGACTTGTTCTCGCTGCCGCCGCCCTTGGCGGCCACGGTCACGTCGAGCTTGTCGCCGGGCACGATCTGCACGTTGATGACGGCGGGCGTGTTGTCCTTGGTGTTCTTGCGCGCAAAGTGCGGGTCGGCTACGACCGAGGCGCGCAGCGTGTTGTCGGGGTGGTTGTAGCCGCGGCGCACGCCTTCGTTGATGGCGTCCTCCAGGCTCTGGTCAGCGGCAAAGCCCTCGAAACGCACGTCCATGCCCAGCTTCAGGAAGACGTTGACGATGCCCGTGTCCTGGCAGATCGGGCGGTGGCCCGTGGCGCTCATCTTGCTGTTGGTGAGGATTTGCGCCATCGCGTCCTTGGCGGCGGGGCTTTGCTCGCGCTCGTAGGCGCGCGCCAGGTGCTCGATGTAGTCGGCGGGGTGGTAGTAGGAGATGTACTGCAGGGCAGCGGCGATGGACTCGATCAGGTCGTCCTGCTTGATGATGGTCATGGGGAAGTCCTCGTGGCAATCGAAAATTGGGCAGTGGAGACGGCGCCAGGGCTATGCCACTTCTGCTACTGTGCACCGCATCCGTGTATTTTGACAGGCTCACCCATGAGCGATGCTGACAAATCCATGCGCGTGGAGCGCGACAGCTTTGGCCCCATCGATGTGCCGGCCAGCCGGCTGTGGGGCGCGCAGACGCAGCGTTCGCTGCTCCATTTCGCCATCAGCGGCGAGCGCCAGTCGCTGGAGATCATTCGCGCGCTGGCGCGGGTCAAGCGCGCGGCCGCGGTGGTCAACGAAGGTCTGGGTCAGCTTGATCCGACGAAAGCCGATGCCATCGTGCGCGCCGTGGATGAGGTGCTGGCCGGCCGGCACGACGGCGAGTTCCCGCTGGTGGTCTGGCAGACTGGCTCGGGGACCCAGACCAACATGAACATGAACGAGGTGCTGGCCAACCGCGCCAGCGAGTTGCTGGGCGGCCCGCGTGGCGAGCAGCGCCTGGTGCACCCCAACGACGACGTCAATCGAAGTCAGTCGAGCAACGACACCTACCCGACCGCCATGCACGTGGCGGCGGCCGAGGCGATCGAGCGCCATCTATTGCCCGCCCTGGCTCGCCTGCGCGCCACGCTGGACGCCAAGGCGCGGGCCTTTGCGGACGCCACTCCGATCACACTGGGCCAGGAGGTGTCGGGCTGGGCGGCCCAGCTGGCGCACGCCGAGCGGCATGTGCGCGCGACGCTGCCGCATCTGCACGAACTGGCACTGGGCGGCACGGCGGTGGGCACTGGCCTGAACGCCCCCAGGGGCTATGCCGAGGCGGTGGCGCGGGAGCTGGCGCGCCTGACCGGCCTGCCTTTCGTGACCGCGCCCAACAAGTTCGAAGCCCTGGCCAGTTGCGACGCGCTGGTGCAGGCACATGGCGCGCTCAAGGGCCTGGCCGCGAGCCTGATGAAGATCGCCAATGACGTGCGCTGGCTGGCCAGCGGCCCGCGCAGCGGGTTGGACGAAATCAGCATCCCCGAGAACGAACCCGGTTCGTCCATCATGCCCGGCAAGGTTAACCCGACACAGAGCGAGGCCTTGACCATGCTGTGCGCGCAGGTGCTGGGCAATGACGTGGCCATCAGCATCGGCGGTGCCTCGGGCAATTTCGAGCTGAACGTGTTCCGTCCCATGATCGCGCACAACTTCCAGCAGAGCGTGCGCCTGCTGGCCGACGGCATGGCCAGCTTCAACGACCACTGCGCCGCCGGCATCGAGCCCAACCGCCAGCGCATCGACGAGTTGGTGCAGCGCTCGCTGATGCTGGTGACGGCGCTCAACCCCCATATCGGTTACGACAAGGCGGCGAAGATCGCCAAGCGCGCGCACCAGGACGGCCTGAGCCTGCGCGAGGCCGCAGTGGCGAGCGGATTCTTGAGCGCCGAGCAGTTCGATGCCTGGGTGCGGCCGCAGGACATGGTGTAGTTTGAAGCTACTGAAAATGTAGCTGTTGCCGCTTGCTGCATGAGCGCTGGAGCCCATTTTAAACGGTTGTCGGAGGCTGACCGGCGTCCCGATCGGCACGGTTCTCCAGGGGGTCTGCGCTCGTCGTGTCGGCCGCTGGCGTGTCACCCGGCGGTCACCGGGTGCGGCCACGGCAGGGATGCACCCTGAGTCAGTGCTTTGTAAGAGCCTGATCGGATGATGAAACCGTCTGTCCCGTCAGCGCGGGATGGGTGTGTTCAACTTCTTTCCCTCTCATCCAGGAGACAACGCTCATGAGCGCCATTCAATCGGTTCTGGTCGAAAACCGCGTGTTCCCCCCCAGCGAGGCCATGGTCAAGGCCGCCCGCATCAGCGGCATGGGTGCCTACCAGGCACTGTATGACGAGGCCGAGAAGGACTTCGAAGGCTTCTGGGCGCGCCGGGCACGCGAACACCTGGTGTGGGCCAAACCCTTCACCCAGGTGCTGGACGATTCGAACAAGCCTTTCTACAAGTGGTTCGCCGACGGCCAGCTGAATGCCAGCGCCAACTGCCTGGACAAGCACATGGGCACGCCGGTCGAGAACAAGACCGCCATCATCTTCGAGGCCGACGGCGGCGAAGTCACCAAGCTCACCTACAAGGAGCTGCTGGCGCGCGTGAGCCAGTTCGCCAACGGCCTGAAGGCGCACGGCGTCAAGAAAGGCGACCGGGTGCTGGTCTACATGCCGATGACCATCGAGGGCCTGGTGGCGATGCAGGCTTGCGCGCGCATCGGCGCCACGCACAGCGTGGTGTTCGGTGGCTTCTCGGCCAAGGCGGTGCAGGAGCGCATCCAGGACGCGGGCGCCGTGGCCGTCATCACCGCCAACTACCAGATGCGTGGCGGCAAGGAACTGCCGCTGAAGGCCATCGTCGACGAGGCCCTGAGCCTGGGTGGCTGCGATTCGATCAAGAACGTGTTCGTGTACGAGCGCACCAAGACGCCGTGCAACATGGTGGCGGGGCGCGACAAGACCTTCACGCAGATGATGGAAGGCCAGGGCACCGAGTGCGCCCCTGAGATCGTCGACGCCGAGCACCCGCTGTTCGTGCTCTACACCAGTGGCTCCACCGGCAAGCCCAAGGGCGTGCAGCACGCCACCGGTGGCTACCTGCTGTGGGCCAAGATGACCATGGAGTGGACCTTCGACCTGAAGGACAGCGACGTCTTCTGGTGCACCGCGGACATCGGCTGGGTCACCGGCCACACCTACATCGTCTACGGCCCGCTGGCCGCGGGCGCGACGCAGATCATGTTCGAGGGCGTGCCGACCTACCCGGACGCCGGCCGCTTCTGGCAGATGATCGAGCGCCACAAGTGCAGCATCTTCTACACCGCGCCCACGGCCATCCGCTCGCTCATCAAGGCGTCGGAAACCAATGAGCAGGTGCACCCGAAGAATTCCGACCTGTCCTCGCTGCGCATCCTGGGCAGCGTCGGCGAGCCGATCAACCCCGAGGCCTGGATGTGGTACTACCGCAATGTCGGTGGCGAGCGCTGCCCCATCGTCGACACCTGGTGGCAGACCGAGAACGGCGGCCACCTGATCACGCCGCTGCCGGGCGCCACGCCGCTGGTGCCGGGTTCGTGCACGCTGCCGCTGCCCGGCGTCTTTGCCGGCATCGTCGACGAGGCGGGCAACGACATGCCCTGGGGCTCGGGCGGCATCCTGGTCATCAAGAAGCCCTGGCCCAGCATGATCCGCACCATCTGGGGTGATCCGGAGCGCTTCAAGTCCAGCTACTTTCCCGAAGAGCTCAAGGGCTATTACCTGCGATGCCGAGCGAGGCTACTTCCGTGTCACCGGCCGCATCGACGACGTGCTGAACGTCTCCGGTCACCGCATGGGCACGATGGAGATTGAATCCGCCCTGGTGGCCAAGACCGACCTGGTGGCCGAGGCCGCGGTGGTTGGGCGGCCGGACGACACCACGGGCGAAGCCATCTGCGCCTTCGTCGTGCTCAAGCGTTCGCTGCCGCAGGGCGACGAGGCCAGGCAGATCGCCAAGGAACTGCGCGACTGGGTGGCCAAGGAGATCGGCCCCATCGCCAAGCCCAAGGACATCCGCTTTGGCGAGAACCTGCCCAAGACGCGTTCGGGCAAGATCATGCGCCGCCTGCTGCGCAGCCTGGCCAAGGGCGAGCAGATCACGCAGGACACGACGACGCTGGAAAACCCCGCCATCCTGGCGCAGCTGGATCAGACCTACTGATCGGCGCCCGGCGCGCAGCGGCCCGGTGGCCGCTGCGATGGGTGGCAGACACAAAAAAGCCCGCCTTGAAGGCGGGCTTTTTGCTGGGGATCAGCCGCGCGGGGTGGCGATCACTTCAGCGACAGCACCCACTGGGCCAGCTTCTTGGCCTCGTCGGCGTTGACGTTGGCGTTGGGAGGCATCGGCACGGCACCCCAGACGCCCGAGCTGCCCTTCTGGATGTGCGTCACCAGCAGGTCCAGCGCCTTGGCGTCGCCGGCGTACTTCTTGGCCACGTCCTTGTAGGCCGGGCCGACCAGCTTCTTGTCGGTGGCGTGGCAGGCCATGCAGTTCTTGGCCTTGGCCATGGCCTCATCGGCCAGCGCGGGCGCTGACATCGTCACAGCGGCCAGAGCGGCAAAAGTGAACAGAACACGCTTCATCGTCATATCTCCATCGAGGGTGGTTGCGCTACAGTGGAATAACGCGATTGTAAAGTTTCCGGTTGACGCCGGGCAGAGATGAAACCTGGAACACATCAAGGAAAACCATGTATCTGCTGGGATTGGGAATCGTTTTGTTGCTGTTGAAATGGCAGGAGATTGGGCCTGTCGCCACCTGGTCGTGGTGGTGGGTGCTGGCGCCGTTTGCCGGCGCGGCGCTGTGGTGGGCCTGGGCCGACTGGTCGGGCTACACCAAACGCAAGGCCATGGAGCGCGAGGACCAGCGCAAGCTCGATCGCATCAACCGGCAGCGTGAGGCGATCGGCCACAAGCCCAAGGCCGCGCCGCCTCGGCGGCGATGAAGGGAAAATGAATTTCGCGCCCACCTGGCGTGCGCCAATAGCTATCATATTCGCAGTGCTTGACGAATGTGAGACGGCATGGCGCCTATGGCGCGCGGTGACGCCGGCGTTCAGAAATCGTCCAGCACGGCGCCCCGGCTCGCGCTCGACGCGTTGAAGGCGAACTTGGCCTGCACGCCGCGCGTGTAGCGTGGTGGCGGCGCGGTCCAGGCAGCACGGCGGCGCGCGATCTCGTCGTCCGGCACGTTGAGCTGCAGCAGCAACCGATGCGCATCGATGGTGATCGAATCGCCCTCGTGCACCAGGGCGATGGTGCCGCCCACCGCCGCCTCGGGCGCCACGTGGCCCACCACCATGCCCCAGGTGCCACCCGAAAAACGCCCGTCGGTGATCAGGCCCACGCTCTCGCCCAAGCCTTCGCCCACCAGCGCGCCGGTCGGGGCCAGCATTTCCGGCATGCCCGGGCCGCCCTTGGGACCCAGGTAGCGCAGCACCATCACGTCGCCGGCCTTGATCTGGCCCGCCAGGATGGCCTCCAGCGCCGACTGCTCGTCCTCGAACACGCGCGCCGGGCCGGTCATGACGGGGTTTTTCAGACCGGTGATCTTGGCCACGCAGCCTTCGGGGCTGAGGTTGCCCTTGAGAATGGCCAGGTGGCCCTGCTCGTACAGGGGTTGGTCGATGGGGCGGACCACATCCTGGTCTGCGCGGGGCACATCGGGCACGTCGACCAGCGTTTCGGCGATGGTCTTGCCGGTGATGGTCATGCAGTCGTCGTGCAGCAGGCCCGCGTTCAGCAGCATCTTCATCACCTGTGGAATGCCACCGGCCTTGTGCAGGTCGACCGCCAGGTACCTGCCGCTGGGCTTCATGTCGCAGAACACCGGCACCTTCTTGCGCATGCGCTCGAAGTCGTCGATGGTCCACTCGACGCCGGCCGCATGCGCGATCGCCAGGAAGTGCAGCACCGCGTTGGTCGAGCCGCCCACGGCCATGATCACGGCCACCGCGTTCTCGATCGCCTTGCGCGTGACGATGTCGCGCGGCTTCAGGTCCTTCTTGATGGCTTGGATCAGCACCTTGGCCGATTCCTTCGCCGAATCCACTTTCTCCTGGTGCGGGTTGGCCATGGTGCTGGAGTAGGGCAGGCTCATGCCCAGCGCCTCGAAGGCGCTGCTCATGGTGTTGGCGGTGTACATGCCGCCGCAGGAGCCGGTGCCGGGAATGGCGTGCTGCTCGATGTCCTTGAGCTCCTGGTCGCTGATCTTGTGCGCGGCGTTGGCGCCCACGGCCTCGAACACGCTCACGATGTTCAGGTCGCAGCCATGCAGGCAGCCGGGCAGGATGGTGCCGCCGTAGACGTAGATGCTGGGCACGTTGGCGCGCAGCATGCCCATCATGCCGCCGGGCATGTTCTTGTCGCAGCCGCCGATGACCACGCAGCCGTCCATCCACTGGCCCTGCACGCAGGTCTCGACGCAGTCGCTGATCACCTCGCGGCTGACCAGTGAGTACTTCATGCCCTCGGTGCCCATGGCCATGCCGTCGCTGATCGTCGGCGTGCCGAACACCTGGGCGTTGCCGCCGGCTTCCCGGATGCCTTCGATGGCGGCGTCGGCCAGCTTCTGCAAGCCCGAATTGCAGGGCGTGATGGTGCTGTGGCCGTTGGCGACGCCGACCATCGGCTTGGCGAAATCGCCCTCGGTGTAGCCCATGCCGTAGAACATCGAGCGGTTGGCGGCGCGCGCCTTGCCCTGGGTGATGTGGGCGCTGCGGCGGTTGATGGGCAGTGAATCGCTCATGACGGTGCTCCAGCGGTGACGGCTGTCCAGTGTAGGCAGCGGCGGCGGCGGGCGCACCCATGCCCCTGCGGGCGTCGTGGTGGCTGCGACATAATCCGGCGGCCTGTCCCCGGCGCCGCCCAAGCGGTGGCGCCAGGGCGCGCACCGTGGCCCGCCAGCGCCTGGGCCGGCCCTGTCACCCCGTCTTACCTTCAACGCTTGCACGATGCCTGCCTACCGTTCCAAGACCTCCACCGCCGGCCGCAACATGGCTGGTGCCCGCGCCCTGTGGCGCGCCACCGGCATGAAGGACGCCGACTTCAGCAAGCCCATCGTGGCGGTGGTCAACTCCTTCACCCAGTTCGTGCCCGGCCACGTGCACCTGAAGGACCTGGGCCAGTTGGTGGCGCGCGAGATCGAGGCCGCCGGCGGCGTGGCCAAGGAGTTCAACACCATCGCCGTCGATGACGGCATCGCCATGGGCCACGACGGCATGCTGTATTCGCTGCCCAGCCGCGACGTGATCGCCGACAGCGTGGAGTACATGGTCAACGCGCATTGCGCCGACGCCATGGTGTGCATCAGCAACTGCGACAAGATCACGCCCGGCATGCTGATGGCGGCGATGCGGCTGAACATCCCGGTGATCTTCGTCTCCGGCGGGCCGATGGAGGCCGGCAAGGTGCAACTCCTGAACCCGCAGACCAAGACCTTCACCGCGCGCAAGATGGACCTGATCGACGCCATGGTGATGGCGGCCGACGACAAGGCCAGCGATGAGGCCGTGGCCGAGGTCGAACGCAGCGCCTGCCCCACCTGCGGTTCCTGCTCGGGCATGTTCACCGCCAACTCGATGAACTGCCTGACCGAGGCCATGGGCCTGGCGCTGCCGGGCAACGGCACGGTGGTGGCCACGCACGCCGACCGCGAGCAACTGTTCCAGCGCGCCGGCAGCCGCATCGTCGAGCTGGCGCGCCAGTACTACGAGGGCGGCGACGAGCGCGTGCTGCCGCGCTCGGTCGGCTTCAAGGCGTTCGAGAACGCGATGACGCTCGACATCGCCATGGGCGGCTCGACCAACACCATCCTGCACCTGCTGGCCACGGCGCAGGAGGCCGGGATCGACTTCACCATGGCCGACATCGACCGCCTCTCGCGCACCGTGCCGCAGCTGTGCAAGGTGGCGCCCAACACCGACAAGTACCACGTCGAGGACGTGCACCGCGCCGGCGGCATCTTCGCCATCCTCGGCGAGCTGGAGCGCGCCGGCCGCCTGCACACCGACGTGCCCACCGTGCATGCGCCGACGCTGGGCGAGGCGCTGGCGCAGTGGGACGTGCGGCGCACGCAGGACGAGGCGGTGCACCACTTCTTCAAGGCCGGCCCCGGCGGCGTGCCCACGCAAGTCGCGTTCAGCCAGAGCGCGCGCTGGCCCAGCCTGGACCTGGACCGCGCGGGCGGCTGCATCCGCTCGATCGAGCACGCCTTCAGCCAGGAAGGGGGCCTGGCCGTGTTGCGCGGCAACATCGCGCTCGACGGCTGCGTGGTCAAGACCGCCGGCGTCGATGAATCCATTCTGGTCTTCGAAGGCCCGGCCCATGTGGTCGAGAGCCAGGACGAGGCCGTGGCCCACATCCTGGCCGACGAGGTCAAGGCCGGCGATGTGGTGGTGGTGCGCTACGAAGGCCCCAAGGGCGGCCCCGGCATGCAGGAGATGCTCTACCCGACCAGCTACATCAAGAGCAAGGGCCTGGGCAAGGCCTGCGCGCTGCTGACCGACGGGCGCTTCTCCGGCGGCACCTCGGGCCTGTCGATCGGCCACTGCTCGCCCGAGGCGGCGGCCGGCGGCGCCATCGGCCTGGTGCAAAACGGCGACCGCATCCGCATCGACATTCCCAACCGCCGCATCGACGTGCTGGTGAGCGACGAGGAGCTGGCGCGCCGGCGCGCGGCGCAGGACGCCAAGGGCTGGAAGCCTGCGCAAGCCCGCCCGCGCAAGGTGTCGGCCGCGCTCAAGGCCTACGCCAAGCTGGTGACCAGCGCCGACAAGGGCGCGGTGCGCGACCTGTCGCTGCTGGACTGAACGGCGTCCCCGTGAGCGCCACGCCGGTCGCGCTGGTCACCGGCTCCACCTCGGGCATCGGCGCGGCCGTTGCGCGGCGCCTGCACGCGGACGGGTATGCGGTGGTGCTGCATTCCCGTGGTTCGGTGGACCTTGGTCGCGCCATGGTCGCCGAGCTGGGCCGCGCGGCCTACGTGCAGGCCGACCTGGCGGTGGACGCCGACCGCGTGCGCCTGGTGCGCCAGGCCGTGGCGCTGTGGGGGCGGCTCGACCTGCTGGTCAACAACGCCGGTATCAGCCGCGTCGTGCCCCACGGCAACCTGCAGGCGGCCACGCCGCGGATCTGGCAGGAGCTGCACGAGGTCAACGTCATCGCCCCGTTCCGCCTGATCGCCGAGGCGCAGGGCGCGCTGGAGGCTGCCGCGGGCTGCGTGGTCAACGTCAGCTCCCACGCCGGCGTGCGCCCCAAGGGTGCGTCGATCCCGTATGCGGCGTCCAAGGCCGCGCTCAATCACATGACGCGGCTGCTGGCGCTGTCGCTGGCGCCGCGCATCCGCGTGAACGCGGTCGCGCCGGGCCTGGTGGACACGCCGCTGACGGCCGACTGGACGGCCGCCCAGCAGCTCTGGCGCGAGCGCGCGCCGATGCGCCGCGCCGCACAGCCTGAAGACGTGGCCCAGGCCGTTGCCCTGCTGGCGGCCAGCAACTACATGACGGGCGAGATCCTGCTGCTGGATGGCGGGCTGAACCTGACGTGAGGACCGGGCAAATCCTGCATGATTGCCGCCGTTTCCAGGTTCAAGACCCGCGGCGTGTGCTCGGGTGACAAGCTGATGGCCGGGGCGCAGGCCGCCACCGTCAAGGTATCGTGCCGAAGATAGCTATTAAAAACATAGCTTCTCGCGCTTGCTGGACAAGCGCGAACGCCGTATTTCATTGTGACTGGCTTTGCAGGTAGTTCGGCAGGCCGATCTTGTCGATCAGGCCGATCTGCTGCTCCAGCCAGTAGGCGTGGTCTTCCTCGGTGTCACGCAGCTGCGCCAGCAGCATGTCGCGGCTGACGTAGTCGCGGTGGCGCTCGCACAGGGCCATGGCGTCCTTGAGGTGCTCGCGCACGGCGTATTCGGTGTACAGGTCCTTGCGCAGCATCTCGGGCACGGTGTGGCCGGGCGTGAAGGCGTGGGGCGCATGTCGGGCTGGCCGCCCAGCAGCAGGATGCGGCGCAGGATGACGTCGGCATGCTGGGTCTCTTCCTGCATTTCGTGGTTCAAGCGCTCATATAGGCGCACGAAACCCTGATCCTCGTACTGGCGCGAGTGGATGAAGTACTGGTCGCGCGCCGCCAGTTCGCCGCGCAGCAGCTCTTTCAGGCAGTCGATGATCTGGGCGTGGCCTTGCATGGTGAAGAATTTCTGCAGAACAAGTAACGCGCAAGTATCCTCCGCGGGGCGCCGCCATGTTCCAGCGCAAATCCTCCTTGTCCGCCGCTCTGCATGCGGGTGTGAAGCCGGCCATCTGGCAGGGGCAAGGGCCGCGCGGCGCTGCGGCACAATCGCCGCCATGCTGATGTACCCGCCCATTGACCCCGTGGCCTTGCAGATCGGCCCGGTGGCCATTCACTGGTACGGCCTGACCTACCTAGTGGCGTTCGGCCTGTTCATGCTGCTGGCGCTGCGGCGGCTGCGCCATGAGCCGTTCGCGTCGGTCACCCGGCCGGCGCCGTGGAGCCGGCGCGACCTCGAAGACCTGCTGTTCTGGGGCGTGCTGGGCGTGATCCTGGGCGGGCGCCTGGGCTACAGCCTGTTCTACAAGCCGGCCTACTACGCGGCCAACCCGCTGGAGATCCTGGCGGTGTGGAAGGGCGGCATGAGCTTTCATGGCGGCATGCTGGGCGTGATCGTCGCTATGGCGCTGTGGGCGCGCCTGCGTGGCCGGCCCTGGCTGCAGGTGACCGACCTGGTGGCGCCCTGCGTGCCGCTGGGCCTGGCCTCGGGACGGGTGGGCAACTTCATCAATGGCGAGCTGTGGGGCCGCGTGGCCGACCCCGCGCTGCCCTGGGCGATGGTGTTTCCCGGCGCCGTGCTGCCCGATGGCAGCAACCCGCCGCGCCATCCCTCGCAGATCTACCAGTTCCTGCTGGAAGGCGTGCTGCTGTTCGTGTTGCTGTGGCTGTACGCGCGCCAGCCGCGCAAGACGGGGCAGGTCAGCGGCGCCTTCTTGCTGGGCTATGGGGTGTTTCGGTTCGTGGCCGAATACTTTCGCCAGCCCGATGCGCATCTGGGCCTGCTGGCGCTGGGCATGAGCATGGGCCAGTGGCTGTGCCTGCCGATGATGGCCGTCGGCATCGCGCTGTGGGCCTGGGCCAGCCGACGTCCTGACGCCACGCCCGGCACGCCTTGAGGTACATCGGGTTTCGTGATGTTTCAAGGCTCCAGCGCACACCAGTCGAGCCCCAGCAGCTATGAATATTGAAGCAAATCGAGGCCGGGATGAAGCCGCTGGAGCCCGCGCGGCACCCCGCATGCGTCAGCGCCTGCGCGCCATGCTGGAGCGCGGCGTCGACGCCTTTGGCGGCTGGACCGCGCGCCGATTCCTGCGCGAGCTGCAGCAGGTGCTGGATCCGGCGGTCAGCGAGATCGAAGGCGGCCGCCGCGCCGCGGGCCGCTGATGGCTCAGGGAAAACTCCCGGTGTCATCGGCCCTCCAGGCACTGCAAACTGGACCGCTTTTTTCATCACCACCGAGGAAATGCGCATGACGACCTTGATCACCCGCCGGCAACTGCTGCTGGCCACGGCCGCCTTGACCGGGCTGCCGGGCAGTGCCCGCGCGCAGCCGGCCTGGCCGGCCCGGCCTGTCAACCTGGTGGTGCCGTTTCCGGCCGGTGGCGGCACCGACGCCTTCGCGCGACCGCTGGGAGCCCAGTTCACGCGCCTGACCGGTCAGAACCTGCTGATCGACAACAAGGGCGGTGGCGGTGGCACGGTGGGCGCCGCCGTGGCGGCCAAGGCACCGGCCGACGGCTACAACTACTTCATGGGCGGCGTGCACCATGCCATCGCGCCCAGCGTCTACCCCAAGCTGCAATACGATCTGCAGCAGGACTTCGTGCCCCTGATCCTGGTGGCGCGCGTGCCGCAGGTGGTGGTGGTCAACCCCAAGCGGGTGCAGGCGCGCACCGTCAAGGAGCTGATCGATCTGGCCAAGAAGAACCCGGGCAAGCTGAATTACGCGTCGGCCGGCAGCGGCACCTCGCACCATCTGGCGGGCGAGCTGTTCAAGCAGCAGACCGGCACCTTCATCACCCATATCCCGTACCGCGGCGCCGGCCCGGCGCTGCAGGCCCTGATCGCCGGCGAGGTGGACCTGATGTTCGACGGCCTGGGCTCGTCCGCCGGTCACATCAAGGGCGGGCGCATCGTGCCGCTGATGATGGCCGGGCGCAGCCGCAACCCGGCGTTTCCCGACGTGCCCTCGGCGCGGGAGTCCGGCCTGCCGGACTACGACGTCAGCACCTGGTACGGCATCTGGGCGCCCAAGGGCACGCCAGCGGAGGCGCAGGCGGCGATGATCGAGGCGGTGCGCAAATCCGCACAGACGCCCGAGAACAAGCAGGTCTGGGCCGGTCAGGGCGCGGAGTTCGCCAACCTGGAGGCGGCGACCTTCGGCGGTTTCATCCAGCTCGAGATGGCCAAATGGGCCCGTGTGGTGAAGGCAACCGGTGGCGTGCGGATCGATTGAGGTCGCCATCGACGGCGCCATCGCGACCGTCGTGCTGTCGCACCCGGGCAAGTTCAACGCCATGTCGCGCGCCATGTGGCGCCGCCTGCGCGAGGTGTTCCGCGAACTGCCCGCGCGTGCCGGACTGCGCTGCGTGCTGGTGCGCGGCGAGGGCGGGCATTTCTGCGCCGGCGGCGACATCGCCGAATATCCGGCGTTTCGCTTCCGATCGGACAGTCTGCGCGCCTTCCACGAGGACGAGGTGTGGGGCGGCCTGGGCGCGATGCTGGACTGCGACCTGCCCATCGTGGCCGCCATCGCCGGCCACTGCATGGGCGCCGGGGTGGAGATTGCCAGCTGCTGCGACATTCGCGTGGCGGCACCCGACGCGCGCTTCGGCGCCCCGATCGCCCGCCTGGGTTTTCCGATGGCGCCGCGCGAGGCGCAGCTGGTGGCCCGGGCGCTGGGCGAGGCGACGGCGCGTGAGCTGCTGCTGGAGGCGGCGGTCCTCGACGCCGCCGAGATGCAGGCGCGCGGCTTTCTGCACCGGGTGCTGGACGCCGACGTCCTGCACGCGCACGCGCTGGAGCGCGCCACCCGCATCGCCGCGCTGGCGCCACGGGCGGCGCGCCTGAACAAGCAGACACTTAGAGCATTGAATCAGCCCGCAGCGCTTGCGGAGCAAGCGCCAGAAGCTATCGAAAACATAGTAACCAGGGCCTACGACTACGCCGACAGCGCCGAGCACCGCGAGGGCATCGCCGCCTTCCTGCAAAAGCGCCCGGCGCGTTTCTGACCGTCCACCCTAGCCTGTCCACCATGTCCAACCAGAACCTGTTCGCCGCCCTGCGCGCCGCCTTCCCGGCCGATCTGGACGCCGTGGCCGTCGAGACCGACAACGGCCTGTGCTATTCGTGGCGCGACCTCGACCGCGCCAGCGCCATGGTCGCCAACCTGCTGGCCTCGCTGCCCATCAAGCCGGACGCCAGCGGTGCGCCGCCGCGCGTGGCGGTGCAGGTGGAAAAATCGGTCGAGGCCATGATCCTGTACCTGGCCACGCTGCGCGCGGGCTTCGCCTTCCTGCCGCTGAACACGGCCTACCAGAGCGCCGAGATCGAGTACTTCATCGGCAACGCCCAGCCGGCCGTGGTGGTGTGCAGCCGCCGCAACTTCTCCTGGGTCAGCCAGATCGCCTTTCAGGCTGGCACGCGCCACGTGTTCACGCTGGACGACGACCGCAGCGGCAGCCTGCTGGAGCGCGCCGCGCATTGCAGCGACCAGCAGCAACCGGTGAAGCGTCGGGCCGATGACCTGGCGGCCATCCTGTACACCAGCGGCACCACCGGCCGCAGCAAGGGCGCCATGCTGTCGCACGGCAACCTGTTGTCCAACGCCGTGATGCTGAAGGAATACTGGGGTTGGAGAACGCCGGAGCAGGGCGGCGACGTGCTGATCCACGCGCTGCCGATCTTTCACGTGCACGGCCTGTTCGTGGCCATCCACGCCGCGCTGCTCAACGGCAGTCGCATGCTGTGGCATGGCAAGTTCGACCCCAGGCGGGTCATCGCCGACCTGCCGCGTGCCACGGTGTTCATGGGCGTGCCCACGCTCTACGTGCGCATGCTGGCCGAGCCGACGCTCACCCAGGCGCAGGCAGCGCACATGCGCCTGTTCATCAGCGGCTCGGCGCCGCTGCTGATCGAGACCTTCAACGACTGGCGCGCGCGCACCGGCCACACCATCCTGGAGCGCTACGGCATGAGCGAGACCATCATGCTGACCAGCAACCCCTACCGCGCCGATGCGCGCCATGCTGGCCAGGACGAGCGGCGCGGCGGCACGGTAGGCTTTCCGCTGCCCGGCGTCAGCCTGCGCGTGCAGGGCGAGGACGGGCGCGATGTGCCGACCGGCGAGATCGGTGGCATCCAGGTCAAGGGCCCCAACGTGTTCGCCGGCTACTGGCAGATGCCCGAGAAGACGGCCGAGGAATTCACCGCCGACGGCTTTTTCAAGACCGGCGACGTCGGCCAGCAGGACGCGCGCGGCTACGTCACCATCGTCGGGCGCAGCAAGGACCTGATCATCAGCGGCGGCTACAACGTTTACCCGGCCGAGATCGAAGGCTTTCTGAACGAACTGCCCGGCGTGGCCGAAAGCGCTGTTGTCGGCGTGCCGCACCCGGACTTCGGTGAAGTCGGCGTGGCCGTGGTGATCGCCCGGCCGGGCACCCGCCCGGACCCGGATGCCCTGCTGGCCGAGCTGAAGGCGAGGCTGGCCAACTTCAAGATTCCCAAGCGCTGCTTCGTCGAGGCCGAGCTGCCGCGCAACACCATGGGCAAGGTGCAGAAGAACCTGCTGCGCGAGCGCTACACGCATTTGTTCAGCGCGGCATGACGGGGCAGCCGCCCGCGGCGCCGTGGGGGCGCGGGTAAACTTGCCGTGCCTCGGCGCCGGATCGGGTGCGCCAGGCGAGCTATATCAGTAAGGAGCCCTCTGCCATGTCCCTGCGAGCCCTGCTTCTGCTGCTGGTCGGCACGGCCATCGTGGCGTTCATCGGCATCAACTGGAGCGCCATGACCGCGCCCACCGACCTGAACCTGCTGATCATGGACATCCGCGCCCCGCTGGGCCTGGTGCTGCTGGGGTTGATGGCGCTGCTGTCGGCGGTGTTCGTCGGCCTGATCGCCTACACCCAGGGCACGGTGCTGATGGAAACGCGCCGCCACGCCAAGGAGCTGTCGGTGCAGCGCGAACTGGCCGACAAGGCCGAGGCCTCGCGCTTCACCGAGTTGCGCGCGCACCTTGATCGGGAGGTCAACCGTCTGGCCGAAGTGATAGGCAACCAGACGCGAGAGACGCTGTCGCGCGTGGACCGGGCTGAAATGGGCCTGCGCGAACGGCCGGTGGACGCCGAGATCAGCCGCCTGGTGCAGGCGGTGGAAACCCACAACCGCGAGCTGCACGCCCGCGTGGACCGGCTGGAGATCGGTTTGCGCGAGCGCCTGTCGGCGCAGCTGCCTGGCCCGGCGCCCCAGGTTGCCGTGCTGTCGCGTGCCGCCCCGCCCGCCGGGGCCGAGGCGGGCAGCGGCACGAGCGCGTCAGGCTGAGCGCTTTGCCGCCAGCGTGCGCCGCCAGCACGCGGACGGCCACGGGCGGTTTCCCGAGGCCGCGGTCTTGATGCGGCGTGTGACGACGGAAGGCCGCGCGGTCAGCGCAGCACCAGCACCGGAATTTCCGAGTGGGTCAGCACCTGCTGCGTCTCGCTGCCCAGCAGCAGCCGCTTGACGCCCTTGCGGCCGTGCGAGGCCATGATGATGAGGTCGGCCTTGTGCTTCTTGGCGGCGGCGATCAGCGCGTCCGACACGATGTCCGACTTGGCCAGCACCGCCTTGACCTTGACGCCCTTGGCCTCGCCGGCCTTCTTCACGGCATCCACGGTCTCCTGGCCGTCGGCGGCCCATTGTTTTTCGACCTTCGCCACGTCCTCCACCGACAGCGGGATGGAACCCTCGAAGTAGCTCTGCGGGTAGCGCGGCACGACTTTGAGGGCGATCAGTTCGGCGCCACACAGGGCGGCCAGCTTGATGGCGCTGTCCACCGCCTTCTTGGACAGTTTGGAGCCGTCGGTGGCGACAAGGATGCGGTCGTACATGGTGGGTTTCTCCTGTGTTGATGAAGCCGGCCTGCAAACCCCGGGGGCATTGCGCAGGTCGACGGATAGCTTAGCTTACTCCGACGGCCGTGCGCGGTCATTGGCGCCACCCGGCGGGCGTGGGCGGCAAAGCGCGTACAGTTCGCCGGTGATGCAAGGCGCCGGTGTGATTTCTCCGCTCCGCCCCGCGGCCGACCGGCCCGGGCGGGAGCCGTCGGTGCCGCCACACGGTGACGCCACCTGGCGGTTGCTGGACGAGCGCGACGAGTGGCTGGAGTTCAGCCGTCCCGCCGGGGCCCAAGGGTCGCTGTGGGAATCCAGCGTGGTGTTCGAGGGCATGCACTGCGCGGCCTGCGCGGTGACCATCGAGCAGGCCCTGCGCGCCACGCCCGGCGTGCGCGAGGCGGACATCAGCGCCGCCAGCCATCGCGGACGGGTGGTGTGGGAGGAGGGCGTCACGCGGCCTTCCGACTGGATGCAGGCGGTGCTGCGCACCGGCTACCGGCCGCTGCCCGCGCACGACGCCTTCGCCAGCGAGCGCCGGCAGGCCGAAACCCGCCGCATGCTGTGGCGCCTGGGGGTGGCCGGCGTCTGCATGATGCAGGTGATGATGTACGCCACGCCGACCTACCTGGCGACGCCGGGGGAGATCGAACCCGACCTCATCAACCTGTTGCGCTGGGCGCAATGGGTGTTGTCGATTCCGGTCGTGCTGTTCTCGTGCCAGCCATTCTTTCGCAATGCGCTGCTCGACCTGAAGCTGCGCCGGGTCAGCATGGATCTGCCGGTGGCGCTGGGCATGCTGATCACCTTCGTGGTCAGTTCGCTGGGCACATTCGAGCCCGATGGCCTGTTCGGTCGCGAGGTGTACTTCGACTCGCTGACCATGTTCGTGTTCTTCCTGCTCACCGGCCGCTGGCTGGAGCTGCGCCTGCGTGATCGCACGGCGGGCGCGCTGGAGGCCCTGATGCACCGCCTGCCCGACAGTGTCTTGCGGCGCACCGGGGCCGGGGACTGGGAGCGCGTGTCGGTGCGGCGCGTGCGCGTGGCGGACGTGCTGCAGGTGCTGCCGGGCGAGGTGTTCCCCGCCGATGGCACGGTGCTGCGCGGCCGGACGTCGGCCGACGAGGCGCTGCTGACCGGTGAGTCGACGCCCCTGTCGCGCGGCGAGGGAGAGCAGGTGATCGCCGGCAGTCACAACCTGACGGCACCGGTGGAGATGCGGGTCGAGCAGGTCGGGCAGGACACGCGCTATGCCCAGATCGTGGCGCTGATGGCGCAGGCGTCCACCAGCAAGCCGCAGATCGCGCTGCTGGCCGATCGGCTGGCCAAGCCGTTTCTGGTTTTCGTGCTGCTGGCGGCCGGGCTGGCCTGTGCCTGGTGGTGGTCCAGCGATCCCGGCCATGCGCTGATGATCGCGGTGGCCATTCTGGTGGTGACTTGCCCGTGCGCGCTGTCGCTGGCGACACCAGCGGCCATGCTGGCCAGCGCCGGGGCATTGGCGCGCCAGGGCGTGCTGGTGCGGCGCCTGACCGCCCTGGAGACACTGTCGACGGTGGACACCGTGGTGTTCGACAAGACCGGCACCTTGACACGCGACGCCTTCGTGCTGGAGCAGGTGCGCCTGCGTGACGGCGTGGACCGCGCACAGGCGCTGGCACTGGCGGCGGCCCTGGGGCAGGGCAGCCTGCACCCGGTATCGCGTGCCCTGGCGCAGGCCGCGCAGGACGAAGGGGTCGACGCGGTGTCGGTCGCCGACCTGCAGGAGGTGATGGGCCAGGGCGTGGCGGCGCGGCGCGACGGCGCGGGCGCGCTGCACGGCCCGCTGCGCCTGGGCTCGGCGGCGTTCTGTGGCGTGCGGGCGATGGACGGGGGCGGCCCGGTCAGCCACCTGAGTGATGCGGCTGGCTGGGTGGCGAGCTTCGAGTTGCGCGAGGACCTGCGGCCGGACGCGCGCGCCGCGGTGCAGGCGCTGCACGCCGCCGGCGTCCGGACGCGGCTGCTGTCCGGTGACCGACCAGAGGCCGTCAGGCGTGTCGGTCAGCTGGCCGGCATCGACGACGTGCAGGGTGCCTGCCTGCCGGACGACAAGCTGGCCCGCATGCGCCAGGCGCAGGCTGAAGGCGCCACCGTGGCCATGGTGGGCGACGGGCTGAACGACGGCCCCGTGCTGGCCGGGGCGGACGTGTCGTTCGCGTTTGGCCGCGCGGTACCGCTGGCGCGCGCGCAGGCCGATTTTGTCGTGCTCGGCGAGCGCCTGGCGCTGATTCCGGGGGCATTCGTCCAGGCACGTCGCACCATGCGCGTGGTAAGGCAAAATCTTGGCTGGGCCGTGGCCTACAACGTGGTGGGGGTGCCGCTGGCGATGGCGGGCTGGATGTCGCCCTGGGCAGCCGGCCTGGGCATGGCGTGCAGTTCGCTGCTGGTGGTGGTCAATGCCCTGCGACTGGCGTCGGCGCGCCCAGCGCCGGATCAGGTGCACTGATGGACATCCTTTATCTGCTCATCCCACTGTCGGTGGTGTTGGTGTTTTTCATCCTCGCCGCGTTGTGGTGGGCCATCTACCGTGGTCAGTTCGACGACGTCGAGCGGGAGGGCGAGCGGATTTTTGAGCACGATTGATGCACGTCAATCAAGACCATAATCGCTTCGCGGACACTGTACAAGGTTTTTCAAGTAAGAGGTGGAAATGACATTCGCCAACACACAGGCTACTGTCTATAACGACAAAGTGGTCAGGCAATTTGCCATCATGACAATCGTCTGGGGCGTGGTGGGGATGCTGGTCGGCGTGATCATCGCCGCGCAGCTGACCTGGCCGGAGCTGAACTTCGGCATCCCATGGCTCAGCTATGGCCGGTTGCGACCGCTGCACACCAATGCCGTGATCTTCGCGTTCGGTGGCAGCGGCCTTATCGGAACATCGTATTACGTCGTGCAGCGCACCTGCCAGGTGCGTCTGTTCTCCGACAAGCTGGCCGCCTTCACCTTCTGGGGTTGGCAGCTGGTGATTGTCGCGGCGGCCATCTCGCTGCCGCTGGGCTACACCACCAGCAAGGAATACGCCGAGCTGGAGTGGCCGATTGACATCCTCATCACCCTGGTCTGGGTGGCCTACGCGGTGGTGTTCTTCGGCACCGTCGGCACGCGCCGTGTGCGCCACATCTACGTGGCCAACTGGTTCTACGGCGGTTTCATCCTGGCCATCGCCCTGCTGCACGTCGTCAACAGCGCGGAACTGCCGGTGGGCTGGATGAAGTCCTATTCGGCATACGCCGGTGTGCAGGACGCCATGGTGCAGTGGTGGTACGGTCACAACGCGGTGGGCTTCTTCCTGACCGCCGGCTTCCTGGGCATGATGTACTACTTCATTCCCAAGCAGGCCGAGCGCCCGGTCTACAGCTATCGCCTCTCGATCGTTCACTTCTGGGCGCTGATCTTCACCTACATGTGGGCCGGCCCGCACCACCTGCACTACACCGCGTTGCCCGACTGGGCGCAGTCGGTGGGCATGGTGTTCTCGCTGATCCTGCTGGCGCCCAGCTGGGGCGGCATGATCAACGGCATCATGACGCTGTCGGGTGCCTGGCACAAACTGCGTGACGACCCGATCCTGCGCTTCCTGATCGTGTCACTGTCGTTCTACGGCATGTCGACCTTCGAGGGCCCGATGATGTCGATCAAGACGGTCAACGCCCTGTCGCACTACACGGACTGGACCGTGGGCCACGTGCACTCCGGTGCCCTGGGCTGGGTGGGCCTGATCACCATGGGCTCGATGTACTACCTGATCCCGCGCCTGTTCGGCCGCAAGCAGATGCACAGCGTCAAGGCGATCGAGATCCATTTCTGGGTCGCCACCGTGGGCATCGTGATCTACATCGCCGCGATGTGGATTGCCGGCGTGATGCAGGGCCTGATGTGGCGCGCGGTCAACCCCGACGGCACGCTGACCTACACCTTCGTCGAGTCGGTGAAGGCGACCTATCCGTTCTACGTTCTGCGTCTGATGGGCGGTCTGCTGTACCTGAGCGGCATGCTCATCATGCTGTGGAACACCATCAAGACGGCGACGGCGGGCCGCGTGGTGCCGGTGCAGATCCCTGCGGTTGCCGCGCACGCCTGAGGAGGAGTTGAGCAGTCATGGCACAAGAAAAAATCACGGGTCACGCCAAGGTCGAGACCAGCAACTTCCTGATGATCGTGTTGATCCTTCTGGTGGTGTCCATCGGCGGTTTGGTCGAGATCGTTCCGCTGTTCTTCCAGAAGTCCACCACGCAGCCGATCGAGGGGCTCAAGCCCTACACGGCCCTGCAGGTGATCGGTCGCGACGTCTACGTGCGTGAGGGTTGCTACAACTGTCACTCACAGATGATCCGTCCGTTCCGCGCCGAGGCGCTGCGCTACGGGCCGTATTCGGTCGCCGGTGAATTCGTGTACGACCACCCGTTCCAGTGGGGCAGCAAGCGCACCGGCCCCGACCTGGCGCGTGTCGGTGGCCGCTACAGCGACGACTGGCATCGCGCGCACTTGAACAACCCGCGCGACGTGGTGCCGGAGTCGAACATGCCGGCCTATCCGTGGCTGGAGCGCAGCGCCGCCAATGCCGGCAGCATCCAGGCCCACATGCGCGGCCTGCGCACCCTGGGTGCGCCGTATACCGATGAGGAAATCGCCAAGGCGCCAGAGGAGGTCAAGGGCAAGACGGAACTCGACGCCGTCATCGCCTACCTGCAGGTGCTGGGGATCCACCGCAAGTAAGCAGCAAGGAATATCCCGTCATGGACATCAACTTGCTGCGCAGCATCGTCACGGTGCTCGCCTTCGTCATCTTCATCGGCATCGTGATCTGGGCCTGGTCCGCACGCAACCGTGAGCGTTTCGACGAGGCGGCGCACCTGCCCTTCGAGCAGCAGGATTGACCCGGATCGGCCCTGACAGGCAAGGAATTCAAAAATGAGCGACTTTACAAGCAATTTCTGGTCGGTTTACGTGGCGGGGATCACGCTCGCCGGCATCTTCGGCTGTCTGCTGCTGCTGTGGTTCAGCGGCAAGACCAAGGCGATGACCGACAGTGACAACACCACCGGCCATGTATGGGACGGCGATCTGCGCGAGATGAACAACCCGCTGCCGCGCTGGTGGGTGGGCCTGTTCATCATCACTTGCGTGTTCTCGCTGGCCTACCTGTTTCTGTACCCCGGGCTGGGCTCGTATCAGGGCTCGCTGAACTGGTCGCAGACCGACCAGTTCGACCGCGAAGTGACACGTGGCAACGAGCAGGCCGCGCCGATCTATGCCGCGTTCGCCGGAAAGAGCGCCGCCGAACTGGTGAAGGACCCGCAGGCCATGGCCATCGGCGATCGCCTGTTCATGAACAACTGCGCGCAGTGCCATGGCTCCGACGCACGTGGCTCCACGGGCTTTCCCAACCTGACCGACGGCGACTGGCTGTGGGGTGGAAAACCCGATCAGATTCATGAGTCCATCACCAAGGGCCGCACCGGCGTGATGACGCCGATGGCTGCCGCTGTCGGCAGCGGCGACGACGTACGCAACCTGGCCAACTACGTGCTCAGCCTGTCCGGCGGTCCGCACGACTCGGTGCGCGCCAACCTGGGCAAGCCCAAATTCGCGGTGTGCGCGGCCTGCCATGGCGCCGACGGCAAGGGCAACCAGCTGCTGGGCGCGCCCAACCTGACGGACAACATCTGGGTGCATGGCGCCGGGGTGGAGTCGCACATTGTCAACATGATCAACAACGGCAAGACCGGCGTCATGCCGGCTTGGGAAAGCAAGTTCACGCCCGAGCAGTTGAATGTGCTCACGGCCTACGTGTGGGGCAAGGGCGGCGGCGTGGCGGACGCATCCGCGGCTACCAAGGCGCCCGCAGCTGCTGCCGATGCGGCTTCCGTGGTGGTCGAAGGCGGTGTGGTCAAGTTCTTCTTCGCGACCGGCAAGGCCGATCTGGCGCCCGCGGCCGACAAGGCGCTGGCCGAGATCGTGGCTGGCGTGAAGGCGGGCAAGAAGGCCGTGATCAGTGGCTTTGTCGATTCCACCGGCAACGCCGAGCAGAATGCCGAACTGGCCAAGCTGCGCGCGCTGGCAGTGCGCGAGCAGCTCAAGGCGCTGGGCGTGACCGAAGATCAGGTCGAGCTGAAGAAGCCGGGCAACATCGATGCCGGTGCCAGTGCCGAGGCGCGCCGTGTCGAGGTGTCGCTGGGCTGATGGCGACGTGGCGGGTGATGGCGCCATCCTCGACGATCGTCGCGTAGGTCGCGGCTGGCGCCCGCCAGTAAAGCAAACAAGAAGAACTTGGCAGGAGACAGTGCGGATTCGGGGGGCGCTTGGCGCCCCGTTTTCCTTGGTCAGGCGGCTGAAGTCGGCGCCGCCTGGACCATCGCCCGTTCAGGGTCCGAGTTCTGGGTTGGCCGACAACTGACGGACAGGCAGGCGTGAGCAATCCTTCTCCATCTCCCAAGAAGGCCGCCGCGGCCGGCGCAGGCGAGGAAACCATGGTGTCGCTGTACCAGGCGCACAAGAAGGTTTACCCCCGCAGCGTCACCGGGCTGTTTGCCAAATGGCGCTGGTTCTTCGTCTTCGCGACGCAGATCTTCTTCTACGGCATGCCGTGGCTGCAATGGGGTGAGCGGCAGGCCATGCTGTTCGACCTGGAGGCACGGCGCTTCTACATCTTCGGGCTGGTGCTGTACCCGCAAGACGTGATCTATCTGGCGGCGATCCTGATCATCTCGGCGCTGTCGCTGTTCCTGTTCACGGCCGTGGCCGGTCGTCAGTGGTGTGGCTACGCCTGCCCGCAGACGGTCTACACCGAGATCTACCTGTGGTTCGAGCGGGTGATCGAGGGGGACCGGTCCGCCCGCATGCGCCTGGATGCCGCGCCCATGTCGGCCGCCAAGTTCGGACGCAAGACGCTCAAGCAGATCGTGTGGATTGCCTTTGGCCTGTGGACCGGTTTCACCTTCGTAGGTTACTTCACGCCCATCCGCGAGCTGGCCGGGCACGTCCTGCAGTGGAACCTGGGTGCCTGGGAGATCTTCTGGATCTTCTTCTATGGCTTTGCCACCTACGGCAATGCCGGCTTCATGCGCGAGCAGGTGTGCATGTACATGTGCCCCTACGCACGATTCCAGAGTGCCATGTTCGACAAGGACACGCTGATCGTCACCTACGACGCCAAGCGGGGCGAGCCACGTGGTGGGCGCTCCAAGAGTGCCGATCCCAAGGCGCTCGGACTGGGGGACTGCGTCAACTGCACGCTGTGCGTGCAGGTGTGCCCGACCGGGATCGACATCCGCAACGGCCTGCAATACGAGTGTATCAGCTGTGCGGCCTGCATCGACGTCTGTGACGAGGTGATGGACAAGGTTGGCTATCCGCGCGGCCTGATCCGCTATTCGACCGAGAACGCGCTGGAGCAGGGCTGGGGCCGCAAGGACATCCTGCGCCAGGTGCTGCGCCCGCGCGTGCTGATTTATACGGCGATCCTGGCCGCGGTGGTGATCGCACTGGTTGCCAGCCTCGCCTTGCGCACGCCGTTCAAGGTGGACATCGTGCGCGACCGCGCCACCCTGGCGCGCCTGGTCGACGGCAACCAGATCGAGAACGTCTACCGCATCCAGGTGATGAACGCGACCGAAAAACCGCAGACCTTCCAGATTGCCGTGGAAGACCTGACCGGGCTGCAAATCGTCTCCGACAAGAGCGTGACCGTTGATGGCGCGCAGAGTCTGTGGGTGCCCGTGCAACTGCGGCTGCCCTACGGCAGCGCCAAGAGCGGTTCGCACACCATCCATTTCCGCGTGGCCTCGCCGGGTGTTGGCGAGGTGCGCGAAAAATCGATTTTCATGGTGCCGAGGTAATGACCATGTCTCCCAACACTTCAACCCCGTCCGGTCCTTGGTGGAAGGTGGGGCACATGTGGCTGGTCGTCGCCGGTCCGTTGATCGTCGTGGTGGCGTCGTTCGTGACGCTCTGGCTGGCGATTCGCACCCCCGATCCGGTCTACGTTGACGCGCCCAAGGCCGGTGCCCGCGCGTTCCAGCCGGCCGATGACGTCGACCCGGCGGCGCTGTCGCCGGCCATGCAGGCGCGCAACCATGCTGCCACCGGGGGCGTGGCCAAGCCCGCCTCGTCGCGCGCGCCAGGCGCCAACCAGTGATAATGACTTGAGTCAAATCAATGGAGGCAGGCTTCGATGTTGAGAGAACGTTTGATGTGGATTGCCTGGCCGGCGTTTCTGGTGGCGGCCGCGCTGGAATTCATGGTGTTCGCGGTGCTTGATCCGCAGACACTGACGCTGTTCGGCGAGCCAGCCGGCTGGTCGCGCGAGGCGATCTACACCGTCACCTTCTTCATTTTCTGGTTGATGATGATGCTGTCAGGCGCGCTCACCACCTTGCTGGCCATATCGCCGTTCGACGTCAACCGACGGCGCGGCTCCTCGTCGGGCGTGGGCGCTTCGCGCTAACAGTCCGCAGCACGGCAAAGCGGCACCTGCACTCGCAGGTCAACCGCTGGAAGAAGGGTGACGAGCCTTGACCCCGGCACTGACTACAAAGTTAGGGCTGCTTGGTTCCCCACCTGACCCGGTTGGCTTCTTCACCATGCGGGAAGGCCCGTCGCCGACTATTGTACGGCCTGTAGGCGGCGTTCGGCTTCGGGCAGACCGAAGCTCAGGGCCAGAAGGTTGAGCACTTCGGCGCGCAGCCGTGTCAGCTGCTCGTTGTCAGGGCGATCGGCCAGCCGCGCCGTCAGGCGCGCGGCGCGCGGATGAATGCAACCCGACAAGGCTTCGATCAGCAGGCTGGCCTGCGGATCGACAACGCAACCGTCCGTGTCGATGACGGTCATGTCGGCACTATCGTGGACGTTCATCATGGCAAAAAGCGCGGTGCGCTGTAAGGCGACGGCACGGACAGGACATCCTTGCGCGCACGCCAGACATCAGATTTCTGCTGCAATGCAGCATACCCGGTTTACGAGGGGCAAGGCGGATTTCGTTGCATTCGCGCGTCGCTATTCGAGGCCATCCTCTAATCGGAAGCCGGTGGCTCCCGCCACGTAGAATCCTCGCATGTCGTATCTGGTGCTGGCCCGCAAATACCGGCCGCGGAACTTTGCCGAAATGGTGGGTCAGGAGCACGTCGTGCAGGCCCTGAGCAACGCGCTCACGCAGCAGCGCCTGCACCACGCCTACCTGTTCACCGGCACGCGTGGCGTGGGCAAGACCACGGTCTCGCGCATCCTGGCCAAGTCGCTCAACTGCACCGGCGCCGACGGCCAGGGCGGCATCACCGCCACGCCTTGCGGCGTGTGCCCGGCATGCACCCAGATCGACGCCGGCCGCTTCGTCGACTACACCGAGCTCGATGCCGCCAGCAACCGCGGCGTCGACGAGGTGCAGCAACTGCTGGAGCAGGCCGTCTACAAACCCGTCCAGGGGCGCTTCAAGGTCTTCATGATCGACGAAGTGCACATGCTGACCGGCCACGCCTTCAACGCCATGCTGAAGACGCTGGAGGAGCCGCCCGAATACCTCAAGTTCGTGCTGGCCACGACCGACCCGCAGAAGGTGCCGGTGACGGTGCTGTCGCGTTGCCTGCAGTTCAACCTGCGGCCGATGGCGCCCGAGACGGTGCTGGATCACCTCACCCATGTGCTGGCCGCCGAGGGCGTGGCCGCCGAGCCGGCGGCGCTGCGCCTGCTGGCGCGCGGCGCGCGCGGCTCGATGCGCGACGCGCTCAGCCTGACCGACCAGGCCATCGCCTTCGGTTCCGGCCAGCTGCAGGAGACCTCGGTGCGGCAGATGCTGGGCAGCGTCGACCGCAGCGTGGTGTTCAACCTGATCGATGCGCTGGCTGGCGGCGACGGCAAGGCCGTGGTGACCCTCAGTGACCAGCTGCGAGCCGCCGGCCAGTCGGCCGCCCACACGCTGGAGGACATGGCCAGCGTGCTGCAACGCATGGCCGTGCATCAGGCGGTGCCCGACATGGCGGTGGACGACGCCGACCCCGACGCCCAGGAAACGGCGCGCCTGGCCGCGCGGCTGCCGGCCGACGAGACGCAACTGCTCTACAGCCTGTGCATCCACGGCCGGGCCGAGCTGGGCCTGGCGCCCGACGAGTACACGGGCCTCACCATGGTGCTGCTGCGCCTGTTGCCGTTCCGCCAGGCACCGGCGGCGCACGCCAAGGCGATCAGCGCCACGGCAGAAAAAAAAAGCCTGAAAACACCTGAGGCGCCGCCCGCGGTGGCCGCTCAAGCCACGGCGCTGCGGCCCGCCGCGCCGCTGCCGCCGGCTGCCGCCCCAGAGACCGATGCTGCCGCGCCGCAAGCTGGCGATCCCGACACCGGCGGCTTTGCGCCCGTTGACGCCCGACCCGTGAGCGAGGCCGATCTGGACAGCGACTGGGACGAGCCGGCGCCCCCCGCGCCGGCCAGCCGACCTCGCGCGGCGGCGCTTCAGCCGCTGCCGGTGCGGCAGATGCCGGGGCCGGTGATTGAAGAATCAAAACCCGTTCCAGCGCCCGTCCAATCTGCGCAAGAAGCTACAAAAATAATAGCAATCCCGGTGCGTGAGAGCAGCGATGAGCCAGTGCCCGCGCGCCCTGTACAGGCCGACGCGCCGCCCCCGCCCGTGGTGCCCGGCGCCGAGGGCGACTTCTGGCACGCGCTGGTGCAGGATCTGGTGGCGCGCGAGGCCGTGACGGCGCTGGTGCGCGAGCTGGCCCTGCAGTCGCAACTGGTGGCGCGCGGCGCCGGCCAGTGGACCCTGCGGGTGGAAAGCGAGTCGCTGGCCCAGTCCGGCGGCGCCCGCGAGCGGCTGCAGGCCGCGCTGGCCGACGCCGGCCATGCGGTGCGCCTGCGGATCGCCACCGGTCCCGTCAGCGACAGCCCGGCACGCCGCAATGCCATCCACGCCTCGCGCCGGCTAAAAGCGGCCGAGGCGCTGCTGATGGCCGACCCGTTCGTGCAGGAGATGATGCGCGACTTTGGGGCGAAAATCGTTCCTGGCAGCATCAAGCCGCTATGAGCGGCACATGACGAATGGGCTTGCCACAGGCACGGCCTGCTCTTGCCGGCGCACAGCCAGCCCATTCGTCATTTGCCATGGATTGAAGAAAGGAAAGTCAATGTTCAACAAGGGACAACTCGCCGGCCTGATGAAGCAGGCCCAGGCCATGCAGGACAACCTGAAGAAGGCGCAGGACGAGCTGGCGCTGATGGAGGTCGAGGGCGAATCCGGCGCCGGTCTGGTGAAGGTGCTGATGACCGCCAAGCACGACGTCAAGCGCGTCACCATCGATCCCAGCCTGCTGGCCGACGACAAGGACATGCTGGAAGACCTGGTGGCCGCCGCCTTCAACGCCGCCGTGCGCAAGGCCGAGGAACTGTCGGCCGAGAAGATGGGCAAGCTGATGCCCGCCGGCATGCCCGGGCTGCCGGGCGGCATGAAGTTCCCGTTCTGATCCTGGAGGTTGAGCGTTGAGCGCTCAGCGTGAGGTCTTCTGACATTCACGCTCAACGCTCAACGCTCAACGCTCAACGCTCAACGCTCAACGCTCAACGCTCCATGAGCGATACCCACAGCCTCGACACCCTGATTCAGGCGCTGCGGCGCCTGCCGGGGGTGGGCGTGCGCTCGGCCCAGCGCATGGCGTTTCACCTGCTGCAGCACGACCGCGAGGGCGCGCGGCAGCTGGGACGCGCGCTGCACGAGGCCGTCGACCAGGTGCGCCACTGCGCCCAGTGCCACACCTTCACCGAAAGCGAGGTCTGCGCCACCTGCAACGACCCGCGGCGCGACGCCAGCCAGCTGGCCGTGGTCGAGACCCCGGCCGACCAGGCGGCGCTGGAGCGCACCGGCGCCTTCCGCGGCCGCTACTTCGTGCTGATGGGCAAGCTCAGCCCGCTGGACGGCATCGGCCCGCGCGACATCGGCGCGCAGCGGCTGATCGAGCGCGCCTGCGACGGCGTGGTGCGGGAAGTCATCCTGGCCACCAACTTCACCGCCGAGGGCGAGGCCACGGCCCACGTCATCGGCCAGGCGCTGCGCAGCCGCGGGCTGGTGGTGACCCGGCTGGCGCGCGGCGTGCCCGCCGGCAGCGAACTGGAATACGTGGACCTGGGCACCATCGCCCATGCGCTGGTCGACCGGCGCTGACTCGCACCCTGTCCATGGAAGATCTGCTCGCCCGCGCCCGTCAGTGCTTGCAGCACGCGGCCCATATCGCCGTGCTCAGCGGCGCCGGCATCAGCGCCGAATCCGGCGTGCCCACCTTCCGCGACGCGCAGACCGGCCTGTGGGCGCGCTTTCGGCCCGAGGAGCTGGCCACCGAAGACGCCTTTCGGCGCCACCCCGAGCGCGTGTGGGACTGGTACGCCGAGCGCCGCGCCAGCCTGGCCGCCGTGCAGCCCAACGCCGGCCATCTGGCGCTGGCCGAGTTCGAGCGGCGCCATCCCGGCCGGCTGACGGTGATCACGCAGAACGTCGACGGCCTGCACCAGCGCGCCGGCAGCCAGGGCGTGCTGGCGCTGCACGGCAGCCTGGCCGAAGACCGCTGGCTCGACCCCTGCGCGCTGCACCGGCAGGGCGCGTGCGACGTCGCGCGGGCCGAACCGGGCCGGCCGCCGCGCTGCCCGCAGTGCGGCAACCCGGTGCGCCCGGCCGTGATCTGGTTCGGCGAGATGCTGCCCGAGGACGCGCTGCGCCAGGCCGAGCAGGCCGCCAGCCGCTGCGACGTCATGCTGGTGGTCGGCACCGCTGGCGCCGTGTACCCGGCCGCCGGCCTGGCGCACCAGGCGCGCGCCGTCGGCGCGCAGGTCATCATCGTCAACCCCCACCCGAGCGAGCTGGACGAGCTGGCCCACCTGCGGCTGGCCGGCAGCGCCGCCCAGGTGCTGCCCCGCTTGCTGGATTTCTAGCGTCGATTCGCCACGGAATGCTATCAATAGCGTAGCTTCTGGCGCTTGCCAAGTGGGCGCCAGAACCCGAAATGCTTGACTCACTGAGCTGCGTGCGTCTCGGCATGTCTTGCGCTACGCCGCCAGGTCAAGCGGGGTGGCACGACGCTGCATTGGTCATTGCGAGCGTTCGCGAAGCCATCCAGCGGCAGCGGTTGATCCAGCGCCCGTGGATGGTGCCGTCGCCGCGGTCGTCGCGAAGACCGGCGTCACGTCGGCGTGGGCAGGCGCCCAACGAGTGTGGTGGGCTGGGCGCGAATCGGTATCGCCCTGGCCCGCAGCCAGCCCTCGCCAGGGGTCAGTAGGCGGCGCAACGGGCCACGCAGCGACCATGGCTGGCCGCGCAGTGGGAAATGCAGGATCCATTTCCCTGACACTGCGCGATGCACATGCTTTGTTCGGAAGCACAGCCGCCCTGGCACTGCCCGAGCGATGCGCCACGGTTCGCCGTCGGCGCGACGGCGGGCACGGGCGATGCGCTGCCGGAAGCGCGGCGACGGCTGCCGCCTGCTGCCACCTCCCCATAGATGCAAGCCGATCTGTCTCGCTCGAGATCGACAAGACGCCCGGCCAGGTTGCCCTGTCCTGCCGGCCCGTATTTGACTCGCAGGTCATCAGCCAGCTTGTCATAGCGACGATTGCACTCCGTCGCGCGCTGTGACTGCGCCTGCCTGTCCGCTTCGGCCTGCCGGTTGGTTGCCGCAGACGGCTCACCACTCGCGGGTGGACCCTGCAAGAGGCGCCTGGCCTCGCTCGGCGTCGTGCCGGCCGCGTAAGCGGCGGCATTGAATTTTTCCTCTTCAGTCAGTGCGGGCGCCCGAAGAATGACTGGCCGTGATTCCTGATGGTGGTTGGCACAAGGCGTACTTTGGTAGGCAATTTTTCCAGAGGCGTCCTTGCACTTGAAGACCTGCTGCGCCGTCAACGTCGACGGCAAAGCGATCAGGCAGAAGATCAGCGCCCCGAGAAAATTGGAAATACGTGTGTCGTTCATCTTGCTCTCGCTATCGTGATCGAGTCGACGCTCGCAACTTGGTATTCAGGTACTTTAGTGCACGGGTTGATTGTGGTGGGCGCTGTGGCGAGAGCTGGCTTGCACAGCATCCAAATATTTCCCGCATGCCTGCCGATGTGGGCACGGGTGATGGTGCGGCACAGGGGTGTCCGCGTAAGCCCCTCGCCAAGGTGGCATGCGGCGGTGTGTTTGACACCGTGGTTCTCGCCGATGAACGCGGGGGTCGCTCATCGATGGCGTGGCATGGGCTCGGGTCGGGTGTTCGTCGAGAGACTCCGAAACTATGGAAACCATAGCTGCCCGCGCTTGACAGACAGGCGCCATGGGCCTGTTCGGTCTATACCCAGCCCAGCATGCCCGCCACGGCGCCGGCGCCGATCAGCCACAGCAGGTGCAGCCGCGTGCGCCACACCAGCACGGTGGTGGCGGCCGTCAGCAGCCACAGCGGCCAGTCGCGCGCGGGCTGGTCGTGGGCGGCGGTCAGCAGCCAGCCGGTGGCCATCAGCAGGGCGATGACGATGGGCGCCAGGCCGGTCTTGAAGGCGCGCACGGCGCGCAGCTCGCGGCGGTGCTGCGCCCAGCGCGTGGCGCTGTAGGTCAGCAGGCCCGAAGGCAGCAGGATGCCCAGCATCGCCACCGCCGCGCCGGCCAGGGCCAGCAGCTGAGCGTGCCAGCCGGCGGCAGCGCCGCCACCGGCGTTCAGCCCCACGTGCCAGCCGATCAGGGCGACGAACAGCACATTGGGCCCCGGCGCGGCCTGGGCGATGGCGATGGAGGCGTTGAACTGCGCATCGCTCAGCCAGTGCTGCGAGCCGACCAGGTAGCGGTGCATGTCGGGCGCCGTGGTGATGGCGCCGCCCACCGCCAGCAGCGACAGCGACAGAAAATGCGTGAACAGCGTCAGCCAGTCGGCCGCGCCCAGGGTGACGGCCGGGTTCATCGCAGCCGCCTCCAGGCCCAGGCGCAGGCGGCGCCGCCCAGCACCAGCAGCACGGGGCCCAGCGGCAGCCGCAGCAGGCCGATGGCGACGAAGGTGGCCAGCGCCAGGCCGATGCAGGCCGGCATGCCCATGGCGTTGGCGCGCAGCGCGCCGATCAGCTTGATGCCGGTGCCCAGGATCAGCCCCGCCGCCACCGCGCCCATGCCGCGCAGCGCGTCGCGCACCAGCGCGGCGTCGGCCACGCTGCTGTAGAGCGCGGCCAGCAGCAGCACCACCACGGTGGGCACCGTGAGCATGCCGGCCAGCGCCGCCAGCGCGCCCGACAGGCCGAAGCAGCGGTCGCCGATCATCATGGACAGGTTGACCACGTTGGGCCCGGGCATGATCTGCGCCACCGCCCAGTCCTCGACGAACTGCTCGCGCGTGAGCCAGCGCTTTTTTTCCACCAGCTCGCGCTGCACCACCGCCAGCACGCCGCCAAAGCCCTGCAGCGCCAGCCAGGTGAAGGACCAGAACAGGTCGGCGCGCGAGCGCGGGGCGTTGGGCGCGGCATCGATCGCGCCGCTGTCTTGTGAGGGCACGGCGGTATTCAGTCCAGCACTTCGAGGATTTTCTCGACCGGCCGGCCCAGCCGCGCGCCCTTGGCCGTGACCACGATGGGGCGCTCGATCAGCGCCGGCGTGGCATGCAGCGCGGCGGCCAGTTGCGCGTCTGTGAGCTGGGGGTTGTCCAGGCCCTGCGCCAGGTACTCCGGCTCCTTGGTGCGCAACAGCGCGCGCAGCGGCGCGCCGGTGGCGCGGGCGATGGCCTGGATCTCGGCCGCGCTGGGCGGCGTCTTGCGGTATTCAACGATGGTGGGCTCGATGCCGCGTTCGCGCAGCAGCTCCAGCGCCTTGCGTGAGGTGCTGCATTGCGGGTAGTGGTAGAGGGTGACGGTGCTCATGAGGTCTTTCCGGACAGGTGATTGCTATCAATAACAGAGCTGCTGGCGCTTGCTGGATAAGCGACAAAGCCTAATTTAAGGCTCTACTTGCGAATGATGGTGAGGTACTCGATCAGTGCCGCACTGGGACACGACGCATGAGAAAAATGAACAGCCCTACGCAGAGGACGCAAAGAAAACCGATGGATCTTCTTGTTTTTTGCGTCCTCTGCGAAATCTCTGCGTCCTCTGCGTTCGGAGGTTGGCGGTTTCCAATAAGCGACCATTCCAAGCCTTGTCTCGCAGGCCATCACCATCATTCGCCAGAAGAGCCCAATTTCATTCATAAACCAGGAAGGGCTCGCGCGCCTCGATCCAGGCCTGCTCGTCGGCGCGGGCTAACGCGTCCAACTCGGCCGGCGTGGCGGCTGCATCATCCACCCACTCGCGCAGCAGCGGGCCGCCGTTGATGATGTCGATGGCCAGCCGTGTTTCGTATTCGTAGGGAAAATCGCGCCACAGCGGGTAGTCGGGCGCCTGCAGCCGCAGCGCCTTGAAGGCCAGCGCCTGCAGCCGCCAGGGGCGGAAGGCGGCGTGGTCGTAATGCGTGGCGTCTTCGGTGTGGATCTGCACGCCGGCGCACAGCTGGCCCGCGTGCTTGTGAAAGGTGGGCTCGAACCAGCAGGCGCGCAGGGCGCAGCCGGCCAGCCAGTCGGGCGCGAGAAGCCGCATGTCGGCCAGCAGCCGCGTGGTGTCGATGTCGGGCGCGCCGAACAGCTCCAGCGGGCGCGTGGTGCCGCGCCCTTCGGACAGCGTCGTGCCTTCCAGCATCACCGTGCCGGCATAGGCGCGCGCCATCCACAGGTTGGGCGCGTTGGGGCTGGGGTTGACCCAGGTGCGCGCCATCGGCCAGCCGTGGCCGGGGGCGCCGTCGGCTTGCCAGCCGGTCATGGGGATGACGCGGTACTCCACGTCCAGCTTCAGCCGGTCGATGAACCAGTGGCCCAGCTCGCCCAGCGTCAGGCCGTGGCGCATGGGCAGGGGGCCGGCACCGACGAAGCTTTCCCAGCCGGCGCGCAGGCTGAGGCCTTCCACCGGCCGCCCGACCGGGTTGGGCCGGTCCAGCACCCACACCGCCTTGCCGTGGGCGGCGGCGGCTTCGAGCACGTAGCGCAGCGTGGTGATGAAGGTGTAGATGCGGCAGCCCAGGTCCTGCAGGTCGACCAGCAGCACGTCCCAGGGCGCCATCATGGCGTCGGTGGGGCGGCGCACCGTGCCGTACAGGCTGAACACCGGGATGCCCAGCCGCGGGTCGGTGTAGTCGGCCGACTCGACCATGTTGTCCTGCTTGTCGCCGCGCAGGCCGTGCTGCGGGCCGAAGGCGGCCGCCAGGCGCACATCGGGCAGGGCGGCCAGGGCGTCCAGCGCGTGCGTCAGATCGCGCGTGACCGAGGCCGGGTGCGCCAGCAGGGCCACGCGGCGGCCCTTCAGGGGGGCGCGCAGGGCGGGTTCGTCGAGAAAGCGTTCGAGGCCGAGTTGCATGGGCAAAAGAGGTCAGGGCAGGCGCGCCGTCCAGCCTGCGCGGTGGTGAAAGTCGGGTTGCGGCGCCGGGTGGGCCAGCGCCCAGTAGCTCAGCCGCCCGTCGTCGGTCTCGATCACGGCGCTCAGGCCCAGCGCATGCGGCGTGTTGGCGCTGGGCAGGACGCCCTGCGGCAGCCAGGCGTCCAGCGTCAGCGTGCCCACGCCCTGCCGCCATTGCAGGCGTGGCGCCAGCGGCAGGTGCCCGGCGCTGGCGCGCTGGCGCGGCGCGCTGAAGGCGTAGGCGGCCCAGTGGCCCGAGGGGCTGAAGTTGAATTCGTGATATGCCGCGCCCCGCGCCGCGCCGACGAAGGCCTCGAAGCAGGTGTGGCGCCACAAGCCGTCCGCTGGCCCCGGCTGCGCGGCGGGCGGCGGCAGGCGCAGCGCCTCCAGCGCGGCCCGCAGGGTGTAGCGCAGCCACCAGCCGCCTTGCGCCGGGTCGGGTTCGACGGTGACGCGCAGCTCGCGCACGGCGGGCGCCGGCGTGCCGGGATGCGCGAGCAGCCAGTGGCTGGCCAGGGGCGGGGGCATGGAGGCGGCCTTGGTGCGCGGTCAACTGCCCTGGGCGTCCAGCACCAACTGGGTCTGCGTGACCACCGCGCACAGCCTGCCTTCGGCGTTGTGGATGGTGGTCTGCCACACCTGGGTGCTGCGGCCGCGGCGCAGCGGGACGGCTTCACCGCTCACCACCGTGCCCTCGGGCGCGCCGGCGATGAAATGGGTGCTGGAGTCCGTGGTCACGGTCTTCTGGCCGGGCCGCAGGTTCAGCACCGTGCCCACCGCCCCCAGGGTGTCGGCAAACGCCATGTACGAGCCGCCGTGCAGGATGTGGCCGGCGGTGCACAGGTCGGCGCGCACCGTCAGCTCGGCACGCACGCGCTCGGGCGTGGCCTCGGTCAGGCGCACGCCCAGCAGGCCGGGCAGCATGGGTTGAATGAGTTTTTGCAGGCTGGGCAGATCGAGGGTGGGCATGACGCAGTCGCTGGTGGTGGCTCGGGTCAGCATAGCAGGGGCGAAGCGGGAATTTTGCGCGCGAGGCCGCGTGGCGGGCCGGGCGCGGCTGCCTACAATCGACGCCCACCGGCCGCGGGCCGGGTCTTGCCTGTCATGCTGTCCTGGAGGAATTGCCTCATGTCCGTGCCCCACTGGTGCCGTTCGCATCCCGCGCTGGCGGGGCTGGCCGCCGCCTGTCTGCTCAGCGCCTGCGCCTCGGTCGATCTGGGGCGGCGCTACGACCCGCCGCCCATCCGCGCGCCGCAGCCGCTGCCGCCGGCCCAGCTGCCCTCGGTCCCGTCCAACGGCGTGCAGACGCAGCCCGTGACGCCTGCCCAGCCGGTGCCGCAGCCGCTGCCGCCGGCCGGGCAGAGCGCGCCGCCGCCAGTGGCGCCGGCCGACCCCGGCGCCCACCTGGTGACGCTGACCACGCGGCTGGACGGCGCCAGCGTCATGCCGCCCACGCGCAGCGCCGGCAGCGCCCAGCTCGACGCCGTGTACGACCCCGCCACCCGCCTGCTGCGCTGGAAGACGCGCTGGTCGGGCCTGAGCGGCGCCATCACCGGCGCGCAGTTCCACGGCCCGGCCGACGCCGGGCAGAACGCGCCCGCCGTGCTGGCGTGGCCGGCGCCGTTTGGCGCCTCGTATGAAGGCCGCGCCACCCTCGGGGCCGCCCAGGCCAGCGACCTGCTGGCCGGCCGCTGGTACGTCAGCGTCTACACCGCCGCCTACCCGCTGGGCGAGCTGCGCGGGCAGGTGCGCGTGGTGCCCTGACCGGGCTCCGGCAGGACGTAAACAGGCCGCTTTCGGGGTATCCGTTTGTCAGCCCTGGCGGCCGGCCGCGCCGCCGGTGCTATGGTCCGCGTCATGTTCCGTCCGTCGTTGCCCCTGCGCGCACGCGCTGCGTCGATCCCCGCCGCCACCCGGCTGGCGTTGGGCGCGGCCCTGCTGACCCTGCTGGCCGGTTGCGCCAGCCCGCCACCGGCACCGCGCCCCCGGGCGGCGCCCGGCGCGCCGCAACGCCTGCCCGAGCTGGCCGCCTTCAGCGCCCGCCTGAGCGGCGGCCAGGCCGTGCCGCCCAGCGCCAGCGCCGGCCGGGGCGAGCTGGTGGCGGTGCTCAACCGCAACACCGGCCTGCTGCAGTGGAAGCTCAGCTTCAGCGGCCTGAGCGGCCCGGTGCGCGCCGCGCACTTTCACAGCCCCGGCATGGCCGGCGAGGTGGCCGATCCGGTGCTGACGCTGGGGCGCACCGTCATCAGCCCGCTGGAAGGCCGCGCCATGCTGACGGCGCGCCAGCGCGCCGACCTGCTGTCGGGCCAGTGGTACGTCAACCTGCGCACCGCCGCCCATCCCGAGGGCGAGATACGCGGCCAGCTGATCGAGCAGAAATGAGCGCCTGAGCGCCCGCCAGCGCCGGCGCGCGCGCTTGCCTAAAATCCGGGCTTTCCCCAACCCCTGCGGCGTGCGCCGCGGCGTGCCACCGCCCGCCGCCGACCCGCCAGGAGCGCCATGAGCCCCGTGCCCACCCCGCCGCAGCGCGCCCGCCCGCTGACCGGCTACAAACCCTTCTGGGCCAAGCGTTTCGGCCCCGCGCCCTTCCTGCCCATGAGCCGGGCCGAGATGGAGGCGCTGGGCTGGGATTCGTGCGACGTCGTCCTGGTCACCGGCGACGCCTACGTGGACCACCCCAGCTTCGGCATGGCCGTGATCGGCCGCGTGCTGGAGGCGCAGGGCTTTCGCGTCGGCATCATCGCCCAGCCCGACTGGCACAGCGCCGAGCCGTTCAAGGCGCTGGGCAAGCCGAATCTGTTCTGGGGCGTGACGGCGGGCAACATGGATTCCATGATCAACCGCTACACGGCCGATCGCAAGATCCGCAGCGACGACGCCTACACCCCTGGCGACGTCGGCGGCCAGCGGCCCGACCGCGCCGCCATCGTCTACAGCCAGCGCTGCCGCGAGGCCTGCAAGGACGTGCCCATCATTCTGGGCGGCATCGAAGGCAGCCTGCGCCGCATCGCGCACTACGACTACTGGAGCGACAGCGTGCGCCGCTCCATCGTGGTCGACAGCAAGTGCGACCTGCTGCTGTACGGCAACGCCGAGCGCGCGCTGGTCGAGATCGCCCACCGCCTGGCGCGGCGCGAGCCGGTGGCGCAAATCACCGATGTGCGCGGCACCGCCTTCGTGCGCCGCGCTTCCGATCCGGGCTGGCGCGAGATCGACTCCACCGAGGTCGACCGCCCCGGCCGCGTGGACGCCCTGGCCAACCCCTACCAGACCACCGCCGAGCGCGCGGCGGGGCAGGGCACCAGCTGCGACGCTATCAAAACAGAAGCTGCTGGCGCAGGACAGGAAAGCGCTGGCGCCCCGAAAAGCCTTGAAAAACCGATCACCCTGATCCGCCCCGACCACGTCCGCACCGTGATCCGCCTGCCCAGCTACGAGCAGGTGCGGCGCGACCCCGTGCTGTACGCCCACGCCAACCGCGTGCTGCACCTGGAGACCAACCCCGGCAACGCCCGCGCGCTGGTGCAGGCCCATGGCGAGGGCCGTTCGGCGCGCGACGTGTGGATCAACCCGCCGCCCATCCCGCTCAGCACCGCCGAGATGGACCACATCTTCGACCTGCCCTACGCGCGCAACCCCCACCCGCGCTACGCCGACGAGCGCGGGCGCCACGACGGCGCCACCAAGATTCCAGCCTGGGAGATGATCCGCTTCTCGGTCAACATCATGCGCGGCTGCTTTGGCGGCTGCACCTTCTGCTCCATCACCGAGCATGAGGGCCGCATCATCCAGAGCCGCAGCGAAGACTCCATCGCGCGCGAGGTCGAGGCCATGCGCGACCAGGTGCAGGGCTTCACCGGCGTGGTCAGCGACCTGGGCGGCCCCACCGCCAACATGTACCGCCTGGGCTGCCGCGACCCCGCCATCGAGGCCGCCTGCCGCAAGCCCAGCTGCGTCTACCCCGGCATCTGTCCCAACCTGGGCACCGACCACGATCCGCTGATCCGCGTCTACCGCCGCGTGCGCCAGCTGCCCGGCGTCAAGAAGGTGCTGATCGGCTCCGGCCTGCGCTACGACCTGGCCATCCGCTCGCCCGCCTACGTCAAGGAGCTGGTGCAGCACCACGTCGGCGGCTACCTGAAGATCGCCCCCGAGCACACCGAGGAAGGCCCGCTGTCCAAGATGATGAAGCCCGGCATCGGCAACTACGACCGCTTCAAGCAGCTGTTCGACCAATACAGCGCCGAAGCCGGCAAGCAGCAGTTCCTGATCCCGTACTTCATCGCCGCCCACCCCGGCACCAGCGACGAGGACATGCTGCACCTGGCCCTGTGGCTCAAGCGAAACGGCTTTCGCGCCGACCAGGTGCAGGCCTTCTACCCCAGCCCCATGGCCACCGCCACCACCATGTACCACACCGGCGTCAACCCGCTCAAGGGCGTGCACCGCGACGAGCGCGGCGAGCGGGTGGACACCGTCAAGGGCGAGCGCCGGCGCCGGCTGCACAAGGCGTTTTTGCGCTACCACGACCCGGCCAACTGGCCGCTGCTGCGCCAGGCGCTCAAGGACATGGGCCGCCACGACCTGATCGGCAGCGGCAAGCACCACCTGATCCCGGCCTGGCAACCGGCCGGCACCGAGGGCTACCAGGCGCCGCGGCGCAAGAACTCCACGCCCTCGGCGGCTACTGGATCGCTACAAAAAAAGAAGCTGCCGGCGCACACCAAACCGGCGCCAGGTGCCATCTTGACCCAGCACACCGGTCTGCCGCCGCGGCGCCGCAAGTAAGGCCCGCGCGCGGCGGTGACCCTGGCCGGGGCGGGCGGACCGCCGCGCTGGATCGCAGCCTTCGTGCCGGTGCAAGCCCCCGTCGGATCGCCACGGCCCGCGGCCTCGCGATGCCGGGCAATGGGTGTGGCGCCCGGCGCCGTGGCCATCCAGGGCGGGGCATGCGCCATACTGGCCGGCGCTGCGGCGCGGCGTGTCGGCAAGACGGCGTCCATCGCGCCGAGCCCGTATCCCCGCACCGCAGGAGCAGCCCTCATGGCCCAGCACGACCTGGACATCGCCCGCCGCGCCACGCCGCGCGCCATTGCCGAGCTGGCGCGCGAGCAGCTCGGCGTCGACACCTCGGCGCTGCGGCCCCACGGCCACCACGTGGCCAAGCTGACACTTGCCGGCCTGGGCGCGCTGGCCGGGCGGCCCGACGGGCGGCTGATCCTGGTCAGCGCCACCAGCCCCACGCCGGCCGGCGAGGGCAAGACCACCACCGCCATCGGCCTGGCCGACGGCCTGCGCCGGCTGGGCCAGCGCGCCGTGCTGGCGCTGCGCCAGCCCTCCATGGGGCCGGTGTTCGGCCTGAAGGGCGGCGCCACCGGCGGCGGACAGGCGCAGCTGCTGCCGATGGAGGACATCAACCTGCACTTCACCGGCGACTTCCACGCCGTGGCCCAGGCGCACAACCTGCTGGCGGCGCTCATCGACAACCACCTGCAGCACGGCAACGCGCTGGACATCGACGCGCGCCGCATCCACTGGCGCCGCGTGCTGGACATGAACGACCGCGCGCTGCGCCACGTCGTCACCGGGCTGGGCGGCGCGGCCCACGGCCTGCCGCGCGAAAGCGGCTTCGACATCACCGCGGCGTCGGAAGTCATGGCCATCCTGTGCCTGGCCGGCTCGCTGCCCGAACTGAAGGCGCGCCTGGGCCGCATCGTGGTGGCCGACACGCGCGACGGCCGCCCCGTCACCGCCGCCGAGCTGAAGGCGCACGGCGCCATGGCCGTGCTGCTGAAGGACGCGCTGGCGCCCAACCTGGTGCAGACCCTGGAGCACACGCCCGCGCTGCTGCATGGCGGGCCGTTCGGCAACATCGCGCACGGCTGCAACTCGGTCATGGCCACGCGCGCGGCGCTCAAGCTGGGCGACTGGGCCATCACCGAAGCCGGCTTCGGCGCCGACCTGGGGGCCGAGAAGTTCGTCGACATCAAGTGCCGCGCCGCCGGCCTGCGGCCAAGTGCCGCCGTGCTGGTCACCACCGTGCGCGCGCTCAAGATGCAGGGCGGCGTGCCGCGCGAGGCGCTGGCGCGCGAGGACCTGCCCGCGCTGCAACGCGGCATGGCCAACCTGGCGCGCCACCTGCACATCCTGCGCGAGGTGCTGGGCCTGCCCAGCGTGGTGGCGGTCAACCACTTCGTGGCCGACACCGAGGCCGAGCTGGCCCTGCTGCGCCAGCAGGTGCAGGCGCTGGGCGCGCCCTTTGCCGTCTCGCGCCACTGGGCCGAAGGCGGGGCCGGCGCGCTGGAGCTGGCGCGCGCCGTGGTGGCGCTGTGCGACGGCCGCGCGCCCGCCGCGCCGCGCTTCGTCCACGACGCCGGCGCCACCCTGTGGGACAAGCTGCGGGCCATTGCCACGCGCGTGTACGGCGCTGCCGACGTCAGCGCCAGCCCCCAGGCGCGCCAGCACATCGAGCGCCTGCAGGCGGGCGGCTGGGGCCACCTGGCCGTGTGCGTGGCCAAGACGCCCTACAGCTTCTCGGCCGACCCCGCCCTGCTGGGCGCGCCCGGCGGCCACACGCTGCACGTGCGCGAAGCGCGCCTGTCGGCCGGCGCCGGCTTCGTCGTCATGGTCTGCGGCGACACCCTGACCATGCCCGGCCTGCCCGCCCGGCCGGCGGCCGAGGGGATCGATCTGGACGAGGATGGGCGGGTCGTGGGGCTGTTCTGACCTGGCCAGGGCGAGCAGGTCCGACATCCGGACGATGGGCACTCCTGGCCACCCCAGCCGGTCACCCTAGGGTCGCTCTGCCGGCGCGGGCTGGAGCCGCGCTGCCGACGCTGAGCGTGCTCAGCGTCGGCCGGCGCAAAACTTGGGCGCGTCCTTGCCCAGCATGTCGCAGCCGCGCCTGATCTCGTCGGTGATCAGCGAGCAGGCGTTGGCCGCATTGCAGGGCGGACGGGTGGCGGGCGACACCCGCAGGCATTGCGCCACCAACTGCTTGGCCCGCGCGGCGCCCACTTCCGCTCTGCAGCTGCGTTCGGCGATCGCGGGGGCGGCTGCCGTGGCGGCACTAGCGCTCTTGCGGGCCACGCAGGCACTGCGCTGGCCGTCGCAGTCAAGCTCGCGCTGCAACTGCGCGGCGCGCAGGCCGGTCAGCTCCTCCACGCAGGACGCCTGAACGGTGCGTGCGTTCGCAGGGTCACGCTGCCCCTGCGCCTTGAACCCACATTCCTTGTCCCGGAAGGCCAGCCAAGCCCGCTGCGCGTTGCGCAGCCGAGTCTCGTTGCCCTGGTCCAGCTGTTCGATGAGCGCGCGGTAGTTCCGGTTCAGCGCCAGGTCGGCGTCGGAGGCCAGGGTGGGGGTTGCGCAACCCGCCACTGCGCAGAACAGAAGTACGAGTCGGAAAGCCTTCACGCAGATATCTCCTCATGGACCAAGTCAGACCTCGTCGTGTGTCGAGATCGTTCGATGAGCAGCCAACATGGTATTCATCGGCGTGCATGGAGCGCGACCGTGGTCTCGCGTCGAGTGTCCATGGACTGAAACGTGGTGGGTGTGACATGCAGGAACTGATCGCCAGCGCTGTCGCTTCATTCCTCCTCCTTCACCCGGTACTGCCCCGCCAGCTGCTGCTGCACCTGCGGCGGCACCACCTCGTAGTGCGACAGGGCCAGGGTATAGGCGCCCTGGCCGGCGGTGAGGGCGTCCAGGCGCATCTGGTAGCTGGACAGTTCGGCCAGTGGCACCTGGGCGGTGATGGCGACCTGGCCGGGGCGGGGGCTGTCGGTGCCGCTGACGATGCCGCGGCGCGATGACAGATCGCCGGTGAGGGCGCCGGTGGCGCTGTCGGGGGCGGTGATGGCGATGCGGGCGATGGGCTCCAGCACGGTCGGTCTGGCGTCGCGGATGGCCGCCTGCACGGCCTTCTTGCCGGCGGTGACGAAGGCCACCTCCTTGCTGTCCACCGCGTGGTGCTTGCCGTCGTGCACGATGACGCGGATGTCCTGCACCTGGAAGCCGGCGATCACGCCTTCGGCGAGCGCCTCGCGCACGCCTTTCTCGACAGCCGGCATGAACTGGCCGGGGATGGTGCCGCCCTTGACCTGGTCGACGAACTCGAAGCCGGCGCCGCGCGGCAGCGGCTCGACGCGCAGGTGCACCTCGCCGAACTGGCCGGCCCCGCCGCTCTGCTTCTTGTGGCGGTACTGGGCGGCGGCGGCCTGGGCGATGGTCTCGCGGTAGGCGATGCGCGGCGGCTGCGTGTCGACCTCGAACTTGTAGCCATCACGCAGGCGCTCCAGCAGCACCCGCAGGTGCAGCTCGCCCAGGCCGTAGACGACGGTCTCGTTGGTGCTGGCCACGCGCTCGATCTTCAGGCAGGGGTCCTCGGCCACCAGCTTGCCGACGATTTCCCACAGGCGCTGCTCGTCGCCGCGCTTCTTCGGCCGCAGGGCGACGCCGTGCACCGGCACCGGGAAGGGCAGCGGGCGCAGGTGGATGTGCGCGTCCTCGGCGGCGTCGTGCAGCACGGCGTCGTAGTGCAATTCGTCGATCTTGCCAATGGTGCAGATGTCACCCGGCCCGGCGCTGGCCACTTCGACGTGGTTCTTGCCCTGCTGCGTGTACAGGTGGCCGACCTTGAAGGGCTTGCGGCCGTCGCCGATGAAGAGCTGCGAGGTGGGCGTGATGGTGCCCTGGTGCACGCGCACGTGGGCCAGGCGACCGACGTAGGGGTCGATGCTGATCTTGAATACCTGCGCCAGCACGTGGGCCGCCGGCTCGGGCGTGGCGTGCATCAGCTGCGCGTTGGCCCCTTCGCCGTTGAAGAAGTCGGGCGGATTGCCCTCGGTCGGGTTGGGCAGCAGCTTGCTGATGATGTCCAGCAGCTCGGTCACGCCGGCGCCGCTGCGCGCCGAGACGAAGCACACCGGGATCAGGTGGCCCTCGCGCAGCGCCTGCTCCAGTGGGGCGTGCAGCTCGCTGGCGTCGACGTCGCCCTCGTTCAGGTAGCGTTCGACGAAGTCGCCATCGACCTCCACCACCTGCTCGACCAGCGCGCGGTGGGCGTCGGCCACGGCGCCGAAGTCGCTGTGGCCGTCGCGCTGGTAGAAGCAGTCCACCACCTGCGTGGCGCCGGCGTCGGGCAGGTTCAGCGGCAGGCATTCGCTGCCGAAGCTGGCCTGGATGTCGGCCAGCAGCGCGGGCAGGTCGGCTCCCTCGGCGTCGATCTTGTTGACGATGATCAGGCGGTCCTGCTGGCGCTCGGCGGCGTACTCCATCATGCGGCGCGCCATGGGCTCGATGCCGGCGGCGGCGTTGATGACGATGGCGCAGGTTTCCACCGCCTCCAGCGCCGGCAGGCTCTGGCCGATGAAGTCCGGCAGGCCGGGGGTGTCGATCAGGTGGACGCGGCAGCCGTCATGCTGCAGGTGCATGACGGACGACTGCAGCGAATGCTGGGCCTTGATCTCCTGCGGGTCGTGGTCGCTCACGGTGCTGCCGCGCTCGACGCTGCCCATGGCGCCGATGGCGCCGCTCGCGTGCAGCAGGGCCTCGGCCAGCAGGGTCTTGCCGGCGGCGGTGGGCCCGACCAGGGCCAGGGTGCGGATGTGTTCGACGACAGGGTGGGGGGTGTTGGCCATGGTGTTTTTGCTCCTCGCCTTCGCAGCGTAGTGCGGCCGCCGGCGGCGCACAAGGGGCGTGCGGGCATTCACTGAGTCGAATCAATCGCCGCGGCCGCTGCGCCACAATGGCCCGCATGACTGCTTCATCGTTTGCCGACGTGCTGCGCTTCTGGCTGGGCGCCTACCCGCTGGACGCCGACGCCATGCGGGGCGCGCAGCGCCAGTGGTTCCAGAAGGACGACGCGTTCGACGCCCGCCTGCGCGAGGGCTTTGGCGCCACCATCGCGCAGGCGCGCGCCGGCCGGCTGGGGCACTGGGCCGACAGCGCCGACGGCTGGCTGGCCCTGATCCTGGTGCTGGACCAATTCACGCGCAACGCCTTCCGTGGCCAGCCCGACAGCTTTGCCGGCGACGCGCAGGCGCTGGCCCTGGCGCTGGCGGGCATTGAGCGCGGCCACGACCAGGCGCTGCCGCCGATGGCGCGCATCTTTTGCTACCTGCCGCTGGAGCATGCCGAGGACCTGGCGTTGCAGCAGCGCAGCGTGGCGCTGTTTGCCGCCCTGCGCGACGCCCCTGGCGCCGAACCCCGGGCCTTCTTTGACGGCACGCTCGATTACGCGCGCAAGCACCAGGACGTGATCGCGCGCTTCGGGCGCTTTCCGCACCGCAACGCCATTCTGGGGCGCACCAGCACGCCGCAGGAGCAGGCCTATCTGGCGCAGCCGGGGGCGGGATTCTGAGCCAGGCAGGCGCTCCCAGGCGATGGCCGGCGCAGGGGCGGCCGGACCGTTGTGAGATGAACGAAAAAAACAGCCTCTCGCGCCCGTCCAACGGGCGCCAGCAGCTATCAAAATCAAAGCAATCAGCGCAACGGTTCCAGCCGCAGCAGCCACTGTGGCTCGTCCATGTCGGCGCCGGCGTTGCAGTGGCGACTGACGACGCGGTAGTGGCGATTGCGGTGGTTGGGAAAGCTGACGGTGTCGCCCACGTTCAGCGCGCAGGGCGCGATGTCTTCGTCTGGGCTGAGCAGCAGACCGGTGGTGGTGCGAAAACCGGGGCTGTCCTGCTCGATGTAGAAGCTGATCACGCTGCCCATGCTGGCCTCCTCGCAACAGGTGCGGCCATTGTGCAGCGCGCGGCCGGGGTTGGCCAGGGGGTCAGTCGACCTGCTCGAAGTCGATGAAGCCGTGCTCGACGTGGGTGAACACCAGACGCGCGCGTACCTTGTCGCCCACGCTCAGCTCGCGGCTGGGCAGCAGCTTGCCGTCGGCCGGCGGGTCGAACACGCGCACCCAGGTGTTGCCCTTGGACTGGCCGGTCACGACGCCGTCGAACACCTCGCCGATGTGGCCTTCCAGCAGCATGGCGGCTTCGGACTTGCGCAGGCGCCGCTCGACCTTGTTGGCCGCGTCTTCCTGGCTGGTGCAGCGGTTGGCCAGAAACTCCAGCTCGGTATCGGAATAAGGCGCCTTCTCGCCAGCCAGCGCGGCCTTCAGTAGCCGGCCGGTGATCAGGTCGGGGTAGCGCCGATTGGGCGCGGTGGAGTGCGAGTAGTCGCGCACCGCCAGCCCGAAGTGACCGATCACCGGCCCGCCGGGGCGTTCGACCACGTACTCGCCGCGCCCCATCAGCTTGACGATCACCAGCGACAGGTCGGGAAAGCGCAGCGGGTCGCGCCGGCGCTCGGCCGCCAGGAATTGCTCCAGCGCGCGCGAATCGGGGTCGGGCGGCAGGCGCCAACCGCGCTCGGCGGCGACTTCGGCGATGCGCACCCAGCGCTCGGGCGAGCGCACCACGCGGCGGATGGCGGCGCGCCGCTTGCCGGCCAGAAAGCGCGCCGTCACGCCGTTGGTGGCGACCATGAACTCCTCGATCAGCTGGCGCGCGCGGTTCTGCTCCTGCTGGCGGATGGCGACCACGCGCTGGCCCTCGAACTCGGCGCGCGGCTGCAGGGTCTGGAACTCCAGCGACCCCTGCTCGCGCCGGTTGGCCCGCAGTTGCTGGGCCACGGCGTCCTGGGTGCGCAGCTGCTGGTCCATGCCGGGCACGATGTCGGCCGCCTCGGGCAGCGGGCCCTGGCCCTCCAGCCAGGCCGACACGGCGTCGTACGCCAGCTGGGCGCGGTTGCGCACGCGCGCGCGCTGGATGTGGCTGCGCCGCAGCGCGCCATCGGGCGCGAACACCATCTCGGTCACGGTGGCGATGCGCAGCTGGTGCGGGTTGAGCGAGGTCAGGTCGGTGCTGAGCTTTTCCGGCAGCATCGGGAAGATGCGCGCCGAGGTGTAGACGCTGGTGGTGTTGATCTGCGCGTGGCGGTCGATCGGCGTGTCCTTGGCCACCAGCGCGTCGACGTCGGCAATGGCCACCAGGATCTTCACGCTGCCGTCGGGCAGCGTCTGGCTGACGGTGAGCTGGTCCAGGTCGCGCGAATCGTCGTTGTCGATCGAGCACCACGGCAGGCCGGTGAGGTCGATGATGTCGGGGCCGTCGTCTTCGGCCGGACCGTCGATGCGCTCCAGCTGCTGGCGCACGGCGGGGCCGAACGCGGGCGCCAGTCCGCGCTCGCGCATGGCGATCACGGCCAGCTCGGCCAGCTCTTCCTTCTGGTGGGGATGGAGGTTGTTGTTCACGTAGGCTCCCTGGTGGATGGTGGGCGGTGCGTCATCACAAGGCCCCCGGCAGCGGCAGCCAGGCCGGTCGTGCCGCCAGCAGCGCCAGCGCGGTGCAGTGCAGCAGCACGGTGACCCAGTACCGCTGGCGAAACGCCAGCTTGCGCGACTTGTGGCGCAGCCGCTGCTGCGCCCACCACGCCGCCGGCCAGCCGCCCAGCAGGGCCAGCAGGTGCAGGGTCTGCTCGGGCGTGCGCCAGGCGCGGCTTTGGGCCGCGCGCTTGTCGCCGGCATAGGCCAGGTAGGTGGCGCCGTTCAGCAGCACGGCGCCCAGCGGCAGCCAGACCGGCAGTCGCTGCGACCAGGCGCCCCAGGCCAGCAGGGCCAGCCAGCCCAGCATCAGCAGCCTGGCCAGCGCGGCGCCGTTGGCGGCTGGCGGATCGCCGACGTGCGTGCGGCTGGCGTGGCGCCGGTGGGCGGGGGTGGCGCAGGGCCTGGGCGCGCCTGGCGAGCCGCCGGCCGCCGCGCGCGGGCTGGCGGCCGTCACCGCCGGGTTCAGGGGCCGCACGTCCATGGCGCGCGGTCCCTTGCCGCCGACCTGGATTTCCTCGAAGCCGACGCGCAGCCCGACACCGGGCGCGGCGCCGCCGCGAAAGTCGCGCACATGGAAGAAGACGTGGCGCCGTCCGTCGGCCGTGGCGATGAAGCCGAAGCCGCGCTCGGCGTCCCAGCGGATGACTTCGCCGGTCTGCGTCATGCGCGGGGCGGGCGTGCAAGCCGCATGGCGAATATCAGGCCATCGCCCAGTGGAAGGCGGCGTGTGCTTCCACCAGGTCCGGGTCGCCCAGGCATTCGGGCGGCTCCAGCAGCACCAGCATCAGCAGCTTGCCGAATTCGTCGGCCACGCGGTTGACGATGCGCTCCGGGTCGGGCACCAGCCGGCGGTCGGTGATCAGGCCGAACTGCACCTGGTCGTTGTACGACAGGATGGACACGCCCATGCCGATGTTGCCCGACTGCGGCACCCAGAAGAAGGGCTGGCGCATCCGCGCGCCGGCAAAGTACAGCGGCTGCTGCGGGCCCGGCACATTGGTCATCACCGCCGTCGCCTTGTTGGCCAGGAAGTCCAGCAACTGCTCCTGTACGATCTTCGGGCCCATGCCGGCGGCGCCCAGCAGCGTCAGCGTCAGCGCCGGCTGGTAGGACTGCTTGAGCGCCTGCATGCGCTGGCCGGTTTCGTACAGGCGCGCCAGCGGGTTGGCGATGCCCACCGGCAGCTCCAGCGTCACCATGCCAAAGCGGTTGCCCAGCTTGCCGGCATCCGAGGCCTGGCGCAGGTTGACCGGCACCATGGCGCGGATTTCCACGCCGTCCGTCGCGTCGCCGCAGTCGGCCAGGTAGGCGCCCAGCGCGCCGGCCACCGCCGACAGCAGCACGTCGTTGACCGAGCAGCCCAGCACCTTGCCGACGGCCTTGATCTCCTTGAGGTCGATCGGCTCGGACCAGGCCACGCGCTTGACCAGCCCCGGCGTGCCCTTGAAGCGCGTGGGCGAATCGTTGGCCATCACCAGCAGCTTGGCGGCCTCGGCCGTCATGCCGCCGCCCAGGCGGGCGTAGTCCAGCGCCTGCCAGGGGTTGCGCAGCCAGTCCTGCGACATCGTCCACAGCGAACTGGACGCGCGCACCGACGCCTGCACGGCGCGCGAGATGGGGTGCCAGACCAGACCCCACAGCGCGTCGTCGTGGCTGTGGTGGTCAGGCGCCACGCGGCGCCGCGGCGACGGCGCGGGGGCGTCGTCGGCCAGGCCCATGATCACCGCCACCAGGGCGATGCCGTCTGCGATGCAGTGGTGAAAGCGCGTCACCAGCGCCTGGCCGCCCATGTGGGTGTCGACCACGTGGATCTGCCACAGCGGGCGCGAGGGCGGCAGCGGCGTGCTGGCCAGGTCGGCCACGAATTGCTCCAGTTCCGCCTTGTCGCCCTTGCCGGGCAGGGCGGCGCGGCGCAGGTGGTTGTCGAGCTCGAAATCGGGGTCGTCCACCCAGGACCAGCCGGCGGTGTCCTCGCGCGCGACCTGGCGAAAGCGCGCGTGCACCAGCATGCGCTCCTCGATGCGCTGGCGCAGCCGGGCGAAGTCGAGTTTGCCGTCGAGCAGCATCACCCCCAGGATCTGCATCAGGTTGTTGGGCCGGTCCATCCGCAGCCAGGCGGTATCGACGGGCGACATCTTTTCTTGGGCGGGCATGGCGGGTGTCGTGCAGGTGTGGCGATGGGTGGAGGAGCGTTCAGGCCTTGCGCGCGGCAAAGCGCTGGTCGAAATAGGCGTGAATTTCGCGCTCGAAGCTGGCCCTCAGCGGCAACAGCAGCAGCCCCAGGCGCACGTTGACGGTGACCTGCTTGCGCTCCAGCGTCAGCTGACCGCTGATGCCGGTGCGCTGGAAGGTCAGCGTGTCGTCGTCTTCCCAGAGGTACTGCAGGCCGTATTCGGACTGCAAGTCGGAGGCGACGGCCTCGGCCGCCTGCCGGGCCTTCTTGGGGCTCAGGCCGTGCGCGCGGGTGATGCAGATCTGGCTCATGCACAAAGTGTAAAGTGCGCGCAGCCGTGGCGACAATGCGTGCCAACCCGCTGCGCGGACCAAGGGCAATCGAGCGAGACACCATGATCAACAAGATCGCTGCCTCCGTGGCCGAGGCGCTGGCCGATGTGCGCGACGGCGCCACGGTGCTGATCGGCGGCTTCGGCACCGCCGGCATTCCTGGCGAGCTGATCGACGGCCTGATCGCGCAGGGCGCGCGCGATCTCACCGTGGTCAACAACAACGCCGGCAACGGCGACACCGGCCTGGCCGCGCTGCTGGCGACCGGGCGCGTGCGCAAGATCATCTGCAGCTTTCCGCGCCAAGCCGACAGCCACGTGTTCGACGGCCTGTACCGCGCCGGCCGGATCGAGCTGGAGCTGGTGCCGCAGGGCAACCTGGCCGAGCGCCTGCGCGCCGCCGGTGCCGGTATCGGCGCCTTCTTCACGCCCACCGGCTTTGGCACCGAACTGGCGCGCCGCCCCGACGGCAGCCCCAAGGAGACGCGCCGCATCGACGGGCGCGACCACGTGCTGGAATACCCCATCCACGGCGACGTGGCGCTGATCCGCGCCGAGCGCGGCGACCGCTGGGGCAACCTGACCTACCGCCAGGCGGCGCGCAACTTCGGGCCCGTCATGGCGATGGCGGCGCGCTGCACGGTGGCCAGCGTGCACGAGGTGCTGGAGCTGGGCCAGCTGGACCCCGAGGCCGTCGTCACGCCCGGCATCTTCGTGCGCCGCGTGGTGCGCGTGCCGCGCGTGGCGACCGCGGCGGGCGGCTTTCGGTCTGTGGGCTGATCAGGTGTTGGCGCAATGGGAGCGAGCGTGAGCAGCTATCAAAGACGAAGCAAGGACGAGCTGGCGCGGCGCGTGGCGCGGGACATTCCCGACGGCGCCTACGTCAACCTGGGCATCGGCCAGCCGACCGCGGTGGCCAACCACATCCCGCCCGGGCGCGAGATCATCCTGCACAGCGAGAACGGCATCCTGGGCATGGGCCCGGCGCCGGCGGCGGGGCAGGAGGACTACGACCTCATCAACGCCGGCAAGCAGCCGGTCACCCTGCGGCCCGGCGGCGCGTTTTTTCATCACGCCGACAGCTTTGCCATGATGCGCGGCGGCCACCTGGACGTGTGCGTGCTGGGCGCCTTTCAGGTGTCGGTGACCGGCGATCTGGCCAACTGGAGCACCGGCGAGCCGGGCACCATCCCCGCCGTGGGCGGCGCCATGGACCTGGCCGTGGGCGCGCGCCAGACCTGGGTGATGATGGACCTGCTGACGAAAACCGGCGAGAGCAAGATCGTCGCCCGCTGCACCTATCCGCTGACCGCCATCGGCTGCGTGCGGCGCATCTACACCGACCTGGCCAGCTTCGAATGCACGCCGCGGGGCCTGCGCCTGATCGACCACGTCGACGGCCTGGCGCTGGAGGAACTGCAACGCCTGGTGGGCCAGCCCATTTCCGCATGAACCCACGCCGCCGCGCGCGGCATTTTTCTTTTCAGGAGACCAGCCATGACCCAGGCCTTCATCGTCGACGCCACCCGCACCCCCTTTGGCCGCTACGGCGGCGCGCTGTCCGGCGTGCGCACCGACGACCTCGGCGCCATCCCCATCCGGGCGCTGATGGCGCGCAACACCCGCGTGGACTGGCAGGCCGTCACCGACGTGCTGTACGGCTGCGCCAACCAGGCCGGCGAGGACAACCGCAACGTCGCCCACATGAGCAGCCTGCTGGCCGGCCTGCCGGTGGAGGTGCCGGGCGCCACCATCAACCGCCTGTGCGGCTCGGGCCTGGACGCGCTGGGCACGGCGGCGCGCGCCATCCGCGCCGGCGAGGCGCGGCTGATGATCGCCGGCGGCGTGGAGAGCATGAGCCGCGCGCCCTTCGTCATGCCCAAGGCCGAAAGCGCCTTCTCGCGCGCCAACGCGGTGTACGACACCACCATCGGCTGGCGCTTTGTCAACCGGCTGATGAAGGCGCAGTACGGCGTCGATTCGATGCCCGAGACGGCCGAGAACGTGGCGGTGGACTACCGCATCGAGCGCGAGGCGCAGGACCGCATGGCCCTGGCCAGCCAGATGAAGGCCGTGGCGGCGCAGAAGGCCGGCCACCTGGCGCGCGAGATCACGCCGGTGAGCATCGCCCAAAAGAAGGGTGATCCGGTCGTCGTCGACACCGACGAGCATCCGCGCGCAACCAGCCTGGACAAGTTGGCCGCGCTCAAGGGCGTGGTGCGGCCCGACGGCAGCGTGACGGCGGGCAACGCCAGCGGCGTCAACGACGGCGCCTGCGCCCTGCTGCTGGCCGACGAGGCCACGGCCGGCCAGTACGGCCTGACGCCGCGCGCCCGCGTGGTCGGCATGGCGGTGGCCGGCGTGGCGCCGCGCGTCATGGGCATCGGCCCGGCGCCGGCCACCCAGAAGGTGTTGCAGCTCACCGGCCTGAAGCTGGAGCAGATCGACGTCATCGAGCTGAACGAGGCCTTTGCCGCCCAGGGCCTGGCGGTGCTGCGCCTGCTGGGCCTGCCCGACGACGACCCGCGCGTCAACGCCTGGGGCGGCGCCATCGCCCTGGGCCACCCGCTGGGCGCCAGCGGCGCGCGCCTGGCCACCACCGCCGTCAACCGCCTGCACGCCACCGGCGGGCGCTACGCGCTGTGCACCATGTGCATCGGCGTCGGTCAGGGCATTGCGCTGGTACTGGAGAAGGTCTGACGGACGCTATTGAATATGTAGCTGCTGGCGCAGGTCAGGTAAGCGCTGCGGGCCGATTTGAGGCTCTTCTCGCGAATGATGGTGATGGCCTGCGAGACAAGGCTTCGAATGGTCGCTTATTGGAAACCGCCAACCTCCGAACGCAGAGGGCGCAGAGATTTCGCAGAGGACGCAGAAAGCCAGAAGATCCATCGGTTTTCTTTGCGTCCTCTGCGAATCCTTGGCGTCCTCTGCGTATGGCTGTTCATTTTTCTCATGCGTCGTGTCGCGGTGCGGCACTGATCAAGTACCTCACCATCATTCGCGAGTAGAGCCCGATTTGATTTGGGAAGCGTGTGGCTTCACCCGCGCCAGCCGGGCAGCGCCCAGCCACGCCACACCGACAGCAGCCGCATGCCGGCGGTGAACACCACGGTGGTGGTCAGCACCAGCCAGGGCGGCAGGCCCGTCGCCAGCAGGCCCACATGCAGCCAGCCGCCGGCAAACGACCACAGGGCGTAGGGCCGGTGGTCGCTGAAGGCGCTGGGCAGCAGGTTGCACAGCACGTCGCGCAGCACGCCGCCGAAGCAACTGGTGATCACGCCCATCATCACCGCCGCCAGCGCCGGCAGGCCCACCGCCAGGCCCAGGTCGACGCCGATGGCGGTGAACAGGCCCAGGCCGATGGCGTCGGGCCACAGGATGGCGCGCTCGGTCGGCGCCAGGTGGCGCTGGCGCATCAGCGCCATGGCGGCCAGGCACAGCGCCAGCAGCGCCCATACGAACTCGATGTGGCGCACCCAGAAGAAGGGCCGCTGGTCCAGCAGCAGGTCGCGCAGCGTGCCGCCGCCAAAGGCGGCGGCAAAAGCCACCACGCACACGCCCACCACGTCCAGCCGCTGGCGCGCGGCGGCGATCACGCCCGACAGCGCAAAGGCCAGCGTGGCCGCCACCTCCAGCGCGGTGCGCAGCAGTTCCGACCAGCCGGGGGGCAGGGGGGCGAGCAGGTTCATGGCGCGCGATTGTGCCCTGCGCGCGCCACGGCCGCCGCCGGGCCGCCGCGCGGCCTCGGACAAATGCTATATAGTTTGTAGCTGCCGGCGCTGACCCGGAAGGCGCCGCAGCCCGAACTTCCCATGACCCCGATCACCGACTGGTCGTTCTACGCCGTCGCCATCCCGGCGGTGCTGCTGCTGGGCGTCAGCAAGAGCGGCTTCGGCGCCGGCTTTGGCTCGCTGGCGGTGCCGCTGATGGCGCTCAGCGTCACGGTGCCGCAGGCGGCGGCGATCCTGATGCCGGTGCTGCTGGTGATGGACCTGCTGGGCATCGCCGCCTTCCGCAAGGACTTCGACCGCGCGCTGCTGCGCTTCCTGCTGCCCTGGGGGTTGCTGGGCATCGGCATCGGCACGTTGACCTTCCAGCTGCTGCAGCCGCGCTGGGTGGCCGGCATCGTGGGCGTGTTCACCCTGCTGTTCCTGGCCCAGCGCCTGCTGTTTGCGCCACGCGCCGACGGCGCGCCGCCGCCGCGCTGGGCGGGGGCGCTGCTGACGGCCACCTCGGGCTTCACCAGCTTCGTGGCGCACGCCGGCGGGCCGCCGATCAACGCCTACGTGATCCCGCTGCGGCTGACGCCGCTGCGCTTCACCGGCACCATGGCGTTCTTCTTCTTCGTCATCAACCTGGCGAAGTGGCTGCCCTATGCCTGGCTGGGGCTGCTGGACGGGCGCAACCTGGGCACCTCGCTGGTGCTGCTGCCGCTGGCGCCGATCGGCGTGTGGGCCGGCGTGCGCATTGCGCGGCGCATCGACCAGCGGCTGTTCTACCGCTTCGTCTACCTGGGCATGCTGCTGACCGGGCTGAAGCTGGTGTGGGACGCCTGGGGTTGATTGAATGCTTCGTTATCGATAGCTTTTGGCGCGCTCTGGAGGCCGGTTTCCGTTCGATTTGAGGCTCTTCTCGCGAATGATGGTGATGGCCTGCGAGACAAGGCTTCGAATGGTCGCTTATTGGAAACCGCCAACCTCCGAACGCAGAGGACGCAGAGATTTCGCAGAGGACGCAGAAAGCCAGAAGATCCATCGGTTTTCTTTGCGTCCTCTGCGAATCCTTGGCGTCCTCTGCGTATGGCTGTTCATTTTTCTCATGCGTCGTGTCGCGGTGCGGCACTGATCAAGTACCTCACCATCATTCGCGAGTAGAGCCCGATTTGATGCCAGGCGCGTGGCGGTCGCCGTCCCGGGGCGCCATGGCGCCGCCGGGCTTCAGGTGCTGGCCCACATGCGCAGCAGGTTGTGGTAGGCGCCGGTCAGGCGGATGGCCTCGTCGGTCTCGCCGTGGCGCTGGCGCAAGGCCAGCAGCGCCATGTCCATTTCGAACAGCAGGCGGCGCTGCTCCTGGCCGCGCACCATGCTCTCGATCCACAGGAAGCTGGCGATGCGGGCGCCGCGCGTGACGGGGCGCACCTCGTGCACGCTGCTGCCGGGGTAGAGCACGGCGTCGCCTGCCGGCAGCTTGACGGCCTGCTGGCCGTAGGTGTCGTGCACCACCAGTTCGCCGCCGTCGTAGTCGTCGGGTTCGGCCAGGAACACCGTGCACGAGACATCGCTGCGCACCCACTCACCGGTGGTCTGCGAGTGCATCACCGCGCCGTCGACGTGCTGGCCGTAGTGGTTGGCCGCGCCTTCGTAGCGGTTGAACAGGGGGTTGAAGATCTTGCGCGGCAGCGCGGCCGAGAAGAACACCGGGTCGCGCCGCAGCGCGGCCAGGATCAGCTCGCGCAGCGTGGCCGCGCTGGCGCTGTCCTGCGCCAGCTGGCGGTTGCTCTTGCGCGTGGCGGCCTGGCCGCCGGCGCTGCGCGCGCCGTCGACCCAGGGCGCGTCGGCGGCCAGCAGCAGGCCGCGCGCCTGTGCGACTTCATCGGCGGTGAGCAGGTTCTTGAGGTGGATCAGCATGGCATCTGGGAGCGTTGAGCGTTGGGCGTGTGGCGTCTAGCGTGTCAGGGGTATCGCCGCAATCGCGCCCAACGCTCACCGCTCAACGCTCAACCTGTTGTCAGAACAGGGCCTTGAGCGTCAGCTCCACCCGGCGCGGCGCACCGGGCTGGTAGAAGCCCCGGTACAGGCCGTCGGCGTAGAGCTTGTTGCTCAGGTTGGTGACGCTGAGCTTGAGCGTGGTGGCCTCGGTGAAGCTGTACTCGGCCATGGCGTCGAAGGTGACGAAGCCCTTGGCTTTCAGGGTGCGCTGGCCGTCCGGGTTCTGGCTGCCGCGGTAGTTGGCGCCCAGACCCAGGCGCAGTTGCGGCATGACGCGGTAGGTGGTCCAGACACTGCCGCTGTGGCGCGGCGTCAGACCTGGCCGGTCACCCTGGACCTGTGAGCCCATGCCATCGGGGCGCAACGCGACGTTGCTGCGGTCGATCTTGGCCTTGGGGATCCAGGTGTGGTTCCAGAACATTTCCCAGGCCGGCGTGATGCGGCCGGCCAGGTTGAACTCCATGCCGGCGGCGTGCCGCTTGCCGGACAGCAACTCCTGCTGGGCCGCCGTGTCGGGGTCGGTGTTGCGCTCGTTGTACTTCTGGCTGTAGAACAGGGCCACGCCGGCCAGCATGCGCTTGTCCAGCAGGTCCCACTTGCCGCCGATCTCGATGTTGCGGCTCTTTTCTGGCGGGGTCTTGGCGCTGCGGCCGGTGGCCGGGTTGACCAGCACGCCGTACTGGTAGGCGTCGCCCGAGGTGTTGAACGAGGTGCCGTAGGAGATGTAGTAGGACGAGGCCTCGTCGGGCTGGAACAGCAGGCCCACGCGCGGGCTCCACAGGTTGTCGGTGCGCTGGTTGCCGAGCGTGCCGTCGGCGTTGCGGTACGAGCCCTTGAAGTGGTCGAAGCGCAGGCCGCCCACCAGCTTGATGGTGTCGGTGAGCGAGACCGTGTCCTGCACGTAGGCGCCGATGCTGCGCGACTCGAAGCGGTTGTAGGCCACCGGCGTGGCGCGGTTGTCGGGCACCCAGGCGCCGTCGTTGGGCGTGCCCACGGTGGTGCCGGGCAGGGTGCCGGGCAGTGGGTAGTTGTTGTTGCGCTTGGCGCTTTCGTCGTAGACATCGACGCCGCCGATGAGCGCGTGCTTGCGTCCACCCAGCTCGAAGCTGTTGCTGTAGTCGCTTTGCAGCATCACCACGTCGCTCTGGCCGATGCGGCCCTTGGAGCGGCGCGTCAGGGCCGTGGTGTCGGTGATGTCGGACAGCACGGTGGGGGGGCGCGGCTGGGCAAAGCCGATCGGGCTGCCCAGCAGGTCGCGCTCGTAGCGGCCGGCGCGCAGGCGGGTCTTGAGCTCGCCGCCGCCGTCCAGGCGGCGCACGTGGCCCAGCGTGGCGTAGGTGGCCGAGGTGTCCAGGTGGTCGTTCTTCAGGCCGTGGAAGTTCTTGGCCGGCAGCGTCGGGTGGATGGTGCCGTCGGCGCCGATGATCCAGGGGTGGGCGTAGTTGGGGCGGCCATCGATGTCCAGGTGGTAGAAGCCGACGCTGAACTCGTCGCGCGTGCCGATGCCCCAGCGGAAGGTGGGCGCCACGCCGATCTTGCGCTGCCTGGCGCCCCAGTTGTCGGCATCGTGGCCCAGCAGGTTCAGGCGCAGCGCCGCGTCCTGGCCGGTCTGCCAGTTGAAGTCGCCCTGCACGCGCTTCATGCCGCCGCTGCCCAGCGTGGCGCTGGCTTCGTGCTGGTTCAGCAGGAAGGGCTGCTTGCTGACCTGGTTGACCACGCCGCCGGTGGAGCCCTTGCCGAACAGCATGGAGGCCGAGCCCTTGATGACCTCGACGCGGTCGTCGTTGAAGGTGTCGCGCTCGTACAGCGGCGCATCGCGCAGGCCGTCGCGGTAGATGTCGCCAGCCTGGCCGAGCGAGAAGCCGCGCAGGCGCACGTCTTCCTCGCCGGTCTCGCCGGCCTGGAAGGTGACGCCGGCGGTGGAGCGCAGCACCTCGCGGAAGTCGTCCAGGTTGCGGTCCTGGATCAGCTTTTCGGTCATCACGGTGACGCTTTGCGGGATGTCGCGCAGCTGCTGGTTGCCCTTGCCGATCTCGGTGCGGGTGGCGCGCAGCTGAGCCTTGCTGGTGGTGGGGCCGTCGGTGGCGGCGGCGTCACGCACGGTGACGGTGCCCAGCGTGCCGGCCACGTCGGCACTGGCCGGGGCGGTCTGGGCCAGCGTGGCGGTGCTCAGCGAGCCGGCCAGCAGCATGGCGCCCAGCGGCAACAGGGCAGTGCTCTCTGCTTCAAAAGCAGGAGCTTTTGACGCTTGCTGGATAAGGGCTTTGGTCTTTTTTGACTTGAATTTCGGGGAGGTCACGGGCATGGGGGTAGTCAGCGTTGGACGAGGAAGGGAGGGTGCTGGCTACCTGGGTCCGTGCGGGAGGGTGGGTTGCCTCCCATGGCCGCTCGCTGGCGTGCAATGACGCTGTTGATCTTAAACAAAATGAGAATCATTGTCATTCAATATGTTGCAAATCAACGACGGACGGGCACGAAAAAGGGGCCACGAGGCCCCTGGTGCGCAGGACGGGCGTTGCGCGTCAGCTCGGCGACTCCATCTGGCTTTGCAGGTAGTTCTGCAGACCGACTTTGTCCAGCAACTCGATCTGGGTTTCCAGAAAGTCGATGTGCTCCTCGGTGTCGTCCAGGATGTCCTGCAGCAGCTCGCGCGAGACGTAGTCGCGCACGCTCTCGCAGTGGGCGATGCCGTCCTTGATGGTGGCCTGCGCGGCCTGCTCCAGCTTCAGGTCGCAGCGCAGCATCTCGGGCACGTCCTCGCCCACCATCAGCTTGCCCAGGTCCTGCAGATTGGGCAGGCCGTCGAGCATCAGGATGCGGTCCATCAGGCGATCGGCGTGCTTCATCTCGCCGATGGATTCTTCATACTCCTTCTTCGCCAGCTTGCCCAGGCCCCAGTGCTTGAGCATGCGGTAGTGCAGGAAATACTGGTTGATGGCGGTCAGCTCGTTCTTCAGCTGCGCTTGCAGGTGGGCGATGACGTTGGCGTCGCCTTTCATGGCGTTCTCCGGTTGTGGTGCGAAAGCCAGGCCATTCTAGAAGTGCGTTCACCTGCGTCCGCCGCAGGGGCTTTCGAAATGAGACTGGTTCGCGTGCCGGGCGGGCGACGGGCTTTCACGCGCCGGCATGGCGCTGCACAATGCCCGACACCATGACCGAGCCCACGATTTCCGCTCAGCCCCTGCGTCGACGTGCCCGCGACCGGCTCAAGGGCCGCCAGCCCGAGGCCGCCGCGCTGGCCGAGGTGCGCGCCCTGATCGGCACGCCCGGCCCCGACGGCCACCGGCGCGACCTGCTGATCGAATACCTGCACCAACTGAACGACCACTATCACGGCCTGTTCGAGCGCCACCTGGTGGCGCTGGCGGCCGAGATGCGCCTGTCGATGGCCGAGGTGTACGAGGTGGCGAGCTTTTATCACCACTTCGAGGTGCGCAAGGACGACGCGCGCGCACCGCCGCTGACGGTGCGGGTGTGCACCTCGCTCAGTTGCCAGCTGGCCGGCGCCGATGCCCTGCTGGCGCGTGCACGCGAGCTGTTGGGCGCCCAGGTGCAGGTGCTGGCCGCCCCCTGCATCGGCCGCTGCGAGCAGGCACCGGCGGCGCTGGTGGGCCAGCGCGGGCTGGGGCAGGCCACGGCTGAGGTGCTGGTTGAGGCATCCAATCAGGCGCTGACGCAGGAGGGGAGTGCGCCAGCAGCTATCGCAAAAATAGCATTCGACGACTACGTGCAAGCCGGCGGCTACGCCCTGGCGCAGGCCGTGGCGCGCGGCGAGCGCGATGCCGAGTCCATCCTCGCCACGCTGGAGCATGCCGGCCTGCGCGGGCTGGGCGGGGCGGGCTTTCCCGCCGGGCGCAAGTGGCGCATCGTGCGCGATCAGCCGGTGCCTCGCTATCTGGCGGTGAACATTGACGAGGGCGAGCCCGGCACCTTCAAGGACCGCTGGTATCTGGAGCGCGACCCGCACCGCTTTCTGGAAGGCGTGCTGATCGCCGCGCAGGTGGTGGGCGTCAGCCGCGTCTACATCTACCTGCGCGACGAATACCCCGAGTGCCGCGTCATCCTGGCGCAAGCCATCGCCGACCTGCAGGCCGCGCCAGGCCTGCGCGAGCTGCTACCTGAAACGCAGCTACGCCGCGGCGCCGGGGCCTATATCTGCGGCGAGGAATCGGCCATGCTGGAGAGCATCGAGGGCAAGCGTGGCGAGCCGCGGCTGCGCCCGCCCTATATCGCCCAGGTGGGGCTGTTCGGCCGTCCCACGCTGGAGCACAACTTCGAGACCCTGTACTGGGTGCGCGACATCCTGGCGCGCGGCGCGGACTGGTTTGCCGCACAGGGCCGCCATGGCCGGCAGGGACTGCGCAGTTTCAGCGTCAGTGGTCGCGTCAGGCAGCCCGGCGTCAAGCGCGCGCCGGCCGGCATCACGCTGCGCGAGCTGATCGACGAATACTGCGGCGGCATGGCCGAGGGGCACGAGCTGTACGCCTTCCTGCCGGGCGGGGCCTCGGGCGGCATCTTTCCGGCGCGGCTGGCCGATGTGCCGCTGGACTTCGACACCTTGCAGCCGCACGGCGGCTTCATCGGCAGCGCGGGCGTCATCGTGCTCAGCCAGCACGACCGCGCGCGCGATGCGGCGCTGAACATGATGCGCTTTTTTGCCGCCGAAAGCTGCGGCCAGTGCACGCCCTGCCGCGTGGGCACCGTCAAGGCTTCGCGGCTGATGGAAGCGCCGGTGTGGGACGCCGCCACCCTGGCCGACCTTGGCCAGGTGATGGTCGACGCCAGCATCTGCGGCCTGGGCCAGGCCGCGCCCAACCCCATGCTGTGCGTGCAGCTCTACTTCGCGCACGAGGTGGAGTCATGAGCGCCGCCGCCCCCATCGCCTTCGAGCTTGACGGCCAGGCCGTCAGCGCCTTCGAGGGCGAGAGCATCCTGCAGGCGGCCGAGCGCCACGGCGTCGCCATTCCGCGCCTATGCTTCACCGACGGCCTGCGCGCCGACGGCAACTGCCGCGCCTGCGTGGTCGAGGTGGAGGGCGAGCGCACCCTGGCGCCCAGCTGCTGCCGCGCCGTGCAGCCGGGCATGAAGGTGCGCGCCGCCAGCGAGCGCGCGCGCCAGTCGCAAAACCTGGTGCTGGAGCTGCTGCTGGCCGAGCTGCCCGCGCAAGGCCACAAGTGGCTCGACGACGACGCCACACAGCCGCATGGAGAATTGAGCCAATGGGCGGCCCAGCGCAGCATCCACGTGCGCGACGCGCTACAAACCTTGAAGCGCACCCAGCCCGCGCCCGATCTGAGCCACCCCGCCATGGCGGTCAACCTAGACGCCTGCATTCAGTGCACGCGCTGCGTGCGCGCCTGCCGCGAGGCACAGGTCAACGACGTCATCGGCTACGCCGGCCGCGGGGCCGAGGCGCGCATCGTGTTCGACCTGGGCGATGCGATGGGCGCCAGCAGCTGCGTGGCCTGCGGCGAATGCGTGCAGGCCTGCCCCACCGGCGCGCTGATCCCCAAGACGCATATCGGGCCGCAGCGGGTCGATCGCAGCGTCGATTCGGTCTGCCCGTTCTGCGGCGTCGGCTGCCAGATCACCTACCACGTGCGCGATGAAAAGATCGTCAGCGTCAGCGGCCGCGGCGGCCCGGCCAACGAGGGGCGGCTGTGCGTCAAGGGGCGCTTCGGCTTCGACTACGTGGCCAGCCCCGACCGCCTGACGCGCCCGCTGATCCGCAAGCCGGGCGTGCCCAAGGACGTGGCGCATTGCGAGCAGCCGCCCGACTGGCGAGAGGTATTTCGAGAAGCCACCTGGGACGAGGCGCTGGAGCTGGCCGCCGGCGGTTTGCAGGCGCTCAAGGCCGGACACGGCCCCAAGGCCCTGGCCGGCTTTGGCAGCGCCAAGGGCAGCAACGAGGAGGCCTACCTGTTCCAGAAGCTGGTGCGCACCGGCTTTGGCAGCAACAACGTCGACCACTGCACCCGCCTGTGCCACGCCAGCAGCGTGGCGGCGCTGCTGGAGGGCGTGGGCTCGGGCGCCGTCAGCAACCCGGTGCGCGACGTGGAACATGCCGAGCTGATTCTCATCATCGGCTCCAACCCCACGTCCAACCACCCGGTGGCCGCCACCTGGATGAAGAACGCCGCCCAGCGCGGCGCCAGGATCGTGCTGGCCGACCCGCGCGCCACCGACATCGCGCGCCACGCCTGGCGCGTGCTGCAGTTCCGCCCCGGGGCCGACGTGGCGCTGCTCAACGCGCTGCTGCACGTGATCGTCACCGAGGGGCTGTGCAACGAAACCTTCTTGCGCGAGCGCGCCGACAACTTCGCCGCGCTGGCCGCCAACGTGCAGGGCTACAGCCCCGAAGCCATGGCGCCGATCTGCGGTATCCCGGCCGACACCATCCGCGAAGTGGCGCGTGCCTACGCCACGGCGCGCTCGGCCATGATTCTGTGGGGCATGGGCGTGAGCCAGCACGTGCATGGCACCGACAACGCGCGCTGCCTGATCGCGCTGGCCACCTGCACCGGCCAGTTGGGCCGCCCCGGCACCGGCCTGCACCCGCTGCGCGGCCAGAACAACGTGCAGGGCGCCAGCGACGCCGGCCTGATCCCGATGATGTACCCCAACTACCAGCGCGTCGACGATGCCGGTGCGCGCCAGTGGTTCGAGCAGTTCTGGGGCCAGCCGCTGGACGCCGAACCCGGCTACACCGTGGTCGAGATCATGCACAAGGCACTGGCGCCCGAGACCGACCCGCACAAGGTGCGCGGCATGTACATCATGGGCGAGAACCCGGCCATGAGCGACCCCGACCTGAACCACACGCGCCACGCGCTGGCCAGCCTGCAACACCTGGTGGTGCAGGACATCTTCTTGACCGAGACCGCCTGGCTGGCCGACGTGGTGCTGCCCGCCAGCGCCTGGCCCGAGAAGACCGGCAGCGTCAGCAACACCGACCGCATGGTGCAACTGGGCCGTCAGGCCCTGCAACCGCCGGGCGACGCGCGCGCCGACCTGTGGATCATCCAGCAGCTGGCGCGGCGCCTGGGCCTGACCTGGGACTATGAAAACGAGAGCTGCTTGCGCTTGCCAGACGGGCACGATGGCCCGGTTTCATCTGAAAACCATCACGGCGTCGAAGTGGTCTACGAGGAAATGCGCCGCGCCATGCACGGCGCCATCGCCGGCATCGGCTGGGAGCGCCTGGTGCGCGAATCCAGCGTCACCTACCCCTGCCTGAGCGAGGACGACCCGGGTCAGCCCATCGTCTTCACCGACCGCGTGCCCACACCCAATGGCCGCGTGCAGCTGGTGCCGGCCGACATCATCCCGCCCGACGAGCGTCCCGACGCCGACTACCCGCTGGTGCTGATCACCGGACGCCAGCTCGAACACTGGCACACCGGCGCCATGACGCGGCGCGCCCAGGTGCTCGACGCGCTGGAGCCGGCGCCCACGGTGTCGATGCACGGCGACGATCTGGCGCGCCTGGGGCTGGCGCCGGGCGCGCTGGTGCACGTGACCTCGCGCCGCGGCCAGGTCACGCTGGCGGTGCGGCGCGACGACGGCACGCCCGTGGGCGGCGTGTTCATCCCCTTCGCCTACCGCGAGGCCGCGGCCAACCTGCTGACCAACGCCGCGCTGGACCCGTTCGGCAAGATTCCGGAGTTCAAGTATTGCGCGGTGCGGGTGGAAGGCGCACCATAGCTGGCGGCGCTCGACCGGCAGGCGCGCACGCATTCGGGCGATACTGCCATTGCCTGCCGCGACGGCAGGCCGGTACGACGTGCTGTTGGCCCCCAAGAAAGAGGTGACGATGTGAATGCTGGAATTTCCCGACTGATCAATGGCCTGCTGGGCGGCGCGACGGCGCTTTCGCTGCTGGCGGGCGCGGCGGCGCAGGCGCAGACGGCCGACAAGTTTCCGGCCAAGCCGGTGCGCATCATGTACCCCTTTGCCGCCGGCGGCGGCATGGAGGTGGTGCTGCGCGTGATGGCCGAGGACATGCAGAAATCCATGGGCCAGCCCGTCATCGTCGAAAACCGCACTGGCGCGGGTGGCTCGATTGCCGCCAATGCCGCGGCCACTGCGACGCCCGACGGCTACACGCTGTTCGTGGGCCCGATCGGCATCTCGGCCATCACCCCGCACTTGCGCAAGCTGCCCTACGACGCGCGCGGTGACCTGGTCGCGGTGGCCAAGCTGTCGGAGTTCTCCTCGGCCTACGTGGTCAGCAACGAGCTGCCGGTCAAGACACTGGCCGAGTTCATCGCCTACGCCAAGGCCAATCCGGGCAAGGTGACCTACGCCACCTCGGGCGTTGGCTCACAGGGGCATCTGGGCGGGGAGATGCTGCAAAAGGCCTGGGGCATCAAGATGACGCACGTGCCCTACAAGGGCGCGGCCGAGATCGCGGTGGATCTGATCGGCGGCCGGGTCGACTTGAGCAGTGATGTGACCATGCTGCAGTACGTCAAGCAGGGCAAGGCCAAGCTGCTGGCCACGGCCTCGCGCAAGCGGCTGGCTGATTTTCCGGACGTACCCACACTGGCGGAATCCGGGGTGCCCGATCCGCGCTCCACCGGCACCTGGTTCGGCGCCTTTGCGCCCAAGGGTACGCCAGCGCCCGTCATCGACAAGCTGGCCGCAGCGTTTGAAAGGGCACTGAAGAATCCGGACGTGATCGCGCGCATGCAACCCTACGCCATGTCACCGGCGTTCGCCGGTCCAGCGGCATTCGAGAAGCAGTGGGCGAGTGACTACGAGCTGTATGGCAAGACGATTCGCGAGCTCGACCTGAAACTGGAGAACTGAGACCATGCCCAGACCGGCCGGTGGTGCGTCGGCACCCGATTCCCGTGCCGCCGTGCAGTGCGCGCTCAACCCGCGCTCGGTGGCTGTTCTCGGCGCGTCCGATGACTTGATGAAGTGGGGCGGCAGCATTCTGGCGCTGCTGCGCAAGTTCGGCTTTGGCGGCGCCGTGCACCCCGTCAATCCCCGCGCCGACGCCGTGCAGGGCATCAAGGCTTGGCCCAGCGTGCAGGCCATCGGCCAGCCGGTCGACGTGGCCGTGATCGCGTTGCCGCAAGAGCGCACCGAGGCCGCCTTCGAGGACTGCGCCGCCGCCGGTGTCAAGGTGATCCTGATGGTCACCTCGCAATTCGCCGAAAGCGGCGCCGAGGGCGCGGCCTTGCAGGACAAGCTGCTGGCCATCGCGCGCCGCGCCGGCATGCGCATCATTGGCCCCAACTGCATGGGCTACTTCAACAGCCATGCGGACATGAACCTGCTCAACTCGCAGGCCTTGATGCGCAACGCCAGCCTGATCAAGGGCGAGGTCGCGCTGATCAGCCAGAGCGGCGCGCTGGCCGGCGCCATGCTGGCGCGCGCCTACGACCTGGGCGTGGGGTTCTCGATCTGCGTGTCGCTGGGCAACCAGGCCGACCTGGAGGTGTGCGATTTTCTGGACTACGCCATCGACGATGCCCGCTCCAAGGTCATCGCGCTGTACGTCGAAGGCGTGAGGGACGGCGCGCGCTTCATCGACCTGCTGGGGCGCGCGCGCGCCGTCGGCAAGGCGGTGCTGATCGTCAAGGCCGGGCGGACCGAGCTGGGCCAGAAGGCCGTGCAGTCCCACACCGCCAGCCTGGCGGGAGAATTCCGCGCGTTTGAATCGCAGGTGCGCCACGCGGGCGCCGTGCTGGTCGACGATTTTCTTGAGCTCATCGCCCAGGCGGCGGCCTGGACGCGCCTGCCCGCGCCCAGCGGCCCGCGGGTGGCGGTGCTGTCGGGCTCGGGCGGTGGCGGCGCGGTGGCCAGCGACCTAGTCGGCGAGGCCGGCCTGCAGGCCGCCACGCTGGGCGCCACCACGGTGCACAAGCTGCTGCCGCTGATGCCCGAGGCGGCCGCGCATCTACCTTTCGATCTGGGCGCGGTGCCCGGCCCGATGCGGTCCACGCCGCAGTGGCTGCGCCAGGTGCTCGACACCATGCTGGCCGACCCTGGCGTGGGCGCAGGCTTGTTCCTCATGACCACCATGCCCGAGATGGCGGCCACGGCCGCCACCGTGGTCGACGTCAACCGTGAGAACCCCAAGCCCGTCGCCTTCGTCAACGCCGCCAGCAGCGCGGGCGCCGAGGCCGGCGCCAAGCTGAAGGCCGAGGGTCTGGTGAACTTCGCCAGCGTCAAGGAAGCGCTGGGCTATCTGCGCAACCGCCTGGCCTGGGAGCACCATGAAAACGAGGCTCCAGCGCCCGATGCCAAAGCGCAGGCAGCTATCGAGAAGATAGCTGGCGAGTTTTCTCCGGGCCTGGTGAGCGAGTTCGATGCCAAGCGCTTGCTGGCTGCCGCGGGCATTCCCGTCACGCGCGGCGAGCTGGCGCGCAGCGAGGACCAGGCTGTGCAGGCCGCCGCATCCATCGGCTGGCCAGTGGTGATGAAGCTGGTGTCCGCGCAAATCTCGCACAAGAGCGACGTTGGCGGCGTGGTGCTGAACGTGGGCGATGCCGACGCCGTGCGCCAGCACTTCCGCGCGTTGCAGCAGGCGGCGCAGCGCGTGCCCGGCGCCAGCTTCGACGGCTGCCTGGTGCAGCAGCAGGCGCGCGCCGACGTCGAGGTGCTGATCGGCACGAACTGGGACGCGCAGTTCGGCGCCATGCTGATGATCGGCATCGGCGGCACCCTGGTCGAGCTGCTCAAGGACACGGCGCTGCTGCCCGCCAGCGCTGGCCCGTGCGCCATCCGCCGCGCGATTCAGGCCCTGCGCCTGTTCCCGCTGCTCGATGGTTATCGCGGCAAGCCGCGCGTCAACCTGGATGCGCTGGTCGATGCGGCGCAGCGCTTCGGCCAGCTCGCCGTGCAACTGGGCGCGCGCCTGCCCGAGTGCGAGGCCAACCCCGTCATGATCGCTGGCGACAGCCTGGTGGTGGCCGACGCGCGCGCCGTGTGGTTGCCGGGCGCTCCATCGATGTCTTGATGAAAATAGGCTGTAGCGCCTGTCTGATGAGCGCGAACAGCTACTAAATACATAGCAACTCTGGACTGGAATCGACATGAAACCGCTCATCACCTACGAAGTCCACGGCCACGTTGCCCACATTACGCTGCGCCGTCCGGAGCGCCGCAACGCCCTCAACGCCGAGATGAGCGCGCTGCTGCACCAGTACTGGCAGCGCTTTGCCGCCGGCAATGAGCGCGTGGCCCTGCTCAGCGCCGAGGGCGATCACTTCTGTGCCGGCGTCGACGTGGCCGATCCGTCCCGCGAAGCCTGGAAGGGCGTGCCCAACGTCGGCGTGCAGCTCGACAAGCCGCTGGTCTGCGCCGTGCAGGGCTGGGCCGTGGGCGCCGGCTTCACCCTGACCATGATGAGCGACCTGTGCGTGGTCGACGAGACCGCGCATTTCATGTTCCCCGAAGCGAAGATCGGCCTGTTTGGCGGCATCACCGCTGGCCTGGTGTCGCGCATCCCGCACAAGGTGGCGGTGGAGTTTCTGATGCTGGGCGATCCCCTGCCGGCCCAGCGCGCCTATGAGGTCGGTCTGGTCAACCGCGTGGCGCCCAAGGGCGGCGCGCAGGCCGCCGGGCTGGACATGGCCCAGCGCCTGGCCGACGCCGCGCCGCTGGTGCTGCGCACCATCAAGCGCGCCACCCTGGAGACCCTGCCCAAGTCGCCTGCCGAGCTGGCCTATCCGCAGATGGGCTACCTGACCGAAATCGCCCAGAGCGAGGACTACAAGGAGGGTGTCGCGGCGTTCCAGGAAAAGCGCAAGGCGCATTTCAAGGGCCGCTGACGCGTGCTGCCCCAGCTCACACGCGCCAGCGCCCCCCTCACCGAGCGCGTCACCGCGCTCGACGAGCACGGCCAGGCGGTCGAGGTGTCGATTCCGGCCGAGCGCGCGCTGACGGTGTACGTGGACAAGCGCGAGCTGGTCACGCTGATGACGCTGGGCGCGCACCCCGAATGGCTGGTGCTGGGCTATCTGCGCAACCAACGGCTGGTGGCGTCGGCGGACGAGCTGGCGTCGATCACCGTCGACTGGGACAGCGGCGCGGCGGCCGTGCGCACGCGCCAGGGCATTGCCGACCTGGCGGCGCGCACGCGCCAGCGCACCGTCACCACCGGCTGCGGGCAGGGCAGCGTGTTCGGCGACCTGATGGCCGAGCTGGACGACATTCGCCTGGGCGCGGGCCGGCTGGGGCAGGACCAGCTGTACGGGCTGCTGAACGCCATCCGGCTGCAGGAAAGCACCTACAAGTCGGCCGGCTCGGTGCATGGCTGCGCGCTGTTCGAGCGCGAGCGCATGCTGATCTTCGTCGAGGACGTGGGCCGCCACAACGCCATCGACACCATCGCCGGCTGGATGTGGCTCGAACACTCTGGCGCGCCGGGCGGCCTGCGTGGCGACGACAAGGTGTTCTACACCACCGGCCGGCTCACCAGCGAGATGGTGATCAAGGCCGCGCAGATGGGCGTGCCCATCGTGGTTTCGCGCAGCGGCATCACGCAGATGGGCCTGCAGGTGGCGCGCCAACTGGGGTTGTGCGCCGTCGGACGGGCGGTGAACCGACGCTTCTTGTGCTTCAGCGCGCCCGAGCGCCTGGGCCTGTCCGGTGCCGCCGACGCCGGCGGTTGACAGGCGTCCAGGCTCAGCCCTCGCGCTCCATTTCGCGGATCAGCGCCTGCGCCTCGGCGCCCTCGGGGATGGGGCGGCCGCTGTCGCGCCACTCGACGGCGGCCTTGAAGCCGTGCGTCTGCGCATGGCGGCGAAACCACACGCCTTCGGGGTTGTGGCGCGTGATGCCGTCGAACACCGTGGCCAGCATCTGCGTCTGCTCCAGCCCCATGGTCAGCATGACCTGGTTGACCACCAGCTTGTGCATCTGCAGGTGGCCGCGCGGCACGCCGGCGATGCGCTCGGCCAGGGCGCGCGTGGCGCTGGCCAGCTCGGCCGCGGGCACGGCCTGGTTGGCCAGGCCCCAGGCGGCGGCGGTGCGGCCGTCGATCACGTCACCGGTGAACATCATCTGCTTGGCCCGCGTGGGGCCCAGGCGATAGGTCCACATCGCCGTGGTGGGGCAGCCCCACACGCGCGTGGGCATGTAGCCGATGCGCGCATCCTCGGCCATCACCAGCAGGTCGCAACACAGGGCGATGTCGCTGCCGCCGGCCACCGCCGCGCCGTGCACCTGGGCGATGGTGGGCTTGGGGCAGCGCCACAGGCTCATGAAGTCTTCCGTGTAGCGCTTCATGGTGCGGTAGTCGAGCGCCGGGTCCCAGGGCGCGGATTCCTGCTGGCAGGGGTGTTCGATGTGCTGCTCGGCCGTGGCGGCCAGGTCGTAGCCGCCGCAAAAGCCCTTGCCAGCGCCCTCCACCACGATCACGTGCACCTCGTCGTCGGCCACGGCCCAGTCGACGGCGGCGCGGATTTCGCCCGGCATGTCGTCGTTGATGGCGTTGAGCCGCTCGGGGCGGTTCAGCAGCAGGCGCGCGATGCGCGGCTGCTCGGGGTCCTTGTCGATGCGCAGGGTGCTGAAGGCGGGCATGGGAGTCTCCTGGGTGGGTGCGCCATGGTAGGGCGGGGCGCGGCAGCCGGCTGTCGCTTTGCGTACAGTGCGGGCCATGAACGCATCTTCATGGACTTTGGGCTGGCGCACGCTGTGGCGCGATCTGCGCAGCGGCGAACTGCGCCTGCTGATGGTGGCCGTGACGCTGGCGGTGGCGGCGCTCACCAGCGTGGGGTTTTTTGCCGATCGCCTGCAGGGCGGACTGCAGCGCGACGCGCGCCAACTGCTGGGCGGCGACGTGGTGCTGGTGAGCGACCACGCGCCGGCGCCGCGCTGGGCACGGCAGGCGCGGGCCGAGGGGCTGGACAGCGCGCTGACGCTCGGCTTTCCCACCATGGGCCGGGCGCCGGACGCACAGGGTGGCGCCACGCGGCTGGTGGCGCTGAAGGCGGTCGAGGCCGGCTACCCGCTGCGCGGCCAGCTGCGGCTGGCGCGCGACGCGCGGGACCGCGTCGGCGAGCCGACGCGCGGCGTGCCGGCGCAGGGCCAGGCGTGGGTCGACCCGTCGCTGCTGGAGGCGCTGGCGCTGCGGCGCGGCGACACCCTGCTGCTGGGCGACAGCGCGTTGCGCATCACCGAGCTGATCGCGCTGGAGCCCGACCGCGGCACCGGCTTCATGAGCTTTGCCCCGCGCGTGCTGATCAACGCCGCCGACCTGCCGGCCACCGGCCTGGTGCAGCCGGCCAGCCGCATCAGCTGGCGGCTGGCGCTGGCGGGGCCAGAGCCGGCCGTGCAACGCTACCGCGCCTGGGCCGAGGCCGAGCTGGCGCAGCCCGGCGTGGCCGGCGTGCGGCTGGAGACGCTGGACAGCGGCCGGCCCGAGATGCGCACCACGCTGGACCGCGCCGGCAAGTTCCTCAACCTGGTGGCGCTGCTGGCGGCGTTGCTGTCGGCCGTGGCGGTGGCGCTGGCGGCGCGCGGCTTTGCGGCGCGGCACCTGGACGCCTCGGCCATGCTGCGCGTGCTGGGCCTGCCGCAGCGGCGCATCGCCGGCGCCTACGTGACCGAGTTCGCGCTGGTGGGCCTGTGCGCCAGCGTGGCCGGCGTGCTGATCGGCTGGGCCGTGCACCACGTGTTCGTGGCCCTGCTGGCCGGCTTGGTGGACAGCGCCCTGCCGGCGCCCAGCCTGTGGCCGGTGCTGCTGGGTCTGGGCATCGGCCTGACGCTGCTGGTGGCTTTTGGCTTGCCGCCGGTGCTGCAACTGGCGCAGGTGCCACCGCTGCGCGTGCTGCGACGCGATGTGGGGGCGCTCAAGCCCGCGTCGCTGGCGGTGCTGGCGCTGGGCGTGGCGGGCTTTGCGGCGCTGCTGCTGGCGGTCAGCGCCGACCTGGTGCTGGGGCTGATCGCCGTCGGTGGCTTTGCCGTGGCGGTGCTGCTGTTCGCCCTGTTGTCCTGGGCCGCGGTGCGGCTGTTGCGTCGCCTGGTGCACGAGCAGCGCGCGCCGCGCTGGCTGGTGCTGGCCACGCGGCAGCTGTCGGCCCGGCCGGCGTATGCCGTGGTGCAGGTCAGCAGCCTGGCGGTGGGCTTGCTGGCGCTGGTGTTGCTGGTGCTGCTGCGCACCGACCTGATCGCCAGCTGGCGCGCCGCCACGCCGGCCGACGCGCCCAACCGCTTCGTCATCAACGTCATGCCCGACCAGGGCGAGGCGTTTCGTGCCACGCTGCGCGCCGCCGGGGTGAGCCGGATGGACTGGTACCCGATGTTCCGCGGCCGGCTGGTGGCCATCAACGGCCGCGACGTCAACCCGGGCGACTATGCCGAGGAGCGCGCGCGCCACCTGGTGGAGCGCGAGTTCAATCTGTCTCACGCCGCCGAGCAGCCCGCGCACAACCGCATCGCCGCCGGGCGCTGGGTGGCCAATGAGGCGGGCGCCATCAGCGTCGAACAGGGCCTGGCCGACACCCTGCGCCTGAAGCTGGGCGACACGCTGCGCTTCGACGTCGCCGGCACGCCGGTCGAGGCGCGCGTCAGCTCGCTGCGGCAGGTCGACTGGGCCTCGATGCACGTCAACTTCTTCGCCATGTTTCCGCTGGCCGAGATGCCCGAGGTGCCCGCCACCTGGATCGCGGCCTACCGGGCTCCGGGCGCCCCGGGCTTCGACAACGCGCTGGTGCGCCAGTTTCCCAACATCACCAATGTCGACATGGAGCAGTCCATCGCCCAGGTGCAGCGCGTGCTGGATCAGGTGATCAGCGCGATCGAGTTTTTGTTCGGCTTCACCCTGGCGGCCGGGCTGATCGTGTTGTTCGCCGCCGTCAGCGCCACGCGCGAGGAGCGCGCTCGCGAATTCGCCATCATGCGCGCCGTGGGCGCCAGCAGCGCCTTGCTGGCGCGCGTGCAGCGCGCCGAGCTGCTGGGCGTCGGCTTGCTGGCGGGCGCGCTGGCCAGCGGGGTGGCGCTGGCGGTGGGCTGGGCACTGGCGCGCTATGCCTTCGACTTCAACTGGAGCGCGCCGCCCTGGGTGCCGCTGGCCGGCAGCCTGGCCGGTGCGCTGCTGGCGCTGGCGGCGGGCTGGTGGAGCCTGCGCGAGGTGCTGCGCCGGCCGGTGGTGCAGACGCTGCGGAGCGCGGCGGAGTGAATCTTGTTTGCTATTTATGTGATAGCTGCTTGCGCTCGTCCGTCGGGCGTGCGGGGTTGATTTGATTCAAACCCTGAAGGCCTGGCGCGACGCGCGTCGGCGCTTGCTGGCGCTGGGCGCGCTGGCGTGCGTGCTGGGTGCCACGGCCATCGTGCGCGTGGACTTGGCGCAGCGGCGCGACGCCTTTCTGGCCGAGGCGCGCGATGCCCATCGCCTGCTGGGCCAGGGCACGGCGCGGCTGGACGCGGTGCTGGCCACGCTGGCGCTGCTGGCGCCACCGGGGCCCGCGGGCGCCGACGCCACGGCGCGCCTGCCGGCGCTGTACCCGCAGGTGCTGGCGGCCTGGCGGCGCGAGGCCGCGGGCGGCGACTGGCCTGATGCCGCAGCCCGTTCTGGCGTGCCGCTGGCTGCGTTGGCGCAGGCCGAGGCCAGGTCGCGCGGGCTGCCCGCCGCCACGCGGCACGCGGTGCTGGCCGGGCTGGACACTGCGCGGGGGCGCTACACCCTGGTGCTGGCGGGCACGCCGGCCAGCTACGCGCTGCAGGTCGATGCGCGCCAGCTGGTCGCGCCCGGCGCCTGGCCCTGGCGCAGCGGACAGCCGATGCTGGCGCGCCTGGTCTGGGGCGGCCAGGCCGTCACCCTGCAAGACGAGCGCGGCGACCCGGCGCGCCCGCGCGGGTTGACGCGCGGCTTCACCTTCGAGCAGACGCTGGCCAGCGCCAGCCAGGACTTCGGTTTCCAGGCGCAGCGTCTGGTCGGCCCGGCGCAGTGGCCCTGGGCCGCGCTGGTGGCTTGGGCCTTGCTGTGTGCGGGGGCTACGGCGCTGGCGCTGCGCGGCCAGCGCCAGCGCGCCGAACGCCGGCGGGCCGCCGAGCTGGAGCGCCTGGCGCGCACCGCCCGTCTGGGGACGCTGGGCGAGTTGGCCGCCGGCGTGGCGCACGAACTGAACCAGCCGTTGACCGCGGCGCTGAGCGGCACGCAGACGGCGCTGCGCCTGCTGCGCGACGAACCGCTGGCCGCACCCACCCAGGCCACCGTGCTGCAGGCGCTGGAGTTGGCCGCCGCGCAGGTACGCCGCGCGGGTGAAGTGCTGGCGCGATTGCGGCGCCAGATGCAACCCGGCGCCGCTCCTGCGGCGCTGGCACCGGTCGAGCTGGGCGTGCTGGTGCGGCACCTGGGGGTGCTGTGGGCTCCCGAACTGGCGCGCCACGCCATCGCCTGGCGCGTCGAAGGCCAGGCGCCACCGGCGCTGGGTGACGCCGTCGCTGCCGAGCAGGTGCTGCACAACCTGCTGGGCAATGCCGTGCAGGCACTGCAACTCGGCCCGTCCACGGGCCGGCAGATCACGCTGCGGCTGTCGGCCACGCTCACGCACGCCTGCTGCGCGGTACGCGACAACGGCCCCGGCGTGCCGGCGGCGGCGCAGGCGCGGCTGTTCGCGCCTTTCTTCAGCACCCGTGACGGCGGCCTGGGCCTGGGTCTGCCGCTGTGCCAGACCCTGGCGCTGGCCATGAACGGCGCCGTGCGTTTTCAAGTCCCGGTGGGCGGCGGCGCCGAGTTCGTGCTCGAACTGCCGCTGGCTCGCACATCCCCAGCACCGCCATGAATCCGATCTCGCCCCTGATCCACCTGGTTGACGACGATGCGTCGGTGCGCGAGGCGCTGGCGCTGCTGATCGGCACCGTCGGATTGCGCGTGGCATCCTGGGCCGATCCGCAGGACTTCATGGCGCGCTTCGACCGTGACGCCGTCGGCGCCATCGTGCTGGACATGCGGATGCCGGGGCTGTCGGGGCTGGCGGTGATCGACGAGCTGCGTGGGCAGGGCGTCGATCAGCCGGTCGTCATGCTGACCGGTCACGGCAGCGTCGACATGTGTCGGCGCGCCTTCAAGGCCGGTGCGGCCGAATTTCTGGAAAAGCCCGTCGACGACGAATTGCTGCTGGGCGCGGTGCAGGCTGCCGTGCGCGCGCATGTGGCGCTGCGCCGTCAGGGCGCCGCTGGTCGCGAGGCGCGCGAGCGCTTTGCCCTGCTGTCGGCGCGCGAGCGCGAAGTGCTGGCCCGAGTCATACAGGGCCTGACCAGCAAGCAGATTGCACGCGTGCTGCAGCTGTCGCCACGCACGGTGGAGACGCACCGCGCCCACCTGCAGGACAAGTTGCAGGTGCAGACGCTGGCGCAGCTGGTGCGTCAGTACGCGGCCCTGGTCGACGAGGGCGCCGCGTAGATCCACGGATGCTGGACGCGGCGCGCACGGATGGCGCCGGCGCCGCGGCTTTTGAACAATGGCGCTACGGCCGGTCGTCGGCCGCTTGTTGAACGGGATTCGCGTCATGAAACACACCCTTCGCCTTACCCTGGCCGCGGCCTGCGCCGTGCTGGCGGCCGCCCCGGCCCTGGCCCAGACCGGTGCACTGCGCACCGAGCGCACGCTGACGCTGGAGTTGGCCAGTCAGATCGCCACCAGCACCGTGGCCGCCTGCCAGGCCAAGGGCTACGCCGTCTCGGCTGCCGTGGTCGACCGCGCGGGCAATCTGCGCGTACTGCTGCGCGCCGACAACGCCGGCCCGCACACCATCGAATCGGCGCGCCAGAAGGCCTTCACCTCGGCCTCGGCGCGCAACAACACGCAAGCCATGATGGAGGGCGCGCAAAAGAACCCCGGTGCCGCCAACCTGGTGCATCTCCCGGGCTTTCTGCTGCTGGGTGGCGGCGTGCCGGTGCGCGCGGGCGATGAAGTGGTCGGCGCTGTCGGTGTCGGGGGCGCTCCTGGCGGGCATCTGGACGAGCAGTGCGCCGTGGCGGCGCTCGATGCCGTCAAGGATCAGCTCAAGTGATCACGCGGCGCGCGCTGCTGGGCAGCGCGGCAGCGGTCATGGCAATCATCGCCTTGTCCTGGGACGCGTCGGCCCAGGTGGCGCCGTCGGCCGCTGAAATGCAGGCTTATCGCGGCCTGCATGCCGCCGCCCAGCGCGGCGATGTGGCCGAGATCCGGCGTCTGGCGGTCGACCCCTCGGTGCTCAATGCGCGTGACGCGCGGGGCCGCGCGCCGCTGCATGTGGCGACCTTCGCGCGCCAGCCGCGGGCGGTGCGCGCGTTGTTGCGCGCGGGCGCCGATCCCGCGGCGCTGGACCATGACCGCTACGACGCGGTGACGATTGCCGCGGTCGCGGACGATGAAGTCGCCCTGCGCGCGCTGCTGGAAGAGGGCGCCAGCGCCAGCCTGGTGACCAGCCGCCACGACGGCACGGCGCTGATCGCTGCCGCCCATCTGGGCCACGACGGCGTGGTGCGTCAGCTGATTGCCGCCGGCGCGCCGCTGGATCATGTCAACAACCTGCACTGGACGGCGCTGATCGAGGCCATCGTGCTGGGTGACGGCGGTCCGCGCCACCAGGCCTGCGTTCGGGCGCTGCTGGAGGCTGGTGCCAGCACGCAACTGACCGACCGCGAGGGCCGTGCGCCGCTTGCGCTGGCGCGCACCCGCGGCTACACCCGTATGGTGGAATTGCTGGAAGCCGCCCGATGACGTGACAGCGAACCGGGACGTATCGTTACGCTATCAAAACGATGGCTGTTGGCGCTTGTTCGAGAAATGGCGACGCCATGAAATTGATAGCTGTCAGCGTAATATTGGCATACTTTACGGGGCTGATCATGTGTCTAGGCGCGCCGCGCCGGGAGGTTCTTCCGCGTCGCCGGAGGGTGGCTGGCGCCGCTGCTCTTCCAGAAAATCCAGCAGCGCGCGCAATGCGGCGCTGGGGTTGCGGCGCTGGGCGTAGGCGGCGTAGAGCCACAGGTTGCGGGGCGAATACTGGGCAAACAGCGGCTCCAGCTTTCCGGCCTCGATCCAGTCACCCATCAGCATCCGTGAGCCGCGCACCACGCCGACACCCTTGAGCGCCAGCGGCACCAGGGGCGAGAAGTCGGTGGCGGTGAAGACCGCCCGCAAGGGCAGGTCGAGCAGCTTGCCCCCGACGTTGAATTGCCAGTGGGGCGTCTCGCCCGGCGGCGCCATGGCCAGCGTGCGATGGGTGGACAGTTCTCGCGGGTGATCGGGGCGGCCATGCGCGTGCCAGTACCCCGGGGTGGCGGCCACCACCATTTCGATCTGCTGCAGGCGGCGCACGATCAGTCTGCTGTCGGCCACCGCGCCGATGCGGAAGGCGACGTCAATGCCGTCCTCGGCCAGATCGACCAGCCGGTTGGTCAGGTGCAGATGGACCGAGACGTCGGGGTGGCGCAGCATGAAGTCGGCCAGTCGGCGCACCAGCACCGTGCGCGTCAGCCCGTGCGGCGCGGCCAGGTTCAGCCACCCGCCGGGTCGGTGGGCACGGTCGTTCATGGCGTCCTCGGTCTGGTCGATCAGGTCGACCACCCGCCCGCTGTGCTCCAGCAGCAGCTGGCCGGCGTCGGTCAGCGACACCCGGCGCGTGCTGCGGTTGAACAGACGAAGGTGAAAGCGTGTCTCCAGCTCGGCCACGTACTTGCTCACCGTGGCGGGTGCCAGATCTAGGGTGCGAGCCGCCGCCGAGAAGCTGTGGCGTCGAGCCACCTCGCGAAACGTGCGCAAGAGCTCCAGGGTATCCATTGTTCACGGCCTGGAATGATGGAAATTCCATTCAACTGCTTTTTCCGCGGCTTCACAAGGTCCACAGTGAGCGGCCTGGGACCGGCGATGGAAGCGCAGCCGGTCTCTCGGCAGGGGCCGTGTCTGCGCGTCTTCCCTGTTGTTTCAATCGCTTCGTGGACTTTGCAAGGAGTTTCATCATGTCGATTCGATTGATCTCCATGGCGTCTGCCTTGGCGCTGACGCTGGCGGCGAGCGCCGCGTCGGCCATGCCGGCCAGCGGCGAGCAGCCCCTGTTCAATGACCAGGCCGACGTCCCGTCGGTCGTCACGCGCGCCGAGGTGACGGCGCAGGCCACCCAGTCGCCCCCCACCACGGGCGAGTCCAGCGGCGTGGTGTCGGTGGCGGCCACGGACCTACCGATGGATCGCGCCGCGGTGGTGACCGAGCTGCGCCAGGCGCTGGCGCACGGCTATCACCTGGCAACCGGTGAAGGTCGTTGAGTGTGTCCGGGCATTTACCGGCCCGCGCCAGTCGCGGGCCAGGTGATCGGCTGGCGCGACGTCCCGCCGACGCCGCGGGTGTCGACGGGTGTGTGCCGTCGCCAGCCGCCCCGGGGTCACGGCCCGGTGAGCCGGACGCCGCGCACGGCCATCCGCGCCAGGAGCGTATCGGACGTTCCGTCAGTGGGTCGTGGTGGCCAGCAGCACCAGCAGTGCCCCCGCGCCGCCGTCGAGCGGCCTGGCCTGCACGAAGGCCAGCACCTGGTTCTTCTGGATCAGCCAGCCGTGCACCTTGTCCTTGAGCACCGGCGTGCGGCCCGGTGACCCCAGTCCCTTGCCGTGCACCACGCGCACGCAGCGCAGGCCGGCGCGCTGGGCGTCGCGCAGGAACTGGCCAAGCGCCTCGCGCGCCTCGTCCCTGCGCAGGCCGTGCAGGTCGATCTGGGCCTGCACCGCCCAGTGGCCGCGGCGCAGCCTGGCCGCCACGTCGGGGCCGATGCCTGGGCGGCGAAAACTCAGGTGCTCGTCGGTGTGCAGCAGCGTGCTGGCGTCGAACTGGTCCGAGATCGCCTCGCGCAGCACCGCCTGCTCGTCGCGCTGGCGCTGCAGCGGCTCGGGCGCCACGGGCGGCGGCGCATGGACCACGCGACCGTGCGGGCGCAGCGGCTGGGTGGGGCCGATGGCGCGCGCGAACAGTGCCTGCTCGGCCTGGGCCTTGTGCTGGGCGCGGGTGCGCTCGGCCGCGGCCTGCGCCGCGCGTGCCTCGGCTTCGGCCAGCCGCGCGCGCAGCTGCTTCAGGTCCTGCAGCGACTTGGCCTTCACACCAGGCCTTTCTCGGCCATCGACAGCGCCTGGCCCGGTGCCACGATGACGTGGTCGAGCACGCGCACGTCGACCAGTGCCAGCGCGGCTTTCAGCGTCTGGGTGAGCGCCTCGTCGGCGCGGCTGGGCTGCACGCTGCCGCTGGGGTGGTTGTGCGCCAGCACCACGGCGGCGGCGTGGTGGTGCAGCGCGCGCAGCACCACCTCGCGCGGGTAGACGCTGGTCTGTGTCAGCGTGCCGCGAAACAACTCCTCCAGCGCAAGCAACCGGTGCTGGGCGTCCAGGAACAGGGCGGCGAACACCTCGTGGGGGCGTTGTCCCAGGTGCAGCTGAAGGTACTGTTTGACGGTGCTGGCGCTGTCCAGAGCCGGTTTTTCCTTGAGCTGCTCGGCCAGCGCGCGGCGCGCCAGCTCAAGCACGGCGATCAGCTCGGCGCGCTTGGCGCTGCCGCCCAGGCCCTTGATGCGCTTGAGATCGTCGGCGCCAGCGTGCAGCAGACCGGCCATGCCGCCGAAGTCGTCCAGCAGCTCCTGCGCCATTTGCAGCACGCCGCGGCCGGCGGTGCCGGTGCGCAGCAGCAGCGCCAGCAGCTCGGCGTCGCTCAGGGCGCCAGCGCCGCGCGCCAGCAGCTTCTCGCGCGGGCGCGCGTCGGCCGGAAGGTCTTTGAGCGACATGCGGATGGCCTGGTCGGTGGTTTCCTAGAATCGGGGCAGTTTATCGGGACACCATTCATGAGCACCGTCGAGCCAGGATCCTTTCTGACCTTGCATTACCGCCTCTCCGGCCCGCAGGGCGATGTCGTCAGCACCTTCGGTGGGCCGCCGGCCACGCTGTCGCTGGGCAGCGGCCAGTTGTCGCCGGCGGTCGAGCGGCGCCTGCTGGGTCTGCAGGAGGGCGCGCGCGCCAGCTTCGACATGCCGGCCGGTGAAGCCTTCGGCGAGCGCAACCCGGACATGATCCAGTGGCTGGCGCGCCAGGAGCTGGACGAGCTGGGCGATCCGCAGGAGCAGTACGCCGTGGGCGATGTGATCCAGCTGCCCACGCCCGATGGCCAGGGCCAGTTCGGCGCCGTGGTGCAGGCGGTGCGGGACGATGGCGCGTTGCGGCTGGACTTCAATCACCCGCTGGCCGGCCTGCCGGTGACGTTTGAAGTGCAGGTGATCGGGATCCTATGAGCTCGCGTGATCCCGCCGATGCCTCTGCCGTGCCGCCGGCTCTGTCTGTCACCCGCACGGCGGCTGCCGAGGGCGCCGCCGGCATGCCGCGTGCCGGCGCCAGCATCCTGCTGGCCGAGCCGCGCGGCTTCTGTGCCGGGGTGGACCGCGCCATCGAGATCGTCGAGCGCGCGCTGGCCAAGTTCGGCGCGCCGATCTACGTGCGCCACGAGATCGTGCACAACACCTACGTGGTGAACGACCTGAAGGCCAAGGGCGCGATCTTCATCGAGGACCTGGCGGACGTGCCACCCGGCGCCACGCTGGTGTTCAGCGCGCACGGCGTGCCCAAGTCGGTCGAGCGCGAGGCCGAGGCGCGCGGTTTCCGCGTGTTCGACGCCACCTGCCCGCTGGTCAGCAAGGTGCACGTCGAAGTCGCCAAGCTGCACCGCGAGGGCTTCGAATTCATCATGATCGGCCACAAGGGCCATCCCGAGGTCGAAGGCACCATGGGCCAGCTGCCCGGCGGCATCCACCTGGTCGAGGACGTGCAGGACGTGGCGCGCATCCAGCCGGCGCAGACCGACAAGCTGGCGCTGGTGACGCAGACCACGCTGAGCGTGGACGATGCGGCCGAGATCTCCGCCGCCGTGAAGGCGCGCTTTCCCATGGTGCGCGAGCCCAAGCAGCAGGACATCTGCTATGCCACGCAGAACCGGCAGGACGCGGTCAAGCTGCTGTCGCGCGAGGTCGACGTGGTGATCGTCGTCGGCAGCCCCACCAGCAGCAACAGCAACCGGCTGCGCGAGGTGGCCCTGAAGCTGGGCACCGCCGCCTACATGGTCGACAGCGCCGACGACCTCAGGCCCGAATGGGTGCAGGACCGGGCGCGCATCGGCCTGACGGCTGGGGCGTCGGCCCCCGACGTGCTGGTGCGCCAGGTGATCGAGCGACTGCGCGCCCTGGGGGCGTTGTCGGTGCGCCAGCTGGCCGGCATCGAGGAAACCATGAAATTTCCCCTGCCCAAGGGCCTGAAGCTGGACGGCGCCAGCGAAGACAGCCTCGCCCATCTGCGTTGAATGCAATTGATTTGATAGCTGCTGGCGCTTGCCAGACGGGCGCAAGCCGTGGTTTTGACTCTGAATCTGGTGTGGCCGGCGTGCCACGTCGGGCCTCTACAATCGGCCCATGCTTGATCCACTTCTGCTCCGCAAGGACCTCGACGGCGTCGTCGCACGCCTGCTGACCCGCAAGAATCCCCAGCCGTTTCTGGACGTCCCGGCGTTCCAGGCGCTGGAGTCCGAACGCAAGACCATCCAGACCCGCACCGAGGAGCTGCAGGCGCAGCGCAACAGCGCCAGCAAGCAGATCGGCCAGCGCAAGGCCAAGGGCGAAAGCGCCGATGACCTGATGGCGCAGGTGGCGTCGATCAAGGACGAGCTCGACGCCTCCGCCGCCCGGCTGGAGCGGATCCAGGACGAGTTGCAGACGCTGCTGCTGGCGGTGCCCAACCTGCCGCACGACAGCGTGCCCGGGGGGGCCGACGAAGCCGCCAACCAGGAAGTGCGTCGCTGGGCGCCGCACGGCCTGGCGCCGCGCGCGTTCGACTTTGCGGTGCGCGACCACGTCGACCTGGGCCAGCCGCTGGGCCTGGACTTCGAGACCGGCGCCAAGCTGGCTGGCAGCCGCTTTGCCTTCATGCGCGGTCCGGTGGCGCGGCTGCACCGCGCGCTGGCGCAGTTCATGCTGGACGTGCAGACCGGCGAGCACGGCTACACCGAGTGCTACACGCCCTACATCGTCAACGCCGAGACGTTGCGCGGCACCGGCCAGCTGCCCAAATTCGAGGCCGACCTGTTCGCCGCCAAGAAGGGCGGCCAGGAAGGCGAGGGCGAGCCGCTGTACCTGATCCCGACCTCCGAGGTGTCGCTGACCAACCTGGTGCGCGGCGAGATCGTGGCCGAAGCCGATCTGCCGATCCGGCTGACCGCGCACACGCCGTGCTTTCGCTCCGAGGCCGGCAGCGCCGGGCGCGACACGCGCGGCATGATCCGTCAGCACCAGTTCGACAAGGTCGAGATGGTGCAGATCGTGCACCCCGAGCAGAGCTATGCCGCGCTCGAGCAAATGGTCGGCCATGCGGAGGCCATCCTGCAGAAGCTGGAGCTGCCTTACCGCGTGGTGCTGCTGTGCACCGGCGACATGGGCTTTGGCGCCAGCAAGACCTACGACCTCGAAGTGTGGGTGCCGGCGCAGGACACTTACCGCGAAATTTCATCGGTGAGCAATTGCGAGGCGTTTCAGGCCCGCCGCATGCAGGCGCGCTTTCGCAATGCCCAGGGCAAGAACGAACTGGTGCACACGCTCAATGGTTCGGGCCTGGCGGTTGGCCGTGCGCTGGTGGCGGTGCTGGAAAACCACCAGAACGCCGACGGTTCGATCCACATCCCGCGGGCGCTGCGCCCCTATCTGGGCGGCATGGAATGCCTTGCGCCCTGAGCCGGCAGGCCGCGGCCTGCTAGAATCCGACTTTCGACACGAATTCACGGAGAGGTGGCAGAGTGGTCGAATGCGCCGGACTCGAAATCCGGTATACGGTTTACCGTATCGAGGGTTCGAATCCCTCCTTCTCCGCCAAAAATAAAGAAAGCCCGCTATCGTTTGCATAGCGGGCTTTTTTCTTTGCCAGCGTCTGTAGGCAAGCTGTAGGCAACTTTGCCGAATGCGGTGGGGCTTGGCCGGGGCTAAGTGCCAGCGTTCCGGGTAATTGCCCGGCCTGGGGCTGGCGGCCTGAGTGCGGCGCTGCGCTGTATTACGTCGGGGCGCACGGCACATCAAGCGCGCTGTCGTGCGGGCGTCCGCGCTTGCGGGCAACTCGGGGTGTCAAGGCGGCGTCAAGCATTCGTCAAGCGCACTCGCTGGCGCGGGCGCGGGGGTCGAATTGCCCGCACCGGTACCCCGGCCAGAGGTACCTATGGGGGGGTCAGCGCACCAGGTAGCGGTGCACTGCCAGCGGCGGCAGCGGGCCATCCTCGGGCAGGCGCGCACGGTGCCAAGGGTTCGGCAATTGAATGGGAACGTGACGCACCACGCGATGCGTGGTCTGCAGCCCCAGGCCGTAACGCCGGGCCAGCTGGCGCACCGTCCAACCGCGCGCGCGGTCGGCGCGCATGGCGGCGTTTCTCTCGGTGCGTGCGGCGTGGCTGGGGGCTCTCGGCATAGTGTGACGGGTGGCGGGTGTCAGTAACTTTCCAGGGCACTACCTACCCCGGCAGCGGGGCCCGAATTACCCGCACGGGCCCCCGCCAGGGAGGACCCGGAAACTTATCGCGGGCCCAGCTGGCGCACCATGCGCCACCAGGTCAGCGGGTCAGCGGCCAGCGTGTCGGCCACATGGCCTGACTGTGGCGGTGCGTCGGTGCAGTGCAGGCCGGCCGGCCACACGAAAACCCAATCGCGCATGCGGTCGGCGCGCCAGGCCAGCAGCGGCCATGCGCCGACGCGGTGCGCCTGGGCAGCGGTCTGGCGCCACCAGCGGGCCACGTCAGCCGGTGCGGCGGTGGCGTGGCGCTTGCACTCCACACACCAGCCGGGCAGGCCTTCTAGGTCGCTGTCGCCGTCATGCTGACGCACGCGGCGCCGCACGTCCGAGCCGGTCAGACCCCGCAGAAACTCGGCAAGCTCGCGCTCGCCGCGCTTGCCCTTGTCACGGCTTGCGGCGCCCATCATCGGCCCTTCCCCTGCAGCCGGTGCCACACGTCGCGCACGGCATGGGCATCGCGCAGGTTGTAGGCGGCGATGCGGTCATAGTCGCCCGCGCGCCAGGCGTCGTATACGCCGGCCCCGTCAAGGTCGCCGGCCTTGGGGCTTGAAACCCCCAACGCGCGGCACAGCGTATCGAGGGCCACGCGGCCACCATAGCCGGCCCAGGTGCCCATGCTGTCGCCGTATTCCTTGCCGGCACGCGCCATCGGGCCAGGCAACCATGCAGGCACCGGCACGCGGCACACGATGGCACGGCGCCACAGAAAGCCCAGGTCGAATGCGGCGTTATGGGCCACCGGCCAGACGTCAACCGGCCATGCGTGCGGGTTGCCTACGCATTGCGCAGCGTCGGCCTCTGTCCACGCTTCCACGGCGGCGAAAAACTCGCTCAGCAAGTCGCCTTCGGTTTCGTCGTCAGCGCGGCAGCGCACCCACTGCTGGCCTTCTGTGTCGGTGCAGGCGGCGATGCTCACCAGCTCGCCCAGCGTGCCCCCGTCCAGGCTCTGCCGGCGCCAGGCTTCCAGCTCGGCAGCCGGGCCGGATTCGGCCCACCAGGCGGCGATGCTCTCGGGCTTCTTCAGGGTGCCAGGCGGTCGCACGCCCTCGGAGGCGGCCTTGCGGGCGGCCTCGGTCTGCCCGGGGATGGTCTCAACGTCAAGAAAGAGAATCATGCTCGCCCCCTCAGAATGGAATGTCATCGTCCATGTCGGCGAGCGCAGCGCCAGGCGTTGCCACTGGTGCTGCGGCCGGTGCGGCGGGTGCCACGGCCTGCGCCATCGCACGCATGCCGCGCGCGGCGGGACTGGCAGCAGGTGCCGGTGCAGCAGGCGGCGGGATGTTCACGCGCTGCGGCCGGCCGGCGGCGGCCTGGGCGAACTCGGGCGCTTGCTCGATTTGCGCGCGGATGCGTTCGGGCAGCAATTCGAACTGCACCCAGTCGGGCGCGCTCAGGTCGAAGTGCGTCAGCTCCAGCTCGCCGGCCGGGGCGGGCATGCCCTTGGGCAGCTTCATCGCCCCGGCGATGTTGCAGTAGGTGCGGTCGCCCTTGGTGGCGTGCACCAGCGACAACAGGCAGGGCAGGCCCAGCAAGGCCTTCAGGTGGAACCCGGCCAGTTCCTGCGGCGTGAACGGGCGCCCGCGCCAGGCTTCCAGGAACCCGCGCAGCGCGGCCTTCGGGTGCAAGGATGCGGTGAAGCGCTTGCTGACGATGTGCGCGCTGCCATCGTCGCGCCGGTTGTCGGGGTCGGTCAGTTCGAACTGCACCAGCAGCTTGTGCGCGTGCTTGGTCTCGCCTTCGAACGTGCTGGCCTGGGTGCCCAGGTCAATCAGGCCGATGCAGCGGGCGGTGAAGGTGCCCGCCTCGGGCGGGGTGTAGGTGCCGGTGGCACCCTCGGAAACGGTCAAACTCATGATTCAGAGACTCCAGAATGGAAGTTGTCGGGCTCGGTCTGGCTCGGTCGGGTCTCGGTCTTGGATTCGGTCGGCAGCGCGCCCACGTAGGCGGCCCACAGCACAGCCCCAGCCGGGCAGCGCTCGGCACCAGGCAGGCAGGCGGCGGCGGTGCAGGGCAGGCAGGTCAGGGCGTGCCGGATGTGGGCATCCAGGGCAGGGCGCCAGGGGGTCGCAGCGCGCCCACCTTTGCGCCGATTTGCGCGCGCGCTCACCCCCCATACCCCCCTAGGGGGTGGGCGCGGTGGGCGCACCCACCTTGCGCCTTTGCGCCTTCTGCGCTCACATCCGATGTGGGCGCGGTGGGCGCGGTGGGCGCAGTCAGCCCGGCAAAGATGCGGCCTTGCTCGGTCACGGCCCAGCGCTCGCGTTCCTTGCGGTCGCTGGTGCGGTAGTCGGCAACCTCAATCCAGCCGGCGCGCTGGCACTGGTTCACCAGGCGCTGCACATCGCCGCGCGTCAGGCCCAGGGCCTTGAATGCTGGTTCGCTGCGCAGCAGGGCGTGCGGGTTGTTGCGCGCGGCAAGGTTGGGGCTTGCGTATTGCCCCCGGCCTTCGAACTCAGCCAGCAGGCGCAGCAGCGCAGCGGCGGCCGTATCGTCGGCACGGGCTTGCGCACGCTGCACCAGCACGCGCGTTGCCGGTGCGTCGGCAGAGTCGGGCAGCCCACCATCGGGCCAGTGCAGCGTGAGCGGCTCGCGCTTGCGGCCAAGGTTCGCCTTCTGGTGCTCCAGCAGCAGCGAACCATCGGCCGCGCGGCTCATGAATAGGCGGCTGCGCACGCTGTTGTGCCAGGCGGTGGAACCCGAGTAGCCCTCGCCGCCCTCGGCCTTGCCCGCGCGGCTGGTGCCCTTGTTCACGTGCGCCAGCAGCAGGCAGGCGGCGTCAACGTCGCGCGCGATGGCAGCCAGGCTTCGCACGAAAGCGCGCACGCTGCGGCGCTGGATTTCGTCGCCCCCGTAGGCGTCGCTGGCGTTGTCCACGATTGCCAGGCCGGCGCCGGTAGCGTTCACCAGCGCGCGCAGCTCGGCATAGGCGGCGGTGGTGCGGCCCTCGCTGCGCCCCTCGGCCGTGAAAAGCTCGGGGCTCTCGGTGCCATCAACGATGTGCAGGCCGGTCAGCTCGGCAGGCTCGATTTGCCACTGCCGGCAGATATGCGCCAGGCGGTGGCGCACCACATGCGCGCCATCTTCAAGGCTTGCGAACACCACGGCGGCGCGCTCGGTCGGCACCCCGAAAAGCGGGCGGCCGGTCACCACCGCTACGGCCAGCATCTCTCCGATGGTCGATTTGCCGGTGCCCCCATGCGCACCCAGCAGCGTCACCTCTCCGCGCGGGCAGTAGCCCTCCCACACGAAGCGCGGCGGCGGGCTCGGGTTGGCAATGACGCCGGCCACGTCAACGGGTTTCAGCAGCGGCTCGGGCTTGGGTGGCTCGGTCGCACCTTCCAGCAGCGCGGCCAGGGCGTCGCCGCCTTCGCGCCGGGCGTAGTCGTTCGCGTCAAAGTTCGCCGGCTCCCCTTCGGGCAGCTTGGCAACGGCGCATTGCAGCTCGCGCGCCAGCTTGTCCGCGTCGGCTTCCTTGCCGGTGTCGGGCACCAGCACCAGCGCGGCGGTCGGTTCACGCTCGCGCAGCTGCGCGGCCACGCGGCCCACGTTGCCCCAGCCGAAACACACCACGGCGCGGCGGCCGGTGGCCTGCCAGCAGGCCCAGGCCTGGCCGATGCCCTCCACCAGATACAGCGGCCGGCCTTCCTGGGGCTCGCCCACGATGTGACGCGCCCCGGCCATGCTGGCGCCGGGAAGGTTCAGCTTCTTGCCGGCGCCGGGCGGGACGAATTGCAACGATTGCAGCTCACCATCGGCACCACGCGCTGGCACCACAAGCCAGCCGACCACGGACTGCCCGGCGATGCGCAGCGCGTCGCCTTCGGGCACCACGCGCAGGGCGGCCAGCGGCACGCCAGCGGCACCCTTGCGGGCGATGTAGGCATGCTCCCACGTCGCAGGCTCACACCGGCCCCACACAGCCGCAGGGCTCATTGCTGGGGCTTGGGTGTGCTCTCGCTTTGGAAGCGCACCAGCGGCCGATTTCAGGCCTTGCCGGGGCTTCATGCTGTCGGAGTAGCCATGCTCACGCGCGATGTAGTGCAACGTCGCAGCGGTCACGCCACCATCGGCCTTGATGCTGCGCCAGGTGTCGCGTGCATCGGCGGTGCGATAGCTTGCGCCCTGCTGGCTCCAGGCGTCGAAGTCCTCGAAGGTCAGGCCGGCAGCCTTGACGGCCATGCCCACGCGCGCCCACTGCTCGCGCGGTAGGTCGGCAGGAATACACGCCAGCGCGGCGCGGGCGCGCTCGATTTCTGTCTGCACCAGCTCACCCCCTGCCAGCAGCCAGGGCGCGCAGCTCGGGTAGGTGCCGGGGTGCCAGGCGATAGGCGGCGACGTTGCGGCCGGGTGCGATGTTGGACGGGGCAGGCAGGCGGTCGGTCAGCACTGGCCACCCCATGCGTGCCAGCTCGTGCACGGCGGCAGCCAAGCGCCACGAATCGGCCAGGAATTGGCGTTGCGTCAGGGCCTGCCCGGTCAGCAGGTGCGCCAGGGCGCGGGCCGGCAGTGTGTGCGGGGACGGCATGCGCGGATTGAGCGGCACGGGCTCCAGGAAAGACAGTTGCTCGCTCATCGCTCAGGCCTCCAGACCCAGCACGGCGCGGATGCCAGCCACAGGCCAGCCCAGCCGGCCATTGATGCGCACGGGGCGCAAGCCTTCGGGCCAGCTTTCGCTGCAGGCCCAGCCGCGCAGGGTTTGCGGCTGGCGGTTCAAGTAGTAGGCGGCGGCGTTGGTGTCAACGGTCGGGCGCGTGACCAGTTCCAGCGACGGGAATCGCTGGGGTTCATTGGCAGCGCGGCGAGTGTCGCTGCTGTGGTTGGTGGTGATTTCCAGCGGCTGGAATTGCGCGCTGGCGGCGCGCGGTTCGGATGCTGCGGTTTTCATAGTGCCATGTCGATTCAGGTTTCACATGGCAGGGACTTTCCGGGCTCCGGATTCATCCGGCAAAAGCCCATGAAAAACCCGAATTCACCCCGGATTCGGGGCGGCAGTTCAGCCCTTCATCGTGTGCCTTCGAATGGCCCCGGACCACAGCGTGTTTATGGCTTGCGGGGGCTCCGAGCGGCGCAGCTTTCCACGCTGGCGCGCCCATTCGCGCGCCTTGTCGGCAAACCAGAATCCGTGCGTCCCGGTGTAGGCGGCTTCACGCAGTCCGTTGCGGCTGGCGTCGTTCAGGTCAGCTTCGATGCTTGGCCATTCTTGCCGCAGGTCCTCCACCATCGCGGCGCGCTTGGCAATGTCTGCGCTCGCCTCGGGAGTCGGCGCAGCCGGCGCCGGCTCTTGCTGCGCGGCGCCAGCCTGCACCCCGCAGGCAGTGAACCATGCCCGAATCAACCCCGATGGTGCCCCTCCGTGTTGGTGCATCCAAGCGGCCAGCGCCTCGGCAGTCACCCATCGGCGCGTGACCTCACGGTATTGCTCCGGCCGTTCGTAGGCGTATGGCACACCCCCGACGGTGTACCGCTTCGGCCAGTCGGCGGCGGGGGTGAAGCGGTCGGGGGTTCGGACCTCGGCAGGCGCCACCTGCTCGCGCGCGGTGGTCTCGCTGATGTTCAGTTCGCCTGCATCGGCGGCCAGCTTCAGCAGTTGCAATTGGTCGCGGCGTTCCGGCGTCCAACCCTTCCTGCTCGCCTCGGGTTGCGGCGCTTGCAGCCAGGCGATGCACTCCAGGCTGAGGGCGGCGGGCCAGCCATCGTCCGCCTTGAAGCTGCACAGGCGCGCAGCCTGCACCAGCTCTAGAGTTGGTGCGTTTGGTCGCTCGGTCTGTCTCTCGGTCACAGTGCACCCCCCGGATGCAGCCCCCGGTAATTGGTGCCCCAGCAGGCCAGTGGGGGGACTGGCTTTTCGGCAGGATTGCAGCCCTGCCTAGCTGGGGCGAAACGGTCAGGCGTGCTCTAGGTGTACCACTGCGCGGCAGCCCACTGCCTGGGCGTAGCGTTGCAAACTGCGCAGGGAAGGCGCGGCCTTGCCACCCTCCAAGCGGGCTACGGTGCTTTGCGTGGTGCCCATGCGCTCGGCTACGTCGGCTTGTGTCAGCCCGGCCTTGGTGCGTGCGGCAATGAGTTCACGCGCCACAGCAAATTCATCCGCCTGGGCGTCATACGCTGCGCGGGTTTCAGCGCTTGCCAGTAGCTCGGCTTTCAGGGTCTTGAGATTCTTCATTGGTGCGCCTCCAGTCGTTTCAGGGCGGTTTCTATGGCGTGGTCTGGGTCTTTTTCACAAACACATGCAGCACCAGCAGGCGGCGGCCTTGGATTGCGGCATACACGGCACGGGCGATGCCATCGCGGCCTTGCATCCTCATCTCCCACAGCTTGCTTTCCAGCGGGCGGATATGCGGCAAGCCCACGCGCTGTGGTCCAAATTCCTCCAGCAGTTCGGCGATGTGCACAAACCGGGCTTGCATGTCGGCAGGCAGAGCGATTAGCTCGGGCTCGGCTTGCGGATGTAGCGTGACAGTCCACGGGTTCATATTATCGCTTTTTTGCTATTGTCCTGCCACCACGCGCAGCTTGCCGGGTTCGCTGGCGCTGGAGAACTGCACCCCGGCCTGTTCCAGTATCCAGGCTTCGATTCGCTCATGGTGCAGGCGCAGCAGGTCAAGGGGGCGCACGCGGTAGTGTTTCTCTGCCGTGGCGCTGGGCTTGTGGCCTTGAATCTGCGCCACTACGCCGGCTGGAATTTCCAGCCACTCCGACAGCGTGCCGAAGCTGCGGCGCAGGCCATGCAGGGTCAGCCCCTCGATGCCTGCCACGGCGCAGGCCTGCACCAGGTAGCGGTGCGGGCGGCTCATTGGCTGGCCTTCCTTGATGCCCGCGAACACGTAGGGCCCACGGCGGGGTAAGCCGGCCAGTAGGTGCGCCAGGTAGGGGGTCAGGGGGATGACGCGCTCGCCTTCTACCTTGTCGCGCACCGTCAGCCCTTTCCACTGCCAATTCAAGTCTTCCCATTGCAGCTCGCGCAACTCGGTCGGCCGGGTGCCGGTCAACAGCAAGCCCTGAAGGTACGCCGCAGCGGTCGGCGGCAGGTTGCGCACTGCCTCGAACCAGGGGGCCAGTTGCTCGCGTAGTAGTGCATCGGCCTTCGCCTTGGGCTTGCCCAGCGCCTCGCGTACCTTCTTGCTGCTGGTGGCGTTGCGCCCATCCATCGCGGGGCTGTAGCGCGCGTCGGCGGCGCACCAGTTGAGAAACGCGCGCAGTATGCGCAGGGCTAGCCGGGCCTGCGTTGGGCGCGCCTTCGCTTCCTTGGCAGCCCAGGCCTCTACGCGCTCGGGCGTCAGCTCGCGCAGCTGCAGCGGCATGAAGTAGTGCAGGGGGCCGGCCAACGTCTTGCCGCGTCCCTGCGTGCCTCGGCTGGTGCGCTTGCCACCCGCTCGCGCCAGCGCCACATGGTCGGCGTAGTGGCGCTCCCCCCAATGGGGCTGTCGTTCGGTCAGGTAGTCGGCCCATGCAGCGGCCACAGTCGCGGCTTCGGCAATGGCTGCGGCCTGGGCAGCCTGACGCTCGGCTGCCTGCTGGCGCACCACTTCACGTGGGTCAATCCCGGCGTCGGTTTGCTGGCGCAGTGCGTTCGCACGCTGGCGCGCGGCGTCCAACGTCCAAGCAGCAACGTCCCCGATGGTGATTCGCACCGTTGCACCGTGCAGCCGCGATTCAAAGGCGTAGGTCTTGCGGCCACCAGGTGAAGCACGCACCAGCAGGGCGGGGGCGTCGGTGTCCCACAGAAATGCCTGCGATTTGCCGGGCGGGCAGGCCAAGGCGGCAATGCGGCCTGCAGTCAGGCGGGTGCGTGCGGTCATGTGTCGGTCTGGGGCGGTTGGAAGCCTGTAGGCAATCTGTAGGCAAATTTGCCAAATATCGCCGTGTACGAATCAACAGTGCGCGGTGGCATTATGGCTGTAAAGTGTTGATTTGTATAGGTTTTATGGGTGTCCTTCAACACCCTCAAATACCGCTGTCCCCGGACTCGAAATCCGGTATACGGTTTACCGTATCGAGGGTTCGAATCCCTCCTTCCCAACGAAAAAGCCCCGCTGTCGCGGGGCTTTTTTTGTCTGGCTTGGCGGAGGCGGTGAGATTCGAACTCACGAACGGTTGCCCGTTGCCGGTTTTCAAGACCGGTGCAATCGACCACTCTGCCACACCTCCACGTCGACTCTGCCGGGCAATTCTAGCGGTTGCGCAGCGCCCACCTGACCAAAAAGAAACCCGCCGATGGCGGCGGGTTGACGGGGGGCACAGGGGGCGCGCTGAATCACTTCAGCTTGATTTCCTTGTACTCCACATGCTTGCGAGCCTTGGGGTCGAACTTCATGATCGACATCTTCTCGGGCATGGTTTTCTTGTTCTTGCTGGTGGTGTAGAAGTGGCCGGTACCGGCCGTGGATTCCAGCTTGATCTTTTCGCGTCCGCCTTTGGTGGCCATGGTGTCAGCTCCTTGTGTGGATTAGGCTTGGCCGCGGGCACGCATGTCGGCCAGCACGGCGTCAATGCCCTTCTTGTCGATCAGGCGCAGCGCGGCGCCGGAAACGCGCAGGCGCACCCAACGGTTCTCGCTCTCGACCCAGAAACGGCGGTATTGCAGGTTCGGCAGGAACCGGCGCTTGGTTTTGTTGTTGGCGTGGGAAACGTTGTTCCCGACCATGGGCTTCTTGCCCGTGACTTCGCACACGCGTGCCATGAGTTGTCGACTCCAGTCATCACGGCCGCCGCTGACGCCTGCTGACCCGTCATGGGCAGCGGACTCGCTTCGGCCTCACCTCGCCAGAAAAAGGGTGGCGGTGGCCCTTATGCATTCCGTATGTCGTGCAAACAACCCACGCGTACCGGAAAAAGCCTTTGATTATAGCCGGTTTTTACGTGTCAGGCACCCTGACTGCCTTGCTGCTCCAGAAAGCGTTGTGCGTCCAGTGCCGCCATGCAGCCCGTGCCGGCGCTGGTGACGGCCTGACGATAGACATGATCCTGCACGTCGCCGGCGGCAAACACGCCAGGCACGCTGGTCTGGGTGGCGAAGCCGTTCAGGCCACCCTGGGTGCGGATGTAACCGCCGTTCATGTCGAGCTGGCCCTGGAAAATCTGTGAATTGGGCGAGTGGCCGATGGCGATGAAGCAGCCTTGCAGTGCGATATCCTCCGTCTGGCCGCTGTCGACGTGCCGGATACGGATGCCGGTGACACCGCTGTCGTCGCCCAGCACCTCGTGCAACACGTGGAAGGTCTTCAGTTCGATCTTGCCGGCGGCCACTTTGTCCATCAGCTTGTCCACCAGGATCGGTTCGGCGCGGAACTTGTCGCGGCGGTGCACCAGGGTGACCTTGCGCGCGATGTTGGAAAGATACAACGCTTCCTCGACGGCGGTGTTGCCGCCGCCGATCACGCAGACGTCCTGATCGCGGTAGAAAAAGCCATCACAGGTGGCGCAGGCCGACACGCCGCGACCCATGAAGGCTTGCTCCGACGGCAGGCCCAGGTACTGGGCCGACGCGCCGGTGGCGATGATCAGGCTGTCGCAGGTATAGCTGGCGTTGTCGCCCGTCAGCCGGAAGGGGCGCGCGGACAGGTCGGCTGTGTGGATGTGGTCGAACACCGTGTCCGTCTTGAAGCGCTCGGCATGGGCCTGAAAGCGCTGCATCAGGTCGGGGCCCTGCACGCCGTCGACGTCGGCGGGCCAGTTGTCGACTTCGGTGGTGGTCATCAACTGGCCGCCCTGGGCCATGCCGGTGACCAGCAGCGGGTGCAGGTTGGCGCGCGCGGCGTAGATCGCGGCGGTGTAGCCGGCCGGGCCGGAACCAAGAATGAGAACTTTGGTGTGTTGGGTCGTCATCGGTAAACCTTGGGTAATCGCGGGGGCTGCGCTACGATATGTGGAAATGCGCAGTGTTTTGCGCGCCATCGCGACGTTGATGCGATGCTGCCAGGATTCTAGGGATTCCGGTCCGGGTGCCGGTCTTGGAGGTGTTTGGATATGACCATGTTGTCCAGTCTCGAGTTGATCCGCAGGGTGCCGCTGTTCTCGATGCTGACGGACGCGCAGGCCGTGTCCGTGGCGGACGCGGTGGTCAAGCGCCGCTTCAAGCGCGGCGAGGTCATCGTGGAGCAGGGCAAGAAGACCAACGCCCTGTTCATCCTGCTCAACGGCCGGGCTCGGGTGATCACTTCGGACAGTCGTGGCCGCGAGGTGATCCTGGCTACCCTGCGGCCCGGCGATCACATCGGCGAGATGAGCCTGATCGACAACGAGCCGCATTCGGCCACCGTGCGTGCCGAGGTGCAGACCGACGTGCTGATGCTGGGACGCACGGAGTTCGCCCGGAGAATTCGTCGATGGCCTACGCGGTGATGCGCGGCCTGGTGCAGCGCCTGCGCCAGGCCGACCGCAAGATCGAGTCGCTGGCGCTCATGGACGTGTACGGGCGCGTGGCGCGCGCGCTGCTTGAATTCGCCGTCGAAGAGGGCGACGGCACGCTGCTGATCCGCGAACGGCTGTCGCGCCAGGACATCGCCAAGATGGTTGGCGCCTCGCGTGAGATGGTCAGTCGGGTGATGAAGGATCTGGAGGAGCGTGGCTTCATCCAGACGCAGGACGATGGGGCAATCGCGGTCAAGGACCGCCTGACCACTCTGAACTGATCCGGCCCCCTTGGCGGGGTGACCCCGGGATCGCGTCCCGGGCTGTGTTGTTGTCGATGGCCTACCCACTCAATACCTTCAATGGCGCCCAGGCGGCGCCCGCGGCGCGCCCAGGCGTCGGCCGCTTCGCTCAGGAAGTTTTTCTGGTGCTGGGGCTGGCGCTGCTCATCTTCATGGTGATGGCGCTGGCCAGCTATTCGCCGCAGGATGGCGCATGGTCCACCTCCGGCGCCGGCGGCCCGCCGCACAACTGGGCCGGCAAGCTGGGGGCGTGGCTGGCCGATCTGGCCTACATGCTGCTTGGCTTTTCGGCATGGTGGTGTGTCGCGGCCGTGATCCGTGTCTGGTGGGGCGGGGTCTGGCGCTGGATGCATGGCGGCGCGCCGGTGGCCGCGGTCGCGGGGGATTCCGTGTGGTCGCGCCTGGTGTCCACACGCGCGGCCTTCTGGGTGGGGCTGGCGCTGCTGCTGGTGGCCAGCACGGGGCTGGAGTGGTCGCGCCTGTACCGATGGGATGACGCGCTGCCGGGTTCCGCCGGTGGCATCGTGGGAGCCGTGGGCGGGCCGCTGGCCGTGCACTGGCTGGGGTTCACCGGTTCGGCGCTGCTGGGTATCGCGGTGCTGGTGCTGGGCATGGCGCTGGTGTTCCGATTTTCCTGGAGCCGCGTGGCCGAGCGCATCGGTGCCGGCCTGTATGCGTTGCTGGAGTCGCGCCGCGCGCGCCGCGCCGTCGCGCAGGACCTGGCGCTGGGCAAGCAGGCCGCGCGCGAACGCGAAGAGGTGGTGCACCAGCAGCGCGAGGTGATCGAGGAGCAGCACCCGGCCCCGGTGCTGATCGAGCCCGCCGTGGTGCAGGTGCCCAAGAGCGAGCGCGTGGTCAAGGAAAAGCAGAAGCCCCTGTTCACCGAGCTGCCCGACAGCCCGCTGCCGCAGGTCGATTTGCTCGACGGCGCGCCGGCCCGGCAGGAAACCGTGGCCCCCGAGACGCTGGAGATGACCAGCCGCCTGATCGAGAAAAAGCTCAAGGACTTCGGCGTCGAGGTGCGCGTGGTGGCCGCCGCGCCCGGCCCGGTGATCACGCGCTACGAGATCGAGCCGGCCACTGGCGTCAAGGGCTCGCAGGTGGTCAACCTGGCCAAGGACCTGGCGCGCTCGCTGTCGCTGGTGTCCATTCGCGTAATCGAGACCATTCCGGGCAAGAACTACATGGCCCTCGAATTGCCCAATGCGCGGCGCCAGTCGATCCGCCTGTCCGAGATCCTGGGCTCGCAGGTCTACAACGACGCCAAATCCTTGCTGACCGTCGGCCTGGGCAAGGACATCATCGGCAAGCCCATCGTGGCCGACCTGGCCAAGATGCCGCACGTGCTGGTGGCCGGCACCACCGGATCGGGCAAGTCGGTGGGCATCAACGCCATGATCCTGAGCCTGCTGTACAAGGCCGAGCCCAAGGACGTGCGCCTGCTGATGATCGACCCCAAGATGCTGGAGATGAGCGTCTACGAGGGTATTCCGCACCTGCTGGCGCCGGTGGTCACCGACATGAAGCAGGCCGCCAACGGCCTGAACTGGTGCGTCGTCGAGATGGAGCGGCGCTACAAGCTCATGAGCAAGTCGGGCGTGCGCAACCTGGCCGGCTTCAACCAGAAGATCGACGAAGCGAAGGCGCGCGGCGAGTTCATCTACAACCCCTTCAGCCTCACGCCCGAAGACCCCGAACCGCTGGAGCGCCTGCCGCACATCGTGGTCATCATCGACGAGCTGGCCGACTTGATGATGGTGGTGGGCAAGAAGATCGAGGAGCTGATCGCCCGCCTGGCACAGAAGGCGCGTGCCGCCGGCATCCACCTGATCCTGGCCACGCAGCGGCCCAGCGTGGACGTGATCACCGGCCTGATCAAGGCCAACATCCCGACGCGCATCGCGTTCCAGGTGTCCAGCAAGATCGACAGCCGCACCATCCTCGACCAGATGGGCGCCGAGGCGCTGCTGGGCATGGGCGACATGCTGTACATGGCCAGCGGCACCGGACTGCCGGTGCGCGTGCACGGCGCCTTCGTCAGCGACGACGAGGTGCACCGCGTGGTCGAATACCTCAAGAGCCAGGGCGAGCCGAACTACATCGAGGGCGTGCTGGAAGGCGGCACGGTCGATGGCGAGGAGGGCGGTTTTGGCGCGGGCGAGGACAGCGGCGGCGAGAAGGACCCGATGTACGACCAGGCCGTGGAAGTGGTGCTGAAGAACCGCAAGGCCAGCATCTCGCTGGTGCAGCGCCACCTGAAGATCGGCTACAACCGCGCCGCGCGCCTGGTCGAGGACATGGAAAAGGCCGGTCTGGTCAGCGCCATGACAGCCGACGGCAAGCGCGACATCCTGGTGCCGGCTCGGTCGGAATAGCTGGGGTTGGCCACAGACAAGCGCCAGCAGCCATCAAATCAAAAGCATTGCTCAGTCCTGTCCGAGCAGGCGGCGGAACTTGGCCAACAGCACCTGCGGGTCTTCCACGCGCAGCGGATTGACCGGGATGCAGTCCACCGGGCACACCTGCACGCACTGCGGCTCGCCGAAGTGCCCGACACATTCGGTGCATTTGTCGGGGTCGATCTCGTAGTGCTCCTCGCCCATCGAGATCGCCTGGTTGGGGCATTCGGGTTCGCAGACGTCGCAGTTGATGCAGTCGTCGGTGATCATCAGGGCCATCCATGCGCTCCTGGTTGTGGCGAGAGGGGCGCGCCAGATGCGACGCCCGATGTGTCGATAATGCCATGCAGCACGGGCCGCCGCACATGAGCTACTTCCTCTTCAAACGCGTTCTCACGCTGCTGGCCACGCTGGCGGCCACCAGCGTGATCGTCTTCGCGGTGCTGGAGGTGCTGCCCGGCAATGCCGCCGAGGTGCTGATGGGGCCCGACGCCGACCCCGCCGCGGTGGCCGCCAAGGTGCTCGAACTGGGGCTGGACCGGCCGGCGCTGGCCCGCTACACGGACTGGATGGGCGGCCTGCTGCGCGGCGACATGGGCACCTCCTACGCCTACGGCTCGCCGGTGGCCGAGCTGATTGCCGAGCGGCTGCGGCTGACGGTGCCGCTGGCCGTGCTGGCCATGTGCCTGACCGCGCTGCTGGCGCTGGCGGTCGGGGTGTACGCGGCGTCGCAGCACAACCGGCTGGGCGACACCGGCCTGATGGCGCTGGCACAGGTCGGCATCGCCATCCCCAATTTCTGGTTCGCGATCCTGCTGATCATGCTGTTTTCGGTCAAGCTGCAATGGCTGTCGGCCGGCGGCTTTGACGGCTGGTATTTCGACGACGGCGTGTGGGCCGGACTGTGGGACGGCCTGAAGTCGCTGCTCCTGCCCGCCGTGGCGCTGGCGCTGGTGCAGGCGGCGATCCTGGCGCGTTTCACGCGCTCGGCGGTGCTGGAGGTGCTGCGCGAGGACTTCGTGCGCACCGCGCGCGCCAAGGGCCTGAGCCGCCGCGCCACGCTGTGGGGCCACGTGCTGCGCAACGCCATGATCCCGGTGATCACCGTGATGGGCCTGCAGTTTGCCGAGTTGCTGGCGGGCACCATCGTGGTCGAGAGCGTGTTCTACCTGCCGGGCCTGGGGCGCCTGATTTTCCAGAGCATCGCCAACCGCGACCTGATCGTGGTGCGCAACTGCGTGATGCTGCTGGCGGCGATGGTGGTAGTGGTCAACTTCATCGTCGACGTGCTGTACGCGCTCATCGACCCGCGTGTGAAGGCCAGCGAGATATGACCGTGGCCGGATCGTTCAATGCTATTGAATGGATAGCTGATTACCCGCGATGGGCGGGCGCTGGAACCCTGTTTCTGGCTCTTCTCGCGAATGCTGGTGATAAGCACTTTTCTTGCGCCCCACAGCCCTCATCTTGGAAGCATGACGCTGCGGCGTCGCCCCCAGGAGAAGGCCATGAGACAGCAGCAAATGACGCGCCTGATCAATAGTTTGTCCAAGCTGACGCACCACCAGCGCCAGCAACTGGCGGCAGCTCTTGGCGCGCTGAGCGCGCGCAGCCAGGTGAGCGAAGTCATCGAAGCGCGCGTGCTGGAGCACCCGAGATGCCCGCACTGCAACAGCACGGCGGTCGTCAAGAACGGCTCGGCCAACGCCCTGCAACGCTTCAAGTGCCGCCAGTGCGCCCGCAGCTTCAACGCCTTGACCGGCACGCCCCTGGCACGGCTGCATCTGCGCGATAAATGGCTGGCGCACGCCGGCGCCTTGGACGAGGGCCTGTCGCTCAACCAGGTGGCCCGGCGCCTGGGCGTGGCGCAAAGCACGGCCTTTCGCTGGCGCCACCGCTTCCTGGCCTGCCCCAAGGGCGTGCAGGCGCGCCAGCTGCTGGGCATTGCCGAGGCCGATGAGTCGTACTTCCGGATTTCGTGCAAGGGCCAAAGAGGCTTGCCGCGCAAGGCGCGCCGGCGTGGCGGCAAGGCACAGGCGGGCGCCAAGGGCTGGGAGTACACGCCCGTCTTGATGGCGCGTGACCGCGCAGGGGCCACGGCCAACGTCATCCTGGAGTCGGGCAAGGCAGCGAGCGTGCAGGCGGCGCTTGCGCCCATGCTGGCGCCCGATGCGGTGTTGTGCACCGATGGCAGTGTCACTCTGGCCCGTGCGGCGCATGCCCTGGGCGTCGAGCACCAGGCGATCAACGTCAGCCGCGGCATGCGCGTCAGAGGCCCCTGGCATGTGCAAAACGTCAATGCCTATGTCAGCCGGCTGCGCGGGTGGATGCGCCGCTTCAAGGGGGTGGCCACCAAGTACCTCGATTCGTACCTGGGGTGGTTTCGGATGCTCGATCGCTTCGCGCCCACGGGCGTGCAGCCCGCCCAGGTGCTGGGCCTGGCTATCGGCAGGTGAGACCATCATCAGCATTCGCAAGAAGAGCCCTGTTTCTCATGAATTTCGAGTGCGCATGAACAGTCCTGCCATGGTCGCGTCCAGCACGCCGGCGGCGCCCGGTTTCTGGCGGCGTGCACGTGCGCACCGCGGTTTCACGATCGGCGGCGTGCTGACGCTGGCGCTGCTGCTGTCGGCGGCGCTGTCCTACCTGTGGACGCCGCACCCGGTCTACGAGATCGACATGGAGGCCCGCCTGCTGCCCCCCGGGGCGCGCCACTGGCTGGGCACCGACCCGTTCGGGCGCGACGTGGTGTCGCTGTTGCTGGTGGGGGCGCGCGCGTCCATTCTGGTGGGGGTCATCGCGGTCGGCATCGGCCTGGTGTTTGGTGCCGCGCTGGGTCTGCTGGCGTCGGCGCGCCGTGGCTGGGTGGAAGAGCTCATCATGCGGGTGGCCGACTTCGGCTTCGCCTTTCCGGCCATCCTGTCGGCCATCATGCTGACGGCGGTGTACGGGCCGGGCATCGTCAACGCCATCATCGCCATCGGCATCTACGGCATTCCGGCGTTCGCGCGCATCACGCGCGCCGCCGCCAACGCCGTGTGGAGCCGCGACTACGTGCAGGCCGCGCGCACCAGTGGCAAGGGCGCGTGGGCCATCACCTGGCAGCACGTGTTGCCCAATATCGCGGCGGTGTTGATCGTGCAGGCCACCATCCGCTTTGCCGTTGCCATCCTGGCCGAGGCGGCGCTGTCCTACCTGGGCCTGGGCACGCAGCCGCCGCAGCCCAGCTGGGGGCGCATGCTGGCCGAGGCACAGACGCTGATGTTCGACGCCCCGCTGCTGGCCGTGTGGCCGGGCCTGGCCATCGCGCTGTCGGTGCTGGGGCTGAACCTGCTGGGCGACGGGCTGCGCGACGTGCTCGACCCGCGCTTGCAGGGGTCGCGATAATTAGGTAATATTAATTGTATTACGTAACCCTATAAGGCCCGCCATGACCATCACCGTCAAGCTTCCGTCCGAGCTGGAGCAGTCGCTGCGCCAGCAATGCGCGGCCGAGGGCCGCAGCCTGAGCGAGGTGCTGCGCGACGCGCTGACGGCCTACCTGGCCGCCACGCCGGCCGCACCGGCCTCGGCCTGGTCGCTGGGGGCCGACCTGTTCGGCCGCCACGCCGGCCCCGCCGATCTGGCGGCCCAGCGGCGCGCGCACCTGGCCGACGCCTGGGCACAGAAGCACGCCCGCCGTCGCGCAGACCATTGACCCGCATGCCCAAGGCGCCGCCGCCCGCCCCGTCACCCCAGGTCGCCGAACCCCCGGCGCGCTGGCTGGTGGGCGCCCAGGGCGCGCCGCAAGGCCCGGTGCTGGTCGACAGCGGCCCGTTGCTGGCCCTGTTCAACGCAGCCGATGACTGGCATGCGCCGGTGGCGGCATGGCTGCGGTCGCACCCCGGGGCGGCCCTCGTCAGCACCTGGCCGGTGCTGACCGAGGTCTGCGCCCTGCTGGCGCGGCGCGTGCACAACCAGGCGGCGCTCGACTTTCTGCTGTGGGTCGAGCGCGGCGGCGTGCGGCTGGACGTGCCGGGCGAGACCAGCCTGATGCAGATGCGCCGCATCGCCCAGCGCTTTGCCGACCTGCCGCTGGATCTGGCCGACGCCTCGATCGCCGAGGCCGCCGAGCGCCTTGGGCTGCGCCGCGTCCTCAGCATCGACGCCGACTTCGACGTCTATCGCGACGCCCGCGGCCGGCCCCTGACCAATCTGTTGCGCTAGGGCCTGTTAACGCTATGGAAGGGGTCGCGAAGCTCATGACAGCCCGCCCATCAAGGCGCGTTACGCAGTGCGTGCGTCGGCACGCACAAGAAGCGCAACGCCGAGGGGCGGGCTGTCATGAGCTTCCCTTCGGGTTGCTTCGCCAAGGGGCCGTCTGCGGCGTTGCCCGCGCTTGCAAGGTGCCTACCTTGCTGCGCGCGGGCGCCTTGCATCCAGCCCCTTGGCGAGGGCAACGCGATTCCCTTCCATAGCGTTAACAGGCCCTAGACCATGCCCTTGCTGCAAGCCGATCAGCTGCGCGTCGACCTGCGCACCCACCGCGGCAGCGCCACCGCGGTGCGCGGCGTCAGCTTCGCGCTGGAGCGCGGCGACACGCTGGGGCTGATCGGCGAATCGGGCTGCGGCAAGTCGATGACCGCGCTGGCGCTGATGGGTCTGCTGCCCGACAACGCCCGCGTGCACGGTAGCCTCAAGCTGGACGGCCAGGAACTGGTGGGCCTGCCCGACCGCGACTGGCGCCGCCTGCGCGGCAACCGCATCGCCATGATCTTCCAGGAGCCGATGACCGCACTCAACCCGGTGCACCGCGTGGGCGCGCAGATCGCCGAGCCGCTGATGCTGCACAAGGGGCTGGCCGCGCGTGCCGCGCGCCAACGCGCGGTCGAGCTGATGGCGCGCGTGGGCATTCCCGAGCCGGCGCGGCGCGCCGACAGCTTTCCGCACCAGTTCTCGGGCGGCCAGCGCCAGCGCATCATGATCGCCATGGCGCTGGCCTGTGAGCCCGACGTGCTGATCGCCGACGAGCCCACCACCGCGCTCGACGTCACGGTGCAGCAGCAGATCCTGACGCTGATCCGCGAGCTGGTGGCCGAGCGTGGCATGGCGCTGGTGCTGATCTCGCACGACCTGGGCCTGATCGCGCAGAACGTGCGCCGCATGCTGGTGATGTATGGCGGCGCGGTGGTCGAAAGCGGCCCGGCCGACGCGGTGTTCCGGCAACCCGCCCACCCGTACACGCGCGGTCTGCTGGCAGCCCGGCCCAACCTGGCGCAGCGCCTGCGCGCCCACCGCAGCGACCGCCTGCCCACCATCGCCGGCACCGTGCCCGAGCTGTTCGCCCTGCCGCCCGGCTGCCCGTTCGCCGGGCGCTGCCCGTTCACCGAGCACGCCTGCTGGAGCGAAGCGCCGCCGCGCGTCGATCTGGACGGTGCGCACCGTTTCTGGTGCCGGCGTGCCGAGGCCGTGCTCGATGCTCCTGAATCAATAGCTGCTGGCGCTTGATGGACAAGCCTGAACCCCAATTGTTGCTTGAAGTTCACGACGTGCACAAGCGCTACGCGCTGCCGCGCGAATCGCTGCTCAGGCCGCCGGCCGAGGTGCATGCGCTCAAGGGCGTGTCGCTGCAGGTGGTGGCCGGGCGCAGCCTGGGCATCGTCGGTGAATCGGGCTCGGGCAAGAGCACGCTGGCGCGGCTGGTGATGGCGCTGGAGCAGCCCACGGCCGGTCAGGTGCTGCTGCAGGGACGCGACCTGCACGCCCTGTCGGCGGGCGATCTGCGCGCGGCGCGGCGCGACTTCCAGATGGTGTTCCAGGACCCCTACGGCTCGCTCGACCCGCGCCGGCGCGTCTGGCGCACCGTGGCCGAGCCGGCCGCCGCGCTGGAAGGCGCCAGCCGCGTCCAGCAGCGCGAGCGCGCCGCCGCCATGCTCGAAGCCGTGGGCCTGCGCCCCGACGCGCTCGACAAGTACCCGCACGAATTTTCCGGCGGCCAGCGCCAGCGCATCGCCATCGCCCGCGCGCTGATCACGCGGCCCAAGCTGATCGTCGCCGACGAGGCGGTGAGCGCGCTCGACGTCTCGGTGCAGGCGCAGGTGCTCAACCTCATGGCCGACCTGCGCGACGCGCATGGCGTCACCTTCCTGTTCATCAGCCACGATCTGGCGGTGGTCGCCCACCTGTGCCAGGACGTGGCCGTGATGCAGGGCGGCCGCGTGGTCGAGCACGGTCCGGTGCGCCAGGTGCTGCGCGAGCCGCGCCATCCCTACACGCGCCAGCTGCTCGACGCGGTGCCGGGGCAGGGCGTCGCGTCGGCCGCCTGAGCGCCTGGCGCGTGGCCTGCGCTACGATGCGCCCCACCCGATTCCAGGAGACCACCCGATGAAACGCCGTGACTTTGCCCTGAGCCTGCCCGCCGTCGCCGCCGCCACCCACCTGCCGGTGCTGTCGCAGTCCGGCAAGAGCACCATGGTGCTCGGCATGACGCTGGAGCCGCCAGGCCTGGATCCGACCGCCGGCGCCGCCTCGGCCATCGCCGAGGTGGTGCTCTACAACGTGTTCGAGACGTTGACCAAGATCAACCCCGATGGCAGCGTGACCCCGCTGCTGGCCGAGCGCTGGGAGGTCTCGCCCGACCTGCGCACCATCACCTTCTACCTGCGCAAGGGCGTGAAGTTCAGCAACGGCGAGCCGTTCAACGCCCAGGCGGTGAAGTTCAGCTTCACGCGCGCCGCCGGCGACAAGAGCACCAACAAGGACAAGCGCACCTTTGCCGCCATGGAAAGCGTCAGCGCGGTCGACGAGCACACCGTGGTCATCATCAACAAGGAGCCCGACCCGGACTTCCTGTTCTACATGGGCCAGGCCACCGCCGCCATCGTCGAGCCCAAGAGCGCCGACGGCAACAACACCAAGCCGGTGGGCACCGGGCCGTACGAACTGGACAACTGGGCCAAGGGCTCGTCCGTCACGCTCAAGGCCTGGCCGGGCTACCGCAACGCCGGCGCCATCAAGCTCAAGCGCGTCACCTTCCGCTTCATCAGCGACCCGGCGGCGCAGGTGGCGGCGGTGCTGTCGGGCGATGTCGACGCGTTTCCGCGCGTGGCGCCGCGCGGCGCCGCGCAGTTCAAGGCCAACCCGCGGCTGCAGGTGCTGGTCAGCGGCTCGCGCGCCAAGACCGTGCTGGCCATCAACAACGCGCGCAAGCCCTTGAACGACGTGCGGGTGCGCCGCGCCATCAGCATGGCGATCGACCGCAAGGCCGTCATCGCCGGCGCCGCCGACGGCTACGGCGCGCCGATCGGCAGCCACTACGTGCCCGGCGCGCCCGGCTACATCGACACCACCGGCGTCAACCCCTACGACCCCGACAAGGCCAAGGCCCTGCTCAAGGAGGCCGGTGTCACCACGCCGCTGGAGCTGTCGCTGGTGCTGCCGCCGCCGTCCTACGCCCGCCAGGGCGGCGAGGTCATCGTGGCGCAGCTGGCCAAGATCGGCATCACCGCCAAGGTGCAGAACGTCGAATGGGCACAGTGGCTGTCCAACACCTTCAGCGGGCCCAAGAACTACGACCTGACCATCATCAGCCATGTCGAGCCCTTTGACCTGGGCAACTTTGCCAACCCCAACTACTACTGGGGCTACCAGAACCCCCGGTTCAACGAGCTGTACACCAGGATCAAGAACACGCCCACCGCCGCCGAGCGCAACAAGCTGCTGGGTGAGCTGCAGAAGCTGCTGGCCGACGACGCCGTGCTGGCCTGGCTGTTCCAGCCGCAGGGCGTGACGGTGGCCAACAAGCGCGTGCAGGGCCTGTGGAAGGATTCGCCGATCTTCGTCAACGACCTGTCGGCGCTCAGCTGGAACTGAGCGTTGCTTCTGTTTTGAGAGCTGCTGGCGCAGTCTGCACGACCGCTGGCGGCTCTTTTCGTTTGGATTTGCCAGATGACCGCCTGCCTTCATGACCTGTCTGCCCACGCCTTGCTGGCCGGCTACCGCGCGCGTCAGTTTTCCCCGGTCGACGTGGCGCAGAGCGTGCTGGCTCGGATCGAGCGCTGGGAGCCGCACATCGCCGCCACCTGGCTGCTGCGGCCCGAGGCCGTGCTGGCGCAGGCGCGCGCGGCCGAGGCGCGCTGGCGGCGCGGTGAACCCTGCGGGGCGCTGGACGGCGTGCCCGTCACGCTCAAGGACAACATCGCCACCGCGGGCGACCCGGTGCCGCTGGGCACGCGCGCCGTGCCGCTGCTGCCGGCCGCGGCCGACGCGCCGCCGGCCGCGCGCGTGCGCGAAGCCGGCGCCGTCATCCTGTGCAAGACCACCATGCCCGACTACGGCATGCTGTCCTCGGGGCTGTCCACCTTCCACCGGCTGTCGCGCAACCCCTGGGACCTGGCGCTGACGCCGGGCGGCTCCAGCGCCGGGGCGGGCGCCGGCGCCGCGGCCGGCTATGGGCCGCTGCACGTCGGCACCGACATCGGCGGCTCGATCCGCCTGCCCGCGGCCTGGTGCGGCATCGTCGGCCTCAAGCCCAGCCTGGGCCGGGTGCCGATCGATCCGCCCTACATGGGCCGCGCCGCCGGCCCCATGACGCGCAACGTGCAGGACGCGGCGCTGCTGATGCAGGTGCTGGCGCAGCCCGACGCGCGCGACGGCATGAGCCTGCCGCCGCAGCCCATCGACTGGTCGCTGGCATGGCGCCAGGACAAGCCGCTCAAGGGCCTGCGCATCGGCCTGCTGCTGGAGGCCGGCTGCGGCCTGCCGGTGGAGCCGGCGATCCGCGTCGCCGTCGAGCACGCCGCCCAGTTGCTGGCCGGGCAGGGCGCCATCATCACGCCGCTGGCGCCCTTCATGACACCCGAGCTGCTGGCCGGGCTGGATCACTTCTGGCGCATGCGCTCGATGCTCGACATCGACGCGCTGTGCCCCGAGGCGCGCGCCAGCGTGCTGCCGGTGATACGCGACTGGGCCGAGAGCGCGCGCGGCATGAGCGGCCCGGACGTGTTCCGCGCCTACGCCGCCACCCATGCCACGCGCGTGGCCACCACGCAGGCCATGCTGGGGCTGGACTATCTGATCTCGCCGGTCTCGCCCAACGCGCCGGCGCCGGCCGAATGGCCTTCGCCCACCAACGACCCGCTGCGCGGGCTGGAGCACATCGGCTTCACCGTGCCTTTCAACATGGGCGAGCAGCCGGCCATCTCGGTCAACTGCGGCACCATGGATTCGCCCGCCACCCCGGGCGCCGTGCTGCCCATCGGCCTGCAGATCGCCGGCCAGCGCTTCGACGACCTGGGCGTGCTGCAGCTGGCGCACGCCTTCGAGCAGCTGCGCGGGCCGCAGCCCGCCTGGCCAGAGCCGCCGACGGCCTGATGGGGTGCTGAAACGCCCTGGCCACGACCTCGGCATGGGCGGCTTCGTAGAATGGTCGGCGTGAGCTTTCCGCAAAACGCCGACCTGCACTGCCATTCCGTCGTCTCCGACGGCACCCTGACGCCCGAACAACTGGCCGCCCGTGCCCGCGCCAACGGGGTCGATCTGTGGTCGCTGACCGACCACGACGAGGTGGGCGGCCAGCAGCGCGCGCTGGAGGCCGCGCGCGCCGAGGGCCTGCGCTACCTGACGGGGGTCGAGGTGTCCGTCACCTTCGCCGACGAGACGGTGCACATCGTCGGCCTGGGCTTCGACCACACCGACCCGCGCATGGCCGAGGGCCTGGCCGACACGCGCGACGGCCGGGGGCCGCGCGCCATCGAGATGGGCGAGCAACTGGCCAAGGTCGGCATCCCCGGCGCCTATGAAGGCGCGCTCAAGTACGTCGGCAACCCGCGCCTGATCTCGCGCACGCATTTCGCGCGTTTCCTGGTCGAAACCGGCGTCTGCCGCGACACGTCCGAGGTGTTCCGCAAGTACCTGGTCGAGGGCAAGCCCGGCTACGTGCCGCACCGCTGGGCGCGGCTGGGCGATGCCGTGCGCTGGATCACGCAGGCCGGCGGCGTGGCGGTGGTGGCGCATCCGGCGCGCTACAACTTCTCGGCGACGGCGGAATACGCGCTGTTTTCCGAATTCAAGCAGCACGGCGGGCAGGGCGTCGAGGTGGTCACCGGCAGCCACAGCGCGGCCGAGGCGCAGCGCTACGCCGAGCTGGCGCGCGAGTTCGGCCTGGCCGCCTCGCGCGGCAGCGACTTCCACAGCCCCGACGAGAGCCATGTCGACCTCGGCCGACTGGCCCCGCTGCCCGCCGACCTGACGCCGGTCTGGGCCCTGCTGACCGACCGGATTCATTAAGTTTTCAGGCTCTGGCGCTTGTCTGGCAAGCGCCAGCAGCTCCTGAAATCATAGTAAACTCGCGCATGGCCCAGCTTTTCGTCGTACACCCGGACAACCCGCAGCCGCGCCTGCTCAAGCAGGCGGCGGCACTGCTGCACGGCGGCGGCGTGCTGGCCGTGCCCACCGATTCCAGCTACGCCCTGGTCTGCCACCTGGACGACAAGGCGGCGGTCGATCAGCTGCGCCGCATCCGCCAGGTCGACGAGCGCCACCACCTGACCCTGCTGTGCCGCGACCTGAGCGAGCTGGCCAGCCATGCGCGCGTGGACAACGCCCAGTTCCGCCGCCTGAAGGCCGGCACGCCGGGGCCGTTCACCTTCATCCTGGAGGCCAGCAAGGAAGTGCCGCGGCGCGTCAGCCACCCGCAGCGCAAGACCATCGGCCTGCGCGTGCCCGACCACCCGGCGCTGCGCGAGCTGCTGGCGCTGCACGGCGCGCCGCTGCTGGGCACCACGCTGATCCTGCCGGGCGAGGACGAGCCGCTGAACGACGCCGAAGCCATCGTCGAGCAGCTGGGCCACCAGATCGCCGGCGTGATCGACGCCGGCGCCTGCCCGCTGGCGCCCACCACCGTGGTCGACCTGAGCGGTGACGCGCCCGAGGTGCTGCGCCACGGCCGGGGCGACGCCGCCCGGCTGGGCCTGTGAGCCGCCGGCGCCCGCGCAGCCTCTGAGACAATCCGCGCCGTGGACTTCGCCAACATCATCCAGACCATCGCCCTCTACGCCCTGCCGGTGCTGTTTGCCATCACCGTGCACGAGGCGGCGCACGGCTACGCGGCGCGCCATTTCGGCGACCGCACGGCGGCCTTCCTGGGCCGCGTCACGCTCAACCCGGTGCGGCACATCGACCCCATCGGCACCATCGCCATGCCGCTGTTCCTGTACATCGCCACCGGCGGCGCCTTCGTGTTCGGCTACGCCAAGCCGGTGCCGGTCAACTTCGGCCAGCTGCGCCACCCCAAGCGCGACATGGTGTGGGTGGCGCTGGCCGGGCCGGCCTCCAACCTGGCGATGGCACTGGTCTGGGGCGCGCTGCTGATCGTGCTGGACGGCGTCGGCGTGACCGAGCCGTTCTTCCTCAAGATGTGCCAGGCCGGGGTGCTGGTCAATGTGGTGATCGGCGTGTTCAACCTGTTTCCGCTGCCACCGCTGGATGGCGGGCGCGTGCTGGTCGGCCTGCTGCCGCGCGGGGCGGCGCTGGCGGTCAGCCGCATCGAGCCCTGGGGCTTTTTCATCGTCATGGGGCTGGTGGTGGCGGGCGTCGTCAGCGACCTGTGGATGCGGCCGTTGATGGGGTTCACCTTCCACCTGCTTGACTTCGTTCTCGCGCCGCTGCAGGCGCTTATCGGCTGATCGCATGACTTCCCCTTCCGCGCGCCGGGTCTTGACCGGCATCACCACCAGCGGCACGCCGCACCTGGGCAACTACGTCGGCGCCATTCGCCCGGCGGTGCGTGCCAGCCGCCAGCCCGGCGTGCAGAGCTTCTACTTCCTGGCCGACTACCACGCGCTGATCAAGTGCGACGATCCGGCGCGCGTGCAGCGCAGCACGCTGGAGATCGCCGCCAGCTGGCTGGCCGCCGGGCTGGACCCGGAGCACGTCACCTTCTACCGCCAGTCCGACATCCCCGAGATTCCCGAACTCACCTGGCTGCTGACCTGCGTCACCGGCAAGGGCCTGCTCAACCGCGCGCATGCCTACAAGGCCATGCTGGACAAGAACGCGGCCGCCGGCGCCGATCCGGACAGCGACGTGACGGCCGGCCTGTTCATGTACCCGGTGCTGATGGCGGCCGACATCCTGATGTTCAAGGCGCACCAGGTGCCGGTGGGGCGCGACCAGATCCAGCACATCGAGATGGCGCGCGACATCGCCGCCAGCTTCAACCACCTGTACGGCGAGCACCTGGTGCCGCCCGAGGCGCTGATCGACGACCACGTGGCGCTGCTGCCCGGCCTGGATGGCCGCAAGATGAGCAAGAGCTACGACAACGTGATCGCCCTGTTCGGCCCGCGCGAGCAGCTGCGCCGGCAGATCATGTCCATCGTCACCGACTCGCGCGCGCCGGGCGAGCCCAAGGACACCGAGGGCTCGGCGCTCTATCAGATCTACCGCGCCTTCGCCGACGACGCCGAGGCCGCCGACTTCGCCCGCGCCTTTGCCGACGGCATCGGTTGGGGCGACGCCAAGCAGCGGCTGTTCGAGCGCATCGACGCCGAGATGGGGCCCATGCGCGAGCGCTACCAGCACCTGATGGCGCACCCGGGCGAGGTCGAGACCCTGCTGCGGCGCGGCGCCGACAAGGCGCGCGCGCTGGCCACCCCGCTGATGCGCGAGCTGCGCCAGGCCGTGGGCCTGCGGGCGCTGGACGCGCAGGTGGTGGCCGTGCGCGGCGGCGACCAGGCCAAGGTCGGTCTGCCCAGCTTCAAGCAGTACCGCGAGCCGGACGGGCGCTTTTACTTCAAGCTCACCGGCGTCGGCGGCCAGGTGCTGCTGCAAAGCAGGGGCTTCGAGTCGCCGCGCGACGCCGGCCAGGCGGTCAAGCGCCTGCAGACCGAAGGCGGGGCGGCGCTGGCCGCGCTGGCCGACCGGCTGGAGCCGGTGGCCGACACGGTGTCACCGGACCTGGCCGACGCGCTGCAGGCCTTGCAAATCGCACAGCAAGGCTGACGGCATGCGTCGGGCGAAGGCCCGCTGACCGGGCCACGCCGTGCCACCGGGCCGGCCGTGGTGCACAATCGCGAGCTATACACAAAAAGGTTTAGGAGCAGCGATCGTGACCATTTACGTCATCGACGACCACCCTTTGATGCGCGAGGCGGTGGTGATGCTGCTGCGACGGGTTCGGCCGGGCTCGGAGGTGGTCGAGCTGTCGCAGCTGTCGGATCTTGACCGCGCGGTCGAAACCCGCGGCGCGCCCGAGCTGTTCTGCCTGGACCTGAAGCTGCCCGACACCGTGGGCATTTCGGGCGTCAAGCTGCTCAAGCGGCTGTATCCCGACGTGCCGCTGGCCGTAATCTCGGCCACGCCGGCCGCCGATGTCGAGGAGTGGTGCATCGAGGCCGGTGCCGACGTCTACATCGAGAAGTCCGCCGGCGCCAGCGAGATCGCCGCCGCCCTGCGCGCCATGCTGCACGCCGACAGCGAATTCGCCGACCTCGAATACGGTGACAACCAGACCGAAACCAAGCTGTCCAAGCGCCAGAAGCAGCTGATCGTGATGCTGGACGAAGGCCTGTCCAACCGCGACATCGCCGAGCGCCTGGGCATCAGCGAACACACCGTCAAGGTGCACCTGTGGCGGCTGTTTCGCCGCCTGGGCGTCAAGAGCCGGACCCAGACCCTGCACTTCGCGCGCACGCACGGCCTGCTGGGCCCGTGACGGCCGGCGCCGTCGGCACCCAGACCCGGAACACCGTCCCGCGCCCGGGGCGCGAGCGCACCGTCACCCGGTAGCCCAGCCGCTGCGCCAGGCCTTGCACGATGGCCAGGCCCAGGCCGAAGCCGTCCTCGGTGCCGGCGGTCGGCACCTTGTAGAACTCGCCGAAGATCTGCCCCAGCTCGCTTTCGGCCATGCCGATGCCGGTGTCCCACACCTCCAGGCTGACGCCGCCGGCGCGCACGCGCGCCGCCAGCAGCACGCCGCCGCGCTGCGTGTAGCGGATGGCGTTGGCCAGCAGGTTGCCGATGACGCGGCGCAGCATCACCGGGTCGGTGCGCAGCTCGGCGTCGGCCGGGCGCACGCGCAGCCGCAGGCCCTTGAGCCGCGCCTCGGGGCCGAACTGCACCTGCAGGTCGTCCAGCAGCGCCCGCACGGCGAGCGGGCACTCGCGCAGCTCGTACTGCCCGGCGTCCAGCCGGACCCAGTCGAACAGCGAATCGAACAGGCTGTGGATGGCCACCGTGGATTGCAGGATCTTGGGCGCCAGCTCGTCCACCAGCTCCGGCTCGTTGCTCAGCCAGTCGGCGTACAGGCCGACGGCGTTGACCGGCTGCTTCAGGTCGTGCGCCGCGCCGGCCAGAAAGCGGGTGCGAAAGCGCGCCGCCTCCTGCGCCACGCGGGTCTGCTCGCGCAGCGACTCGATCAGGCGCGTGTTGCGCAGGCTCAGCTCGATGCTCTCGGCCACCCGCTGGTGCTGCCCCTGGGCGATGCGCCACAGGATGCCGGCATACACCAGCAGCAGCAGGGCCTGCCACAGCAGGCCATGCGAATCGGCCAGCTGCGGCGTGGCGCTCAGGCGCAGCCACAGGCTGGCCAGCAGCGCCGGCACGAACACGGCGCCAAAGCCCCGGGCCAGCCGCAGGTGGGCCGACGCCCAGGACACCAGCAGCACACCCACGCCCAGGGTGAGGGCCCAGCACACGGCCTCGACTTCGGGCGACACGCGCTGGGCGTAGCACAGCGGCGCCATGCCCCAGACCAGCGCCTGCACCAGCCAGCCGGCGCGCTGGCGGCGCAGCCGCGCCAGTTGCGCGGCCACCGGGGCCCAGGCCAGCTGCTGGCGGTACGCCCGCCAGCCGCGCCAGCCCCAGGCGATGACGCCCAGCGAGCCGCCGACCCACAGCGCGCTGGGCAGGCCGGGCGCGTGCCAGAGCAGCAGCCCGCCCAGCAGCGCCCACAGGGCCAGCACCGCCAGCTGCGCGGGCAGCCAGCCGTCCATCAGGATGGCGAACTGGCGCGCCTCGATCCATTCGGCGCGGCTGGCCGGGTCCGGGGCGGGGGCCGCGATGGCGCTCACGTCAGCTATTGATCATGTAGCTGCTGGGGCGCTCTGGACAAGCCCGACAGCCGGTTTTGGGTTCAAGACCCGCCGCACTGCGCGCGCTGGCGCAGCGCGTGCTCCATCACCACCAGCGCCAGCAGGGCCTCCAGGATCGGGGTGGCGCGGATGCCGACGCAGGGGTCATGGCGGCCCTTGGTGATGACCTCGACCGCCTCGCCCGCCAGGTTGACCGAGGCGCGTGGCACCAGGATCGAGCTGGTCGGCTTGATGGCCACCGCCACCTCGATGTCCTGCCCGTTGCTGATGCCGCCCAGCACGCCGCCGTCGTGGTTGCTGGCAAAGCCGCCGCCGGGCAGCAGCGAGTCGCCATGCTGGCTGCCGCGGTGCGCCACGCTGGCAAAGCCGTCGCCGATCTCCACCCCCTTGACCGCGTTCAGGCCCATCATGGCCTTGGCGATGTCGGCGTCCAGCCGGTCGTAGATCGGCTGGCCCAGGCCCGCGGGCACGCCGCGCGCCACCACGCGCAGCCGCGCACCGCACGAGTCGCCCGACTTGCGCAGCGCGTTCATGTAGTCCTCCAGCGCCGACACGTCGGCCACCGGGGCGAAGAAGGGGTTGGCGGACACGTGCGCCCAGTCCTCGAAGCCGATGGCCAGCTCGCCGATGTGCGTCATGCAGCCCAGGAACGTGGTGCCGTGCCGCTCGCGCAGCCACTTGCGCGCCACCGCGCCGGCGGCCACGGTGGGCGCGGTCAGGCGCGCGGACGAGCGGCCGCCGCCGCGCGGGTCGCGGATGCCGTACTTCTTCCAGTAGGTGTAGTCGGCGTGGCCGGGGCGGAAGGTCTGGACGATGTCGCCGTAGTCCTTGCTGCGCTGGTCCTGGTTGCGGATCAGCAGGCAGATCGGCGTGCCGGTGGTGCGGCCTTCGTACACGCCGGACAGGATCTCCACCTGGTCGGGCTCGGCGCGCTGGGTGACGAACTTGCTGGTGCCGGGGCGGCGCCGGTCCAACTCGGGCTGGATGTCGGCCTCGGACAACGCCATGCCGGGCGGGCAGCCGTCGATCACGCAGCCGATGGCCGGGCCGTGGGATTCACCGAAGTTCGTGACGGCAAACAGGTTGCCAAGGGTGTTGCCGCTCATGGGGCGAAATTATCGCCGCTGGCGTGGCGGCCACGGGCAGGGCCGGCAGCGCCGCGGAATTATCTTGATTTCTATCTGAAATCGTTGTGTGGCCAGCGCCAGCAGCTCCTGAAACAGGAGCAAGCGTGGCGATTCAGGCGCGGTCGGCCGCCGCCGGCTCGGCGCCTTCCTCGGGCCAGTCGCGGATGTAGGCCTTGAGCATCTGGTTCTCGAAGTCCTGCGCGTCCACGACCGCCTTGGCCACGTCGTAGAAGCTGATCACGCCCATCAGCTGGCGGTTGTCGATCACCGGCAGGTAGCGCGTGTGGTGCTCCAGCATCATGCGGCGCACCTCATCCAGCTCGGTCTCCAGGGTGCAGATCAGCGGCCCCGGATCCATGCTGCGGTACACCGACAGGCCGGCGAACGAGCCGCCGTTCTTCACCGCCGCCTGGATCACCTCGCGGAAGGTCAACATGCCCACCACGCGCTCGTGCGACATCACCACCAGCGAGCCGATGTCCTTGTCGGACATCACCTGGGCGGCGTCGGCCAGGCTGTCTTCGGGCGTGATGGTGTACAGGACGTTGCCCTTCAGGCGCAGGATGTCGCGGACTCTCATGGGTGCTCTTTCGGTGTCGTCGGCGGGCGTCGATCGCAGGGAATATAGCCCACAATACAGCGCGGCCCGGCCCCGGCGCCGGCCACCCCGCCCTTGACCAGGAGACCCCATGCCCGGCTACGCCGACCCCGGCTTCGACACGCTCGCCATCCACGCGGGCGCCCGGCCCGACCCCGCCACCGGCGCGCGCGCCGTGCCGATCCACCTCAGCACCTCGTTCGTGTTCGACTCCAGCGACCACGCCGCCCAGCTCTTCAACATGGAGCGCGCCGGCCACGTCTACAGCCGCATCAGCAACCCGACCAACGCCGTGCTGGAGCAGCGCGTGGCGGCGCTGGAAGGCGGCATCGGCGCCATCGCGACCGCCAGCGGCCAGGCGGCGCTGCACCTGGCCATCGTCACCCTGATGGGCGCCGGCGGCCACATCGTCGCCAGCTCGGCGCTGTACGGCGGCAGCCAGAACCTGCTGCACTACACGCTGCGGCGCTTCGGCATCGACACCACCTTCGTCAGGCCCGGTGATCCGGACGGCTGGCGCGCCGCCATCCGCCCGAACACGCGCCTGTTGCTGGGCGAGACGCTGGGCAACCCGGGGCTGGAGGTGCTGGACATCCCCGCCGTGGCGCAGATCGCGCACGACGCCGGCGTGCCACTGCTGGTGGATTCGACCTTCACCACGCCGTACCTGCTCAGGCCGCTGGCGCATGGCGCTGACCTGGTCTACCACTCGGCCACCAAGTTCCTGTCCGGCCACGGCACGGTGATCGGCGGCGTGCTGGTCGACGGCGGCAGCTTCGACTGGGAGCGCTCCGGCCGTTTTCCCGAGCTGACCACGCCCTATGACGGTTTTCACGGCATGGTGTTTTCCGAGGAGAGCACCGTCGGCGCCTTTTTGCTGCGCGCGCGGCGCGAGGGCCTGCGCGACTTCGGCGCCGCGCTGTCGCCGCACAGCGCCTGGCTGATCCTGCAGGGCATCGAGACCCTGCCGCTGCGCATGGAGCGGCACATCGCCAACACCGAGCAGGTGGTGCGTTTCCTGGCCGAGCACCCGTTCGTGGCGCGCGTCGGCCATCCGCTGCTCGAATCGCATCCCAGCCACGCGCTGGCCCAGCGGCTGCTCAAGCACGGCGCGCGCGGCGCCGGCAGCGTGTTCAGCTTCGACATCAAGGGTTCACGCGCGCAGGGCAAGGCGTTCATCGACACGCTCAAGCTGTTCAGCCACCTGGCTAACGTGGGCGACTGCCGCAGCCTGGTGATTCACCCGGCCAGCACCACCCATTTCCGCATGAACGACGAGGCGCTGGCGGCCGCCGGCATCGGGCCGGGCACCATCCGCCTGTCGATCGGGCTGGAAGATCCGCGGGATTTGATCGACGACCTGAAGCGGGCGCTGAAGGCGGCCGAGAAAGCGGGGGCCTGAGCATGTTCATCGACGTCCACGGCGCACCCCTATACGCCTACACCGGCGGCCGGCCCTTCGATGCGGCGCGACCAACCGTGGTGTTCATCCACGGCGTGCTCAACGACCACAGCGTGTGGATCCTGCAGTCACGCCACCTGGCGCACCACGGCTGGAACGTGCTGGCCATCGACCTGCCCGGCCACGGGCGCAGCGGCGGCCAGCCACCCGCATCGGTGGAGCAGGCGGCCGACGGCGTGCTGGCCCTGCTGCGCGCGGCCGGCGTGGCGCGCGCGGCGCTGGTGGGCCACAGCTTCGGCTCGCTGATCGCGCTGGAGGCCGCCGCGCGCGCGCCGGCGCAGGTCAGCCACCTGGTGCTGGTGGGCACGGCCTTTCCGATGAAGGTCTCGCCCGCGCTGCTGGAAGCCTCGGTCAGCGCGCCCGAGCAGGCCATCCACATGGTCAACGTGTTCTCGCACAGCACGCTGTGTCCGCCGCCCTCGGCCCTGGGGCCGGGCACCTGGCTGTACGGCAGCTCGCGCGCCCTGATGCGGCGCGTGCTGGCCAGCAACCCGGCGGTCAACGTGTTCCACACCGGCTTTCAGGCCTGCGACCGCTACGCCGGCGGCGAGCAGGCGATGGCGGCGGTGCAGTGCCCGACGCTGTTTCTGGTGGGCCGCCACGACCAGATGACCCCGCCGCGCGCCGCGCGCGCCCTGGCCGCGCACGCGCGCCAGGCCAAGGTGGTCGAGGTCGAGGCCGGCCACGCGCTGATGACCGAAGCGCCGGGCGAGGTGCTGGACGCGCTGCGCGACTTCCTGGCCGCCTGAGGCCGGCGCGATTCCAGGCCTCCGCTAGCTGCAACTTTGGTAGCTGCTTGCGCTTGCCAGACGGGCGCTGGAACGTGTTTTACTGCCGCTACAGCCCGTCCAGCTCGCGGTGGCGGCGCAGCGTGGTCCAGTCCTGCCCGAGCTGGGCCGCCAGTTGCTCCACCAGGTACACCGAGCGGTGCTGACCGCCGGTGCAGCCGATGGCCACGGTGACGTAGCTGCGGTGGTCATGCACCAGCGCCGGCAGCCAGGCGCGCAGAAAGCCGGCGATCTGATCCTGCATGCGCTGCACGTCGGGCTGCCGCGCCAGGTAGTCGATCACCGGCCGGTCGCGCCCGGTGAGCGGGCGCAACTCGGTCACGTAATACGGGTTGGGCAGCATGCGCACGTCGAACACGTAGTCGGCGTCCAGCGTGATGCCGCGCTTGAAGGCGAAGGATTCGAACACCAGCGTCAGGTGCGCCAGCGGCGCGGCGATCAAGGCCTTGACGCTGGCCAGCAGCTGCGAGGGCAGCAGCACGCTGGTGTCGATCACCAGCGAGCGCTCGCGCAGGTCGGCCATCTGCTCGCGCTCGCGCGCGATCGCCTGCAGCAGCGCCTGCTGCACGTCGCCTTCGTCGGCCTGTGACAGCGGGTGGCGTCGCCGGGTCTCGGAAAACCGCCGCACCAGGGTGTGGTCGTTGGCTTCCAGGAAGATCTGGCGCAGGTGCACGCCCTGCTCGGCCAGGCCGTCGAGCAGCGGCGGCAGCTGTGGCAGCGATTCACCGCTGCGCGCGTCCATGGCGATGGCCAGGCGGCGCGCCTGGCGCCGGTCTTCCAGCGCGATGAAGGGGCGCAGCAGCTCGGGCGGCAGGTTGTCGACGCAGTAGTAGCCGGCGTCCTCCAGCGCGCGCAGCGCGATCGACTTGCCGGAGCCGGACATGCCGGTGATCACCACCAGCTCGGTGCCGGTGGGCGGCTCGGCGGCGGCCGCGGGGGGCGGGGTGGGGATCACGCGCGTGCCTTTCGCGTACCACCCGCCGCGGCCGGTGCGGCGGCCGGCGGCGCCAGCATTTCCCGTGCATGGGCCAGCGTGGCGTCGGACAGGCGCTCGCCGCCCAGCATGCGGGCGATCTCGCGCGTGCGCGCCTCGCCGCTGATCGGCGCCACCTGGCTGGTCGGCGCCGCGTCGCCGGCGGCCTGCTTGCTGACCTGCAGGTGCTGGTCGGCGCAGGCCGCCACCTGCGGCAGGTGGGTGACGCACAGCACCTGGCGGTCGCGACCCAGGCGCTGCAGCAGGCGGCCCACCGTGGCCGCCACGGCGCCGCCGACGCCGGCGTCTACCTCGTCGAACACCAGCGTGCCGGCCGTGCCCAGCTGGCTGGTGGTGACGGCGATGGCCAGTGCCAGGCGCGACAGTTCACCCCCGGATGCTACTCTTTCAATAGCTCTTGGCGCTGATCCGGCGTGCGCTGCGACCAGGAAAGCCACGTTTTCCAGGCCGTGCGGAGCCGGCTCGGCGAGCTTGTCGAGTTGCACCTCGAAGCGCCCGCCCGCCATGCCCAGCGCCTGCATGGCCTCGGTGACGGCGGTGGCCAGGCGTGGCGCGGCCTGGTCGCGCTGGCGCGAGACGGCGCGCGCGGCCTGCTGCAACGCCTGCTGGGCCGCGTCGGCCCGGGCCTGCAGTTGCGCCAGATCGGCGGCGGATTCGAGCGCCGCCAGTTCGGCGCGCCACTGCGCCAGCACCGCGTGCAGCTCTTGCGGCGGGCGGCGAAAGCGTCGCGCCAGGCCCATCCACTGGCCCAGGCGCTCGTCCAGCGCGGCCAGCTGCTCGGGGTCCAGGTCGGCGCGGCGCAGGTAGCCGTGCAGGCTGTGCGCGGCGTCGCGTGCCTGCGCGATGCAGGAATCGAGCAGTTCGGCCAGGGCGGCGAATGCGGGTTCGATGTCGCGCTGCCCGGCCAGCGCATCGTGCGCCTGCGCCAGCGCGGGCAGGGCGCCGCTGTCGCCGTCGTCGCCTTCCAGCGCGGCGCCGGCGGCCCGGGCGGCGTCGATCAGCGCCTGCGCGTGCGACAGCCGGGCGTGGCGCTGGTTCAGCTCGTCCCATTCGCCGTCGCCGGGTGCCAGCTTGTCGAGTTCGCCGATCTGCCACAGCAGGCGTTCGCGCTCCTGCGCCAGGCTGTCCTGCGCGGCGCGCGCGGCCGCCAGCGCGACCTCGGCCTGGCGCCAGGCCTGCCAGGCGTCGGCCAGTGGGCCGGTGTCGATGCCGGCGTAGGCGTCCAGCAGCTGGCGCACGGCGGCCGCTCGCGTCAGGCTCTGCCAGGCGTGCTGGCCGTGGATGTCGACCAGCCATTCGCCCAGCGTGCGCAGCTGCGCCAGGGTGGCCGGCGAGCCGTTGATCCAGGCGCGGCTCTTGCCGGCGGCGTCGATGGCGCGGCGCAGCAGCAGGGCGTCGGTGTCGGTGTCGAAGCCGTGCTCGGCCAGCCAGGGGCGGGCGGCGTCGGGCAGCTCGAACTCGGCGGCGATTTCGCAGCGCTGCTGGCCCTCGCGCACCCACAGGGCGTCGCCGCGGCCGCCCAGCACCAGCTGCAGCGCGTCGACCAGGATCGACTTGCCGGCACCGGTCTCGCCGGTCAGCGCCGTGAAGCCGCCCGTCAGCGCCAGCTCCAGCGCCGGGACGATGACGAAGTCGCGCAGACTGAGGTGGCGCAGTGCCATGGGTCAGACGCCTCCGGTGTTCCAGTGCAGCTTGCCGCGCAGGGTGTCGAAGTAGCTCCAGCCCCGGGGGTGCAGAAAGCGCATGCGGTGGTCCGAGCGCCGCACCACGATGCGGTCGCCGTGGTGCAGCGAGGTGATCGACTGCATGTCGAAGCTGGCGCTGGCATCGCGCCCCGCGACCACCTCGATGGCGATCTCCACCGAATCGGCCAGCACGATCGGCCGGTTGGACAGCGTGTGCGGGGCAATGGGCACCAGCGCCCAGGCCGGCACCATGGGGTGCAGCAGCGGCCCGCCGGCCGACAGGGCGTAGGCGGTCGAGCCGGTGGGCGTGGCGACGATGATGCCGTCGGCGCGGTGGTTGGCGACGAAGCGCCCGTTGACCTCCACCCGCAGCTCGACCATGCTGGCCACGGCGCCGCGGTTGACCACCACGTCGTTCATGGCCAGCGCCTCGAACACGCAGTCGTTGCCGCGCATGACCCGGCCGTGCATCAGGCTGCGCGAATCCTCCTCGTAGCCGCCGGCCAGCATGGTGGGCAGCACGCGGCGGTAGTCGCCCAGCGGGATGTCGGTGACGAAGCCCAGGCGCCCCTGGTTGATGCCGATCAGCGGCGTGCCGTGCGGCGCCAGCTGGCGGCCGATGCCCAGCATGGTGCCGTCGCCGCCCACCACCACCGCCAGGTCGCTGTCGGTGCCGATCCGCGCCACGTCCAGCACCGGGTACTGGTGCAGTCCGGTGGACGCGGCGGTGCGCTCGGCCAGCGCCACCTCGCAGCCCTGTTCCACCAGAAAGCCGGCGATGTCGGCGATGACCTGGCGGGTGGACTCCGGCGCGCTGCCGGAAGCCGCATCCTGGTATTTGCCGACCAGCGCGACACGGTGGAAGTGAAGGCTCATGAGCAAATTACATCATAATGATTTTGAATGCTGGACGACCGCGCACGCCTGCTGCTCAAGACGCTGATCGAGCGCTACATCGCCGAGGGTCAGCCGGTGGGCTCGCGCACGCTGTCGCGCGCCCCGGGGCTGGAGCTGTCGCCCGCCACCATCCGCAACGTCATGTCGGACCTGGAGGCGCTGGGCCTGATCGCCAGCCCCCACACCTCGGCCGGGCGGGTGCCGACGGCGCGCGGCTATCGGCTGTTCGTCGACACCATGCTCACCGCCCAGCGCGCCGACTTCGAGGCGCCCCAGCTGCCCGCCGAACAGCCGCAGCGGGTCATTGCCCACGCGGCGCAGCTGCTGTCCAACCTGTCGCAGTTCGTCGGCGTGGTGATGGCGCCGCGGCGCTCGTCGGCGTTTCGGCACATCGAATTCCTGCGCCTGTCCGAGCGGCGGCTGCTGCTCATCATCGTCGCGCCCGACGGCGACGTGCAGAACCGCGTGCTGTTCACCGACACCGACTACACGGCGTCGGAGCTGCAGCAGGCCTCCAACTACCTCAACGCCCATTTCTCGGGCCTGGACATCGAGCAGGTGCGCCTGCGCCTGCGCCAGGAAGTCGACAGCCTGCGCGGCGAGATCGCCAAGCTGATGCACGCCGCCGTGCAGCTGGGCAGCGAGGCCATGACGCAGGCGCAGGACGAGGTGGTCATCTCGGGCGAGCGCAACCTGCTGGCGGTGAGTGACTTCTCGGGCGACATGAACCAGCTGCGCCGCGCCTTCGAGCTGTTCGAGCAGAAGGCCCAGCTGATGCGCCTGCTGGACATGTCCAGCCAGGCTGAGGGGGTGCGCATCTTCATCGGCGGCGAAAGCCAGACCGTGCCGGTGGAAGACCTGTCGGTGGTCAGCGCGCCCTATGAGGTGGACGGCCAAGTGGTGGGCACGCTGGGCGTGATCGGCCCCACCCGCATGCCCTACGACCGCATGATCCAGATCGTCGACATCACGGCGCGCCTGGTCAGCAATGCGCTGAGTCAGGGACGGCCCGCGGACACCACACTAGAATCCCGGCCGGCGGGCCGTTAGCTCAGTGGTTAGAGCAGGGGACTCATAATCCCTTGGTCGTTGGTTCAAGTCCAACACGGCCTACCAATACAGATAAGGAAGCCGTGCTACGTAAAACATAGTGCGGTTTTTGTTTTTCCGGCCCGTGTAGCCACCATGTAGCCACCGGTACAGGGTTTTTGCACCAGCACGGCCAGCACCAGCAAAGCGCCTGGGCGGCTCACTTGCGGAAACCGCAAGTGACGGCCAGGCGGGCAAGGTGCCCTCCACGCGCGCGCGGGTGATGCGTGTTTAGTTGACTAAACACCCTCCCGGCTTGCGTGCCCTCCACGCGCGCGCGGGTGATGCTGGTGCCCTTGATGCGCTCCAGGTCATCGCCTAGGGCATCGGCGCGGGCAAGGTGCTGGTTGATGGCCTGCTTGGTCATGCCAGCGGCGGCGGCGGTGCTGGCAGCGAAGCCCTTTTCTTGCGGTCGTGCGCCACCGAGTTGCCCGGCGTAATACTGAGGTGGAAAGACTCTTTCCACCTCAGTTTCTTCCGGGTGCAGCGCCTCCCAAATCTGCCTGCGCCGTTGGATGGCCTGCGCCCTCTACGCGCGCGCTGGCGCGCTCACGCTACCCCACGTCGCACCAGGCAAGAAAAAAGCCCCCTACGGGGCTCTACGTGGCTTCTGAGCGGCTTCGCTTGCTGGGGCGGCAGTAGGGCAGCAGGAAGGCGGCAACGTCGGCCCGTAGGCGCATCGGCAGGGCGGGGCAGTTCATCGCGGCCAGTAGCCATTGCAGCGGGTCGGCACGCTCGGGCAGTTGCACCAGCAGCGGCGGGGCAGGTTTGCGGCCAGCACCTGGGCGTGCGCCGCCCCAGTTCGGGCTATGTCGGGCTTGTCGGGGCATCTTGAATGCAGCTCCACGGCGGATTTAATCTGTGCGTGAGAAACAGGGCGGTTGCCAGCGGCAACCATTGCTAGACTTTTGGTAGTCCCCTGGGGTGGCAGGCGGCCCGGCTTTTTTTTGCAGGTAGCGTTGAAAACGAGGAAACAGGGCGGTTTCCACTGACGTTGCTGTCAACTTTCGCGGCCCCCTGGGTGAAGGTGCCGGCCACGGGGTTGACGCCCCTGCCGGCTGTCGGGCAAGTCCCGACGGACTGCTCTCCCGCGTCAGTTCGGGTTAGCTCACCAGCTCGCCCTTGCTCGGGTTCGCTGCTGGTGCTTTCTTCGGGCGGGCGGCCTGGGCGGCTTTCGCTGCGGCCTGCACGGCGGCATCGGCGTCGCGCTTTGCTCCGTCCAGTTCAGCGGCGGTGCGGCCCGTGCGGATGTAGTCCGAAACTTCGGTGCGCCAGGCCAGGCCATAGCCCCCCGTCAAATCGACCATGCGCTCGGGCGGCGGCGCATAGCTCATTGCCGGCAGCGCATCGTCGTAGCCCATCGATGCGAGTTCCCTGCGGAAATGGGCCTCAGCCTCGTTTGCCTGCACCAGCGCATCGGCGGCGTTCAGCACGGCCTGCGCCAGCTTGATGTGCTCGGCTGTCATCTGCTTGCGAACCTCTGCCGCGTGCGCTCGGGCGATGTCCCGTAGCACGATGGCCTGGGCGGCGATGGCCTTGCGCAGCGCGGTAATCAGTTCGCTGTTCTTGCTGGCTCGCAGGGACAGGCCGGGCGTCGGCTCGGCACCAGACAGCAGTGCATCAGCCCGTGCGAGCGGGTCATCTGCCGGGCGTTGTCCAGGCGCTGCCAGGCGCTCTACGTCAATGCGGGCGGCCTCAGCCTGGGCGGCGGCCAGCTCACGGTGAAAGTGCGCCAGGCGCTCGGCGGCGTTGTGATAGTCCGGGTGTTCGGACAGGGGTTTGAGTTTCTCGCTCATGGTTTTTCCTTTCGGTGGTGGTTATCGACGTGCAGGCGTTGCACCAGGGCGTGCGGCCTGCTCACGGCGGGCCTGGGCGATACGGCCTGCTCGATTGCGGATGGCGTTGCGCTCGTGTTCGCTCAGGGCCAGCGTTGCCAGGCTTGCGCCGGGGCATTGCGCCAGCGCGGCGGCGATGGCTTGGTGCTGGGCAATCTTGATGGCCATCGGCCCATTAAAGCCCCGGGCGGGCGGGGTTGCGATGGCACGCGGGCGCATCAGCTTGTCGTACTGGGTTTCGTTTTTCACGGTGCTTTCCTTTCAATGAATCGGGTTGATGGTGCAGGGCGGCCAGCAGTCACGGCCCCTGCGGGTGCGCTGCACAGCGGCGTGCGCTGTCGTTGACGGGCTCGGGCAGCGCGGCCAGGTAGTCGCGCCACAGCTCAGCACCAGGCCGGCAGCGTTTTGCACCAGGCAGGCGGGCGGCGGTGGTGCAGCGGGTGCAGCGCATGGCGTGAGTGATGTAGTCGCTCAGCTCCAGCCCCCGGGAAGTTCCCCCGTTTTTCCCCCGCCCTATATATAGGGCGCGGGGAATTTCGGGCCCGGGCTTCCCCGTTTTCGGGGTTTTCGGGGAATTTCGGGGCGTCAGCTTTGCCATATCCAGCCTTCCCGATGCACCAGCACGCCCCTTGCAATCAGGCCAGTGATTGCAGCTCTGGCGCGCTCTGCCTTGCGGTCGTTCGCCACCGGCAGGGCACCAGCGGCGGCGGCAATGGCGGCTTCAAGTTCCAGGCAAAGGCGCAGCGGTGGTGCGCCATCAATGCCGGTTCGCCCGTCAGCTTTGAACACGGGGCGCAGCGCGTCAAAGGCAATCCGCTGATTTCCGCCCTGGGGCAGCTTCACGGCTCGCACGGCCTGGGCGGTGGTGTCGGGTTGCACCACGCATGAAGTGATTTCCTCGCCGTCGCTGTCGGTGCCCAGCGGTTGCACGGCCAGGCGGAAAGGGTGCGCCTTGCCGTCCTCGCCGTCCTTCGCCTTCGCCACCTTCCATTCGCGCCGGTCGCCGTCGCGTGCCACCTCGATAGCGGCGTCCATGGCGGCAAACAAGCTCGAATGTCCGCGCAGTCCGCGCGTTGCGTCCTTGCCCGAGTGGTGCACCAGCAGCACCAGGCCGGCAGTCAGGGATTGCAGGCGCTTTGCGGCTTGCAGGATTTCGCCCATGTCCTTGCTGGCGTTTTCATCGGCCAGCGGCGCGGCGCGGTTCAGGGTGTCCACTATCACCACGGCCCCCGCAGGCACCACGGCGGCCAGGTCTGCCACGTCCTGGGGCTCGGTCAGGTTGAACGGTTGCAATACCAGGTGCAGGCCGGCCGGCAGCTCGCCATGGTTCACCAGCTCCCATGCTTTGGTGCGCCCCTTGAAACCGCCTTCGCCCTCTAGTGCGAGATACACCACGGGCGCGGGTGTCACGCGATGCGCGAACCAGTCCCGGCCCTGGGCGATGGCGGCGGCCATGTCAAAGGCGAGAAACGATTTGCCGGATGTGCTGGGGCCATACAGCGCGGCCAGCCCCTGGGCGGGCAATACGCCACGGATGCGCCAGGCCAGCGGCGGCATGGCGTTCAAGTCTGCGCCAGTCAGCAGGCGGTAGCGCGGCGGTTCGGGCTCGGGTGCCGTTGCAGATTCCAGCAGCGCGGCCAGCACGTCGGCCCCGTCGCGTTGCAGCAGGTCGTTCGCGTCAAAGTTGCTCGCTTCGCCCTCGGGCATGGCGGCCACGGCGCATTGCAGCTCACGCGCAATTTCTGCGGCGGCTTGCTCTTTGCCAGTGTCGGGCACCAGCACCAGGCGGGCAGCGTTATCCTTTTCCAGAATAGCGCGCGCCACCGTGCCCACATTGCCCCAGCCGAAAGCCACCACGGCGGCGCGGCCCGTCGCTTGCCAGCAAGCCCATGCTTGCCCGATGCCCTCCACCAGGTACAGCGGCCCATCGCCGGGCGTGCCAACGGTGTGCGATGCGCCGGCCATGGGTGCGCCGGGCAGGTTCATCTTCTTGCCCTCGGGCGGTATCAACTGCAAGGATTGCAGCGTGCCGTCGGCAGCGTAGGCGGGCACGGCCAGCGCGCCGGCCATGCTGCTTCCTCCGATGTGCAGCGGGTCGCCCTGGGGCACCACGCGCAGGCCATCGAGCTGCACGCCGGCTGCGGCCTTGCGCACGATGTACGGGTGCGCGTTCGTCGCGGGCTCACAGCGCGCCCACACGTCGGCAGCGGCCCGTTTGATGGCCTTGGCGGGGCGTTCTTGCTGGTGCCCGTGCTCTGCGGCCATGCGGTGCAGCGTGCCAGCGCCTACGCCCTTGCCGGGCTTGAAACTGCGCCAGGTGTCACGCGCTGCGCGGGCATCGTAGTTATCGGCCTGGGCGCTCCAACTGTCGAAGGTGTCGAAGTCCAGGCCGGCAGCATGGGCGGCCATGCCAGCGCGCACCCATGTATCGCGGTCGCAGTCGGGCGGTATGGATTGCAGCGCGGCGCGGGCGCGTTCGGTGTCGGTGGTGGTCAACATCAGGCAACCCCCGACAACTGGCGAATGATGGCCTTGCGGCCCGGCTCGCTCAGGTAGTACACGCCCGGAAAGCAGGCGCGGCCATCGCGGTCGATAACCTTGATGCGGGTGCAGGGCAGGTGCGTTTCACCCAATCCCAGCTCGCGCAGGGTTGCCACCAGCGCGGGGCCATTCGAGCATCCTGCTTCGCGGTCAACAGCTTCACGCGACACGCTGGGGCGGTTCAGCAGCAGGTGCAGCAGGCGCAGGGCGCGCGGGTTGTTGGTGCCTTTGAAAACGGGCGGCTTGCCGGTACAATTCTGGGTGCTAGGTTCCTCGAAAAATCCCGCTTGCGCCATGGCCGGTGCAGCGGGTTTTTTCATTGGTGCGTCACCCCCAGCACGCGGCGCAGCTCAGCCACCGGCCAGGCCAGGCGGCCATTGACGCGCATCGGGCGCAGCGGGCCGTTCTCAGTGCAGGCCCATTCGCGCAGCGTCTGCGGCTTGCGGTTCAGGTAGTGCGCGGCCTCGCCCGTGGTGACGGCGGGGCGGGTGACGTGTTCCAGCGGTGGGAATTGCTGGGGCTCGGTGGCAGCGCGGCGGGCGCTATGCAGTGTGGTTTCCATCGGTTCCGTCCTTTCCCTTGCGGGTGTTCGGACGGTTCCAAATTCGGCCCTTGCGTGCGGCTCTATCGGGTTCCGTCCGTTGCCTTTCGGCGTTGTTGACGGTTCCTGATTCTTCGCATATTTCGCCCTGCAACCGGTTGCCGACGGTTGCCGTTTGGTTGCCGATTACCGGCTAAATTTTTCTGCGCGGTAGGCGTCCAGGCGCTTTGTGAATGTCTGGCGCTTTATGCCCTCGCGCTCGGCAATTCGTGTGACGCCACGCGGAAACTGAGCATAGGTATCGGTCGGCATTTCCAGGCCCGCATCTAGACACGCCTGCCAGTGGCGCGCGCCCATTTCTGCGGCGGTTTCCTCGGGCACTGCGGCCTGAGGCGCATTCGAAAGCCAGTAGCGCAGCGGCGAATCGGCGGCCATCGGCGGGCAATTCGGCCAGGCGGCCACGTCGGACAGCATGACGTGGCGATGCTCTCTCGGGATGCGCGTCACCAGCTCGCCAGTGTCGAAAGCAGCGTTCAGGCGCTGCAAGGTGTCGCGTGCCCGCACTTCGTCACTTGGGAAAAATAGCGCGGCCAGGTGGCGCAGCGAATAGGCTAGCGGCGCGTTGTCTTGCCCAGTAACCAGTGCCTCAATTCGTAGCGCGATGGTGCGGCGCTCTTCTGGTGTTGATGCCTTGCCCAAAATAGCCGGGATGCGGCGCAGGGCTTGAATTTCGTCGTTCGTCATGGCGCTCCTTCGTGCGCTCCTTCGTTCGGGTGCCCCAGCAGGCCGGCGAAGGTTTCCGGCTTTTCGGCAGGATTGCGGCCCTGCCTAGCTGGGGCGAAACTTCAATTCACGGCCCGCAGTTTGCCCGGCTCGCTGCTGGCGTCGAATTGCACGCCGGCCTGTTCCAAAATCCACGCCTCGAATTTCTCGTGGTGCAGGCGCAGCAAATCCAGCGGGCGCACGGTGTAGTGCTTTTCGGCGGTGGCGCTGGGCTTGTGGCCTTGTATCTGCGCAATCACGCCCACGGGCAGTTCGAGCCATTCGCTCAGGCTCTTGAACGAGCGGCGCAGGCCGTGCAGGGTAAGCCCCTCAACGCCGGCCACGGCGCAGGCTTTGCCGTGCTGGTGCTGGGGCGTGCTCATAGGTGCGGTGCCAGCGGTGCCAGCGAACACGAACGGCCCACGTCGGGGCAGGCCGGCCAGCAGGTGGTGCACGTAGGGCGTGAGGGGTATCACGCGCTCGCCCTCTACCTTGTCGCGTATCGTCAGGCCACGCCACTGCACGTTCAAATCGTCCCAGCGCAGGCCCAGCAGCTCGCCGGGGCGCGCACCAGTCAAAAGCAGGGTTTGCAAGTAGGTGGATATGCCCGCGTTGCCCATGCCTCGCACGGCGGCAAACCATGCGGGCAGTTGCTCGCGTAGCAGGGCGTCGGTTTTCGGCTTGGCCTTGCCCAGTGCCTCACGGGCGCGGCGGCTCTTTGCGGGGTTTTGCGCTGGCACGATGGCCTTGTATTCGCGGTGTTCTGCGCACCAGCTCAGGAAAGCGCGCAGTAGTCGCCAGGCCAGGCGGGCAGACGTGGGGCGGTGCTGGCCTTCGCGCTGCGCCCATGCCTCAATCGTTGCGGTGTCTAAGTCTTTCAGCGGCAGCGCCAGCAGCGGGTGCAGGGGCCCGGCCACCGTGACGCCACGGCCACGGGTGCCACGCTTGGCAGGCTCGCCACCGGCAGCAATCAGCTTGGTGTGGTCGCTGCGGTGCCATTCGCCCCAGTGTGGCGTGCGCTCGGCAACGTAGGCGGCCCATGCTTCGCCCACCGTGACGGCCTGGGCGGCGGCGCGGGCGTTCTTGGCTTCGCGCTCGGCTTGCTGCTGGCGCTCTTGCTCGCCGGGGTTGATGCCCTCGTCAATCAGCACGGCCAGGCGGCGCGCTTCGGTGCGGGCTTGCTCGATAGTCCAGGCGCGCACGTCGCCAATGGTGCGGCGGATGGTTTGCCGGTTCAGCTTGGTTTCGTACACGAATGACTTGTGCCCGGTGTTCGTGACGCGCACGCGCAGGCCGGGTGCCTTGGTGTCGCGCAGGAAAGCCTGTTGCTTGCCATCGGGGCAGGCCAGGCGCTCGATTGCGCCAGCAGTCAAATCAATGGCCTGGGCGGTGTCTGGTGCGTCAGTCTTTTTTGGGCGTGCCATCGTGTTTTGCTTTCTTTTACAGGTAGTCCCTTGGTTGCCGTGTAGCCACCATGTAGCCAAAAACCCCCTGTTTTGCCGAATTTCAATCAACACTGTTGACTGTGCAAATCATCAGTTCATTGTCGTAACGTGTTGATTTTCATAGAGTATAACTACACCTATCAACGATGGCAAATAGTCCCTTAAGGCGACTCATAATCCCTTGGTCGCGGGTTCAAGTCCTGCACGGCCTACCAAAATTGTCGTGATATAATTTTTTGCTTCGCGCGGCTGTAGCTCAGTTGGATAGAGTACTTGGCTACGAACCAAGGGGTCGTGGGTTCGAATCCTGCCAGCCGCGCCAACCCGTACCGAAAGCCCCGCAAATCCATGGTTTGCGGGGCTTTCTCCTTTTGGGGTCCGATCGCATGTTCACCGGCATCATCACCGCCGTCGGCCGCGTTGCCGAGGTGCGCGCGCTGGGCGCCAGCAGCGCGCATGGCAAGCAGCTCGTCATTGAGACGCCGCCTGGCTATCTGGACGACGTGGGGCTGGGTGACAGCATCGCGCTCAACGGCGCCTGCATGACGGCCACCGCCATCGACGCGCAGGCGGGGCGCTTTGCCATCGACATCTCGGCCGAGTCGCTGGCGCGCACGGCGGGGCTCGACCGGCCGGGCCCGGTCAACCTGGAAAAGGCGCTGCGCGCGCATGACCGGCTGGGCGGGCACATCGTGTCGGGGCACGTGGACGGCATCGGCCAGGTCACGCAATTCGCGCCGGTGGGCGAGAGCTGGGCGCTGCACATCCTGGCGCCGCGCGAGCTGGCGCGCTACCTGGCCTACAAGGGCTCGGTCACGGTCAACGGCGTGAGCCTGACGGTCAACCAGGTGGACGACCAGCCGGGCGGCTGCGAGATCCGCATCAACCTGATCCCGCACACCGTGCAGAACACCGCGCTGCACACGTTGACGGCCGGCAGCACCGTCAACCTGGAGATCGATCTGATCGCGCGCTATGTGGAGCGAATGCTGTCCAGCGCCCGACCGGCAAGCGCCAGAAGCTATTAAAAACGTAGCTTTATGAAGCCCGTGGCGAGCGCCGTGCCGCACAGCACGATGGCGCCGCACAGCAGCATCCAGGGCGTGACGGCCTCGCCCAGCAGGGTGCTGCCATAGACGATGGCGAACACCGGCACGGTGAAGGTCACGGTGAGCGCGCGCGCCGGGCCCAGCTCCTCGATCAGGCGGAAGTACAGCACGTAGGCCACGCCGGTGCACAGCACGCCCAGCGCCACCACCGAGGCCCAGGCGGCGGGTCCGGGCATCTGCGCCGGCCACGCCGCCAGGGCGGGCAGGGCCAGGCCCAGGGTGGCGCCGATCTGGCTGCCGGTGGCGGTCATCAGGGACGGCAGGCCGCTCAGGTAGCGGTGCGTGAAGCTGGCGGCCACCGCGTAGCACAGCGTGGCGCCCAGGCAGGCGGCCACGGCCCAGGCGGCCAGCGCCGCCGGCGCGCCCGCGCGCAGGCCGATCTTGTCCCAGGCCAACAGGGCTACACCGACGAAGCCCACCACCAGCCCGATGCCGCGCGAGGCCCCCGGACGCTGCCCCAGCCAGGCCCAGGCCACCAGCGCGCCGAACAGCGGCACGGTGGCGTTGAGGATCGAGGACAGGCCGGTGGAGATGTGCAGCAGCGCGAAGCTGAACAGCGCGAACGGAATGCCGGAATTGAGCAGGCCGCACAGCAGCACCGGGCGCCAGTGGCGCCGCAGCGCCGGCCACTGGCCGTGCGCCAGCATCAGCGGCAGCAGGAACAGCGTCGCCACCGTCACGCGCACCGCGGCCGTGGGCAGCGGGCCGAACTCCAGCGTGGCCTGGCGCATGAACAGGAACGAGGCGCCCCAGCTGGCCGCCAGCACCAGGTAGAACAGCGCCAGCGTGGCGGGGGCGGTGGCCGGGCGGTCGGCGGCGAGGGCGGTCATGGGGCGGGAGTATCGCTGGGCCGTCAATTCCGACGCCGGGCGCGGGGCAAGGCAGGCGGATGCAAGCGCCGCCATGGTTTCAATGCCGGATCAGGATTTGTGGCAATGTGGACCAGCGCCAGCAGCTATGAAATCAGGAGTATCCGGGGCTCCCTACAATCGGCATCCATGCAGCTGAATCCCGCCATCTTCAAGGCCTACGACATCCGCGGCACCACGCCGACCACGCTGAACGAGGCCGTCGCCGAGCGCCTGGGCCTGGCCTTTGGCCAGCGCGCGCTGGCGCTGGGCGAGCGCGTGGTGGCCGTGGGACGCGACGGCCGCCTGTCGGGCCCGGCGCTGGCCGAGGCGCTGATGCGCGGCCTGGTGGCCGCCGGCGTCGAGGTGATCGACATCGGCCTGGCCACCACGCCCTTGCTGTACTTTGCCGCCAGCACGCTGTGCACCAGCGGCATCCAGGTGACGGGCAGCCACAACCCGCGCGACGACAACGGCTTCAAGATGGTGCTGGCCGGCCGCGCCATCCATGGCGACGAAATCCAGGCCCTGCGCCGCGCGATGGAGGCCGGCGACGGCGAGCGCCGCGCGGGTGGCTCGGTGCGCCGGCACGACGTGTTTGCGGCATATCTCGCGCGCATCCAGGGCGACATCCGGCTGGCGCGACCGATGAAGATCGTGGTCGACTGCGGCAACGGCGTGGCCGGCGCCAGCGCGCCGCAGGTGTTTCGCGCCATCGGCTGCGAGGTGATCGAGCTGTTCACCGAGGTGGACGGAAATTTTCCGAACCACCACCCCGATCCCAGCAAGCCCGACAACCTGCGCGACGTCATCGCCGCGCTGCAGGCCTCCGACGCCGAGCTGGGCCTGGCCTTCGACGGTGACGGCGACCGCCTGGGCATCGTCACGCGCGACGGCCAGAACATCTTCCCCGACCGCCAGCTGGTGCTGTTCGCGCAGGACGTGCTGGCGCGCGTGCCGGGCGCGCCCATCGTGTTCGACGTCAAGTGCTCGCAGCAGCTGGCGCCCGCCATCCGCGCCGCCGGCGGCGTGCCGCTGATGCACCAGACCGGCCACTCGCTGATCAAGGCGCGCATGAAGGAGGTCAGCGCGCCCCTGGGCGGCGAGATGAGCGGCCACATCTTCTTCAAGGAGCGCTGGTTCGGCTTCGACGACGGCACCTACGCCGGCTGCCGCCTGCTGGAAATCCTCAGCCGCCACCCGGACCCCAGCGCGGTGCTCAACGCCCTGCCCACCAGCTGCTCGACGCCCGAGCTGAACGTTGCCTGCGCCGAAGGCGAGGCACACCGGCTGGCGGCGCGGCTGCAGGCGCTGGCGGGCGAGGTCTTCGCGTCGCCGGCCCAGGTGTCGACCATCGATGGCCTGCGCGTCGACTGGCCCGACGGCTTTGGCCTGATCCGCGCCAGCAACACCACGCCGGTGCTGGTGCTGCGCTTCGAGGGGCAGACGCCGGTGGCGCTGGCGCGCATCCAGGCCGACATGCTGGCGCTGCTGCGCCGCGTCAAGCCCGACGCGCGGCTGGGCGCCTTTGCCCATTGATTCAGATGTTTTGCGGCGCCAGCGCTTGTCCAGACTGCGCCAGCAGCTCCTGAATTCATAGTCATGCCGTCGGCCAGCCGCGTGCTCTACGACCTGGCCACCTGGCTGGCGCAGCCGCTGCTGCGGCGCAAGCTGCGCCGCCGCGGCGCGGCCGAGCCGGGCTATCTGCACGCGGTGGACGAGCGCTTCGGCCACTACAGCCAGCCCCGCCCGGCGGGCGCCGCGCCGCTGGTGTGGATCCATGCCGTGTCGCTGGGCGAGACGCGCGCCGCCGCCATCCTGCTGGCGGCGCTGCGCCCGCGCCTGCCCGGCATGCGCCTGCTGCTGACCCACGGCACGGCCACAGGGCGCGCCGAGGGCGCCGGCCTGCTGCAGCCGGGCGACGTGCAGGTCTGGCAGCCCTGGGACTCGCCCGGTGCCGTGCGGCGCTTTCTGGCGCAGTACCGGCCCGACGTCGGCGTGCTGATGGAAACCGAGATCTGGCCCAACCTGATCCTGCAGGCCAGCGCGCGGGGCGTGCCGCTGGCGCTGGCCAATGCCCGCCTGTCCGAGAAATCGCTGCGCGGCGCCCGGCGCGCCGGCGGGCTGCTGCGGCCGGCCTACCGTGCGCTGTCGGCCGTGTGGGCGCAGACCGAGGCCGACGCGGCACGCCTGCGCGCCATCGGCGCCGGCCCGGTCATCGTGCTGGGCAACCTGAAGTTCGACGCACGGCCCGCGCCCGGACTGCTGGCGCGCGGGCGGGCGTGGCGCGCCGAAAGCCGCCGGCCGGTGGTCATGCTGGCCAGCTCGCGCGAGGGCGAGGAGGCCGAATTCCTCAAGCAAATCCAGGCCCTGGCGCTTGCTGAACGTGCGCCAGCAGCTATCAAAAAAGAAATGTTTGATACGACGTTGCCCACCGTGCAATGGCTGATCGTGCCGCGCCACCCGCAGCGTTTCGACGAGGTGGCCGACGCCGTCCGCGCCGCCGGCCTGAGCGTCAGCCGGCGCGGCGCCTGGGCTGCCGCGCCCGAGCCGGCCGACGTCTGGCTGGGCGACAGCCTGGGCGAGATGAGCGCCTACTACGCGCTGGCCGACGTGGCGTTGCTGGGCGGCAGCTTCGCGCCGCTGGGCGGGCAGAACCTGATCGAGGCCGCCGCCTGCGGCTGCCCGGTGGTGATGGGGCCGCACACCTTCAACTTCGCCCAGGCGGCCGAACTGGCCCAGGCCGCCGGCGCCGCGCGGCGCGTGGCCGACCTGGCGGCGGCGGTGGCGGCCGCGCACGCGCTGCTGGCCGACGCGCCCGCGCTGGCCGCCATGCGCCGCGCCGCGCAGGACTTTGCCCAGGCGCACCGCGGCGCGGCCGAGCGCACCGCCGAGGCGCTGCAAGCGCTGTGCAGCCGCGGGTCGCGCTGAAGCTCAGGCGCCGGCAAAGCCGTTCTGCCGCCAGGCCTCGAACACCGTCACCGCCACCGCGTTGGACAGGTTCAGGCTGCGCTGGCCGGGTCGCATGGGCAGGCGCAGCTGCTGCGCCGGGGCCAGCTGCTGACGCACGGCCGGGGGCAGGCCGCGGGTTTCGGCGCCGAACACCAGCCAGTCGCCGGGCGCGAAGGCCACTTCGTGCACGCGCCGCGTGCCGCGCGTGGTCAGGGCGAACAGGCGCGCGGGGGCGGGCGCTTCGCTGGCCATGAAGGCGTCCCAATTGGCGTGGCGGCGCACCGGCGCGTACTCGTGGTAATCCAGCCCGGCACGGCGCAGTTGTCGGTCGTCCATCGAAAAGCCCAGCGGCTCGATCAGGTGCAGCGTGCAGCCGGTGTTGGCCGCCAGCCGGATCACGTTGCCCGTGTTGGGCGGAATCTCGGGTTCGACCAGGACGATGTGGAACATGGGGCGATTGTGCGGCGGGTTCAGTCCCTCAGCGGCCGGCCGGCGTGTCGGTGCGTGCCAGCACCAGCACGCCGATCGGGTCGGCACCGGCCGCGCGCAGGGCGGCGGCGGCCTCGCGCACGCTGGCGCCGGTGGTCATGACATCGTCCACCAGCAGCACGTGGCGGCCACGCAAGGCGGGCGCGGCCAGTGGATCGACCTGGAAGGCGCCGCGCACGTTGCGCAGGCGCTCGGCGCGCGGCAGGCTGCGCTGTGGCGGCGTGTGGCGCGTGCGCAGCAGCAGGTCGGGGCGCACCCGGCCGGGTGCCAGCTGCCGCGCCAGCAGCAGGGCCGGGTTGTAGCCGCGCTCGGCCAGGCGCTGGGGCGACATGGGCATCGGCAGCACCAGCTCGGCCGTGGCCAGCGCCTCGGTCACGCCGGGCGTGGCCTGCAACAGCGCCGCCAGCGGGGCGCTCAGGCCGGTGTCGCCGTCGAACTTCCAGCGCACGATGCACAGGGACCAGGGCCACTGCCAGGGCACGGCGGCCAGGCACTGCGCCATCGGTGGCGGCTCGCGCAGGCAGGCGCCGCACACCGCCACGCCCGCCGGCACCGGCAGCGCGCAGCGCTGGCAGCGCGTGGCCGGCGGCGCAAAGCGCGAGCGGCAGTCGGCGCACAGCGTCTGTGCCGGCCAGGCGCGGCAGACCAGGCACTGGCTGGGCCAGTGCGCGGCGCCCGCCGGGCGGGGCAGCAGCGGTCGCAGCAGGGTCATCAGGCGCATGGGCGACGCTCAATATACTGGCCGCCCATGTCAACCGCAGCCGCCGACCGTCCGCCCAGCATCGATCCCGTGGCCGCGCGCCGCTGGGCCGGGCGGCCGCACGACAGCTCGCCCTGGCTGCACGAGGAGGTCGCACGGCGCATGGCCGAGCGGCTGGAGCTGATCCGCCTGCCGGTGCGCGCCTGGGCCGACTGGGAGCCGGCGCGCGGCGGCCTGCGGGGCCATGAGCGGGTCATCGCCCAGTATCCGGATGCGCAGTGTTTTCGGGTTTCAGTGCAGCACCAGCAAGCGCCAGAAGCTCCCAAAAAGATAGCGACAGGCTGGTGGCAGCGGCTGCGGGGCGGGCGCGCGGGCGCCACCGACGTGGTTCAGCCGCCCGATGCCTCGGTGCAGTTGGTGTGGGCCAACATGCTGGCGCATCAGGTGGCCGAGCCGACCGCGCTGATGGCCGACTGGCTGCGCGCGCTGGCGGTCGACGGTTTCGTCATGTTTTCCTGCCTGGGGCCGGACACGTTGCGGGAGCTGCGCGCTCTCTACGCCGATCTGGGCTGGCCACCGCCGGCACACGAATTCACCGACCTGCACGACTGGGGCGACCAGCTGCTGGGCGCCGGCTTTGCCGACCCGGTGATGGACATGGAGCGCATCACGCTCAGCTTTGCCTCGCCCGAGCGCCTGCTGCAGGAGCTGCGCGGCCTGGGGCGCAACCTGCACGCGCAGCGTTTTGCGGGCCTGCGCACCCCGGCCTGGCGCGAGCGGCTGCACGCGGCCATGGCGCGCCGGCTGGCTTCTGCCGCCGATGGCGGCGCTCTCACGCTCAGCTTCGAAGTCATCTATGGCCACGCGGTCAAGCCGCCGCCGCGCCACACGATCGCGGCCCAGACCACGATTTCTCTGGACGATCTAAAGGTTTCATTGCGACAACGCAATAGGAACTTGCCCTCTGTTTGAGTTGTATCAAAGACACACGGCGACTCGGTTAAACTCGTTTGCATTCATGGCGAAGCGAGCGCGCTTCGCGGTGGTGCGGAGAACCTCGTCTTGCAGCAAACGTCGACTTACCGGTGGGCTCGCGTCAGCGACCAGGCGCTGGCCTGGCACCTGCGGCGCAACTGCAGCGTCACGCCGCGCCAGCTGGGCGGGTGGTACGCGACGCTGTGCCTGCTGTCGCTGCTCATTGGCAGCGGTTTCTGGGTGCTCGGCATGCCCCTGGTGCTGGCGTTCGCCGGCCTGGAGCTGCTGGCGGTGGGCGTCGCGCTGCTGGTCTATGCGCGGCACGCGCTCGATGGTGAGACGGTGCGGCTGCAAGGCGGGCGCCTGAGTGTCGAGCGCGAGTGCGCCGGTCGCCGGGAAACGCTGGAATTCGGCGGCGCGCCGCGGGTGCGCATCCGCACGCTGGCGCACGAGCAGGACTTGATCGAGCTCCAGGCGCCCGGGCGGCGGCTCAGCGTCGGCCGCCATGTGCGGCCGCAGTGGCGCTGCGCGCTGGCCGGCGAAATGCGCAGGGCGTTGCAGGCCGGTGACCTGCACGGACAGGGAATTTGATTTCAATGGTTGAGGCAGTGAACAACGTGGGCACGATGAAACGCATTGCAAGCAAGCTGACCGGCAGCGCGGTCCAGGCAACCTTCTGGGGCGCGGCATGGCTGGCCGGCGCCGCCCAGGCGCAGGTCAAGGACTTGCCGGGCGGCCCGGCCGTGCGGCAGCTCAACCTGCATCCGCCGGTCACCAAGATCGCCGAGGCGCAGCACAGCCTGCACTGGATGCTGCTGATCGTCTGCACGATCATCTTCATCGGCGTGTTCGGCGTGATGTTCTATTCCATCTGGAAGCACCGCAAGTCGCAGGGCGCCAAGCCGGCGAGCTTCCACGAGTCGGTGGCGGTCGAGGTGACCTGGACGGTGGTCCCGTTCCTGATCGTGATCGGCATGGCCCTGCCAGCCACCAAGGTGGTGGTGGCGCAGAAGGACACCACCAACGCCGATCTCACCATCAAGGCCACCGGCTACCAGTGGAAGTGGGGCTACGACTACCTGAACGGCGAGGGCGCGGGCATCGGCTTCCTGTCCACGCTGGACTCCTCGCACCGCGCCATGTCCGACGCCGGCAAGCCGGCCGGCGACGATTACCTGCTGAAGGTCGACCACCCGCTGGTGGTGCCGGTCGGCAAGAAGGTGCGCATCATCACCACCGCCAACGACGTCATCCACTCCTGGATGGTGCCGGCCTTCGGCGTCAAGCAGGACGCCATTCCCGGCTTCGTGCGCGACACCTGGTTCCGCGCCGAGCAGACCGGCGACTTCTACGGTCAGTGCGCCGAGCTGTGCGGCAAGGAGCACGCCTACATGCCGATCCACGTCAAGGTGCTGCCGCAGCACGAATACACCGCCTGGGTCGAGCAGGAGCAAAAGCGCCAGGCCGCGCTGGCCGACGACCCCAACAAGCAGTGGACGCTGGCCGAGCTGGTGGCGCGTGGCCAGAAGGTCTATGCCGCCAACTGCGCCGCCTGCCACCTGGAGAACGGCCGCGGCGGCGGCGCCATCAAGCCGCTGGACGGCAGCGCCATCGTCAAGGGGCCGCCGGCCGAGCAGATGCACGTGGTGCTGGAGGGGCGCAACAACGGCACCATGCCGGCGTGGAAGCAGCTGTCCGACGTCGAGCTGGCGGCGGTCGTCACCTACACCAAGAACCACTGGACCAACCAGACCGGCACGCTGGTGCAGCCGGCCGAGTTCAAGGCCGCGCGCGCGGGCAAGTTCCCTGCCGGGGGTTGAACAAGCCTGCTGAACCCTGTCCCGCCAGTCCAAGATTCAGAAATCCGGAGAACCCTCCATGAGCGCCGTACTGCCCACCTCCCATGCCGGTCACGATGACCATGCGCACGACCATCACCACGCGCCCTCGGGCTGGCGCCGCTGGGTGTTCGCCACCAACCACAAGGACATCGGCACGCTGTACATGCTGTTTTCCTTCTTCATGCTGATGGTCGGCGGGGTGCTGGCGCTGCTGATCCGCGCCGAGCTGTTCCAGCCCGGCCTGCAGGTGGTCAACCCCGAGCTGTTCAACCAGCTGACCACCATGCACGGGCTGATCATGGTGTTCGGCGCCATCATGCCGGCCTTCGTGGGCTTCGCCAACTGGATGATCCCGCTGCAGATCGGCGCCAGCGACATGGCCTTCGCGCGCATGAACAACTTCAGCTTCTGGCTGCTGATCCCGGCCGCCATCATGCTGATCGGCTCCTTCTTCATGCCCGGCGGCGCGCCGGCCGCCGGCTGGACGCTGTACGCGCCGCTGACGCTGCAGATGGGCATGTCGATGGACAGCAGCATCCTGGCCATGCACATCATGGGCGCCAGCTCCATCATGGGCGCCATCAACATCATCGTCACCATCCTGAACATGCGCGCGCCCGGCCTGACGCTGATGAAGATGCCCATGTTCTGCTGGACCTGGCTGATCACAGCCTACCTGCTGATCGCCGTCATGCCGGTGCTGGCCGGCGCCATCACCATGACGCTGACCGACCGCCACTTCGGCACCAGCTTCTTCAACCCCGCCGGCGGCGGCGATCCGGTGATGTACCAGCACATCTTCTGGTTCTTCGGCCACCCCGAGGTCTACATCATGATCCTGCCGGCCTTCGGCATCATCAGCCAGGTGGTGCCGGCATTCGCGCGCAAGAAGCTGTTCGGCTACGCCTCCATGGTGTATGCGGTGGCCGCCATCGCCATCCTGTCGCTGATCGTGTGGGCGCACCACATGTTCACCACCGGCATGCCGGTGACGGGCCAGCTGTTCTTCATGTACGGCACCATGCTGATCGCCATCCCCACCGGGGTGAAGATCTTCAACTGGGTGGCCACCATGTGGCGCGGCTCGATGACCTTCGAGACCCCGATGCTGTGGGCCGTGGGCTTCATCTTCGTGTTCACCATCGGCGGCTTCACCGGCGTGATCCCGGCCGTGGTGCCGGTGGACACCCAGATCCAGGACACCTACTACATCATCGCCCACTTCCACTACGTGCTGGTGGCCGGCTCGCTGTTCGCGCTGTACGGCGGCTTCTACTACTGGGCGCCCAAGTGGACCGGCGTGATGTACAACGAGACGCGCGGCAAGATCCACTTCTGGTGGTCGATGATCTCGTTCAACATCACCTTCTTCCCGATGCACTTCCTGGGCCTGGCCGGCATGCCGCGCCGCTATGCCGACTACCCGATGCAGTTCGCCGACTTCAACCTGATCGCCTCGGTCGGCGCCTTCTTCTTCGGCTTCGCGCAGCTGTACTTCTTCCTGTTCGTGGTGCTGCCCGTGATGCGTGGGCAGGGCGCCAAGGCGCCGCAGCGCCCCTGGGAAGGCGCCGAGGGCCTGGAGTGGGAAGTGCCGTCGCCGGCCCCCTTCCACACCTACGAGACCCCGCCCAAGCTGGACGCCAGCGCCACCCGCGTGATCGGCTGATGCGGGACGGTCAAGGGATGATACCCATGAGCACCGAAGAGCAGCGCAAGCGCAACGTCCGCCTGGGCCTGATCCTGGGGGGCATCGCGCTGGCGTTCTTCGTCGGCTTCGTGGTGCGCATGGTGGTGCTGGGCGGCTGACGGGCGCGGATGGCCATGCGCATGCGCTCCGAGAACCTGAAGATGCTGGGCAAGCTGGCCGTGGTGGCCTGCGGCATGTTCGCCTTCGGCTACACGCTGATTCCGGTCTACCGCGCGATTTGCGAAGCCACCGGCATCAACATCCTGTCGCTGTCGGAGCGCCAGGTGCCCGGCAACGGCGTGGCCGGTGATGCGGCGCGCACGGCCAGCCGCAATTCGCAGGTCGATCGCAACCGCCTCATCACGGTCGAGTTCGACGCCAATTCGCGCGGGCCATGGGAATTCCGGCCGGCGCAGCGCACGCTGCAGGTGCACCCGGGCGAGCTGGCGACGGTGATGTACGAGTTCCAGAACGTGCAGGATCGCCGCATGTCGGCGCAGGCCATCCCCAGCTACGCGCCGCGCCAGGCGGCGCCGCATTTCAACAAGTTGGAGTGCTTCTGCTTCAACCAGTACACCCTGGCCCCCGGCGAGAAAAAACAGTGGCCGGTGGCCTTCGTCATCGACCCGCGCCTGCCCAAGGACGTGACCACTATCACGCTGTCCTACACCTTCTTCGAAGTCGGTGGCAAGACCCCAGCGCCGCCGCAAACCAGCGCGGCGCTGGCGCGCCAGACCGGAGCCGGCGCATGAGCGAGCCCCGCGTTCCGCCTCCAGCCGCCGTGCCGACGGAGCCGCCGGCGGCGGCGCCCCCCGCCGGCAGCGCGTTCTGGCGCACGCTGCGCATGGTGGGCTGGGGCTTTCTGGGCGTGCGCCGGCGCAGCGAATACCAGCGCGACCTGGGGCAGGTCAATCCCTTGCACATCATGCTGGCCGGCCTGGTCGGCGTGCTGTTGTTCGTGCTGCTGCTGCTGGGGATCATCCGCTGGGTGGTGTCCGGGCCGGCAGCGGCGGGTTGAGCAACGAATCGAGTATTGAAACACCGTCCAGCGCAGGCAGGACAAGCGGCAGCAGCTATAAATTTGAGAGTACAGGAGTGAAGTGAACATGTCCAGCGCCACCCACGGTCAGACGCCGTACTACTACGTCCCCGCCGAATCGCGGCACCCGGTGATGGCGGCCTTCGGCCTGCTGCTGATGATCATCGGCGCCAGCCAGTGGATGAACGACGCCGCCTGGGGCGGCTGGCTGCTGCTGGCCGGTTTGGTGTGGTGGCTGTTCGTGCTGTTCCAGTGGTTCAGCGAGGCCGTGGGCGAGAGCGAGCGCGGGCTGTACGGCCGCAAGATCGACCTGTCCTTCCGCTGGAGCATGAGTTGGTTCATCTTTTCGGAGGTGATGTTCTTCGGTGCCTTCTTCACCGCCCTGTGGTGGGCGCGCGCCCACTCGGTGCCGGCGCTGGGCAGCCTGGATAACGCGCTGCTGTGGCCCGACTTCAAGGCCGTCTGGCCCAGCGTGGCGGCTGGCGCCACGGCCTCGCCCGCCGGCACCGTGCAGCCGTTCCAGACCATGGGCCCGTTCTGGCTGCCCACCATCAACACCGCGCTGCTGCTGAGCTCCGGCGTCACGCTGACCATCGCCCACCATGCCCTGCTGGCGGGCCAGCGCGCGCGCACCATCGCCTTCATGTGGGTCACCGTGCTGCTGGGCGTGGTCTTCCTGTGCGTGCAGGGCTACGAGTACTACCACGCCTATGCCGACCTGAACCTCAAGCTCAGCTCCGGCGTCTACGGCTCCACCTTCTTCATGCTGACGGGCTTTCACGGCTTCCACGTGCTGGTCGGCATGCTGATGCTGCTGTTCATCACCCTGCGCCTGATGAAGGGGCATTTCACGCCCGAGCGCCATTTCGGCTTCGAGGGCGCGGCCTGGTACTGGCACTTCGTCGACGTGGTGTGGCTCGGCCTGTACATCCTGGTGTACTGGATGTAAGCGGGCGACCGACCGCATGGCAAAGAGCGCCTCGCGGCGCTCTTTTTGCTGTGCTGGTCGGCGCCGCGCCGCTCAAGGCTGTGATGAAATCCCCGAGGGCTGGAGGTAGCCCAGCTTCCAGGCCAGCAGGATGCACAGGAACAGCACGATCGACAGCCCCACGCGCAGCGCCAGCGAGCGCATCATGCGGCCGGCGCGCCGGCTGTCGCCGGCATCGCCCTGCGGATCGCGCTTGAGCATGAACACCAGCGCCGACCCCAGGCTGACCAGAATGCCGACGAACGCCAGCGCCACGAACACTTGTTTCATGGGACGGATTATCCGGTGACCGGCTGGCGCGCCGTGGTCGTGGTGCTGGCCGCGCTGCTGGGCGTGGCGGTGACGTTTTCGCTCGGGCGCTGGCAGCTGTCGCGCGCCGCTGAAAAGCAGGCGCTGCACGCCGCCATAGCCGCGCGCCAGGCGCTGCCGGCGCTCGATGGCCTGACGCTGGCAAGGCCGCTGCAGCCCGGGCAGGCGCAGGTGCTGCTGCACCGCCGCATCACGCTGCGCGGCCAGTGGCTGGCCGAGCGCAGCATCTATCTGGACAACCGCCCCATGGGGCGGCACACCGGTTTCTATGTGCTGACGCCGCTGCGCCTGGCCGGCAGTGACGCGGTGGTGCTGGTGCAGCGCGGCTGGGCGCCGCGCCACCGCAGCGAGCGCGAGACGCTGCCGCCGGTGCAGACCCCGGGCGGCGAGGTGCGGATCAGCGGCCGCATCGCCGAACATCCCCCCAGGGTTTATCAGCTGGGCCGGGAAGGGCAGGGGGCGATCCGGCAGAATCTCGACCTGGACGCCTTCCGGGCGGAAACCGGCCTGCCGCTGGCCGGCCTGATGGTGTGGCAGACTGGCGCCGCGTCCGAGGGCCTGCGCCGCGACTGGCCCGAGGCCGACAGCGGCGTCGACAAGCATTACGGCTATGCGTTCCAGTGGTTCGGCCTGTGCGCGCTGATCGGCGTGCTTTTCCTGTGGTTTCAAGTTGTCAGACCTTTCTACCGTTCCCGACAGGCCTGAGGCCAGCCGACGCGACGAAGCGCTCGGATTCACCGTGCACAACCTGCCCGCGCCCGACGCCGTGCTGGCCCGGCAGGCGCGGCGCACGCGCGCCGGCCGCTGGCAGATGCTGCTGCTGGCGCTGGTGTGCGCGGCGCCGGTGATCGCGTCGTACTACAGCTACTACGTGGCGCGGCCCGAGGCACGGCGCAGCTTCGGCGAGCTGATCGAGCCGCAGCCCCCGCTGCCGACCGCCAGCGCCACCGACCTGAGCGGGCGTCCGGTCGAGCTGTCCACCCTCAAGGGCCAGTGGCTGCTGCTCAGCGTGGCCGGCGGCGCGTGTGATGCGGCGTGCGAAAACAACCTCTACCTGCAACGCCAGCTGCGCGAGGGCCTGGGCAAGGACAAGGACCGGCTGGACTGGGTCTGGCTGGTGAGCGACGATGCGCGCCTGCCCGAGGCCCTGCTGCCCGCGCTTGGCCAGGCCACCGTGCTGCGCGTGCCCCCCGCCGTGCTGGCCGACTGGCTGGCGCCAGCGGCCGGCCAGGCGCTGACCGAGCACCTGTACGTGGTCGATCCCATGGGGCACTGGATGATGCGTTTTCCGGCTGGGCTGGACAAGGCCGGCGCCGGCCGCGCCAAGCGCGATCTGGAGCGCCTGATGCGCGCCTCGGCCAGCTGGGACCAGGCGGGGCGATGACCATGGAACGCACCGCCATGCCAACCCGCGCCGCCGGGCAGGAGCGCCGCTGATGGACGCCACGCCGCTGTACAACCTCAGCCCGGCGCTGCGCCTGATGGGCATGGGCCTGGTGGTGGCCCTGGGCCCGCTGGCCTGGCTGTGGCTGCGCCACCAGGGCGCCAGCCCGGCGCGCCGCCTGCAGGCGCTGACGCTGCTGACGCTGTTCCTGACCTTCGATCTGGTCATGTTCGGCGCCTTCACGCGCCTGACCGATTCCGGCCTGGGCTGTCCCGACTGGCCCGGCTGCTATGGCCAGGCCAGCCCGGTGGGCGCGCGCGCCCACATTGCCGCCGCCGAGGAGCTGATGCCAACGGGGCCCGTCACGCACGGCAAGGCCTGGGTCGAGATGATCCACCGCTACCTGGCCACCGGCGTGGGCGTGCTGATCCTGGTGCTGACACTGGCCACCTGGCGCCAGTGGCGGCGCCAGCGCGCCGGCGCGACGACCGACATCGTGCACCCGGGCTGGCCGCTGCTGACCTTGCTGTGGGTCTGCGCCCAGGGCGCCTTCGGCGCGCTGACGGTGACCATGAAGCTGTTTCCGGCCATCGTCACCCTGCACCTGCTGGGCGGCGTGGGCCTGCTGGTGCTGCTGGTGGTGCAGGCCGAAAGCTACCGCCGCAGCGCCGGCGCCGCGCCCGAGCCGCTTGCCGCCGGCCTGCGCGCGCTGCTGTGGCTGGCCGCCGTCGCGGTGGCGCTGCAAGTCGCGCTGGGCGGCTGGGTCAGCACCAACTACGCGGTGCTGGTGTGCAACACCTTCCCGATGTGCCAGGGCAGCTGGTGGCCGCCGATGGACTTTGCCCAGGGCTTCGAGCTGTGGCGACCGCTGGGCGAGTCGGCGGACGGCTCGCGGCTGGAGTTCCACGCGCTCACCGCCATCCACTACGCGCACCGGCTGTTCGCCTACGCCGTGTTCGTGCTGCTGGGCGTGCTGGCCTGGCGGCTGGCGCGCGCCGGCCGGCTGGCGGCGCAGCGGCGCTGGGTGCTGGCGCTGGCGGCGCTGCAACTGCTGACCGGCCTGTCCAACGTGATCCTCGACTGGCCGCTGCTGGCCGCCGTGCTGCACACTGGCGGCGCCGCCGCGCTGATGACCGTGCTGACCTGGGCGCTGTGCGCCAGTCGCCGGCAGGAGTCCCTGGCATGAGCGCCCCCACCACTACCGCCACGCTGCCGTCCATGCCGCTGTGGAAGCAGTACTACGTGCTGACCAAGCCGCGCGTGGTGCAGCTGATCGTCTTCTGCGCCCTGATCGGCATGGTGCTGGCCGTGCCGGGCCTGCCCGACGGGGCGGCGCTGCAACGCATGCTGATCGCCTGCATTGGCATCTGGCTGGTGGCGGCGGCGGCGGCGGCCTTCAACTGCCTGGTCGAAAAGGCCATCGACGCGCGCATGCGACGCACCAGCTGGCGCCCCACCGCGCGCGGCGAACTGTCGGCCAACCAGGCGCTGGTGTTTTCGGCGCTGCTGTGCGCGCTGGGTTCGGCCGTGCTGTACCTGTGGGTCAACCCGCTGACCATGTGGCTGACCTTCGCCACCTTCGTCGGCTACGCCATCATCTACACCGTCATCCTCAAGCCGCTGACGCCGCAGAACATCGTCATCGGCGGCGCCTCGGGCGCCATGCCGCCGGTGCTGGGCTGGGCCGCCATGGCCAACGCGGTGGAGCCGCAGGCGCTGATCCTGTTCCTGATCATCTTCTTGTGGACGCCGCCGCACTTCTGGGCGCTGGCGCTGTACCGGGTGGAGGACTACCGCAAGAGCGGCCTGCCGATGCTGCCGGTCACGCACGGCAACGAGTTCACGCGGCTGCAGGTGCTGCTCTACACCTTCGTCCTGCTGGCGGCCTGCCTGCTGCCCTACATCTATCGCATGAGCGGCTGGCTGTACCTGGTGGCGGCACTGGTGCTCAACGCCGGCTTCATCGGCCACGCCTTCAAGCTGTGGCGCCAATATTCCGACGCGCTGGCGCGCAAGACCTTCCGCTTTTCGCTGATCCACCTGTCGCTGCTGTTCGCGGCGCTGCTGGTCGACCATTACCTGCCATGAGTGCGTGGGACATGAACCGTCGTTTTGCTCTTGAAAAGATAGCTGCCGGCGCTCTGCTGGCAAGCGCTGGCATCGTATTGAGTGCCTGCCAGCCCGGCAAGCCGCAGTTTCGCGGCATCGACATCACCGGTGTCGACTACGCGCAGAACCTGCGCGCCACCGACTTCAACGGCCAGCCGCGCACGCTGGCCGATTTCCGCGGCAAGGTGGTGGTGATCTTCTTCGGCTACACCCAGTGCCCCGACGTCTGCCCCACCACCATGACCGAGATGCTGCAGGTCAAGCAGCTGCTGGGCGCCGATGGCGACAAGCTGCAGGTGCTGTTTCTCAGCCTCGACCCCGAGCGCGACACGCCCGAGGTGCTCAAGGCCTACATGGGCAGCTTCGACCCCAGCTTCCTGGGCCTGTACGCCGGCTCGCCCGACGAACTGGCCGCGCTGGCCAAGGACTTCAAGGTGTTCTACAAGAAGGTCGAGGGCAGCACGCCCGGCAGCTACACCATGGACCACACGGCCTCCAGCTACCTTTATGACCCGCAGGGCCGGCTGCGCCTGTTCAGCCGCTACGGCAGCAAGCCGGAAGACGTGGCCGCCGACGTGCGCCTGCTGCTGGGCGGCGCCTGAGGGTTTGGCAGTTGGGTTGAAAAAGCCCTGCAGCGGTTGCAGGGTGACCGCGGGCAGCTATCGTTTTGCGAGCTGCCCGGCGAGCTTCATTCGGACTTGATGCCCTGCGAGCGGATGATCTGGCCGAGCACCCGGGTGTCGGCCTGAATGCGGTTGGCCAGGCCCTCGGGCGACGAGCCCACCGCCTGCCAGCCCTGCTGAAACAGGCGCTGGCGCATTTCCGGCGCGCGCACGATGGCGCCCACGGCGTCGGCCAGGCGCGCCACATGGGCGCGCGGCATGCCCGCCGGCGCCACCACGGCGTTCCAGATCTCCAGGTGGAAGTCCTTCACGCCGGCCTCCGCCAGGCTGGGCAGCTCGGGCGCCAGCGTGCTGCGCCCGCTGCCGGTGACGCCGATGCCGCGCAGCTTGCCGGCCTTGATCTGTGTCTGCGCCAGGGCCGGCGGCAGCATCGACAGCTGCAAATCGCCCCCGATCAGGGCGTTGAACACCTGCGGATAGCCGGGGTAGGGCACATGCACCGGGGCGATGCCGGTGCGCGCCTTCAGCAGCTCCATGCCCAGGTGGCCGACGGTGCCGACGCCGGGCGAGCCGTAGCTCCACTTCGATCCGGCGCCGCGCGCCGCGTCCAGGAACGCCCGCGCATCCGCGCCCGGCGCGCCGGCGGGCGCCACCAGCACCAGCGGTGCCACGCCGATCAGGCTGACGGGCGCGAAGTCGGTCGCCGGGTCGTAGCGCAGGGCGGGGTTGAGCAGCCTGGAGATGGTCAGGTTGCCATTGATCATCAGGCCGATGGTGTGCCCGTCCGTGGCCTTGGCCACCGCGTCGGCGCCGATGTTGCCGCCCGCGCCGACGCGGTTTTCCACCACCACCGGCTGGCCCAGCGCCTTTTCCAGCGGCTCGGCCAGCGCGCGCGCCGTCAGGTCGGGCGAAGAGCCAGCCGGAAAGCCGACGATGAAGCGCAGCGGCTTGGCGGGCCAGGTCGCGGCCGCTTGCGCCTGGGCCAGGGGGGCGAGGCCGGCCAAGGCGGCGGCGCCAGCAAGGAGGGAGCGACGGGTAAACAGAGGGCGCATGGTGTCAGTGCAAGGCTTTCAGGGGTCGGGAAGGGCGTGGCGCCCGTCGGCGAACTTCAAATACTATAGCTTCTCGCGCAGGACCGGCCAGCGCGAGGCCCCATTCTGACAAACAAAACCCCGCCGGCGGGCGCGGGCCGGGTGGTGCGGGGAAGCCGGGGCTGCCGCTCAGGCGTATTCGGCCAGCGCGCCGCGCATCTTCTTCATCGCCGCCACCTCGATCTGGCGGATGCGTTCGGCGCTGACGCCGTACTCGGCCGCCAGCTCGTGCAGCGTCATGCCGCCGCTGCCGTCGTCGTTCACGTTCAGCCAGCGCTCGGTGACGATGCGGCGGCTGCGCTCGTCCAGGCCGCGCAGCGCGCTGGCGATGCCTTCGGTGGCCAGCGCGTCGCGCTGGGCCGACTCGATCATGGCCGTCGGCTCGTGGCGCTCGTCCGACAGGTAGGCGATGGGGCCAAACGCCTGCTCGCCGTCGTCGGACGGCGCCGGGTCGAGCAGCACGTCGCCGCCGGACAGGCGCGTTTCCATCTCGCGCACCTCGGCCGGCTTGACCTGCAGCTCGCGCGCCACGACGTCGATCTGCTCCTCGGTCAGCGCGTCGCGGTGCGCCAGGTCGGCGTCCAGCTCGGCCTTGAAGCCCTGCTTCATCGAGCGCAGGTTGAAGAACAGCTTGCGCTGCGCCTTGGTCGTGGCCACCTTGACCAGGCGCCAGTTCTTGAGGATGTATTCGTGGATCTCGGCCTTGATCCAGTGCAGCGCGTAGCTCACCAGCCGCACGCCCTGGTCCGGATCGAAGCGCTTGACCGCCTTCATCAGGCCCACGTTGCCTTCCTGGATCAGGTCGGCATGCGGCAGGCCGTAGCCCAGGTACTGGCGCGAGGTGGCCACCACCAGCCGCAGGTGCGACAGCACCAGCCGGCCGGCGGCGTCCAGGCTGTCGGTGTCGCGCAGCTCGCGGGCGTAGCGCTGCTCCTCCTCCAGCGTCAGCATGGGCAGGCGATTGACCGCGCTGATGTAGGCGTCCAGATTGCCCAGCGGCGGCACCACCGCCCACGGATTGGACAGTGCCACGGCGTTGTTGCTGGTGCGGGGAGCCTTCTCGGTCATCGTTGAATGTCCTTTCATGTCTCTCGGGTATTTTAGCACTCCATTGGAGGGAGTGCTAAAGACAAAGTTCCGCCCCCGATGGCGCCCGGATGGGGGTTGGGCGGGTGCGACTGGCCGCGCCCGATACACTTGCCGCGCCGGCCAGCCCGGCCGCTCAGCCGCCCAGCGGGGGGGCGCCATGCCGCCGCCTGCCAGCCGATCAACCCGAAGGATTCCGTTCATGCGTCTGCGTCTGTCCGCTCTTGTCGCCACGCTGCTGCTGGCCGGCACTGCCCAGGCCGCTGGCTACAACGGCCGTGTGCACGGCAGCTTTGCCGGCCAGGCCATCGATGTGCCGGTGGTCTGCGAAAGCCCCCGGCTGGCCGGCCAGAAGGGCAACTGGTTCTACGCCCAGTCCGACCCGCCGACGCACGAGTACGCACAGGACCGCAACGGCGACGGCGTGGCGGTGACGGTGTCGTTCAGCGGCCAGGAGGCCATGTTCATGCTCTTTTTGGGCGGACAGGACCACAACTTCGGCAATACGCGGCGCGAGCAGATCACCCTCACCGACAGCGGCTTTGTCCTCACCATGACCGCCTCGCGCTACGAGGGCCGCGGCACCAAGCGCCGCAAGGTGGGCGAAGACGAGATCCGCCTGGCCGTCGACTGCCCCCGCCGCTGAGGCGCGGTGGCCATGCGGCCCGCCGGCGCCCGATTCTTGATGGTCAAAACAGTTACAGCGCTTTGCTGTCCTGCGCCAGCAGCTATGAATTCAGGAGTTTTCAGAAACTGCCCAGGTGCTGCCCCGCCTGCGCGCGCAGCAGCGCCAGCGCGGCCTGCTGGGTGGCGCTGCCGGGGCGCAGCGCGCTGACGGCGGTGTACAGCGGGATGTGCAGCGGCTGGCCGTCCGGCGCCTGGATGGGGCGCAGGGCAAAGGCGCCCGGCCGCGCCACGCCGGCCAGCGCGTGGCGCGACAGGATGGCGCTGCCGGCCCCGCCTTCGACCAGCTCCAGAATGGTGGCCACGCCGTCGATCTCCAGCGCCACCCGCGGCGCGCAGCCGGCGGCGGCCATCACCGTCTCGACGTGCATGCGGATGGCGTTGGGCCGGCTGGGGATGACCAGCGGCAGGCGGGTGAGCTCGCGCAGCGCGATGGCGCCGGCCGGGCCGGCGGGCACGGTGGCGCGCTGCACCAGCAGCAGCTCGTCGCGCGCCAGCGGGGCGATGTCCAGCCCCGGCACCGGCTGGGCGTTGTAGAGCACGGCGATGTCCAGCCGCCCGCTGGCCAGCTGCTCCTGCATGCTGGCCGACAGCGCCTCGGTGATCGACAGCCGGGCCTCGGGCAGCTGCTGGCCGAAGGCCTGCACCAGCGGCACCGCCAGCGCGCGCGCCACGCTGGGCGGCAGGCCCAGGGTCACGCGCCCGACCAGGGCGCCGCGCAGGCGTGCCAGCTCGTCGCGGGCGTGCTCCACCTGGTGCAGGATGCCGCGGGCGTGCTCCAGCAGCACCTGGCCGGCCTCGGTGGGCGCGGCGCCGCGGCCGTGGCGCGCCAGCAGGCTCTGGCGCAGCTCCAGCTCCAGCAGGCGCACCTGGCGGCTCAGCGCGGGCTGGGCCACGTCCAGCGCCAGCGCGGCGCGGGTGAAGCTGCCCAGTTCGGCCACGCGGACGAAATATTCCAGCTGGCGCAGGTCCATGACCACCTCGATTCGACATGGCTGTTGGTGAGGTATGCCATTTTGCTCTAGCTGATAGTGCTTGCGGCCGGTAGTCAGGCGCGGCGCCGGTGCGCACAATGGCATCGCGTTTGAAGAGGAGCGCCATGAGCCAGCAACACCCCCTGATCATCGACTGCCACGGCCACTACACCACCGCGCCCAAGGCGCTGGAGCAATGGCGCAACCGGCAGATCGCCGGCATCGCCGATCCGGCGCAAATGCCCAAGGCCAGCGAGCTGAAGATCAGCGACGACGAGCTGCGCGAATCCATCGAGACCAACCAGCTGCGCCTGATGCGCGAGCGCGGCAGCGACCTGACCATCTTCAGCCCGCGCGCCAGCTTCATGGCGCACCACATCGGCGACTTTCAGGTGTCCAGCACCTGGGCGGCGCTGTGCAACGAGCAGTGCCACCGCGTGGCCCAGCTGTTTCCCGATCACTTCATCGGCGTGGCCATGCTGCCGCAGTCGCCCGGCGTCGATCCGGCCACCTGCATTCCCGAGCTGGAAAAGTGCGTCAACGAATATGGCTTCGTCGGCATCAACCTGAACCCCGATCCGTCCGGCGGCCACTGGCGCAGCCCGCCGCTGACCGACCGCCACTGGTACCCGATCTACGAAAAGATGGTCGAGCTGGACATCCCGGCCATGATCCACGTCAGCACCTCGTGCAACGCGTGCTTTCACACCACCGGCGCGCACTACATCAACGCCGACACCACGGCGGTGATGCAGCTGATCCAGGGCGATCTGTTCAAGGACTTCCCGACGCTGAAGTTCATCATCCCGCACGGTGGCGGCGCCGCGCCCTACCATTGGGGCCGCTACCGCGGCCTGGCGCAGGAGCTGAAAAAGCCCCTGCTGCAAGACCACCTGCTGAACAACGTGTTCTTCGACACCTGCGTCTACCACCAGCCGGGCATCGACCTGCTGACCAAGGTGATCCCGGTCGACAACATCCTGTTTGCCAGCGAGATGATCGGCGCCGTGCGCGGCATCGACCCCGAGACCGGGCACTACTACGACGACACCAAGCGCTACGTGCAGGCCACCGCCAATCTGAGCGAGGCCGACCGCTACAAAATCTACGAAGGCAACGCGCGACGCGTGTTTCCGCGGCTGGACGCCGCATTGAAGGCGCAGGGGCGCTGAGCGTTGAGCGTTGAGCGTTGAGCGTTGAGCGTTGAGCGTTGAGCGTTGAGCGTTGAGCGTTGAGCGGGTTGGAGATGTGGCGGTTTTTTGGAAGTTCACGCTGAACGCTCAACACCGAACGCTGAACGCTGAACCTGACAGTTAACGCTGAACCTCTTCGTGAGCGCCGACCCTCGATCGAACCTGGAGAAATGACATGCACGAGTTAGGTGTGGTTTATCGCAACATCCAGCGCGCCGATGCGGCGGTCGCCGATGCGCTGGCGCGCTTTGGCAGCGCCACCGTGCACGAGGCCATGGGCCGCGTGGGCCTGCTCAAGCCCTACATGCGGCCCATCTACCCCGGCGCGCAGGTCAGCGGCACGGCCGTCACCGTGCTGCTGCAGCCGGGCGACAACTGGATGCTGCACGTGGCGGCCGAACAGATCCGTCCCGGCGACATCGTGGTGGCGGCAGTCACCAGCGAATGCACCGACGGCTATTTCGGCGACCTGCTGGCCACCAGCTTCAAGGCCCGCGGCGCGCGCGCCCTCATCATCGACGCCGGCGTGCGCGACGTGCGCACGCTGCACGAGATGGGCTTCCCGGTCTGGAGCAAGGCGATCAGCGCCAAGGGCTGCATCAAGGCCACGCTGGGCTCGGTCAACATCCCCATCGTCTGCGCCGGCATGCAGGTCACGCCGGGCGACGTGGTCGTGGCCGACGACGACGGCGTGGTCTGCGTGCCCGCCGCGCGCGCCGCGCAAACCCTGGCCGCGGCGCAAAAGCGCGAAGCCAACGAAGGCGACAAGCGCGACATCTTCGCCGGCGGCACGCTGGGGCTGGACTACTACAAGATGCGCGAGGGCCTGGCCAAGGCGGGGCTGCGCTACATCGATTGACAACGGTTCTGTATTTTTCAAACGCACGCTTGAACGCAGAGGATGCAGAGATTTCGCAGAAATCGCGGAAAAATTTGTAGGCATTCTTCTGCGTCTTTCGCGAAATCTCTGCGTCCTCTGCGTTCGACATTCAAGCCCATCGCACCACATGAACAAACCCACCACAGGCGATTTCAACAAGACGGCAGGCTGGCTGGACTGGTACGACGGCCCCAGCGCGCCGCGTTTCAGACTGCCGCCGGGCAGCGTCGACGCGCACTGCCACGTGTTCGGCCCGGGCGCCGAGTTTCCCTACGCGCCCGAGCGCAAGTACACGCCTTGCGACGCATCCAAGGCCCAGCTTTTCGCGCTGCGCGACCACCTGGGCTTTGCGCGCAACGTCATCGTGCAGGCCACCTGCCACGGCGCCGACAACCGGGCGCTGGTCGATGCGTTGCAGGCTTCGGGCGGGCTGGCGCGGGGCGTGGCCACGGTCAAGCGCAGCGTCAGCGATGCCGAATTGCAGGCCCTGCACGCCGCCGGTGTGCGCGGCGTGCGCTTCAACTTTGTCAAGCGTCTGGTCGACTTCACGCCCAAGGACGAGCTGATGGAGATCGCCGGGCGCATCGCCCGGCTGGGCTGGCACGTGGTCATCTACTTCGAGGCGGTGGATCTGCCCGAACTGTGGGACTTCTTCACCGCGCTGCCGACCACGGTGGTGGTCGATCACATGGGGCGCCCCGATGTCAGCCAGGGCGTGGACAGCGCGGAATTCGCGCTGTTCCTGAAGTTCATGCGCGAGCACAGCAACGTCTGGAGCAAGGTGAGCTGCCCCGAGCGCCTGAGCGTGAGTGGCCCGCCCGCCTTGAATGGCGAGGGCAGCGCCTACCGCGACGTGGTGCCCTTTGCTCGCCGTGTGGTCGAGCAGTTTCCCGACCGCGTGCTGTGGGGCACCGACTGGCCGCACCCCAACCTGAAGCACCACATGCCCGACGACGGCCTGCTGGTGGACTTCATCCCGCACATCGCGCCCACGGCCCAATTGCAGCAGAAATTGCTGATCGACAACCCGATGCGCCTGTACTGGCCCGAAGAAGCATGACTCCCCCTGAGTCGCTTCGCGCCTTCCCCCTGAGGGGGACGCCGCCGGCGGCCGGTGCACGCCCGTCCGCGGCGGCCGCTGGGCTGGCCTGCTCCGCGGCCTTTGGTCCTTGATCGCGCTGAATGCGCAGGAGTGATTGAAATGTCTCTCGACAAACCCTACCTCGACGTCCCCGGCACCACCATCTTCGACGCCGACCAGAGCCGCAAGGGCTACTGGCTCAACCAGTTCTGCATGAGCCTGATGAAGGCCGAAAACCGCGCGCGCTTCAAGGCGGACGAAGACGCCTATCTGGCCGAATGGCCGATGACCGACGAGCAGAAGGCGGCGGTGCGCGCGCGCGATTTGAACTGGGCGATGAAGACCGGCGGCAACATCTACTTCCTGTCCAAGCTGGGCGCCACCGACGGCCTGTCGTTCCAGCAGATGGCCGGCAGCATGACCGGCATGAGCGAGCAGCAGTACCGCGACATGATGGTGGCCGGCGGGCGCAGCCCCGAGGGCAACCGCGTGGTGGGCGAGGGCGGCGACGCCCAGGGCGCCATGAGCCAGTCCGCCGCCTGGAAGGCCTGGGAAGAAAAAACACAAAAAGACCTGTCGGCGGCCGTGCAGCAAGCGCAAGCAGCTACTGAATCAGGAGCGAAAGGGCGGGCGCGCATCAGCGCCTCGGTGTATTCGTCGCACGTGCCGGCGATCGGCGCCGCCATCGACCACGGCAAGACGGCCGAGCCCTACTGGGCGCCGCTGTTCAAGGGTTTCGAGCCCAGCAAGCAGTGGATGAAGGAGCACACGCCCGACGTGATCTTTCTCGTCTACAACGACCACGCCACCAACTTCGACCTGAGCGTCATCCCCACCTTCGCCATCGGCACGGCGGCCGAGTTCGAGCCCGCCGACGAGGGCTATGGCCCGCGCCCGGTGCCCAAGGTGATGGGCCATCCGCGCCTGGCCTCGCACATCGCGCAGTCGGTGATTCAGCAGGACTTCGATCTGACCATCGTCAACGACCTGAAGGTCGACCACGGCCTGACGGTGCCGATGAACCTGATGTTCGGCAGCCCCGCGCAATGGCCCTGCCGCGTGATCCCGTTCCACGTCAACGTGGTGCAGTACCCCGTGCCCTCGGGCGCGCGCTGCTTCGCGTTGGGCCAGGCGATCCGTCGCGCCATCGAAAGCTACGACGAGCCGCTCAACGTGCAGATCTGGGGCACCGGCGGCATGAGCCACCAGCTGCAGGGCCCGCGCGCCGGCCTGATCAACGCCGACTGGGACAACCGCTTTCTCGACCGCCTGATCGCCGACCCGAAGGGCCTGTCCACCATGCCGCACATCGACTACGTGCGCGAGGCCGGCAGCGAGGGCATCGAGCTGGTGATGTGGCTGATTGCCCGCGGCGCCATGGCCGACGTGGCCGGCGGGCCGGCGCCCAAGGTGGCGCACCGCTTCTTCCACGTGCCGGCGTCGAACACCGCCGTCGGCCACCTGATCCTCGAAAACAAGGGTTAAAACCGGCGCCAGCGCTTGTCCATCAAGCGCAAGCAGCTATCCATCAAGGAGTGACATGAGCAAGACTATCAAAGTGGCGCTGGCCGGCGCCGGTGCCTTCGGCATCAAGCACCTGGACGGCATTCGCCACATCGACGGCGTGGAGGTGGTGTCCTTGATCGGCCGCCGGCGCGAGCCGACCGAAGAGGTGGCACGCCAATACGGCATCGCGCACGTGGCCACCGATCTGGCCGATAGCCTGGCGCTGCCCGAAGTCGACGCCGTCATCCTGTGCACCCCCACGCAGGTGCATGCCGCGCAGGCCGCGCAGTGCCTGCAGGCCGGCAAACACGTGCAGGTCGAGATCCCGCTGTGCGACAAGCTGGCCGACGGTCAGCGCGTCGCCGAGCTGCAGCGGCAGACCGGCCTGGTGGCCATGTGCGGCCACACGCGCCGCTTCAACCCCAGCCACCAGTACGTGCACCAGAAGGTGGCTGCCGGCACGTTCAACATCCAGCAGATGGATGTGCAAACCTATTTCTTCCGCCGCACCAACACCAATGCGCTGGGCCAGGCGCGCAGCTGGACCGACCACCTGCTGTGGCACCACGCGGCGCACACGGTCGATCTGTTCGCGTACCAGGCCGGCAGCCCCATCGTGCAGGCCCACGCCGTGCAGGGCCCGATCCATCCCGAGCTGGGCATCGCCATGGACATGAGCATCCAGCTGAAGGCCGCCAACGGCGCCATCTGCACGCTGAGCCTCAGCTTCAACAACGACGGCCCGCTGGGCACCTTCTTTCGCTACATCGGCGACACGGCGACCTACCTCGCGCGCTACGACGACCTGTTCACCGGCAAGGACGAACCCATCGACGTCTCGAAGGTGGCGGTGTCGATGAACGGCATCGAGCTGCAGGACCGCGAGTTCTTCGCCGCCATCCGCGAAGGGCGCGAGCCCAACGCCAGCGTGGCCCAGGTGCTGCCGTGCTACGAGGTGCTGCACCAGTTGGAGCAGCAGCTCAACGCTCATTGATTGATAGCTGCCGGCGCTTGTCTGACAAGCGCTATCGCCTGATTTGACCATGAACATGCCGCAACGCACCCTCGGCCCGTTTCGTGTCGGCGCCATCGGCCTGGGCTGCATGAACATCTGCCACGCCTACGGCGTGCCACCGCCGCGCGAGCAGGCCATCGGGCTGCTGCGCGCCGCGCTGGATGCCGGCGTCACGCATTTCGACAGCGCCGCGCTGTACGGCTTCGGCGCCAGCGAGACGCTGCTGGGCGAGGTGCTGGGCCCGCGGCGCCAGCACATCACCCTGGCCAGCAAGTGCGGCATGACGGTGGAGGCCGGCGACGGCAGCGTGCGGCCCGGCCGCGTCATCGACGGCCGGCCCGAGGCGCTGCGCGCCACCTGCGAAGGCTCGCTGCGGCGCCTGCGCACCGACGTCATCGACCTGTACTACCTGCACCGCTGGGACAGGCAGGTGCCGATCGAGGACAGCGTGGGCGCGCTGGCCGATCTGGTGCGCGCCGGCAAGATCCGCGCCATCGGCCTGTCCGAGGTGTCGGCCGCCACGCTGCGGCGCGCCCACGCGGTGCATCCCATCGCGGCGTTGCAGACCGAGTACTCGCTGTGGACGCGCAATCCCGAAATCGCCGTGCTGGCCGCCTGCCGCGAGCTGGGCGTCAGCTTTGTCGCCTTCAGTCCGGTGGCGCGCGGCTTCCTGGCCGGGGCGCTGCCCGACCAGGCCGCCGTCGACGCGCTGCCCGACAAGGACCTGCGCCGCCCCATGCCGCGCTTTGCGCCCGCGCATTTCGCGCGCAACCTGCGGCTGCTGGACGGCTTTCGCGCCATCGCCACCGAACTGGGCTGCACCCCGGCGCAGCTGGCCCTGGCCTGGCTGCTGCATCAGGGCGAAGACATCCTGCCCATTCCCGGCACGCGCAGCGTCGCCCACCTGCACGACAACCTGGGCGCCGCCACCGTGCGGCTGTCGCCCGCCACGCGGGCGCGCCTGGACGCGCTGATCAACCCCGCCACCGTCAGCGGCCACCGCTACGCCGAGCAGGCGCGGCGCGAGGTCGACACCGAAGACAGCGCCTGAGAGGGCGTGGCCGCCGCGCGGCAGCACGCCGAAGCAGTCGGCGCGTCACACGCGGGTCAGGCGTGGCGCCCGGCCTTGGCGGACAATGGCCCGGTTGCCACATCCCGCCTGTCGTCCGAACCCATGTCCAACGCTCCTGAACGCTCCCTTGGCTTTGCCGGTGCCAGCAACTTCCGCGACCTGGGCGGCTACGCGGGGACGGGCGGGTTGCCGGTGCGCTGGCGGCGGCTGTTTCGCTCCGACCACCTGGCCGGCCTGACGCCACAGGACGCCGACACCTTCCGGCGCCTGGGCGTGACGCGCGTGTTCGACTTCCGCGGCGTCGAGGAGCGCGCCGCCGTGCCCTATGAGCTGCCCGGCGTGACGCAGCACGCGCTGACCATCGAGCCCACCGTGGTGCAGCGCATGAAGGACCTGCTGGACGCCGGCGAGGCCATCACGCCGGCGCGCACCGTGGAGCTGATGCAGCTGACCTATCGCGGCTTCGTGCACGACAACGCCGACCGCTTTGCCGAGCTGTTCGCGCACCTGCTGGCCGACGACGCGCCGCTGGTGTTCCACTGCACCGCCGGCAAGGACCGCACCGGCTTTGCCGCCGCCATGATCCTGCTGGCGCTGGACGTGCCGCGGCCGGTCGTCATGCGCGACTACCTGCTGACCAACCAGCTCTACCGCATGCCGGCCCCGCACGACAGCCGCGCCCCGCGCGAGGTGCTGCAGGTGCTGTGGCGCGTGCAGGAAGACTTTCTGAACGCCGCGCTCGACATCGTCGAGCAGGAAGACGGCGGCGTGCGCGGCTACCTGTCGCGCGAGCTGCGCGTGGGCGAGCCCGAGCGCCGCCGGCTGCAGGCGCTGTACCTGGCGAGCTGAGGGCTGGCCCGCGTCAGCGGCGCGCGACGCGGGTGAGCGGTGATGCCGCGGCCGCTTCGCCCGTGGCGCCTGCCGCCTGCGGGCGCTCCAGCCAGTCCAGCAGCGCGCCATGGCGCAGCGCGCCGGGGACGTAGCGCAGCCGCTCGATGTCCAGCAGCGCGAACAGCGCGCACAGCACCGACACGCCGCCGCCGATGACGGCCTTGCGCTCGGCCTTGATGCCGGGCAGCCGGATGGCGTCGCAGTCGCCCGCGGCGATCAGCTGCGCCCGCAGCCCGTGCAGGCCGGCGCGCGTGACCACGTGCCGCTCGGCCGTCTGGCCGCCCAGGCGCAGGGCATCGGCCACCGCTCCCACCGTGCCAGAGCAGCCGTAGGCGGCATCCCAGTGCGGCCGGCAGAAGTCGGCCACGGCGTCGCCCAGCACGGCTTGCGCCGCCGCTTCGGCGCGCTCGAACTGGCGCGCCGACAGCCGCTGGTCGCCGAAGTGCGCCATGGACCACGCCACGCTGCCCAGCAGCCGCGAAGTCATGGCGCGGGCCTGCCCGCCGCTGCCGACGATCAGCTCGGTCGAGCGCCCGCCCACGTCCAGCACCAGGCGCCGTTCATGGGAGGCCGGCAGGCGCTGCGTCACGCCGCGGTAGATCAGGCGGGCTTCTTCCTGACCGCTGATGACCTCGATCGGAAAGCCCAGCAGCCGCTGCCCGCGGGCCAGAAAGTCGTCGCGGTTGCGCGCCTCGCGCAGCGTCTGCGTGGCCACGGCGCGCACCTGCCACGGCGCAAACCCCTGCAGCGCCTGGCCAAAGCGCGCCAGGCAGTCCCAGCCGCGCTCCAGGGCCTGCGGCGACAGGTGGCCGTCGGGCCCCAGCCCGCCGCCCTGGCGCACGGTTTCCTTGTGGTAGTCGACGCGCTCGAGTTGCCCCCGTGAGCGCCGCAGGATCTCCAGGCGAAAGCTGTTGGAGCCCAGATCGACCACGGCCAGCAGCGCGTCGGGTGACGCCGGCACATGCGCGGCAGAGGCGCCAGGGGTGGTGGTATCAGGCATCAGAACGAGGTTCAGGGCAGTCGTGGCCAGCGCCGGAAGCTATCAAAACAGGAGTCTACCGGCCGTCCACGCGACCGAACACCAGCAGGCTCTCATTGTCGTCCGTCGGCCGCCGCACGCGCGCCTGCAGCGCCCAATCGTTCAGGTTGACGGCGGCCGGCAGGCTGCCCTGGGCGTCCACGTCCACCAGCAACCAGGGGCAGCGTGTCGGGCCTTGCGCCGGCTGCGGCTGCCAGCCGCCATGAAAGCGCACGCCCACCCACTGCGCTGTGCCCAGTCCATGTACCTGCACGCAGGGCGCGTCACCCACCCAGCGGCGCACTTCGCGCATCTGCGGCGCGAAGCTGCGGCCGTAGTCCAGCGCCGGCAGCCACAGCGTCATCAGCAGCAGCCAGCACAGCGTGGCGCCGGCCGCCGGCAGCACCAGGCTTTTCCACAGCGCCGTGCGGTGGCGGCCAGTGCGCCAGCGCGCCAGCGCGATCCAGGCCAGCGTGCCGGCCAGCGCGGCGGCGAAAGCGGGCCACTGAAACGGCGACTCGAAACCCGGCGCCAGCCGCGCCACGTTGGCCGCCGGCTTGGCCGGCACGCCGGTCTGCATGGCCAGCCACACCACCCAGATGACGATGGCCCAGCCGCTGAAGAACAGCACGGTGAACCAGTCGATCAGTGCCGCCGCGCCGCGGCTGAAGGTGGGCAGCGCCAGCGCCGCCAGCGCCGCCAGCGCGGGCAGCGCCAGCAGCAGGGCGCGATCGCCCGCCAGCGTGGTCACCGCGCTGGCCAGCGGCACGCTGGCGATCAGCAGCGGCAGGCCCAGGTGCCGCTGCTGTCGCGGCGCCAGCAGCTGGCGCCGCCAGCGCCACAGCGTCCACAGCACCAGCGGCCAGGCCGGCCAGGTGAACCACAGGAACAGGCGGCCCAGCGAGCGCCAGTCGCTCCAGCGGTTGCGCCAGGTGGTGACGTCCCAGTGAAGCAGCTCCAGCGTCAGGGCCAGCGCCAGGCAGGCCGCCATCAGCGCCGGCAGCAGCCACAGCGCGCCGCGGCGCACGGCGGCCGGCACATGGGTCGGGCCTGGCAGCGCCAGCGCCAGGGTGCTCAGCCCGGCGTACAGCAAGGCCGTCGACGGCGCCCCCGACAGCGTCAGCCCGGGCAGGGCGCAGGCCAGCGCCAGGCTGGCGCCGACGGTGCGCGTCGGCAGCGCGGCCAGCCCGTAGAACACCAGGGTGCCGAAGAACAGTTGCGCCAGCGCCGGCGTGGTTTCATGCGAGAGCTGCGCCAGGCCCAGCGTGGCGATCAGCGCCAGCAGGCTGCCGTCGGCCAGCGCCCGCGCGTAGTCGCGTGGCTCGGCCTCGCCGCCGAAGGCAAAGGCCACTGGCTGCGCGCTGGGGTGACGCGCCAGCAGGTACATGGCCGACCAGCTGGCGGCCAGGGTACCGGCCAGCAGCAGCGCGTAGGGCACGCGCGCCGCGAAGTCGGGCGCCACGCCCAGCGGCCCCAGCAGCTGCATGGCCCAGGCGCCCAGCCAGTAGGGCAGCAGGGCGTTGCTTTCGGCGCCCATGCCCATCAACGTCGGGTGCAGCCACTGGCGCCAGTCGCTGGCGTCCAGCAACGACAGCATGTAGCCGAACGAGGCCAGGTCGGCGTTCTTCCACGGCTCGCGTCCGACGTAGCCCGGGACCACGTAGGCCACGCACAGCAGCAGCAGCGCCCAGCGCGGCAGGCGCCGGACCGCGTCCTGGCTGACGATGGCGGGGCTGGGGCGGTTCAAGGCGGGTGGGGGCAGGGCGGCGGCGGTCGCGGCCGGCCAAACAAAAGGGCAGCGCGGTTGCCCGTGCTGCCCTGGCCGGCCGGAGTGCGGCGCCGCGCGATGTCAGCGGGCGACCTTGCCGTAGCGGTTGCGGAACTTCTCCACGCGACCGCCCATGTTGTCGACCGACTTCTGCGTGCCGGTGTAGAAGGGGTGCGATTCGCTGGAGGTGTCCAGCTTGAACAGCGGCAGCTCGCGACCGTCGTCCATCTTCACCGTCTCGCGGGTGTTGGCGCAGGAGCGGGTAACGAACTTGAAGCCGTTGGACAGGTCCACGAAGCAGACTTCGCGGTAATTGGGGTGAATGCCTTCACGCATGGGGTAATCCTTGTAAGTCGCTGCAGCAGCCGCGCCGGCCCATCCGGCGTACTTTCCGCGAAACCGCAAATTATAGCTGTTACTGGCAAATATCCAGCGGCTGCGGAGCAGGTCAGGCCATCAATCGCCGTGGCCGGACCTGTGCCGGCCGAAGGGCCGCCGCCTCTGGCGGCGAGCACGTGGCCGCGTCAGCGCCTCAGGGGGTTAGCCGCCCCGCCGCATCATGTCGAAGAACTCGACGTTGGTCTTGGTCGCCTTCATGCTCTTGATGACCATTTCCATCGACTCGATCTCGTCCATGTTGTACATGAACTGGCGCAGGATGCGGGTCTTTTGCAGCACCTCGGGCGCCAGCAGCAGCTCTTCGCGGCGTGTGCCCGAGCGGTTGAGCTGGATGCTGGGGAACACGCGCTTTTCGTACAGGCGGCGGTCCAGGTGGATCTCGCTGTTGCCGGTGCCCTTGAACTCCTCGAAGATCACCTCGTCCATGCGGCTGCCGGTGTCGATCAGGGCGGTGGCGATGATGGTGAGCGAGCCCCCTTCTTCCACGTTGCGCGCCGCGCCCAGGAAGCGCTTGGGCCGGTGCAGGGCGTTGGCGTCCACGCCGCCGGTCAACACCTTGCCGGAAGACGGCACGACGTTGTTGTAGGCGCGCGCCAGGCGGGTGATGGAGTCCAGCAGGATCACCACGTCCTTCTTCAGTTCGACCAGGCGCTTGGCGCGCTCGATCACCATCTCGGCCACGTGCACGTGGCGCGCGGCCGGCTCGTCGAAGGTCGAGGCGATCACCTCGCCCTTGACCGAGCGCTGCATGTCCGTCACCTCCTCGGGGCGCTCGTCGATCAGCAGCACCATCATGTGGATGTCGGGGTAGTTGGCGCTGATGGCGTGCGCGATGGTCTGCATCATCACCGTCTTGCCGCTCTTGGGCGGCGCCACGATCAGCGCGCGCTGGCCCTTGCCGATGGGGGCGATGACGTCGATGATGCGGCCGGTGATGTTCTCCTCGCCCTTGAAGTTCTCGCGCTCGAGCCTCATCTGCTCGCGCGGGAACAGCGGCGTGAGGTTCTCGAACATCACCTTGTGCTTGTTCTGCTCGGCCGGGCCGCCGTTGACGGCGTCCAGCTTGGTCAGCGCGAAGTAGCGCTCGCCGTCCTTCGGGATGCGCACCTCGCCCTCGATCATGTCGCCGGTGTGCAGGTTGAAGCGGCGTACCTGGCTGGGGCTGATGTAGATGTCGTCGGTGCTGGCGGTGTAGCTGGTGTCGGGGCTGCGCAGGAAGCCGAAGCCGTCGGGCAGGATTTCCAGCACGCCGTCGGCAAACACCTGCTCGCCGGCCTTGGCGCGCTTCTTGATGAGGGCGAACATCAGCTCCTGCTTGCGCATGCGGCTGGCGTTGTCGATCTCCAGTGCCTCGGCCTGCTTGAGCAGTTCGGACACGTGCAGTACTTTGAGTTCGTTCAGGTGCATGGCAATCGGCGTCTTGCGGTGGACCGCGATCCCGGAAAGTGGATCGGCCAGACGAAGGTGGCTGAAAAATGGGAAGAAGCTGGGAAGGCTGCCGGAGCCAGCAGAAATGAAGCTCCGGGACGAGCGCCCCGTGAGGCGGGGCGCCGGCGGACAGTTACCTGTGTGTCCGCTTTCGAGTGCAGATTATGGCAGGAAAAATCGCGCGGCCGGCAAGGGTGTCGATGCCGCCGGCCGCAAGGGGTGGCTCAGCCGCTCAGGCCAGTTGCTGGTCGATGAACTGCGTCAGTTGCGCCTTGGTCAGCGCGCCGACCTTGGTGGCCGCCAGCTGGCCGTTCTTGAACACCATCAGCGTCGGGATGCCGCGGATGCCGAACTTGGCCGGCACGGCGCGGTTGTCGTCGACGTTGATCTTGGCGATCTGAAGCTTGCCGTCGTAGGCGCCGGCCAGCTCGTCCAGCGTGGGGGCGATGGCGCGGCAGGGGCCGCACCATTCGGCCCAGAAGTCCACCAGCACGGGCTTGTCGGACTGCAGGACATCGGCTTCGAACGAGCTGTCGCTCACGTGTTTGATCAGGTCACTGGCCATCGGGGCATCCTTGAAAAACGGGGGTGATCCAAGCGGATAAAGTAGGCCGGATTGTGACAGAAAGCCGTTCCCCCCCTTTTGCCCCGCGGCATCGCAAATTGCTATGAATGCAATAGCTGCCGGCGATCCATCCGTGGGCCCCGACCCCCAGGCCGAGCCTTGGCGCACGCTGCTGGCCGAGGTGCACCGCCAGTTGCGCGAGCTGGCGGCCCACCCGGCGCGCAGCGTGGTGTTGCTGCCGTTCGCGCAACTGCTGCCGCTGGCGGCGCGCCTGTGGGCCCAGGCCTACCCGGACGGCTTCGCGCCGCGCTTCGAGACCACGCGCAGCTGGGCCGGGCGCGTGGGCGTGTTCGAGCCCGCGCCCAATGACCTGAGCTTCGACCGCGGGCGCGACCTGCTGACGGCCGCCGCGCTGCTGCAGGGCGCCGGGCTGGGGGCGCAGCGCGCGCTGCTGGCGGCGCCGCTGGTGCAGCAGGCCACGCAACTGGCCCAGGTGGCCGCCAGCCTGCCGCCGGCGCTGCGCCCCGACTGGGCCGAGCGCGCCCGCGACGCGCTGCCGCCGGCGGGCGACGGCCCGCTGGGGCTGGAGGGCGCCCTGGCGCGCATCGCCGTGGCCTGGGCCGGCAACTCCGACTACGCGACCGACGTGCTGTTCGAGCCGCACGCGGCGCGCGCGCTGGACGCCCTGTTCATCATCCAGGGCCTGCAACCCGACGCGCTCAGCGCCACGCTGGCCGAGCATTGCGTCGAAACCGCGGTGGTGCTGACGCCGCCGACCGACGCCTGGCGCGGCCACATCGCGCTGCACGCCTGCGCCGACGGCGAGGATGAGGCCGAGCGCGCTGCCGCCTGCGTGCTGGGCCACGTCCAGGCGGGCCGCGTGCCGGTGGCGCTGGTGGCCACCGACCGCGTGCTGCAGCGGCGCGTCCAGGCCCTGCTGGCGGCGCGCGGCGTGCGTGCCGGCGATGCGCTGCGCGACGAAACCGGCTGGCGCCTGTCCACCACCCACGCCGCCGCGCAGCTGATGGCGGCCTTGCGCGGCTGCGCGCCGCTGGCCAGCAGCGACGACGTGCTCGACTGGGCCAAGCTGGCGCCGGCCTTCGATGCCCAGGCACTGGCCCGGCTGGAGCAGCGCCTGCGCCGCGACGCCGTGCGCGGCTGGGCGCAGGCGGCGCGGCTGACGCAGGGCGAGCCGCTCACCGCCCACATCGAGGCGCTGCGCGCCCCGCTGGCCGGCGCGCGCCCGGTGTGCGACTGGCTGGCCGACACGCGCGCGCTGCTGCAGGGCTGCGGGCTGTGGCCGCTGCTGGGCGCGGACGCCGCCGGCCAGGCCGTGATCGCCGCGCTGGGCCTGCACGACGACGCCCTGGCCGACTGGCGCGACTGGCCGGCGGCGCAGCGCCGCGTCGGCCTGGCCGAATACACCCGCTGGGTGGCCGACGCGCTGGAAGGCGCCAGCTTCAGCCCGCCGCACGCCGGCGTGGCGCAGGTCGTCGTGCTGCCGCTGGCCCAGCTGCTGGGCCGCGCGTTCGCGGCGCTGGTGCTGCCCGGCGCCGACGAGCAGCGACTGAGCGCCGCGCCCGAGCCGCCCGGCCCCTGGAGCGCCGCCCAGCGCCTGGCCCTGTACCTGCCCACGCGCGAAGACCTGCGGCAGGCGCAGGCCGCCGCCTGGGCGCTGGCGCTGAGCGTGCCCCAGGTCGACCTGCTGTGGCGCTGTGGCGACGACAGCGGCGAGCCGCTGCAGGCTTCGCCGCTGCTGCAGGCGCTGATGCTGGACGACGCGCGGCTGGCCCCCGCCGCCGATCCGCGCCCGCGGCGCCGCGTGGCCGCCGCGCCCACCGCGCGGCCCGCGCCCGGCGGCGCCGCGCTGCCGGTGCAGCCACTGTCGGCCAGCAGCTACGAGATGCTGCGCGCCTGCCCCTACCGCTTCTTCGCGCTGCGCCAGCTTGGCCTGCAGGAGGATGGCGAGCTGGACGTCGAGCTGGACAAGCGCGACTGGGGCAACTGGCTGCACGCCACGCTGCGCGCCTTTCACGAGGCGCTGCGCGCCGCGCCGCGGGCCGACCGCCTGGCGCTGATCGACGCCGCCGCCGAGCAGACCACCCAGGCCCAGGGCCTGCACGACGCGCCGGGCGAATTCATGCCCTTTGCCGCCGCCTGGCCGGCGCTGCGCGATGCCTATCTGCAGTGGCTGGCCGGCCACGAGGCGGGCGGCGCCGTGTTCGAGGCCGCCGAGCAGCGCATCGACACCGCCTGCGGCGAGCTGCGGCTGCGCGGCAGCATCGACCGCATCGACCGCCTGCCCGACGGCACGCAATTGCTGATCGACTACAAGACCGAGTCGCAAGACAAGACCGCCAAGCGCGTGCAGGCCGGGGGCGAAGACACGCAACTGCCGTTCTACGCGCTGCTGTCGGGCGCCGACACGCCGCGCGCCGGCTACCTGAACCTGGCCGAACGCAAGCCGCCCCGGCTGTTCGACCTGACCGACCTGCCCGGCCTGGCCGCGCAACTCCACGAAGGCATGGCGCACGATGTGCAGCGCATCGCCGCCGGCGCGCCGCTGCCCGCGCTGGGCGAAGGCAGCGTGTGCGACTGGTGCGCCGCGCGCGGGCTGTGCCGCAAGGATTTCTGGGGGGCGGTGTGAAGTTCAGAACAGCCGAACGCAGAGGACGCGCAAGTCACGCAGAGGACGCAGAGATGACACAAGGTTCACAGAGACCGCCGCCGCGAGCCCGGTTTTCTTCTGCGTCCTCTGCGAATCCTTTGCGCCCTCTGCGTTCGGGGGTTCATCCATGACCCCCGCCTACGAACACAACGGCCGGCCCTGCACGCGCGAGGCGTTCTACGCCATCGCCTGCGACCCGCGCCGCCACGTCGCGGTCGAGGCCTGCGCCGGCGCCGGCAAGACCTGGATGCTGGTGTCGCGCATGCTGCGCGCGCTGCTGGACGGCAGCGCGCCGCACGAAATCCTGGCCATCACCTTCACCAAGAAGGCCGCCGGCGAAATGCGCCAGCGCCTGCGCGAGTGGCTGCAAGACTTTGCCCGCCCGCGCCCCGCCAGGCCCGACCAGGGCCAGCCGGCCGAAACCGAGGCCGACTGGCTGGCGCGCCTGGACAAGGAGCTGGTTTCAAGAGGAATCGAGCCCAAATCGGCCACCAGCCAGCGCCAGCAGCTACAAAATTTATACGCATCGGTGCTCGGCCACGGCCGGCCGGTACAGATCCGCACCTTCCACAGCTGGTTCATCGCGCTGCTCAAGTGCGCGCCGCTGGCGGTGCTGCGGCAGCTCGGCCTGCCCTCGGCCTTCGAGCTGCTGGAAGACGACGCCGACGCGGTGGCCGAGGTCTGGCGCCGCTACCTGCGTACCCTGGCCGGCGACGCCGATCTGAGCGCCGACTACCACGCCCTGGTGGCCCAGCTGGGCCGCCACACCGCGCACCAGGCGCTGGAGGCGGCGCTGGCGCGGCGGGTGGAGTTTCAGCTCGCCGACGCCGCCGGCCATGTCGAAGAAGCCGTCGCCGCCGCTGGCGCGATGGTTCCCGAGCTGGCCGCGTTTGCCCACCCCGCCGACGCGCTGCTGACCGACGCCGCCCGCACCCGCTGGCAGGCCTGGGCGCGCGAGCTGGGCGCCGAGAAAAACAAGACGCCGCAAAACGCCGCCGCCGCCGTCATCGACGCCTTTGAGGCCCCGGCTGACGGCCCGCAGCGCCTGGCCGCCCTGCGCAAGGCCTTTTTTGTGGCCGATGAAGATCGGCTGAGCAAAAACCTGCAGAAGTTCCCCGCCGCGCAAGAGGCCGAGGCCGAACTGCAACGCCTGCTGCCCGCCACCCGTCAGCACGATGCGCGCGCGCACCACCAGCGCCTGGCGCGCCTGGCGCGCGCGCTGATCGACAGCTTTGCCCAGCTCAAGCGCGAGCGCGGCTGGGTCGACATGCCCGATGTGGAGCGCGCCGCGCTCACCCTGCTGGCCGACCACGAGCTGTCGGCCTGGGTGCAGCAGCGGCTGGACGCGCGCACCCGCCACCTGCTGATCGACGAATTTCAGGACACCAACCCGCTGCAATGGCAGGCGCTGCACGCCTGGCTGGAGGGCTACGCCGGCGCGGGTGGCGGCGCGCAGGCGGCGCCCAGCGTGTTCATCGTCGGCGACCCCAAGCAGAGCATCTATCGCTTTCGCCGCGCCGACCCGCAGGTGTTCGCCGCCGCCCGGCAGTTCATCGCCACCGGGCTGGGCGGCGAGCTGTTGGCCTGTGACCACACGCACCGCAACGCCCCCGCCGTGCTGCACGCCGTCAACAGCGTCATGCAACAGGCGCAGGACGCGGGCGAATTCAGCGGCTACCGCGCCCACAGCACCGAAGCCAGCGCCATCGGCGCCATCGGCGCGCTGCCCCTGGTGCCGCGCCCCGACAAGGCGGCGCCCGCGGCCGGCGACGAGCCGCCGTGGCGCGATAGCCTGAGCACCCCGCGGCTGGAGCCCGAGGAAACCCTGCGCACGCTCGAATGCCGCCAGGCCGCGCGCTGGATCGCCGCGCGCATCGCCGCCGGCGTGGCGCCCGAACAAATCATGGTGCTGGCGCGCAAGCGCGACCCGCTCACCGTGCTGCAGGCCGAGCTGCGCCAGCTCGGCATCGCCTGCGACCAACCCGAAAAGCAGGTGCTGGGCCAGCAGCCCGCCGTGCTTGACGTGCTGGCCCTGGTCGATGCGCTCGTCTCGCCCGGGCACGACCTGGCGCTGGCGCGCGCCCTCCGGTCGCCCCTGTTCGGCCTGCCCGACGACGACCTGGCACGCCTGGCGCTGGCCGCCCGCGCCGCGCCGCCTGGCACGGCCTGGCTCGATTTGCTATCAACAACAGAGCTGCTGGCGCACGACGGGCGGGCGCTGCACGCCGATTTGATGCAATACCGCCAGTGGCTGCTCACGCTGCCGCCGCACGACGCGCTGCAGGCCATCTACCAGCAGCGCGATGTGCTGGCGCGCTTTGCCGCCGCCGCGCCGGCACCTGAGCGTGCGCAGGTGCTGGCGCAGCTGCGTGCGCTGCTGGCCGCTGCGCTGCAGGTGCAGGGCGGGCGCTTTCTCACGGCCTACCAGTGGCTGCGCGCGCTGCGGCGCCTGCGCCTGCCGGTGCCGCACGCGGCCGCACCCGGCGTGGTGCAACTGCTGACCGTGCATGGCGCCAAGGGGCTGGAGGCGCAGGAGGTGCTGCTGCTCGACGCCGCCGCCGGCCCGCCGCGTGGCGCTGGCGCCAGCGTGCTGATCGACTGGCCCGGCGCCGAGCGCGCGCCGCGGCGCCTGGTCTTCCTGGCCAGCGGCAGCAAGCCGCCGCCCAGCCTGGAAGACCTGGCCCAGCAGGAGGCCGACGCCCAGGCGCGCGAAGAACTCAACGCCCTATATGTGGCCATGACCCGGGCCCGCCAGCGGCTGGTGCTGTCCGGCATCACCCCGCACGCGCAGCCCCCCAGCAGCTGGTGGCAGCGCATCGAAGCGCTGGCCGAGCCCCTGGCCGCCCCGCCGCCCGCCGTGGCCCCCGCAGCGGCTGGCGACGCCGTGTTTGACATGCTTGAACTGCCTGCAGCGCCCGTCCATCCAGCGCCAGAAGCTATCGAAACAGAAGCGGTCACCCGCACCGCGGAAGCCGATTCCAGCGACGCCGCCCGCATCGGCGAAGCCATGCACTGGCTGCTGGAGCACGCCGGCGACACCCCCTCCGGCTGGCACCCCCGCCGCGCGGCGCAGGCCCGGCGCCGCTTTGCGTTGGACGCCGCGCAAGCCGCCCACGCCGAAGCCATCGCCCGCCGCATCCTCACCGGCGAAGCCGCCTGGGCCTGGAGCGCGGAGCACGTGCTGGAAGCCTTCAACGAAGTGGAACTGGTGCACCAAGGCCAGCGCCTGCGCATCGACCGCCTGGTGCGCCGCCGCGCCAGCGCCACCGAGCCCGAGGCGTGGTGGGTGCTCGACTACAAAAGCGCCGCGCACCCGGAGCGCGATGCGGCGCTGCAAGAGCAACTGACCCGCTACCGCGCCGCCGTCGAGCGCCTGCATCCGGGGGTGGTGGTGCGGGTGGCGTTTTTGAGTGGCGAGGGCAGGGTGAGGGCCGGTTGACTGGGGAGATTGGCTCTGACCCAGCCGGACTGCTTTCCTTCACCGCGCCCTGCTGGGGAGAGACGGGGTGAGTGGCGGCGGCGCCGGGCGGAACTTGAAGCACGTCCAGGCCCTCGATAGTTGCCTTACCTTAAAGTAAGGCAAAAAGGGGTTCGCGATGACCACCGCAACCATCAGCGCCAAAGGGCGGATCACCATCCCCGTGGTTGTGCGCAACGACCTTCAGGTCGATGCGGGCGACCGGGTGGCCGCAACCACTGGCAGCACCCGCTGCTCAGCAGTCATTAGCTGCATCGCCAGGCCACCATAGTCTCGCCACAACTGGCCTCGGTTATTTGCCAGCAATTACCAACCAATACCGCGCCCCCTTGCGCTCCCCCGTCCTGCGCAGCGCACCCTTGTTCACCAAATCCGCCAGATCGCGCGTCACCGTGGCGGGTGGGGCGCCGGTGATGCGGGCGTAGTTGCCGGCGCTCAGGCCGCCGGCAAAGCCTTGCGGGCCTTCGCGCAGCAGGCGCAGCAGGGCTTTTTCCTGCCGGGGGTTGAGCTGGCCCGACAGCCGCGTCATCAGCGCCGCCTTGTCGATCAGAAAGCGCACCAGTTCATCGGCCTCGGCCTGCGCCTGCAGGGCCTGCTGGGCAAACCACTGCAACCAGGCGTCGATGTCCAGCCGCACGCTGTGGCGCCGCAGTTGTTCGTAATAGCTCTTGCGTTGCCGGTTCAGCACGGCGGACATGCCGGTGAAGCTGGGCGTGCCGGTGGCCTGCGCCAGCGCCATTTCGGCGATGGCGCGGCCGATGCGGCCGTTGCCGTCTTCAAACGGGTGTATGCACTCGAACCACAGGTGGGCGATGGCGGCCCGCGTGATGGCGGGCAGCGCATCCGGCTGGCCGGGGGCCGTGCGGGCAAACCAGTCGAGCAGCGCGGCCATCTCGGCGGGTACGCGGGCCGAAGGCGGGGCTTCATAGTGCACGCGCTCGTCGCCGATCTGGCACGAGACGATTTGCATGGGCGCCGCGTGCTGCCGGTACTGCTCCACGGTGGCCAGGTCGCGCCGGTCGTGCATCAGCATGCGGTGCCAGGTGAACAGCCGTTCAGGGGTGAGCGCAGCGCCTGGTGCCTGGTACAGGTCGGCCATCAGTTCGGCCACGCCATATTCCCTCGGGCTGCGGCGAGCCGACGGCGGCAGCGCCTCGGCCAGGCCCAGGTGCTTGCGCAGGGACGATTGCACGCTGTCGCGGTCCAGCAGTTCGCCCTCGATGGCCGACGTGCCCAGCGCGTCGCGCTCCAGCAGGGCAATGGCCAGGTTGTCGCGCTCGCTGGCCGGCAGGTGGCGCAGGCTGCCGATGGTGACCGACACGCCTTCGGCAAAGCGACGCTCTTCTTGCTCCAACAGGCCGTTGCGCCAACGAAAGTTGGGCCAGTCCTTGAGTTGCCAGGTCCAGGGCATGATTGATAAATTTCCTGTTTATCGATCATTATCGGCAAAAAAATGATTGATAAATGGAAAATTGATCGATCATGAAGTGGCGCGAATTCCAGACAAGGCCAGAAGTGGCTCGGCAATGCCGCGCCAGGCCGACAGCAGGGCAGCGGTCCGTGGCGCGGCGGCTGCACCGCCAGCGCCCGGCCCGGCCAATCAGATGCGCCGCCCCCCACATCCCACGCCTGCTATATATTGACCCACCTTCGTCTCCAACCAAGCAAGAGGATTCCATGTCGATCAAATCTATTCTGAAATCCAGCGCCGTGGCCTTGGCGTTCGTGACCGGAGGGTCGGCTTTCGCGCAGGGCACGCCCATTGACGCCGCCGCGTTTGACGCGCTGGTGGCGGCCGGCCCCGTCGCTGACGCGCAGGCGATTGCGTCCAGCACCTGGGCCAGCAAGATCAAGCAGGCCGGCACGCTGCGCCTGGGCGGCACGCAGACGTCCAACCTGTTTTCGCTGCTGAACGAAAAGGACGGCAAGACGCGCGGCTTTGACGCCGGGCTGGCCCAACTCATCACGCGCTACATCCTGGGCGATGCGGCCAAGGCGCAGTTCACGCAGGTGACTTCGTCCACGCGCGAGCAGGTGCTGATCAACGGCCAGGTGGACATGGTGCTGGCCACTTACTCCATCACCCCCGCGCGCGCCGAGAAGATCTCGTTTGCCGGCCCCTACTACACCTCGCAGGCGGGGGTGCTGGTGAAGGCCGGCAACAGCACGATCCAGTCGTACAACGACCTGGCCGGCAAGAAGGTGGCCACGCAGGCTGGCTCCACCGGCCCGGCCATCCTGGCGCAGTTCGCGCCCAAGGCGGTGGTGCAGGAATTTCAGACGCACCAGGAAGCGCTCGACGGTCTGCGCCAGGGCCGCGTCGACGCCTACGTCACCGACTACACGCTGCTGCTCAACGCCCTGAGCCTGGGCACCGGCGACACCCGGCTGGCGGGCGCGCCCTTTGGCGCGCAAGACCCCTACGGCATCGGGCTGCCCAAGGGCTCGGACGGCGTGGCCTTCGTCAATGCCTTTTTGAAGAAGATCGAGGCCGACGGCACCTGGGCCAAGCTGTGGACGATTTCGATCGGCCAGCGCACCGGCAGCACTGCGGTGCCGACGCCGCCCGCGATTCCGTGATCTGCCATCGTTGATGAACGAGGTCTCCAGGCTCCTGGCCGACTACGGGCCTGCCTTCGGGCAGGCCCTTTTTCTGACGTGGAAGCTCACGCTGCTGTCGTTCGTGCCCGGCTTTGTGCTGGGCGTGGTGGTGACGGTGCTGCGCCTGCTGCCGCTGCCACCGCTGCGCTGGGTGCTGACCGTCTACGTCGAAATCTTCCGCAACATCCCCAGCGTGGCGCTGCTGATCTTCATCGTCTTTGCGCTGCCCGATCTCAACGTGGTGATCGACTATGAACCCAGCGTGGTGCTGACGCTGGCGCTGGTGTGCTCGGCGTTCACGGCCGACTACCTGCGCGCGGGCATCAACACCATTCCTGGCGGGCAGATCGAGGCCGCGCTCAGCCTGGGCCTGCGGCCGCTGCGCGTCATCACGGCAGTGGTGCTGCCGCAGGCGCTGCGCTCGGTGGTGCAGCCGATGACCTCGCTGCTCATTGCGCTGATGCTGTCGACCTCGCTGGCGTCGCAGGTGCCGTTTCCGGGGCGCGAGCTGACGGCGCTGGTGTCCAAGATCGCCAACGACTCCGCCGCCGGCATGGCCGCGTTCGCGCTGGCCGCCGCGATGTATGTGGCCACCGGCTTGCTGATCGCCTGGGCCGGCGCCGCGCTGGAAAAGAAGGCGCGCATCCTGCGATGAGCCGCTCGCTCGAAGACGCCTTGTTCGGTGCGCCCAGTCCCCGCGCCCGGGCCGTCACGCGGGCGGCGAGCGTGGCCGCCGCGGCCGTGCTGCTGCTGTTGGCGGCGGGCATCGTGCTGCGCTTTCATTCCGCTGGGCAACTCGACGCCCGGTTCTGGAGCTTCTTTGTCTGGCCGACCACCTGGACCTTTCTGGCCAAGGGCCTGCTGGGCACGGTGGCCTCGGCGGCGATGGCCGCCGTCATCGCGCTGGCCCTGGGGCTGGTGCTGGTGCTGGGGCGCCTGGCGCGGCCGCGGCTGTTGCGCTGGCCGAGCATCGCGGTGATCGAATTCCTGCGCGGCACGCCGACGCTGCTGCTCATCTACGTGTGCTTTCTGGTGCTGCCCTCGGTGGGCATCAAGCTGAGCACCTACTGGATGCTGACCCTGCCCATCAGTCTGAGCACCGCCGCCGTGGTGGCCGAGGTCTATCGCGCCGGCGTGCTGGCCGTGCCGCGCGGCCAGACCGACGCCGCGCGCAGCCTGGGGCTGACCGAGGCGCAGGTGTTCTTTCTCGTCGTCTTTCCGCAGGCGCTGCGCTACATCGTGCCGGCGCTGGTGGCGCAACTGGTCATCGTGGTGAAAGACACCACCTTCGGCTACGTCGTCACTTACGGCGAGCTGATGCAGAACGCCAAGGTGCTGATCGCCAACTACCACGCGCTGGTGCCGGTGTACCTGGTGGTGGCGCTGCTTTACTGCCTGGTGAACTACGCCATATCCGGGGCGAGCAGGCGGCTGGGGCGGCCGATGCATTGACCGGCGCCCGGCTGCCACAGGTGGCAGCGGTCGTTCAAGGCTTGCGTCAGCATCTGCGATAGTTTCTGCTTTTCTTCCATCCTCCACCCCTCGTGCCCTTGCTCCAATCGCCCCTTGCCGCCATCCTCGGCGCCGGTCCCGCGGGCCTGATGGCGGCCGAGGTGCTGTCGGCCGCCGGGGTCGAAGTTCATGTGTACGACGCCATGCCCTCGGCCGGCCGCAAGTTCCTGCTGGCGGGCAAGGGCGGGTTGAACCTGACGCATTCCGAGCCGCTGCCGTCCTTCATCGAACGCTTTGGCGAGCAGGCCGCCGTGGTGGGCGATTGGCTGCATGACTTCGGCCCGCAGGCCGTGCGCGACTGGGCGGCGGGGCTGGGCGTGGGCACCTTCGTCGGCACGTCGGGCCGCGTGTTTCCGACCGAGATGAAGGCCGCGCCCCTGCTGCGCGCCTGGCTGCATCGGCTGCGCCACCCGCGGGCGCCGGGCGCGGTGCCGGTGCGCTTTCACATGCGGCACCGCTGGGTGGGCTGGGGGGATGCCGCCGTCACTCCTGAAAGCATAGCTGCTGGCGCTGGCCAAGCAAGCGCTGGAGGCTTGTTTGTCTTTGAATCTCCCGCCGGCTGCGTGGGCCTGGCACCGGCCGCCGCGCTGCTGGCGCTGGGCGGGGCCAGCTGGCCGCGCCTGGGCTCTGACGGCGCGTGGGCGGCGTGGCTGCGGCAGGCCGGGGCCGAGGTGGCGCCGCTGGCGCCGGCCAACTGCGGCTTCGACGCGGCGGGCCGCGCGGGCGCGGGCTGGACGCCGTTCTTTGCCGAGCGCTTTGCCGGCCAGCCGCTCAAGAGCGTGGCGGTGGCCTTCACCGACAGCGCTGGCCGGCACTTCGCGCGGCCCGGCGAGTTCGTGGTGACCGCCACGGGCGTGGAGGGCAGCCTGATCTACGCCTTCAGCCATCTGTTGCGCGACGAGATCGCCCGCGCCGGGCAGGCCAGCTTCGCGCTCGACCTGTTGCCGGGCCACGCGCCGGCGCGGGTGCGCGCGGCGGTGGCGCACCCGCGCGGCAGCCGCAGCCTGTCCTCGCACCTCAAGAGCCGGCTGGGCCTGGCGGGGGTGAAGACGGCGCTGCTGCACGAGCTGCTGGCGCCCGAGCAACTGCACGACGCCGACGCGCTGGCGCGCGCCATCAAGGCGCTGCCCGTCACGCTGACCGCGCCGCGCCCGGTGGCCGAAGCCATCAGCAGCGCCGGTGGCGTGCGGCTGCAGTCGCTGACCGAAGACCTGGAGCTGCGCGCGCGCCCCGGCGTGTTCTGCGCCGGCGAGATGCTGGACTGGGAGGCGCCCACCGGCGGCTACCTGCTCACGGCCAGCCTGGCCAGCGGCGTGCGCGCGGCGCGGGGCGTGCTGCGGCACCTGGGCCGGCCGCCAGCGCCGCGCTGACGGCGCCCGCGGCTCACCAGGCGCGCACGCGCCCGGTGTCGATGTGCACGAAGTTCTCGCGCGGGTAAAAGCCCACGCCACCGGCCTTGAGCGAGATGGCGGCGTCGCGCAGGTCCGCCAGCGAGGCGCCCGGCAGGCGCACGTCGATGGCCTTGCCGTCCATGTGCAGGCTGCGCCGGGCCACGCCGCCGCCGCGCGTGGTGCGCAGGGTTTCGTTGGTGTGCGGGCTGCGGTAGCCGGAGATGACGTGAAAGGGCTGCTCGATCTCCAGCTCGCGGCGCACGCGGTGCAGCAGGTGGAACAGCTCGGGGTCGATCACGCCGACGTCGCCGCTGTAGTGGTCGCGCAGGAAGTGGTTCAGGTGGCTCAGCGCGGTGGGCACGAATTCGCTGCCCACGGCATACACCAGCGCCGTGCGCTCCTGCGTGTGCAGGTGGTTGAACGACAGGCGGCGCGCCCGCGCCAGGGTGTCGGGGGCGCTGGCCAGCGCGCGGCCGGCGGCCGGCAGCAGCACGCCGGCAACGGCCAGCTGGGCGGCGCCCAGGCCGCGGCCCAGGAACCGGCGACGGTGCGGATTGTTCATGCGACAAATCCCTCGGTCGTTGCAAACCAAAGCATTCTAAGACCCGCCACGCACGGTTCCCGCGCCGCTGGCGGGGTGCCGCGGCTGCGCCAGCGCGCGCTCCAGCAGCGCGTCCTGCCGGTACAGGTCGGGGGCAAAGTGCACGCGCCCGCCGCGCACGCTGACGGTGCGGTAGACGATCAGCACCGGCACCGGCGTGGGCAGCGCCACGGTGACGGGGCGCGGCTGGCCCATGGTCTGGCGGATCCGCGCCTCGGTCCAGGCCGCGTCGCCGGCCAGCACCCATTGGGCCAGCGCCACCGGCTCCTCGATGCGGATGCAGCCGTGGCTGAAGTCGCGCCGCTCGCGGCTGAACAGGCTGACCGAGGGCGTGTGGTGCAGGTAGATGTTCTGGCTGTTGGGCAGCACGAACTTGATGTCGCCCAGCGCGTTCAGCCGCCCCGGGCGCTGGCGCACGCGCCACTGGCCGGCCTGCACGGCGTCCAGCATCTCGGGCGTGACGGCGCTGCTGGTCTGGCCGCCGGGGCCGACGAACTCCATGCCCTGCGCCGCCAGATAACCGGGGTTGGCGCGCAGCTTGGGCACGGTCTCGCCGCGCGCGATGGAAGGCGGGATGTTCCAGTACGGGTTGAACTCGATCCGCAGCATGTCCTCGTCGAACAGTGGCGTGCGGGTGCTGACCGCCTTGCCGACGATCACCCGCATGGCAAAGGCTTCGTGCACGGCGCCGGCCTCGTGCTCCCAGGCGCGCAGCATGAATTCGGGCACGTTGACGGTGACGAAGCGCGCCGCCGCCGGCAGCGGCGTCAGGCGCAGGCGCTCCAGCGCCAGCGCGATCTGCCTTGCGCGGGTGGCGGGCGGCACGTCCAGCGCCTCCAGCGTCGCCTTGCCCAGCACGCCGTCGGCGCTCAGGCCGTGGCGCTCCTGGAAGGCCTTCACGGCGTCCTGCAGCGCGGGGTCGAACGTGTCCGGGTCGGTGGCCGGGGCGGCGCCCAGATCGCCCAGCGCATGCAGCCGCGCCGCCAGCGTGGCCAGGCCGGCCCAGCGCTGGCCGCCCTGCAACTTGTGGCCGGGCAGGGCGGGCACCGGCGTGCGCCAGGCGGGGTGGTCCGCCAGTTGCTGGTGGTGCACCAGCGCGTCGCGCAGCGCCGGGTACTGCGGCCACGGCGGGGTGGCGGCGCGCAGGGCGTCGGCCGGCCGGCCGCCCTGGACGGCCGCGCGCAACTGCGCGGGCAGCTCGGGCGCGGGCAGGCTGGCGCTGTCGTAGCGCGCGCCCAGCTGGCTGGGCGGCACACGGCCATGGCGCAATTCGCGCAGGTAGCGCTCCACCGCGCGGGTCAGTGCCGCGTCCCAGGCGGCGGCGCCGTCGGCCGGCAGGCGCTGGCCCGGCTCCAGGCTGCGTACCCAGCGCGCGGCCTCGTAGTCGGCGGGCCGCAGGCCGTCGCGCTCGGCCTGCGTGAGCCACCGGACCGCCTCGTGGGCGGCGGCGTTGGGCTGGCCCTGCGCGTCCAGCCATAGGGCCTGCGCCTGGGCCGACAGCCAGGGCGCCAGCCACAACACGCCCACGGCGGCCAGGCGCACAGCGGCGTTCATGTCAGCGCGCGCTGGCGCCACGCCGGGGACGAGCCCGCGGGCACGTCACTTCAGCACGTCGCCCAGGCACAGGTACTTCATCTCCAGGTACTCCTCCATCCCGTGCGTGGAGCCCTCGCGCCCCAGGCCGCTTTGCTTGACGCCGCCAAAGGGCACGTGCTCGGTGGAGATCAGGCCGGTGTTGATGCCGACCATGCCGTATTCCAGCCCCTCGGCGACGCGCGTGATGCGGCCGATGTCGCGCGCGTAGAAGTAGCTGGCCAGGCCGAACACCGTGGCGTTGGCGGCGTCGATCGCCTCCTGCTCGGTCTTGAAGCGGAACACCGGCGCCAGCGGGCCGAAGGTCTCTTCGCGCGCCACCAGCATGCTGGCGGTGGCGCCGGCGATCACCGTGGGTTCGTAGAACTGGCCCTTCAGGCGCCTGCCGCCGGTCAGCACCTTGCCGCCTTTCTTGACGGCGTCCTTGACATGCTTGTCCACCTTGGCGAGCGCGGCCGGCTCGATCAGCGGGCCCACGCTGACGCCGTCCTCAAAGCCGTTGCCCACCTTCATGGCCTTGACGCGGGCGGCCAGCTTCTTGACGAAGGCGTCGTACACGCCGTCCTGCACGTACAGGCGGTTGGCGCACACGCAGGTCTGGCCGGCGTTGCGGTACTTGCTGGCCAGCGCGCCCTCGACGGCGCTGTCCAGGTCGGCGTCGTCGAACACGATGAAGGGCGCGTTGCCGCCGAGCTCCAGCGCCAGCTTCTTGACGGTGGGCGCGCATTGCGCCATCAGGATGCGGCCGACCTCGGTCGAGCCGGTGAAGGACAGATGGCGCACGATGTCGCTGTCGCACAGCACCTTGCCGATGGCCGGGGCGTCCAGGCCGGTGACGACGTTGATGACCCCGGCCGGAATGCCCGCGCGCTGCGCCAGCTCGGCCGCGGCCAGCGCGGTGAGCGGGGTGAACTCGGCCGGCTTGATGACCACCGTGCAGCCGGCCGCCAGCGCCGGCGCCACCTTGCGCGTGATCATGGCGAGCGGAAAGTTCCACGGCGTGATGGCGGCACACACGCCGATGGGCTGCTTGACGATGCTCAGGCGCTTGTTGCGGTCGAAGGGGGTCAGGGTCTGGCCGGCGACGCGCTTGGCTTCCTCGGCGAACCACTCGACGAAGCTGGCGCCGTAGGCCACCTCGCCCTTGGCCTCGGGCAGCGGCTTGCCCTGCTCGGCGGTCATCAGGCGCGCCAGGTCGTCCTGGTGCTCCATCAGCAGGTGGAACCACTGCATCAGCAGGGCGTGGCGCTGCTTGCCGGTCAGTTCGCGCCAGGTGGGCCAGGCGGCGTTGGCGGCGTCGATGGCGGCCTTGGTCTCCTTGGCGCCCAGGTCGGCCACGTCGGCCAGCTTGCGGCCGGTGGCCGGGTCGGTGACGTCGAAGCGCGCCTTGCCCTTGACCCACTTGCCGTTGATCAGGGCGTCGGTCTTGAGCAGGCTGGGGTCCCTGAGCTGGGCCAGCGGGGTGTCGGGGATGGTCATGAAGGCGCTCTCCTGCGGGGGAATCGGGGGATTGTAGGCAGCGGCGGCGCGGCGCGCCGGCCACGGCCGTCGGCGCACAATCGGGCCATGAACCGGGACACCGACAAGCGCCATCGACATGCGCGTGCTGCTGGCTGAAGACGACGAACTGCTGGGCTCCGGCCTGCGGGCCGGCCTGCGCCAGCATGGCTTTGCCGTCGACTGGGTGCGCGATGGCGTGGCCGCCGAGCGCGAGCTGCTGACCGGCCAGCACGCCGTTGCCGTGCTCGATCTCGGCCTGCCGCGCCAGGACGGTATGGACGCGCTGGCGGCCGTGCGCGCCAAGGGCGCGCGCACCCCCGTCGTGGTGCTGACCGCGCGCGACGCCATCGGCGCCCGCATCCAGGGCCTGGACAGCGGGGCCGACGACTACCTGGTCAAGCCGGTCGATCTGGGCGAGCTGGCGGCCCGCCTGCGCGCCCTGGTGCGCCGCGCCCATGGCGCCGCCGACACGCGGCTGACGCTGGGCGAGGTCACGCTGGACCCGGCGGCGCGCCAGGTCTGGCGGGGCGACCAGCCGGTGGTGCTGTCGCTGCGCGAGTTCGATCTGCTGCACGCCTTCATGCGCCAGGCCGGCCGGGTGCTGACGCGCGAGCAGCTGGAGCAGCAGCTCTATGCATGGGGCAGCGAGGTCAGCAGCAACGCGGTCGAGGTGCACATCCACAACCTGCGGCGCAAGCTGGGCGGCGGGCTGATCGAGACGGTGCGCGGCGTCGGCTACGTGGCGCGCCGCCCGCCGACCTGACACCATGGCCGCGCGTCCGCTGTCGCTCACCCGGCGCCTGATGGCGATGGTGTTGGGCTTTGTGCTGGCCGCCTGGCTGGTGACGGCACTGGTGGCCTGGTTCACCACCGAGCACGAGCTGAGCGAGCTGCTGGACGCCCACCTGGCGCAGACCACCGCCCTGCTGCTGGCCAGCGAACTGGACGTGCCGGTCGAGGACGACGCGCGACCCGCGCCGGTGCTGCTGCGCAAGTACCAGTCGCGCGTGGCATTCCAGATCTGGCGCGACGGGCGTCTGCGCGCCCGCTCCACCGACGCGCCTGAAGAGCCGCTGGCGCCGGCCGGGGTGCAGGGCCTGTCGGAGCAGCGCCTGGCGGGCAAGCGCTGGCGCGTGTTCACGGCCGAGCAGGCCGACGCGCGCGGCAGCGCCATCACCGTGCACGTGGCCGAGCAGCTGTCGGCGCGCCGCCATGTGCTGCTGGCCAGCCTGCGCGGCACCTTGCTGCCGCTGCTGCTGGTGCTGCCGTTGCTGGCTGTGGGCGTCGGCTGGACCGTGCGGCGTGCCCTGCGGCCGCTGCACGCGCTCGGTCACCGCGTGGCCGCGCGCAGCCCGCGGGCGCTGGACGCGCTGCCGCAGGACGGCGTGCCGGCCGAGGTGCAGCCGCTGGTGCATGCGCTCAACGGTCTGCTGGGGCGGGTGGCCGAGCAGGTGGCGGGCGAGCGGCGCTTCACCGCCGACGCCGCGCACGAGCTGCGCACGCCCATCGCCGCCATCCGCATGCAGGCGCAGGTGGCGCAGGGCGCCACGCAGGACGAGGAGCGCCGCGCCGCGCTGGACGCCACCATCGCCGGCTGCGACCGCGCGACCCGCTTGGTCGACCAGTTGCTGCAGCTGGCCCGGCTGGAGGCCGATGCCGTCGACACCCAGCCCGCTGCCGGGCGCGACATCCCGACCGACCTGACGGCCGTGGCGGCGCGGCTGGTGCGGGAGCTGTCCGACGCGGCGCGCGCGCGCGGCCAGCAGATCCGCCTCGAGTGTCCGCCGCGGCCGGTGGACGTGCCCATGAGCGCCGCGCTGACGGCCGTGCTGCTGCGCAACCTGCTGGACAACGCCCTGCGCTACGGCCCCGATGGCGGCACGGTGGCGGTGCAGCTGTTGCCGGCGCAGGCCACGCACGGCGTGCGCCTGTGCGTGGAAGACGCCGGCCCTGGGCTGTCGGACGCCGACCTGGCGCGCCTGGGCGAGCGATTTTTTCGTGTGCTGGGCAGCGGCCAGAGCGGCAGCGGCCTGGGCTGGTCCATCGTGCGGCGGCTGGCGCGGCTGCATGCGCTGCAACTGCACATCGACCGCAGCCCGGCGCTGGGCGGCCTGCGGGTGACGGTGGACTGGCCCAGGGCTTGACAAGGCGCACCTTGCCGGGCGGGTGACGCCCGGCAGCGCTGGCGCCACGTGCCCAGCCCATGGCCTGCGCCGGCCGCCTGGCAGGCTGCTGAAATACCCACCGTCGGCACTGGGCTTATCGAGGTGATGAGTGGGTTGTGCCTGATTACGTCATGAACAGCGACGCAACGCGCCCCTCACAGGGTTGTTTTGTCCCTTTGAAGGGCCTTTTCCCCGCCTCTGGTGCTCATTGCGCAAGCTTCAGACGGACCTGTCCCAGCGTGCGCATGCGAACCAGGTTGTAAACCGCCATGGTCAGCACGAAGAGCTGTCCAACCTTCTTGATGCCACGCACCATCACCTGGCGAATCGGGCCGATGAACTTGCCCCAGCCAAAGCCTTGTTCAATGCGTTTACGCCCTCGCCATCGCCGCCAATGGCGACGTGGTGGTGGGCGGGGACACCTCCCCCACCAACCTGCCCGGCACCCCGGGTGGCGCGCAGCCGGGTTCTGACGGATCTGGAGACGGCTTCGTCGCCCGCCTGTCGGGCGACTTGAAGGCGGCATCTGCGCAAACCATCAGCTTCCCCGCGCAAAACCCGGCCAGCCACCCCTTCGTGGCCGGCGGCACCTTCCCGATCAACCCGCTGGCCACGGCCAGCTCGGGCCTGCCGGTCCACTACGGCAGCGCCGCGCCTGACATCTGCTCCGTCAGCGGCAGCACCGTCACCATGGTGGCGGCAGGCACCTGCACGCTGGTGGCCAGCCAGGCGGGCAACGCCAACTGGCTGCCGGCGCCGCACGTGAGCCAGAGCGTCGTGCTGGCCGCCGCGGCTGCGCCGGTGACGCCAGTCCCCACCCTGTCGCAGTGGATGCTGCTGGCGCTGTCGGGCCTGCTGGGCCTGCTGGCCTGGCGGCGGCGCGCCGCTTGAGGGGCGATGGGCAGCCCGATGCGCTGCCTATTGACTGCCAAACAGGGCTCTGGCGCCCGCTCAGCGTGCGCCAGCAGCTATGAAGTCAAGAGCAATCACGCGCGCCGAAAAACCGTCGAGGAGCAGCGTGCCGGGGCATCCGCTCGGCCATCGGGCATCTGGATTGCTCTGCTTTCGAGAGCTGCCCGCGCAGGTCAGGCCAGCGGCGCGGCCTTATTTTGGGCTCTACTCGCGAATGCTGGTGAGATACCCGATAAGTGCCGCACCGCGACACAACCCATGGGAAAAATGAACAGTCATACGCAGAGGACGCAAAAAAAGCCGATGGATCTTCTTGTTTTCTGCGCCCTCTGCGAAATCTCTGCGTCCTTTGCGTTCGGGTGTTGGCGGTTTCAAGTCATTGACCATTCGAAGCCTTGTCTCACAGGCCATCACCATCATTCGCGAGTGGAACCTCATTTTGTTTGAAGAGCTCGCGCAGCGCCGCGGCCAGCGCCGGGTATTCGCGGGCGAAGCGCTCGGGCTCGACGAAGTGCGCCTCGCAGGCGACGGCGAAGAACTCGGCCGGGGCGCTGGCGGCGTAGGCGTCCAGCCAGGGCGCGGGGGCACCAAAGCGCTCGGCCAGCGCGACCTGCTCGCGGAACTGCTCGAACGCGGGTGCCCAGGTGCGGTACCAGTGGGCGGCGGCCTCGCGCGCGGTGCGCGCGCCCATGAAGCCGCGCGGCAGCGGCGGCGCGCCGTCGGCGCCGCCGGCCTGCATGTCCATCTTGTGCACGAATTCGTGGATCACCACGCTGGTGCCGCTGCCCATGCCGGCGCCCTGCACGGCCGGCCAGCTCAGCATCACCGGGCCGTGCTGCATGGCTTCGCCGGCCAGCACTTCGTCGTAGTGGTGCACCACGCCGGCCTCGTCCATCACGCGCCGCGGGGCCACGGCGTCGTCGGGGTGCAGCACGATGGTGACGAAGTCGTCGTACCAGGCCAGCGCCGCCTCGGGTCGATTGGGCGGGCCCAGGTGCAGCAGCGGCAGGCAGGCCTGCGCGGCCACGGCCACCGCCATGGCGTCGGTGACGACCAGCCCGTGGGCGCCGGTGAAGCGCTTGCGGGCGATGAAGTGCGCGGCCAGGCGTTGCAGGCGCCGTCGTTCGTGGGCGTCGAGCCGCTGCAGGAACGGGTGGCGCGCCAGCGTGTCCTGCCACAGCGCGTCGGGGATGGGCGTGGGCGTGCCGGCGGCGCGGCGCAGCCAGCGGCCCAGGGTGCGCAGCCAGGCCATGTGAGTGAACAGGCCCTAGGCCGCCTCGGGTGGCAGGCGCGTCAGGCCTTGTGCGTCCAGCCGCAGCACCTGGGCACGCTGGGTGCGGGCGTCGATGTGCCAGTCGCTCAGCACCACCTGGGTGAGGGGGCGGCCGCGCGCGTCCGGGCCCAGCGCGTGGTCGGCCGGGCGGTGCGTGTGGCCGTGGATCAGCACGGTGGCATCGGCCTGCCGCAGCCACTGGCGGGCCAGCGCGGCGTCGGCGTCGGCGTAGGCCGCCTGTGTGGCTTGGTGGGCCTGGCTTTGGGCGCGCATCTGGCGCGCGATGGCCTGGCGCTCGGCCAGCGGCCGGGCCAGGAAGGCCTGCTGCCACTGCGGGCTGCGTACCTGGGCGCGAAACTGCTGGTAGGCCACGTCGTCGGTGCACAGTAGGTCGCCGTGGCTGAGCAGGTAGCGCTGCTGGCCAAAGGTCAGCACCGTGGGGTCGCTGGCCAGCTCGCGCACGCGGTGGCGGGCCAGGAAGTCGTGACCGAGCAGGAAATCGCGGTTGCCGCGCATGAAGGCCATGTCGGCCTGGCAGCCGTCCAGCACCTGGCCGCAGCGCGCCTCGAAGCTGCCGGGCACGGCTGCGTCGTCGCCGACCCAGGCCTCGAACAGGTCGCCCAGGATGATGACCGCGTCGGCGCGCGTGCGGCCCAGGTAGCGCGCCCAGGCGTCGAAGGTTCGCGGCTCCTCGGGCCCCAGGTGCAGGTCGGAGATGAAGTCGACCGTGCGCCAGTGGGCGGGAGCCTGCAGCGCGCCGAAGGCGGGCACGGCCGGCATGGCGCAGGCTTGCCCCGGCTTCAGCCGACGGCGACGGCCTTTTCGATCACCACGTCATCGCGCGGCACGTCGTCGTGGTAGCCCTTGCGCGTGGTGGGCACGGCCTTGATGGCGTCGACCACGTCCTGGCCCGCCACCACCTTGCCGAACACGGCATAGCCCCAGCCCTGCGCGGTGGGCGCCTTGAAGTCGAGGAAGTCGTTGTCCACCACGTTGATGAAGAACTGCGCCGTGGCCGAGTGCGGGTCGGAGGTGCGCGCCATGGCCACGGTGTAGCGGGCGTTCTTCAGGCCGTTGTCGGCCTCGTTGGTGATGGCGGCCAGCGTGGGCTTTTGCTTCATGCCGGGCTCGAAACCGCCACCCTGGAGCATGAAGTTCTTGATCACGCGGTGGAACACCGTGTTGTCGTAGTGGCCGCTGTTGACGTAGGCCAGGAAGTTGGCCACCGATTTGGGCGCCTTGTCCTGGTCGAGTTCCAGCGTGATGACGCCGCGGCCGGCGATGTGCAGTTCGACTTTGGGGTTGCTCATGAGGGGCTTTCGTGTGGAGGATGGATCAAGCGTTCAGTTGACAAGGCGGGCCGATTCGATCACGACCGGCTTTTGCGGCACGTCGGTGGGGAAGGGGCCGCCGCTGCCGGTGGGGGTGTTGCGGATCTTCTCGATCGTGTCCATGCCGCTGACGAGCTTGCCGAACACGGTGTAGCCGAACAGGTCGGGGTGGTTGATGACGTTCTTGCGCGGGATGTCCTTGTAGGTCTGGCCGCGGAAGTCAAAGGTGACCGGATCGCCGTCGGGGATCAGCACCGGATCGAGCGGGCCATTGTCCACCACATTGATGAAGAACTGCGCGCTGGCCGAGTGCGGGTCGGGCTTGCGCGCCATGGCGATGGTGCCGGTGGTGTTCTTCAGGCCGGCGGCCATCGCCTTGCGGCCTTCGTGAATCACCGAGGCGCGGGTCTCCTTTTCCTTGTAGTCCTTGCCGTAGCCGCCGCCCTGCACCATGAAGTTCTTGATGACGCGGTGGAAGATGGTGCCGTCGTAGTGCTTGTCCTTCACGTACTGCAGGAAGTTGGCGACGGTCTTGGGGGCCTTGTCGGGGTAGAGCTCGACCACGAAATCGCCTTCGCTGGTGACGAACTTCACGCGCGGGTCGGCGGCGAAGGCGGGCAGGGCAGTGCCCAGGGCGGCGGCGGCCGTCAGGGTGGCGGCGGCGCGGGCGAGGGTTCGGCGGGAAAGCAGCATGGCTTGGGGCTCCGGTGTTCAGGGGCGGAAAAAAAGCATTGGTGCCGGCGGCGCTGCGCGAGTTCCGCGCCGCCACCAGGGGGCTGGCTAGCGGGCGGCGCCCGGGCCGAGCAGGCCGCGCAGGCTGTCGATGCGCGGCGTCAGGCGCGTGGCGCTGGTCGGGTCGAGCTGGCGCGCGCGCTGGTAGGCCTCGCTGGCCTGGCGCAGGCGCACGTCGCCCAGGTTCTCCAGCGCCGTGGCGTAGGCAGGGTTGACGCGCAGCGCGGCCTCCAGCGCCTGCTCGGCCTTGTCGAGCTGGCCCCGGCCGGCGTGCAGCACGGCCAGGTTGTTCCAGGGCTCGGGCAGCTCGGGGTAGTCGCGCGTCAGCTGCACCAGCAGGGCCTCGGCTTCGTCGGCGCGGCCGGCGGCGCTCAGCACGCCGGCCTTGACGAAGCGCATCTGGGGGTCGTTGGGACGGGCGGCGATGTGGCGGTCGGCGCGCGCCAGGGCCTCGCCGGTCTGGCCGCTTTTTTGCAATGCCTGCACGTCGGTGTAGTCATCGGCCCGCGCGGCGGCGGTGGCCAACGCCAGGCCGAGCGCCAGCAGCACCGGGCGCGCCATGTGGCGCGCGGACCGCGGAAAAGGGGGGAGGTGCAGCGTCATGTGCAGTCGAGCCGGTTGCGCCGGAGCCGATCGGCGCTGCCCTCGCGTGCTGGCCGGAGGGCGGGTCGCATCTTATACTGCCGGGATTGTAGCCAAGCGGGCCTGGCGGCCCGGTGCCACGCGGAAGGTGCGCCGGCCATGTCGGCCGGGGCGGCCTGGCTGTCCGGCCAGGGTTTGCGGGCGCGCGCCGAGCGCGGCCGGTTGCCGCCCCAACGCGCTGCTGCACGGCTTCCTTGCTTGTTTTCCCATGACCCTGCGCATCCACAACACGCTGACGCGTGCCCTGGAAGATTTTTCCCCCCTTGAGCCGGGCCACGTGCGCATGTACGTGTGCGGCATCACGGTGTACGACCTGTGCCACATCGGCCACGCGCGCTCGGCGGTGGCGTTCGACGTGGTGCAGCGCTGGCTGAGGGCCTCGGGCCTGCGCGTCACCTTCGTGCGCAACATCACCGACATCGAGGACAAGATCATCCGCCGGGCGCTGGAAAACGGCGAGACCATCCGCCAGCTGACCGACCGCATGATCGCCGAGATGTACCGCGACTTCGACGCCCTGGGCGTCGAGCGTCCCACGCATGATCCGCGCGCCACCGACTACGTGCCGCGGATGCTGTCCATCATCGGCACGCTGGAGCACAAGGGCCTGGCCTATCGCACGGCCGGTGGCGACGTGAACTATGCGGTGCGCAAGTTTCCCGGCTACGGCAAGCTGTCGGGCAAGACGCTGGACGAGCTGCAGGCGGGCGAGCGCGTGGCGGTGGATGAGGGCAAGGACGATCCGCTGGACTTCGTGCTGTGGAAGTCCGCCAAGCCGAGCGAACCCGAGGGCGCCAAGTGGGACGGCCCCTACGGCCTGGGCCGGCCCGGCTGGCACATCGAGTGCTCGGCCATGAGCTGCGCGCTGCTGGGCGACACCTTCGACATCCACGGTGGCGGCGCCGACTTGCAGTTTCCGCACCACGAAAACGAGATCGCCCAGAGCGAGGGCGCCAACGGCCAGCCGCTGGCGCGGGTGTGGATGCACAACGGCTTCGTCAACATCGACAACGAGAAGATGTCCAAGTCGCTGGGCAACTTCTTCACCATCCGCGAGGTGCTGCGGGAATTCGACGCCGAGACGATCCGCTTCTTCATCGTGCGCGCGCACTACCGCAGTCCGCTGAATTACAGCGATGTGCACCTGCAGGACGCGCGCGCCGCGCTCAAGCGCCTGTATACGGCGCTGGACGCGGTGCCGGCGGCCGACGTGGCGATCGACTGGTCGAACCCGCATGCGGCGCGCTTCAAGGCGGCGATGGACGAGGACTTCGGCACGCCCGAGGCGGTGGCCGTGCTGTTCGAGCTGGCCAGCGAAGTCAACCGCGGCCGCCGCGGCGAGGACGCCGGCCTCTTGAAGGCGCTGGGGGGCTGCCTGGGCCTGCTGCAGGGCGACCCCAAGGCTTTTTTGCGTGCCGGCAGCACGCTGGACGAGGCCGCCATCCAGGCGCGGATCGCCGCCCGCGCCGCCGCCAAGCAGGCCAGGGACTTCGCCGAGGCCGACCGCATCCGCGCGGCGCTGCTGGCCGCCGGCATCGTGCTGAAGGACTCACCCACCGGCACCACCTGGGAGGTGGCACAGTGACGGAAATCGTGGTGTTTTCAGCCTCCAGCGCAGGCGGGTAGAGCGGTGGCAGCTACAAAAAACAAAGCGCCCGTGGTCTGCACGCCCGACTACTGGGCCGAGGCCTGCGCGCACCTGGCCAAGCGCGACCGCGTCATGAAGCGCCTGATCCCGCGCTTTGGCGACGCCTGCCTGCAGTCGCGCGGCGACGCCTTCGTCACGCTGGCGCGCTCCATCGTGGGGCAGCAGATTTCGGTCAAGGCGGCGCAGTCGGTGTGGAACCGCTTCGAGGCGCTGCCGCGCCGCCTGGCGCCCGCCCAGGTGCTGAAGCTGAAGGTGGACGACATGCGCGCCGCCGGCCTGTCGGCGCGCAAGGTGGAGTACCTGGTCGATCTGGCGCTGCACTTCGACAGCGGCCGCATCCACGTCGATCAGTGGCAGGCCATGGACGACGAGGCCATCATTGCCGAGCTGGTGGCGATTCGAGGCATCGGCCGCTGGACGGCCGAGATGTTCCTGATGTTCCACCTGCTGCGCCCCGACGTGCTGCCGCTGGACGACGTGGGCCTGATCAACGGCATCAGCCTCAACTATTTCTCGGGCGAGCCCGTCAGCCGCAGCGAGGCGCGCGAAGTGGCCGCCGCCTGGGCGCCCTGGCGCACGGTGGCCACGTGGTACATGTGGCGCTCGCTGGAACCCCTTCCGGTCGCCTACTGAGGCGGCCGCATCCGGTAACATCGCCGGATGTTTCGATACCGAGGAGCCAATCTTGGCCAAACGCGCATTTCTTGATTTCGAGCAGCCGATCGCCGAGCTTGAAAACAAGATCGAGGAGCTGCGTTACGTGCAGAGCGAGAGCGCGGTCGACATCTCGGAGGAGATCGACCAGCTCGACAAGAAGAGCCGTCAGCTCACCAAGGACATCTACGCCGATCTGACGCCCTGGCAGATCACCAAGATCGCGCGCCATCCCGAGCGCCCGTACACGCTGGACTACGTGCGCGAGTGCTTCACCGACTTCGTCGAGCTGCACGGCGACCGCCATTACGCCGACGACCAGAGCATCGTCGGCGGCCTGGCGCGCTTTGGCGGCAACGCCTGCCTGGTGATCGGCCACCAGAAGGGGCGCGACACCAAGGAGCGCGCGGCGCGCAACTTCGGCATGGTCAGGCCCGAGGGCTACCGCAAGGCGCTGCGCCTGATGAAGACGGCCGAGAAGTTCAAGCTGCCGGTGTTCACCTTCGTCGACACGCCGGGGGCCTTTCCGGGCATCGACGCCGAGGAGCGCGGCCAGTCCGAGGCGATCGGGCGCAACATCTACGAGATGGCGCAGCTGGAGGTGCCGATCATCAGCACCATCATCGGCGAAGGCGGCTCGGGCGGGGCGCTGGCCATCGCCGTGGCCGACCAGGTGCTGATGCTGCAATATTCGATCTATTCGGTGATCAGCCCCGAGGGTTGCGCCTCGATCCTGTGGAAGACCAGCGACAAGGCGCAGGAAGCGGCCGAGGCGCTGGGCATCACGGCGCACCGCCTGAAGGCGCTGGGCATGGTCGACAAGATCGTCAGCGAGCCGGTCGGTGGCGCGCACCGCGACCCGCGCCACATGGGCACGCTGCTCAAGCGCGCGCTGGGCGACGCCTGGCGCCAGGTGAGCGACCTGAAGGTCAAGGAGCTGCTGGACCGCCGCTACGAGCGCCTGATGAGCTACGGGCGCTTCAACGACACCAAGGAGCGGTAGCCCATCCTGAGCCGCGGTCGCGGCCTCCCCCGGGGGGCAAGGCCAGTGCCCGGCGCAGGTCCGGGCACGGCGTTCGCTGAATTGGCCTGCTGCGCGGCCCTTCGATGCGGTCAGCCGCGCGCCGGGGTGACGCGCGATTGCACCTTGGCGCGCAGCGCGGTCATCAGTTCGGGCGGCAGGAAGCGGAAGGCCAGGCGCAGCAGCAGCCAGGCGATCAGGCCGTCATCCAGCCAGCCCAGGATGGGGATGAAGTCCGACACCAGGTCCACCGGGCTCAGCACGTACAGCAGCGCCAGCACCGTCGCCAGCTTGGACGCCAGCGGCGCGCGCGGGTCGCGCAGCAGACCCCAGGCGAGCAGCAGTTCCTTGCGCAGCAGCGCGATCAGGCGACCGAGTTTCCACATGTGACGACTCCCTTCGGGCAACGGCGCGCCATCGTAGCAGGGTGCGTGCCGCCCCGCCGCGCATCGGGCGGGCTGCCGGGTATCAGGGAAAGCCAAGGGCGGCGCCTGGCCAATGGCACCTACAATATGTTGCAGTGCAGCAGTTTGACCGACCTTCCATTTCATGAGCCGTGCCCCCGCCCCGGCGCCGGCCAAGCCGGCGCGCAAGCCGTCGACCAGCGCCCCGTCCCAGCGGGTGATCAAGAAGTACCCCAACCGGCGCCTGTACGACACCGACACCTCGACCTACATCACGCTGGCGCAGGTGCGCGAGCTGGTGATGGCGCGCCAGCCCTTCGTGGTGCGCGACGCCAAGACCGGCGACGAACTGACGCGCAGCATCCTGCTGCAGATCATCCTGGAAGAAGAAGCCGGCGGCGCGCCCATGTTCACCCAGGACATGCTGGCCAACATCATCCGCTTCTACGGCCATGCCATGCAGGGCTTCATGGGCAGCTACCTGGAGAAGAACATCCAGGCCTTCATGGAAATCCAGGCCAAGCTGGCCGAGCAGTCCTCGGGGCTGAACCCCGAGCTGTGGGCGCAGTTCATGCACATGCAGTCGCCCATGATGCAGGGCATGATGGGCAACTACCTGGAGCAGTCCAAGAACATGTTCCTGCAGGCGCAGGAGCAGATGAGCAAGCAGACCGAGCAGATGCTGGGCGCCTTCGGCATCAAGCGCGGCGCTTGAGGACGCGGCCGGCGCGCGGGGCTGCGACAATCGCCCCATGAGTGAAACCACCACGCCGCCGCGCATCGGCTTCGTGTCCCTGGGCTGCCCCAAGGCGCTGACCGATTCCGAGTTGATCCTGACCCAGCTGTCGGCCGAGGGCTACCAGACCAGCAAGACCTTCGAAGGGGCCGATCTGGTGATCGTCAACACCTGCGGCTTCATTGACGAGGCCGTCAAGGAGAGCCTGGACACCATCGGCGAGGCCCTGACGGTCAACGGCAAGGTCATCGTCACCGGCTGTCTTGGTGCAAAAACCATAGCTGCTGGCGCTGATGGGGCGGTCGCCAAAGGTCAAAAAGATACTGAAAACCTGGTCAAACACCTGCACCCCTCGGTGCTTGCCGTCACCGGCCCGCACGCCACGCAGGAAGTGATGGACGCGGTGCACCGCCACCTGCCCAAGCCGCACGACCCGTTCCTCGACCTGGTGCCCGGCGCCTTTGGCGAGGCCGGCCTGAAGCTCACGCCGCGCCACTACGCCTACCTGAAGATCAGCGAGGGCTGCAACCACCGCTGCACCTTCTGCATCATCCCCTCGATGCGGGGCGACCTGGTCAGCCGCCCGATCGGCGAGGTGCTGAAGGAAGCACGCGCGCTGTTCGAGGGCGGCGTCAAGGAACTGCTCATCATCAGCCAGGACACCTCGGCCTACGGCGTCGATGTGAAATACCGCACCGGCTTCTGGGACGGCCGCCCGCTCAAGACCCGGCTGCTGGAGCTGGTGCAGGCGCTGGGCGAGCTGGCCGCGCCGCACGGCGCCTGGGTGCGCTTGCATTACGTGTACCCGTACCCACATGTGGACGACATCCTGCCGCTGATGGCCGAGGGCAAGGTGCTGCCGTACCTGGATGTGCCCCTGCAGCACAGCCACCCGGACGTGCTGCGCCGCATGAAGCGGCCGGCCAGCGGCGAGAAGAACCTGGAGCGCATCGCGCGCTGGCGCGACATTTGTCCCGAGCTGGTGATCCGCTCCACCTTCATCGCCGGTTTTCCGGGCGAGACCGAGGCCGAGTTCGAGCACCTGCTGGACTTCATGCGCGAGGCCCGCATCGACCGCGCCGGCTGCTTTGCCTATTCGCCGGTCGAAGGGGCCGCCGCCAACGCGCTGCCCGGCATGCTGCCGCCCGAGCTGCGCGAAGAGCGCCGCGCGCGCTTCATGGCCGTGGCCGAGGCCGTGTCCACCGCCAAGCTGCGCGAGCGCGAGGGCGACACCCTGCAGGTGCTGATCGACTCGGCGCCGGCGCTGGGCCGGCGCGGCGGGGTGGGGCGCAGCTATGCCGACGCGCCCGAGATCGACGGCGTGGTGCATTTGCTGCCGCCGCAAAAAATCAGCAAGCAGCTGCGGGTGGGCGAGTTCACGCGGGCGCGGGTGGTCGACACCCAGGGCCACGACCTCATTGCCCAGCCCCTCTGAGCCGCATGAAAACTGATGCGTGCGCGCAACAGCTGGCTCGGGCGGGCAAGAAAAAAGCCACCCGTTGGGTGGCTTGTCATCGATTGCAGCGGTTTTGGCGGCTGTAATCTTCTTTTGTTTTGGTGCCCAGGAGAGGACTCGAACCTCCACGCCTCTCAGCGCTAGTACCTGAAACTAGTGCGTCTACCAATTCCGCCACCTGGGCATTTCAGGAAAGCTAGGATTCTATATCAAAAATCTCGACCCCACCAGCAGCCTGCTGGAAGAAATTGAAGGCACGGTGCAAGGCCACCGCGACGGGCACGGTTTCGTGCTGCGCGACGACGGCGACGCCGACATCTATCTGCCCCCCAACGAGATGCGCGCGGTGCTGCACCGCGACCGCGTGCGCGTGCGCATCGCGCGGCAGGACCGGCGCGGGCGCCCCGAGGGGCGCGTGCTCGAAATCGTCGAGCGCCCGCCGCAGCCCATCATCGGCCGCCTGCTGCACGAAGCCGGCATCTGGCTGGTGGCGCCGGAAGACCGGCGCTACGGCCAGGATGTGCTGATCCCCAAGGCCGCCATCGGCGCCGCCCGGCCGGGGCAGGTGGTGGTGGTCGAGCTGACCGAGCCGCCGGCGCTCTACGGCCAGCCGGTTGGCCGCGTCAAGGAAGTGCTGGGCGAGATCGACGACCCCGGCATGGAAATTGAAATCGCGGTGCGCAAGTACGGCGTGCCGCACGAGTTCTCCGACGCCGCCATCGGCGAGGCGCGCGCCCTGCCCGACAGCGTGCAGCCGCGCGACCGCGCCGGCCGCGTCGACCTGACCGACGTGCCGCTGGTCACCATCGACGGCGAGGACGCGCGCGACTTCGACGACGCGGTGTACTGCCAGCCCGCCGTGGTCACCGGCCGCGGCAAGAAACCCAACGGCTGGCGCCTGCTGGTGGCGATTGCCGACGTCAGCCACTACGTGCGCAACGGCGCGCCGCTGGATGTGGACGCCTACGAGCGCGCCACCAGCGTGTACTTTCCGCGCCGCGTCATCCCCATGCTGCCGGAAAAGCTCAGCAACGGCCTGTGCTCGCTCAACCCCGAGGTCGAGCGCCTGAGCATGGTGTGCGACATGCTGGTCACGGCGCAGGGTGACGTCCATGCCTACCAGTTCTACCCGGCCGTCATCCGCAGCCATGCGCGGCTGACCTACACCGAGGTGGCGGCCATCCTGGCCAACACGCGCGGCCCCGAGGCGGCGCGCCGGCAGGCGCGCGTGCAGAACCTGCTGGACCTGCACGACGCGTTCCGCGCCTTGCTGAAGGCGCGCGAGCGGCGCGGCGCGGTGGACTTCGACACCGTGGAGACGCAGATCGTCTGCGACGAGGCCGGCCGCATCGAGAAGATCGTGCCGCGCCAGCGCAACGACGCGCACCGCCTGATCGAGGAGTGCATGCTGGCGGCCAACGTGTGCAGCGCCGACTTCATCGGCCAGGGCAAGCACGCCGGCCTGTACCGCGTGCACGAGGGCCCGACGCCAGAAAAGCTCGAGCTGCTGCGCGCCTACCTGAAGGCGCTGGGCCTGGGCCTGTCGGTCAGCGACGAGCCGCGGCCGGACGAGTTCCAGCGCATCGCCGCGGCCACCGCCGAGCGTCCCGACGCCGAGCAGATCCACATGATGCTGCTGCGCGCCATGAGCCAGGCCATCTACTCGCCCGTCAACAGCGGGCACTTCGGCCTGGCCTACGAGGCGTACACGCATTTCACCAGCCCGATCCGGCGCTACCCGGACCTGCTGGTGCACCGCGTCATCAAGGCCATCCTGGCCGAGCGCAAGTACCAGCTGCCGAGTCTGCCCACGCCCGGCGAGGCGCACGAAAAGCTCAGCAAGCGCTTGAAAAAAGATAGCTTGTCGCGCAAGCGGGAACAGCGCGAGCGGCCCGATCGCCTGTCACCCGAGGTGCAGGCCTGGGAAGCCGCCGGCCTGCACTGCAGCGCCAACGAGCGGCGCGCCGACGAGGCCAGCCGCGACGTCGAGGCCTGGCTCAAGTGCAAGTACATGAAGGAGCACCTGGGCGAGGAATACGCCGGCACCGTCAGCGCCGCCACCAGCTTCGGCCTGTTCGTCACGCTCAGCGAGCTGCACGTCGAGGGCCTGGTGCACATCACCGAACTGGGCGGCGAGTACTTCCGCTTCGACGAAGTCCGCCAGGAGCTGCGCGGCGAGCGCACCGGCATCCGCTACGCCATCGGCACGCGGGTGCGCGTGCAGGTCAGCCGCGTCGACCTGGACGCGCGCAAGATCGACTTCCGGCTGGTGCGCGAGGACGAAGACCTGTTGGCGCGCGCCCCGCGCGACAAGGGCGCGGCGCCCGCCGCCGAGCGCGGCCGCCCGGCCAAGGCCTCGGCCAAGCGCGCCGCGCGCCAGCAGCGCGACGCCGAGCGCGCCAGCCCCAGGCCCTCGCCGATGCAGGCGCTCCAGTCGGCCGCGCGCAAGGCGGCGGCCAAGAAGGGCGCCGCCAGCGGCAAGCCGCGCAAGACGCGACGCTGAGCGCGGAAGACAAAAAAGCCGCTCTGAAATTCAGAGCGGCTTGCGCAGGCTGGTCGGGCTCTGGAGCCCGATCTGCATGCGATCTGGCTTGCCTCAGCGCGCCTTGGCGCGTGCGCGCAGGCGCATCAGCGGCGGCACCACCAGCATCAGCGCGCTCAGCACCCACAGGCCGATGGAGATCGGGCTCTCCACCAGGATGCCGACGTCGCCGTCGGTGATCGACAGCGCGCGGCGCAGGTTCTGCTCCATCATGTCGCCCAGCACGAAGCCCAGGATCAGCGGCGCCATCGGCACGCCCTGCTTGCGCAGCAGGTAGCCCACCACGCCGAACACGGACATCAGCACCAGGTCGAAGGTGGTGGCGTGCACCGAGTACACCCCCACCGCGCTGACCGACAGGATGGCCGGCACCAGCAGCCAGTTGGGCGTCTGCAGCATGCGGGCGAACACGCCGACCAGCGGAATGTTGATCAACAGCAGCAGGAAGTTGGCGACGAAGAACGAGGCGATCAGGCCCCAAACCAGTTGCGGGTTTTGCGTGAACAGCGCCGGACCCGGCGTGATGTTGTACAGCGCCAGCGCGCCCATCATCACCGCAGTGGTGCCCGAGCCGGGCACGCCCAGTGTGAGCATGGGCACGAAGGAGCCGGCCGCCGAGGCGTTGTTGGCCGCCTCCGGCGCCGCCACGCCGCGGATGTCGCCGTCGCCGAAGCGGTTGTCCGGCCCGGCCAGGCGCTTTTCCATGGTGTAGGTGATGGCGCTGGCGATGGTGGCGCCGGCACCCGGCAGCACGCCGACCACGAAGCCGACCAGCGACGAGCGGATGGTGGACCACCACGTGTAGGCCATTTCCTTCAGGTTGAACAGCGAACGCCCGGTGGCCTTGATGATGCCGGCCGTGCTGTGGTGCTGCTCCAGCATCAGCAGGATCTCGCTGATCGAGAACAGGCCGATCACCAGCACGATGAACTGGATGCCGTCCGACAGGTGCACGTCGCCACCGGTGAAGCGGTAGACGCCGGAGTTGGAGTCCAGCCCCACGGTGGCCAGCGACAGGCCGATCACCGCCGCCAGCGCCGCCTTGACCGGCGCGTCGCCCATCAGGCCGGTGATGCAGGCGAAGGCAAAGCACATCAGCGCGAAGTACTCGGCCGGACCGAAGGCCAGTGCCCAGCGCGCCAGCAGCGGGGCGAACATCACGATGCCGCAGGTGGCGATGAACGAGCCGACGAACGAGCTCCAGGCCGAGATCGACAGCGCCACGCCGCCCAGGCCCTGGCGCGCCATCGGGTAGCCGTCCAGCGCCGTCATGATGGCGCCGGCGTCGCCGGGCACGTTCAGCAGGATGGAGGAGATGCGGCCGCCGAACTCGCAGCCCATGTAGACCGCGGCCAGCAGGATCAGCGCCGTTTCGGCCGGCAGCTTGAGCGCGAAGGCCAGGGGCATCAGGATGGCCACGCCGTTGATCGGCCCCAGCCCCGGCAGCATGCCGACGATGGTGCCCACCAGCGCGCCGATGGCGGCCACCATCAGGTTGGTGGTCGACAGGGCGACACCGAAGCCGGTCATCAGGTATTGCAGTGTTTCCATGGTTCAGCGTCCTCCCAGGATGAACGACAACAGTCCGGTCGGCAGCACCACGTCCAGCAGCTTGTCAAACCCCAGGAACAGCAGCAGGCCCAGGCCCAGGCCACCGGCCAGCGCCTGCTTCCAGCTGCCGCCGAAGGCCATGCCGACCGGCACCGCCATGACGGTGGTGGCCAGCGTGAAGCCCAGCGTCTCGAACAGCAGCGCGTAGGCGAACACCGCCGCCACGGCGAAGGCCAGCGACTGCAGCGGCACCTGGCGCAACCAGTTGCCGCGCAGGCTGGGGCGCACGATCAGCCACAGGCCGCCGATGCCCATCAGGGTGGCCAGCAGCAGCGGAAACGCGCGCGGGCCGACGGGTTCGTAGGAAATCGGCGCGGCGTAGTCCGTGGCGGCCCAGGCCATGCCTGCGGCCACCACGACACAGGCGACGCCCAGAACGCGATCGCTCATGGTGTGTTGCTCCTCCGGTTCGGCGCGGACCGGGCCCCGGGCCAGGCGGCCCGGGCACGGTGCCGCGACAGGGTCACTTGGCGACGTTCAGGCCGAAATCGGCCGCCAGCTTGCGGTAGTCGGCCACGCGCTGCTTGATGTAGGCGTCCAGGTCGGCGCCGGTCTTGGCGAACGGGAACAGGCTGCGCTCGGCACGCAGCTTGGCGAACTCGGGCGTCGCCATCATCTTGTTGAAGGTATCGGTCCAGACCTTGAAGTCGGCGTCGCTGACCTTCGGGCCCATGTAGTAGCCGCGGATGATCGGCCATTCGACGTCCATCCCCTGTTCCTTGGCGGTCGGCACGTTGGCCAGGCCGCCTTCCAGGCGCTTGTCGGCCATCACCGCGAGCACGCGGATCTTGGCGCCGGCCTTCATCTGCTCCTCGGCCTCGGAGGCGTCGCCCGAATACACCTGCACGTGGCCGCCCTGCAGGGCGGTCGAGGCTTCGCCGCCGCCCTCGAAGGCGACGAAGCGCATCTTGCGCGGGTCCAGCCCGGCGGCCTTGGCGGTCAGCGCGGCCTTCATCCAGTCCTGGCTGCCCACGGTGCCGCCGGCACCGAACACCACCTTGGTCGGGTCGGCCTTGATGGCGGCAACCAGGTCTTTCAGCGTCTTGAAGGGCGAGGCATCGGCCACGATGACGGCGCCGTAGTCGGTGCCGACGGCGGCCAGCCAGCGCACGTCGTTTTCGTTGTAGCGGCCGAACTTGCCCTGCGCCAGGTTGAGCAGCGAGCCACCCGAGAAGGCGACGATGGTGTTGGCCTCGGCCGGGCGCTGGGCCACCACCGCGTTGTAGGCCACGGCACCGATGCCGCCCGGCATGTAGGTCACGCGCATCGGGTCGCTGATGTACTTGCCGTTCAGCAGGCTCGACTGCGCCAGCTTGCAGGTCAGATCGAACCCGCCGCCGGGCTTGGCCGGCGCGATGCACTCGGTCTTGTCGAGCGGGCCGGCCTGGGCCAGGCCGACGCCGAAGGCCAGGGTGAGGGCAACGAGGGGCAGTTTGAGTTTCATCACGCAGTCTCCTGAGGGTTTGAGTGCTTGGACCGGGAACATGGCGGGTGCCCGCGGGGGCGGGGCACAGCACGGCTCACTCTAGCGCCGCGGGACTTTCAATCGGCTTTCAGATTGGGGGGATGGCGTCAGGGAAAACCCGTGTTCGCACGGTGGTGCGCAAGCGGCAGCCGCAGACTCACCGCCAATCCGCTGCCGCCCGGGCCGGGCTGCAAGGCCAGGCTGCCGCCATGGCGTTCGGCCACGGCGCGGGCGATGGCCAGGCCCAGGCCGGAGCCGCCCGGGCGCGCGTGGCGGCCGCGAAAGAAGCGCTCGCTGGCGCGTTCCAGTTCGTCGGCCGCCAGGCCCGGACCATCGTCCTGCACGGTCAGCAGTGCGTCGCGTCCATCCTGCGTCACGTGCACTGTGACCCGGCTGCCGGGCGGGCTGTAGCGCAGGGCGTTGTGCAGCAGGTTGCCCAGCGCTTCCTGCAGCAGGACGGGCTGGGCCGGCGTCGACAGGCCGTTCGGTGTGGCGTCGAAGCCGAGGTCGATGCCGGCTTCGCGTGCCCGCGGCCACCAGTGGCGTGTCAGCTCGCGCGCCAGGGCCACCAGGTCGACGGTTTCGGTGCGCAGCTCGGCGGCGTCGGCGCGCGCCAGCGCCAGCATCTGGTTGACCTGCCGGGTGGCGCCGTCCACCTGCGCGCGGATCGCGGCCAGCGCTTCGCTCGTGGGGCCGGGTGGGGCTTCGCGCAGGGCGTAGGCGACCTGGGTGGCGAGCGTCGTCAGCGGCGTGCGCAACTGGTGCGAGGCGTCGTCGACGAAACGGCGCCGCGCCTCGCTGGCCTGCTGGTGGCGTGCCATGTGGTGGTTCATGGCCTGCACCAGGGGGCGTGCTTCGAGCGGCACCTGCTGTACCGGGATCGGCGTCAGGTCGTCCGGCGCGCGCGCCTGAACTTCGCGCGACAGGCGTGCCAGCGGGCGCAGCGCCCAGCCGGTGGCCAGCGCCATCAGCACCAGGGCCAGGGTGACCAGCAGCGCGTTGCGCGCCACGGCTTCGAGCAGCAGGGTGCGGGTGAAGTCCAGGCGCGAGGTCAGGGTCTCGGCCACTTGAATCACCACGCGCGAACGCTCGGCGTGGCCGGCCAGCGGCGGGTTCAGCACCCGCGCGTAGGAACCCAGGCGCACCGGCTGGCCGTGGTACAGCGCGTCGCGAAAGCGCGGGCGGCCGTCGACCAGAGCCGGTTCGGGCGGCGGCAGGTCGGTGTTGCCGATCTCGACCAGACCGTCCTCGGTGGCGACGCGAAAGAACACCTCGCCACCGGCGGTGAGCTGGAAGAACTCCAGCAGCGTGTAGGGCAGCTCCACCCCCAGGCCACCGCCGGCGGTGGTGATGTTGGCGTCGATGGCCTTGATGGCGCCGGCCAGCGAGCGGTCATAGGCGGCGTTGGCGGCGCCGGCGGCGCTGCGCCAGGCGCCCCACAGCGCGACGCCCGACGCCAGCAGCATGCCGGCGGCCAGCACCAGCGCCAGCGTGCGGCGCAGGCTGGCGCGCAGCCAGCCCAGCCTCACGGCCCGCTCTCCAGCACGTAGCCCAGCCCGCGCAGGGTGCTGATGCGCACGGCGCTGCCGGCCAGGCGCTTGCGCAGGCGGTGCACCAGCACCTCGATCGCCTCGGGGTTGATGTCGCGCTCGTCGGACACCACGCGATCCAGGATTTCGGACTTCGACAGCGGTTCGCCCACGTGCTGGATGAGCACGCGCAGCACGGCGTGTTCGCGCGGCGTCAGGGTCAGCGGCTCGTCGTTCAGCGTGAAGCCACGGGTGGCGACGTCCCAGGTCAGGGGGCCGCAACCCTGGCGCCAGTGGGCGCTGCCGCGTGCGCGGCGGATCAGCGCGTGCAGCCGTGCCTCCAGTTCGGCCAGGTCGAACGGCTTGGCCAGGAAGTCGTCGGCGCCCTGGTTGAGCGTGCCCACGCGCTCGATCAGCGAGTCGCGCGCCGTCAGGATCAGCACCGGCAGCCGCTGGTCGGTGGCGCGCAGCGCGGCCAGCACCTGGTGCCCGTCCAGGCCGGGCAGGCCGAGGTCCAGCACCAGCGCGTCGTAGCGGCGCGCGGCCAGGCTGGGCAACACGTCGCGGCCGTCGCTCACCCAGTCGGTCAGCAGGCCGCTGCGCTCCAGCGCGCGGGCCAGCCAGGTGGCCAGCTCGGGTTCGTCTTCAGCCAGCAGGATGCGCATGGTGGGGCGCTCGGGTGCGGATCAGGTGGCGCTCAGGCGCCGGGCCAGTGCGCCGGCCGTCAGGGCGCGGCCGGTTGACCAGGCGTCGGCCACGGCGCCATGCCGGTACACGGCGGTGCAGGCGGCGTCAAAGGCGCTCAGGCCCGCTGCCAGCCGGGGGCCGATCAGTCCGGCCAGCACGTCGCCCGACCCCGGCGTGGCCAGGCGGGCGTTGCCGGTGGCATTCACCCTGGGCGTGCGGCCTGGCGCGGCGATCACGCTGCCCGAGCCCTTGAGCACGACGGTGCAGGCCAGGCGCTCGGCCAGCGTGCGGGCGGCGCGCAGGCGGTCGGCCTGCACCTGGCGCGCGTCACTGGCCAGCAGGCGCGCCGCCTCCAGCGGGTGCGGCGTGAGCACGGTGGCCAGGCCCCGGCTCGCACGCGCGGTCAGCGCCTGCCGCAGGGCGGTGTCATGGGCGATGGCGTTCAGGGCATCGGCGTCCAGCACCAGCCGCGGCGCCTGCGCCAACACCGCGGGCAGCAGGGCGCGCACTGCTTCGCCGCCACCGCAGCCGCAGACCACCGTCAGCTGTGCCAGCGGCAGGGCGTCGGGGTGGCGGAACATCAGCTCGGGCTGGGTCGGATCGAACGCCGGCGTCGACGTCCCCAGCAGGCCGACGTACACCCGACCGGCGCCGCCATGCAGCGCCGCCGACGCCGCCAGCAGCGCCGCGCCGGTCATGGCCACGCCGCGCGTGACGTCGCTGGCGCCGCCGATCACGGCGACGTCGCCGTAGCTGCCCTTGTGGCTGTCGTGCGGGCGGGGTGCCGGCTGTGGCGCGGCGTTCAGCCAGGCGACGGGCGCCTGCTCGCCGGGGTCCACGCCGAGGTCGTCGAACCACAGCGTGCCGCAGGCGTCTCGGCCCTGGGCGGTGAACAGGCCGGGCTTGCAGGTCAGCAGGCTGAGCGTGTGCCGGGCCGCGGGCGGTAAATCCAAGGGAAATTGGCCGTTGGCGCAATCGAGACCTGCGCCAGCAGCTATCGAATCAGGAGCGATCGGCAGACACAGGGCGCCGCGGTCGGCGTCCAGTCCGCTGGGCACGTCGAGCGCCAGCAGGGTGGCCGGGCCGCTGCGCAGCCGGACCAGCCACTCGGCCATGCGGCCCTGCGGCGGGCGCATGGCGCCGATGCCCAGCAGGGCGTCGATGGCCAGGTCGTCCGGCCCGAGTTCGACCGGGGGTTGATCGGCAAACCTCACCCGCGCGTCGCGGGCCCGTTGCAGCGACGCGCGCGCGTCAGGCGGCAGCCGTGCCTCCTCGCCCAGCCAGGTCACCACCGGGCGCAGGCCCCAGTGCTGCAGGTGCATGGCCGCCTCCAGCCCGTCGCCCCCGTTGTTGCCCGGGCCGCAGGCGATCCACACGGTGCGCGCGTGCGGTGCCAGTGCCAGCGCCAGCCGCGCCGTGGCCAGGCCGGCGCGCTGCATCAGGGTGTGCGGGGCCAGGGCGGCCTGCGCCGCCGCCTCGATGCGCCGGGTGGCGGCCAGGTCGAACAGCGGGACGGGGCGATCCAGCGGCAGCAGGTGAGGCATGGGTCATTATGTGTCTCGCGCTGCCAGGCGAGCGCGGTTGAGCGTTCGGCGTGGCTTCGATGGCGTTTACCCAACAGGTGAGCGCGCTACGCACTCGCCAGCGCCGTGCTCGCCGCGCCAGGCGTCGTTGCTCGCCCTGGCAGGCAGGAGCCTTGGGAGCCGCGGCGCCCACCCTTGCCTGGCACGCCGATCACGGCACTGACGGACACGTTCAACTGCCGTTTCTAGGCTGAACTGTTGCAGGCGGTTGCCTTGTCGTGGCGGGGCGCAGGCGGGTGTCGCCGAAAATCCGGCCCGTGATGTCTGGTTCCCCGCCGTTTTCCGACCGGTCCGCGACCCCGCGCGCCGACACCCCGCCCCAAGCCCCCCAGCCCGACGCGCGCCCGCCCGGCCATCGGCGCTGGCGGCGCCGTCTGGGCATCGCCCTGGCCAGCCTGCTGGCGCTGTGGGTGCTGGCCTGGCTGGCGGTGCCGCCGCTGCTGAAGTGGCAGGGCGAGAAGGCCGCCAGCGCGCTGCTGGGGCGGCCGGTGCACATCGGCGCGGTGGACTTCCGGCCCTGGTCGCTGGCGCTGACGCTGAGCGATCTGGGCATCGACGGTGCGCCCGGCGCGCCGCCGCTGCTGACGGTGCGGCGCGTGTTTGTCGACGGCGAGCTGCAATCCCTGCTGCGGCTGGCGCCGGTGATCGACGCCATCCGCATCGAGTCGCCGGCGCTGCGCCTGACGCACCTGGGCGAGGGCCGCTACGACATCGACGACATCCTGGCGCGGCTGGCGGCGCGCCCGCCGGCGCCCGAGCCGGCCGCGCCGCCGCGCCTGGCGCTCTACAACATCGAGCTGACCGACGGGCGCGTGGACTTCGACGACCGCGTGGCGGGCCAGCAGCACGAGCTGCGCGACGTGCGCCTGGCGCTGCCCTTTCTGAGCACCCTGCCGTCGGCGCGCCAGATCCGGGTGCAGCCGCACCTGGCCTTCGTGGTCGACGGCAGCGCGTTCGACTCGCGCGCGCAGGCGCTGCCTTTCGATGATTCGCGCCAGGCCGAGGCCAGCCTGCGCCTGGAGGCGCTGGACCTCAAGCCCTACCTGGCCTACCTGCCGGCGGCGCTGCCGGTGCGGCTGCAGGCGGCGACGCTGGACGCCGACCTGCGCGCCGCCTTCGAGCAGAGCGCGGCGCCGTCCCTGCGCGTGACCGGCAGCCTGGCGCTCAGCGGGCTGAAGGCGGTCGACGCCCAGGGCGCCGACTTGCTGGCCTTCGACGCGTTGAAGCTGCAACTGGGCGAGCTGCGGCCACTGGAGCAGCGCCTGACACTGGCCTCGGTCGAGCTGAACGGGCCCCGGCTGGCGCTGCGCCGGCGCGCCGATGGCCAGCTGGACTTGCTCGCCCAGATGAGCCCGAGTGCTTCAAAATCAGGAGCTGCTGGCGCTGATCAGGCAAGCGCTTCGGGCCAATCTGATGCTTCATCGGCAGCCGCTGCGGCCGCTCCGGCGGCGCCGCCCGCGGCCTGGCAGCTGGCCATCGACCGGCTGGCTGTGCACGGCGGCGCGCTGGACTTCAGCGACGCCTCGACGGCGCAGACAGGCGCTCCCGCCGCCCGCATGGCGCTGGAGAACATCGAGCTGGCCGCCAGCCAACTGGCCTGGCCGCTCAAGGAGCCACTGAGCTTCAAGGGCGCGGCCCGGCTGGCGCCCGGTGCGCCGGCCGCCGAAGGGCAGGGCGCGCCGACGCTGGCCTTCGACGGCACGGCCAGCCTGCGCGGCGCCGAGGTCAAGGCCCGCGTCGACGCCGTGCCGCTGGCGCTGGGCGCGCCGTATCTGGCCGGCGTGCTGGTGCCGCGCCTGGACGGCCGGCTGGACGCCCAGCTGGCGCTGCACTGGGCGCCACCCGAGGCGGCCGGCCAGCCGCCCCGGCTCACGCTCAACGCCGAACGTCTGGCACTGAGCCAGCTGGCGCTCACCGACCCGGCCGCCACCGCGCCGGCGCCGCGCCCGGCCAGGCCGCGCGGTCGCGGCACGCCAGCGGCGGACGACCGGCTGGCCGCCGTCGAGCAGCTGGAGTTGCAGCAGCTGCGCCTGAACTGGCCGGCGCGCGCCGTCCGCGTGGACAAGATCGGCCTGCGCGCGCCGCGGGTGCGCGTGGCGCGCGAGCCCGACGGCCGCTGGATGGCCGAGCGCTGGCTGCGCACGCCGCCGACCACCGCCGCGCCGGCCCCGGCGGCCGGTGGCCCGGCCGAGCCCGACTGGACGCTGGCCGTCGACGAGCTGGCCGTGGCCGACGCCACGCTGGGCTGGCGCGACGCCGCCGTGGCCGGCGAGCCGGTGGAGCTGGAGCTGACGCAGCTGCACCTGGGTGTGCGCCAGTTCACGCTGGACGGCGGCCGCCCCATGCCTGTGCAGCTGGCCACCCGGGTGCGCGCCGGCGGCGCCGAGCCCGGGCGCCTGGGCTGGCGCGGCAGCCTGGCCCTGTCGCCGCTGGCGCTGCAGGGCACGGCCGACGTGCAGCGCCTGCCGGCGCAGGCGCTGGTGCCCTACGTCGGCGAGCGGCTGAACGTCGATCTGCTGCGCGCCGACGCCAGCTTCAAGGGCCAGCTCGAGGTACAGCAGACCGCCCAGGGCCCGCGCGTGCGGGTGGCGGGCGACGCCAGCGTGGAGGAGCTGCGCGCCCACAGCCGGCCCGGCAGCGTGCTGGCCGCCAACGCCGCGCCAGCGCCGGCGGGCGCCGCGTCGGCCCCGGCCAGCGCGCGTGCCGCCCTGGCGCCGGTGGCCGCTGCCGGGCGCGCCGGCGGCCTGGGCGAGGAGCTGCTGACCTGGAAGCTGCTGCGCCTGGCCGGCGTGGACCTGCGGCTCGATCCCGGCCAGCCGCCGCGGATCGGCGTTGGCGACACCGTGCTGTCGGACTTCTTCGCCCGCGTGGTGATCCATCCCGACGGCCACATCAACCTGCAGGACGTGCTGAAGTCCGATGCGCCCACCGCGCCCGCCGCCGCCGCGGCACCGACCGCCGGTACTGCCCCGTCAGGCGCCACGCCGGCCACCGGCGAATTCACCGAAACTGCAAATTCGATAGCTGCTGGCGCGCCATCCACGGGCGCCAGCGCCCCTTTGTCGGCAAAGCCGGACGCGCTGGCGCCGGTCATTCACATGGGTCCGCTGCGGCTGGCCGGTGGGCGGGTGGATTTCTCCGATCGCTTCATCCGCCCCAACTATTCGGCCGACCTGAGCGATCTGGCCGGCACCCTGGGCGCCTTCGGCTCGGTGGCGCCGGACGGCCAGGTGCAGATGGCCGAGTTGCAGCTGAGCGGCCGCGCCGAAGGCTCGGCCCAGCTGCAGGTGACCGGCCGGCTCAACCCGCTGGCGACGCCGCTGGCGCTGGACATCCGCGCCAAGATGAGCGATTTGGAGCTGCCGCCGCTGTCGCCCTACGCCGTCAAGTACGCCGGCCACGGCATCGAGCGCGGCAAGCTCAGCATGGACGTGAACTACCGCATCCAGCCCGACGGCCAGCTGACGGCCAGCAACCAGCTGGTGCTCAATCAGCTGCAATTCGGCGAGCCGGTGGCCGGCGCGCCGGCCAGCCTGCCGGTGCGCCTGGCCACCGCGCTGCTGTCCGACAGCAACGGGGTGATCGATCTGGACCTGCCCATCAGCGGCTCGCTCAACGACCCCCAGTTCTCGCTCGGCCCGGTCATCGTCAAGGCCATTTTCAACCTGATCGGCAAGGCCATCACCGCGCCCTTCACCCTGCTGGCGCGCGCGCTGGGCGGCGCAGGCGATGACCTGTCGCAAGTCGCCTTCGCCCCCGGCAGCGCGCGGCTGGACGCCCGGGCGCGCCAGCAGCTCGACCGCGTGGCCAAGGCGCTGGCCGACCGCCCGCAGCTGAAGCTGACGGTGATCGGCAGCGCCCGCCTGGAGGCCGAGCGCGAGGGCTGGCGGCGCGAGCGCCTGCAGGCCCTGCTGGCGGCCGAGCAGCGCGCCGAGGCGGCCACCGCGCCAGCCGCCGCCACCGCCGCCGCAACGGTCCCGGCCGCCGCGGCCAGCGCCCCGAGCGCTCCGATATCAGGAGCTGCCGGCGCAGGTCCGGCGGGCGCTGGAGCCCCACCTGATGCCGAAAGCGCGATGGATGCCGAGCAGCGCGCCCGCCTGCTGCGGCGCCTGTACCGCCGTGCCGACGTGCCAGGCCGGCCGCGCAACGCCATCGGCCTGCTGCGCGACGTGTCCGTGCCCGAGATGGAGGCGCTGCTGCTGGCGCACATCGACGTCGGCGAGGACGCCATGCGCCAGCTGGCCGTGCAGCGCGGCGTGGCCGTCAAGGACTACCTGGCCAGCCGCGGCGCGCCGGCTGAGCGGCTGTTCCTGGGCGCCGCGCGGGCCGGCGACGCCGTGGCGGCGGGGCCGGCTGGCGCTGCCTCGGCCCCCGCCGCGCCCTGGTCACCGCGCGCCGAATTGACGCTGGCCACGCGCTGACAAGCCGATCACCGGCCACGCGCAGGACCGACAATCGGGGGCCGGGCAAATCCCGGCGAAAATACCGCCCTCGGGCGCGCCAGGTCGGCGCGCCTGGCCTTTTATCGAAGAGCACCGAGCAGCATGTTCCCCTTTTCCCGCGAACCGAAAGACCCGCCATCCGAGCCGGACAGCCAGCCCCGTCCGGCCGCCGAGGCCCATCCGCTGGACGCGCTGACCGGCGGCGTGTTCTCGGCCGCCACCTCGGGCGAGCGCGCCCAGCGCGTGCGCGACTGGCTGGCCAGCGAACCGACGCCCGAGCAGATGCAGGAGGTGTTCAAGGAACTGTCGGCCAAGGACAAGGGCGCTGCCCGCGCGCTGCGTGAAAAGCTCGACGAGCTGCGCCGCGCCAAGGGCCAGGAGGCGGTGGCCGCCGAATGGCAGGCCAAGGCCGAGGCCCTGCTGCATTCGGCGCGCCTGAACATCGCCGACGCCCTGGCCTGGCAGCGCGACGCCGCCAAGGCCGGCGCGCCGCTGTCGCGCGAGCCGCTGGCCGGCCTGCGCGCGCAGCTGGCCCTGCGCATCAAGGTGGTGGAAGACCTGCAGCAGCGCGTGATGGTGCAGCGCGAGGCCGCCATCCTGCTGGCGCAGCGCATCGAGCTGCTGTCGACCAAGCCGTGGCAGGAGGCGCAGGCACAGCAGGCCGGCCTGGCCACCGACGTGGCGCAGTGGCACCAGCAGGCCGCGGCGCTGCTGGCCGAGCCGCAATGGCCCAGCGTCGACCTGCGCTACCCGCCGCAGATGGAAGCCGCGCAGACCCAGTTGACGGCGGTGTGGGACGCCTTTGGCGCTGCCCTGGCGCAGGCGGTGGCGGCGGCGGCCGATGCCGGCGCGCCGCTGCCGCCGGTGCCGGTGTGGGCCGACGCGCTGCGCGCCGCGCGCGGCCAAGCCCCGGCCGGCGAGGCGCCCGCCGCCGACAAGCCGGCGCGGCCCAAGGTCGACCCCGAGCAGCGCGCCGCCGCGCACAAGGCGGTCGAAGCCGGTGTCATGCTGCTGGAGCAGGCCGTGGCCGCCGGCCACACCAAGAACATGCACAGCGCCACCCAGGCGCTGCGCCAGTCGCTCAAGGCGCACGGCCGCCTGATCGACGACGCGCTGGAAGCGCGCGTGCACGCCGTGCTGGTGTCGGCTGGCGAGCTCGAAGGCTGGCAGCGCTGGAGCGCCGACAAGCTGCGCGAGCAGCTGGTGGCCCGTGCCGAGGCGCTGCTGGTCAAGCGCAAGAAGAAGGGCGAGAAAGGCGTCAAGGCGGCCCCGCTGGCGCAGGCCGAAGCCGCCCCTGACGAAGTCCAGGCGCCGGTGGCTGACGCCGATGCGGCGCTGCCCGACGAAGCTCCGACCGCCGGCGACGCCGCCCCCGCGCCCGCGCCCGAGGCGGCGCCCGCGGTCGGCGCCGAAGTGGCCGACGCTGTCGAGCCGACAAGGGCAGAAGCGCCACCAGTCGCTATCGAATCAGAAGCTGCCGGCGCAGACCACGCCAGCGCCAGCGCGCCAAAACAGCCCGAGCGCGCGGCCCGTTCGCTGCCCGCCACCACGCTGGCCGCCGATGAGGAATGGGTGCCCGCCATGGGCGGGCGCAAGCTGCAGGACGCGATCCGCAAGCTGCGCGAGGAGTGGAAGACCGCCGACCAGGGCGGCGCGCCCAACCACGCGCTGTGGAAGCGCTTCGACCGCGCCGTCAGCGCCGCCCACGTCTTCGTCGACGAGTGGATCACCGGCGTGCGCGCCCAGGCGGCCGAGCACAAGGCGCAGCGCGAGGCGCTGATCGACGAAGTGCGCGCCTGGGCCGCCGGCCACGCCGACGCCGGCGAGGGCGGCGACTGGAAGGCCGTCAACCGCCAGATCCACCAGTTCGCCGAGCGCTGGCGCAACGCCGGTCACCTGTCGGAAAAGCAGTTCGCCGAGCTGCAGCCGCGCTGGAAGGAGGCCATCCATGGCGCCGCGTTGCCGCTGGAGACGGCGCAAAAGCACAGCACCGCGCGCCGCCAGGCGCTGATCCAGGAGGCCGAGGCCCTGGGCGCCGCGGCCCAGCTGCGCATCGACGCCGTGCGCGCGCTGCAGCAGCGCTGGCAGGCCGAGGCCCAGGCGGTGCCGCTGGATCGCAAGCACGAGCAGCGGCTGTGGGACGCCTTCCGCAAGCCGATCGACGAGGCCTTCAACCGCAAGAGCGCCGAGCGCGAGAAGGCGCAGGCAGCGATGAGCGCGCACGACCGCGCCGTGCTGGAAGCCGCCAAGGCGCTGGAAGCGGCCAACGCCAGCGGCGACGCCCAGCGCATCCGCGCCGCCATGGCCCAGCTGGAAGCCGCCACGCGCGCCCAGCCGGTTCCTGCACCAGAAGAAAAAACGGTTGCAGCGCCCGCCGAAAGCGCGCCAGCAGCTACGGAATCCGCAGCGCCTGAGGCACCCGAAGCGCCCGGCAGCGAGGCCGATGCCGCCGCGCAAGCCGCCGCGCCGGCCCCCGCGCCCCGGCCCGTCAAGCCGCTGGTGGCCATGCGCGGCGACGACCGTCCCGGTGCCCGCAAGGCCGAGCCGGCGCCCGCCGGCCGCTTTGGCGACCGGCCGGGTGGCCGCGACGGGCGTCCGGGTGATCGGCGCCAGGGCGCCGGCCGTCCGGGCGAGCGCCCGTCGCGCGACGACCGCGGCCCGCGCCGCTTCGATGACGCACGCGGTCCGCGCCGCTTCGATGACGAGGCGCGCGGCCCCCGCCTGGGCGACGCCGCCTTCCGCGCCCAGCGCGATGCCGTCGAGCAGGCGCAGGCACAGCTGCGCAAGCTGGCCGCGCAGGCGCACGGCGAGGCGCTGACGCAACTGCTGGGCGCGTGGCAGGCGCGCCAGCCCGAGCAGCTGCCCAGCGTGCAGGAGCTGGGGCGTGGCGTCACGCCCGCCGTGCGCGGCGCCTGGGCGCAGGCCATCGGTGGCGGCGCCGCGTCCGGCCCGGCGGCCGAGTCACTGCTGCGCCTGGAGATGGCCGCCGAGGTGCCGACCCCGGCCGAACACCTGGAGGCCCGCCGCGCGCTGCAACTGCAACTGCTGACGCGCCGCAACGACCCGGCGCCGGCCCAGACCTGGGGCCAGGACACCGCCGCCGTGCTGGCCGGCCCGCACGACGAGGCCACGGCACGTCGCCTGCAGAATGCCCTGAAAGGCCTGTTGCGCAAGTAGGACGAGCGCCAGTAGCTCTGAAATAAATAGCATTCGCGGATTCCGATGAGGCGCTGGTACGAGCATCGCATCCCGCCGCCGGTGATCGACCTGGCCTGCGCCGGGGCGATGGCCTGGCTGGCCGGCGCGGTGCCCGCCGCGCGGCTGTGGCCACCGGGCGGCGCCTGGTGGGTGTGGGTACTGGCGCTGGGCCTGGCCACGGTTGGCGCGCTGGTGGCGCTGGCCGGGTTGATCGAATTTCGTCGCGCCCGCACCACCTTCAACCCCCTGGCGCCGCAGCGCGCGCGCACCGTGGTCACCAGCGGCGTCTACCGCCACACCCGCAACCCCATGTACCTGGGCATGCTCATCGTGCTGGCCGGCTGGGCCGTGTGGCTGGGCAGCGCGGCGGCGCTGCTGGGCTTGCCGTTGTCGGTGCTGCTGCTCAATGGGCTGCAGATCGGGCCGGAGGAGCGCATCCTGCGCGAGCGCTTTGGCCAGGACTACGTCGACTACACGGCGCGCGTGCGGCGCTGGCTGTGAGGGTCGGCGCGCCGGCGCCGCGGTCGCCCCTGGCGGACCTCACGCGGCCAGCGCGCGCCGCAGCTCGGCGGCGCACAGGGCCACCGCGCTGTTGGCCTCGTCCAGCACCCGGCCCATGGTGATGAAGCCGTGGATCTGGCGGCCAAAGCACACGTAGCTGGCGCGGCTGCCGCCCGCGGTCAGGGCGCGCGCGTAGTCCAGGCCTTCGTCCACCAGCGGGTCGTAGCCGGCCGTCAGCACCAGCGCCGGCGGCAGGCCGATATGGCTGGCCGCCAGCAGCGGCGAGGCGCGCCAGTCCGTCGCCGGCGTGCCGGCGGGCAGGTAGTGGCCGATGAAGTAATCCATGGTTTCGCGCGTCAGCACGTAGCCCTCGCCGTTGCTGCGGTGCGAGCCGTGGCCGCGGCGCATGTCGGTGGCGGGGTAGATCAGCAGCTGAAAGGCGATCGGCAGCGGGCCGCGCCCATCGGCCTGGTCGCGCGCCGCCAGCGCCACCGCGGCGGCCAGGTTGCCGCCGGCGCTGTCGCCACCGACGGCCAGGCGGGTGGGGTCTGCCCCGAGCTCGGCCGCGTGGCTGGAAACCCAGCGCGTGGCGGCCAGCGCGTCGTCGAAGGCGGCCGGAAAGGGGTGCTCGGGCGCCAGCCGGTAATCGACCGACACCACGGCGCAGCCGCTCGCGTTGGCCAGTTCGCGGCACAGGGTGTCGTGGGTGTCCAGATCGCCGATCACCCAGCCGCCGCCGTGGAAGTACACCAGTGCCGGCAGCACCGTCTGCGGCTGGGCACCCAGGGGCCGGAAGGCGCGCGCCGCGATGTCGCCGCCCGGCCCCGGAAGGCGCAGCGCCCGCACTTCGGCCACGTCGGGTGGGGTGGGCTGGGTCAGCGCGCGGCGCTCGCGGTAGAAGGCGCGCGCCTCGGCCGGGCTGAGCGTGTGCGTGGGCGGCAGGCCGTGGGCCACCAGCAGATCGATCAGGGCCTGGGCTTGGGGGTGCAGCATGGGGAGTCTCCGTGTCGTGCGGGTTCAGCCATGACGAAATGACGCCGGCTGGCGCCGGGCATGACGAAATGATTGGGGCGGCCGGGTCGATGGCAGCGCCCGCCCTGATCATGCGCCGCAGGCGCGTCATCGAAGCGCAAGCGAGATCATCTCGTCATGCGGTGGGATAGGTGCCCGGCCGCAGGATGGCGTGGTCGACGGTGTCGATCCGCGTATGGCCGCAGAAGGCCATGCTCAGGTCCAGCTCCTTGTGGATGATCTGGAGCGCCTTGGCCACGCCGGCTTCGCCGGCCGCGCCCAGGCCCCACAGGAAGGCGCGGCCGATGTAGGTGCCGCGCGCGCCCAGCGCCCAGGCCTTGAGCACGTCCTGGCCGCTGCGGATGCCGCTGTCCATGTGCACTTCGATCTGGCTGCCCACGGCGTCGACGATGGCGGGCAGGGCCGCGATGGCCGAGGGCGCGCCATCGAGCTGGCGGCCGCCGTGGTTGCTGACGATCAGCGCGTCGGCGCCGCTGGCCACCGCCAGGCGCGCGTCCTCGGGCTCCATGATGCCCTTGACGATGACCTTGCCGCCCCAGCGCTTCTTGATCCATTCCACGTCGCCCCAGTTCAGGCGCGGGTCGAACTGGTCGGCCGTCCAGGCGCCCAGGTTGCTCATGTCCGACACGCCCTTCACATGGCCGTGGATGTTGCCGAACTTGCGCCGTGGCGTGCCCAGCATGCCCATGATCCAGCGCGGCTTGGTGGCCAGGTTGATCAGGTTGGCCAGGGTCGGCTTGGGCGGGGTGGACAGGCCGTTCTTGATGTCCTTGTGGCGCTGGCCGAGGATCTGCAAGTCCAGCGTGATCACCAGCGCGCCGCAGCCGGCGGCCTTGGCGCGGTCGATCAGGCGCTCGATGAAGTCGCGGTCGCGCATCACGTAGAGCTGGAACCAGAAGCCGGGGCCGGCGTGTTCGGCCACGTCCTCGATCGAGCAGATGCTCATGGTCGACAGCGTGAAGGGCACCCCGAAGGCGCGTGCGGCACGCGCCGCGGCGATCTCGCCGTCGGCGTGCTGCATGCCGGTCAGGCCGGTGGGGGCCAGCGCCACCGGCATGGCCACTTTCTCGCCGATCATGGTGGTGGCGGTGCTGCGGCCCTCCATGTTGATGGCCACGCGCTGGCGCAGCAGGATGGGGGCAAAGTCGGCCTGGTTGGCGCGGTAGGTGCCTTCGGTCCAGCTGCCGGAGTCGGCGTAGTCGTAGAACATGCGCGGCACGCGGCGCTGGGCGATGACGCGCAGGTCTTCGATGCAGGTGATCTTGCTCAGGTCGGTCATGGGGCGGTCTCCTCGCGGTGCGTCATGGTAGCGCCTGCGCGGGCGACGACAATGCCGCGTCCACTCTCACCCGCATGGATTCGATCGCCCACCTCGTTGCGCAATATGGCTACTGGGCCGTGGTGGCCGGCTGCCTGCTGGAGGGCGAGACGGTGCTGGTGCTGGCCGGCTTTGCCGCGCGCCAGGGCCTGCTCAGCCTGCCGGTGGTGATGGCCCTGGGCGCCTGCGCGGGGGCGCTGAGCGACGTGGCGCTGTTCGGCGTGGGCCGCTGGCGCGGCGCGGCGCTGCTGGCGCGCTGGCCGCGCATCGCGTCCTATCGGGAGCCCCTCAACCGCCTGCTGGCGCGCTGGGGGGCATGGGTGGTGGTGGGCGTGCGCTTCATGTACGGCATGCGCATCGCCGGACCGGTGCTGCTGGGCATGTCGGACTTGCCCTGGTGGCGCTTTCTGGGCTTCAACCTGCTGGGGGCGGCGCTCTGGGGTGTCGGCGTGGCGAGCCTGGGCTGGCTGTTCGGTCACGCCGCCCAGGCCGCGCTGGGACATGTGCAGCGGGCCGAGCACTGGGTCGGCGCCGGCCTGCTGGTGGCCATGCTGGCCTGGGGCGGCTGGCGCTGGTGGCGTCGGCGCCGGCCGGGGCGGTGAGGGCGCCGCGGCGCGGGTGCGCGCGGAGCGTCTGTCGCGCCGGTGTCGCGCCAGCGCCGGCAGCGCCCGGCGCGCTGCCACAATGCGCGCCGTGAATGCGGCAGTTTCCCCCACAGCAGCAGCTGGCAGCGACCTCAGAATCATGGCCTCCCATGCCGGCACGCTGCTGGTGGGGCAGCTGGCGGTGATGGGTTTTGCCGTGGTCGACACCGTCGTCGCGGGGCGACACTCGAACCTGTCGCTGGCCGCGCTGTCGGTGGGCGCGGCGGTGTTCATCACCGTCAACGTGTCGCTGATGGGCCTGCTGTCGGGGCTGCTGCCCATCTGGGCCGAGCTGCATGGGGCGCGCAAGCTGGCGGCGATCGGGCCATCGGCGCGGCAGGCGCTGTACCTGTGCGCGATGGCCAGCCTGCTGGGGATGGCGGTGCTGTTCAACTCGGGGCCGCTGCTGCGCTGGACCGCCGTGCCGACCGATCTGCGGCCGGTGGCGGCGCAGTACCTGGCCGTGGTGGGCTGGAGCCTGCCGGCGGCACTGCTGTTTCGTGCCTTCAGCACGCTCAACCAGGCGCTCGGCCGGCCGCAGCTGGTGAGCTGGCTGCAGGTGCTGGCGCTGGCGGTCAAGCTGCCCCTGTCGGTGTGGCTGACCTTTGGCGGCGCGGGTGTGCCGGCGCTGGGCGTGGTGGGCTGCGCCTGGGCCACCTTCGTGGTCAACGTCCTGCTGTGCGTGCTGGCCCTGGGGCTGCTGCGCACGCAGTCGCTGTATGCGCCGCTGCGGCTGTGGCAGCGCATCGAACGACCGCACGGGCCCACCTTGGCCGCCTTTGCGCGCCTGGGCGTGCCGGCGGGGTTGACGGTGGGGGTGGAGATCACCTCGTTCACGCTGATGGCGCTGTTCGTGGCGCGCCTGGGCACGACGGCAACCGCGGCGCACCAGATCGCGGCCAACGTCACCTCGCTCATGTACATGCTGCCGCTGTCGCTGGCGGTGGCCACCAGCGCGCGGGTGGGCTGGTGGCGCGGCGCGGGCGACGAGGCCCGCGCGCGCACCGTGGCTTTGCAGGGATTTTGGCTTGCAGCGGCGTCGGGGACTGCGCTGGCAGCTATCGTTTTTGTTGCAAAACCGTGGATTGCGGGTGTCTATTCGGCGCATGCCGGCGTGGTGGCGCTGGCTGCCGGCCTGCTGGGCTGGGTGGCCTTGCTGCACGTGGCCGACGCCATGCAGACCGTGGCCATCTTCGTGCTGCGCTGCTATCGGGTGACCCTGGCGCCGCTGCTGGTGTACGGCGTGCTGCTGTGGGGCCTGGGGCTGGCGGGCGGCTACCTGCTGGCGTACCGGGGCATCGGGCCACTGGCGGCGCAGCAGTCGCCGGCGGCGTTCTGGCAGGCGGGCGCCGGTGCCCTTTTGCTGACGGCGCTGGTGGTGCAGTTCATGCTGCGCCGTGCCAGCCGGCGCGCGGTGCAGGGCGCATCGCGGCCCGCCTGATCAGTTGCGGCTCACCTCGCGCAGGGTGACGAACTCCTCCGCGCTGGTGGGGTGGATGCCCAGGGTGGCGTCGAACTGCGCCTTGGTGGCGCCGCATTTCAGCGCCACGGCAAAGCCTTGCACGATCTCGCCGGCGTCGGCGCCGACCATGTGCAGGCCGACGACGCGGTCGCTGGCGTCGTCGACGATCAGCTTGACCAGGGTGCGCTCGCCGCGGCCCGACAGGGTGTGCTTGAGCGGCCGGAAGTCGCTGCGGTAGACCCGGATGGCGCCGTGGCGCGCGCGCGCCTGGGCCTCGGTCAGGCCCACGGTGCCGATCGGCGGGTGGGTGAACACGGCCGTGGGGATGTGCTCGTAGTCCATGGCGCGCCTGGCCTGGCCGGGCAGTGGACCAAACAGGTGGTCGACCAGCGCCATGGCCTCGGCCAGCGCCACCGGGGTCAGCTCCAGCCCGCCGCGCACGTCGCCCAGGGCGAAGATGCCGGGCACGTTGGTGGCGAAGTGCGGGTCCACCGGGATGGCGCCGTGTTCGTTCAGCCGCACGCCTGCCGCGTCGAGGCCCAGCGCCGCCACGTTCGGGCGGCGGCCGACGGCGTAGAGCACCACGTCGGCGTGCAGCGTGGCGCCGTCGGCCAGGGTGAGCGCGCGCGTGCCGTCGGGCGCGGCGTCGATGCGGGTGACCTCGGTGCGCACGCGCAGGTCGATGCCGGCCTTGCGCAGCTCCTCGGCCGTGAAGTCGCGCACCTCGTCGTCGAAGCCGCGCAGGATCTGCTCGCCGCGGTACAGCAGCGTGACCCGCGCCCCCAGGCCGTGGAAGATGCTGGCCATTTCGCAGCCGATGTAGCCGCCGCCCACCACCACCAGGCGGCGCGGAAAAACGGGCAGGTCGAACATGTCGTCCGAAGTCACCACCAGCTCGTGCCCCGGCAGGCTGGGGCGCACCGGCGTGCCCCCGGTGGCGATCAGGATGTGGCGGGCCCGGTGGCGGCTGACGCTGCCGTCCGCGGCGGTCACCGCCACGACCTGCTGGCCCTCCAGCCGGCCGTGACCGTGCAGGCGCTGCACCTTGGCGCCGGTCATCAGGCCTTCGTAGATGCCGTTCAGCCGCGTGATCTCCTGCTCGCGGCGGGCCTTCAGCGTGGCCCAGTCCAGTTGCGGTGCCCCGGGCAGCTGCCAGCCGTAGCCGCGCGACTCCTCGAAGGCTTCGGCGTAATGCGCCCCGTAGCTGTAGAGCTTCTTGGGGATGCAGCCGACGTTGACGCAGGTGCCGCCCATGCGGCCGCTTTCGGCCAGCGCCACGCGGGCGCCGCGCTGCGCCGCGAAGCGTGCCGCGCGCACGCCGCCGGAGCCGCCGCCGATGACGAAGAGGTCGAAGTCAAAGTCCGCCATGGTGTGTGTCGTGTCCTTGCAGCCATCGAAAGCCGCAGTGTATGCAGCGCGGGTGCCGCGGGCGGGTGCGGGGTCTTGCCGCCGGTGGGCGAAGCGTGTCGATGGCCGCGACGCGGCCGTCACCCATCCATGGGCAGGGCCACCGTGCGCTTGATTTCCTTGAGCGAAAAGCTGGTGGAGATCTCGCGCACGCCCGGCAGGCTGCGGATGCGGCTGCGCACGAACTCGGCGAAGAACTCCAGGTCGGGCGCCACCACTTCCAGCTGGTAGTCGTGGCGACCCGACAGGTTGTGGCAGGCCAGCACCTGCGGCAGCGCCTGCACCTCGCGCTCGAAGGCGGCGCAGATGTCGGTGGTGTGTTCGTGCAGGTTCAGCTGCACGAAACCCAGCACGCCATAGCCCATGCGGCGCCGGTCCAGGTGCGCGTGGTAGCCACTGATGACGCCGCTGTCTTCCAGCTGCCGCACGCGGCGCCAGCAGGGCGAGGGCGACAACGACACCCGTTCGGCCAGCTGGCCGACGGTGGCGCGGCCGTCATGCTGCAGCACGTCCAGCAGGGCGCGGTCGATGTGATCCAGGGTGATCGGCAAGATAGACATAATTTATCTTCAATGTAGGCATTGAAAGTACAAAATTCCAAATTGATTTGAATTATGTGCCTATATAGCCAATTATTGCCCGATGAATTGGTAAAGAATCAGCGTCACATTTCATCCGCAGGAGACTTCGACATGAGCAAGGCCCACGACCGCAGCGGCGGCTTCAGTACCCGCGCCATCCACTTCGGCTACGACCCGGCGGAGCACCTGGGCGCGCTGGTGCCGCCGATCCACACCTCGGCCACCTACGCCTTCCCCGACACCGGTTACGGCGCGCGCTGCTTCACCGGCGAGGAAAAGGGCTTCATCTACAGCCGCATCGCCAACCCCACGCTGGCCCTGCTGGAAGGGCGCCTGGCCAGCCTGGAGCAGGGCGCGGCGGCGGTGGTGTTCGGCTCGGGCATGGGCGCCATCACCGCCACCTTGTGGTCCATGCTGGAGCCGGGCGACGAGGTGCTGGCCGACATGACGCTGTATGGCTGCACGTTTTCCTTCCTGCACCACGGCATCGGGCGCTTCGGCGTCACGGTGCGCCACGTCGACATGACCGATCCCCAGCACGTGGCGGCCGCGCTGACCGAGCGCACGCGCGTGGTCTACATCGAATCGCCCGCCAACCCCAACATGCGGCTGGCCGACATCGCCGCCATTTCCCGGCTGGCGCATGCGCGCGGCGCCCGGGTGGTGGTGGACAACACCTACTGCTCGCCCTACCTGCAGCAGCCGCTGGTGCTGGGCGCGGACGTCAGCGTGCACTCGGTCACCAAGTACCTGGGCGGCCATGGCGACCTGATGGCCGGCGCCGCCATCTTTGCCGACGCCGAGCTGGCCGAGCGCGTGCGGCTGTATGGCCTGAAGGACATGACCGGCGCGGTGATGTCGGCGCACGACGCGCACCTGGTGATGCGCGGCCTGAAGACGCTGGCGCTGCGCATGGACCGCCACTGCCAGAACGCGCAGAAGGTGGCCGAGCTGATTGCCGCGCACCCGGCCGCGGCCGTGGTGCACTACCCGGGGCTGGCCACCTTTGCGCAGCACGAACTGGCGCGCCGGCAGATGCGCCAGATGGGCGGCATGGTCGCGTTCGAGCTGCACGGCGGCCTGGCCGCCGGCGTGCGCTTCATGGACGCGCTGCGGCTGGTGACGCGCGCCGTCAGCCTGGGCGACGCCGAGACGCTGGCGCAGCATCCGGCCAGCATGACGCACTCGACCTACACGCCCGAAGAGCGTGCCGCGCACGGCATTGCCGAGGGGCTGGTGCGCCTGTCGGTGGGGCTGGAGGATGCCGAGGACATCCTGGCGGACATCGCCCAGGCGCTGGACCGTGCCCATGATGCCGGCAAGGCTGCCGGCGCCAGCGCCGCCCGGGCGGACGCCAGCAGCCTGAGCGCGCTGTTCTGATCGCCCTCGCTTTTGCCCGTTGACCGGCTGCGCGCGCTGGGGGATCATGCCGCCAGCGCCGCGCTTGCTGTGCCGCAACCCGAGTGACCACCATGAACGTTCCGATCGCTTCCGATGTGCTTGCCCCTGGCGCGGCCCTGCCGATGGACGCCGATCCGCGGGAAACCCAGGAGTGGCGCGAGGCGTTCGAGGCGCTGATCGCCAGCCAGGGCCCCGAGCGCGCCCGCTTCGTGCTGGATGAGCTGGCGCGGCTGGCGCGCGCGCGGCAGCTGGGCTGGCAGCCCGAGCTGAACACGCCGGCGCTCAACACCATTGCCGCGCAGGATCAGCCGGTGTTTCCGGGTGATCTGGCGATCGAGGAGCGGCTGGGTTCGCTGATCCGCTGGAACGCCCTGGCCATGGTGGTGCGCGCCAACCAGGCCTATGGCGAGCTGGGCGGCCACATCGCCAGCTACGCCAGCGCGGCCGACCTGTTCGAGGTTGGCTTCAATCATTTCTTCCATGCGCGCGAGGGCTTGGCGCCCGGCCAGCACCGCGGCGATCTGGTGTTCTTCCAGCCGCACAGCGCGCCGGGGGTCTACGCCCGCGCATTCCTGGAGGGGCGCCTGTCCGAGCAGGACCTGCTGCACTTCCGTCAGGAGCTGGCGGCGCCCGGTGTCGGCGCGCGCGGCCTGTGCAGCTATCCGCACCCGTACCTGATGCCGGATTTCTGGCAGTTTCCCACTGGCTCCATGGGCATCGGCCCGATCAGCAGCATCTACCACGCGCGCTTCATGCACTTTCTGACCGACCGGGGTCTGCTGGATTGCGGGGGTCGCAAGGTCTGGGGCGTGTTCGGCGATGGCGAGATGGACGAACCCGAGAGCACCAGCGCGCTGACATTGGCCGCGCGCGAGGGGCTGGACAACCTGGTCTGGGTGGTCAACTGCAACCTGCAGCGCCTGGACGGCCCGGTGCGCGGCAACGGCCGCATCGTCGATGAGCTGGAGCGTCTGTTCACCGGCAGCGGCTGGAACGTCATCAAGCTGCTGTGGGGCAGCGACTGGGACGGCCTGTTCGCGCGCGACCTCACGGGCACCCTGGTGCGCATCCTGGGCGAGACCGTGGATGGCCAGATGCAGACCTTTGCCGCCAAGGACGGACGCTACAATCGCGACCACTTCTTCCACCAGCACCCCGAACTGCAGCAGCTGGCACAGGGCATGACGGACGAGCAGATCGACCGCCTCAAGCGCGGCGGTCACGACCTGGTGAAGATCCACGCCGCCTACGCCACCGCGGCCGCGCACCGCGGCCAGCCCACGGTCATCCTGGCGCACACCAAGAAGGGCTACGGCATGGGCGAAGCCGGCCAGGGCAAGATGACCACGCACAGCCAGAAGAAGCTGGACGAGGCCAGCCTGCTGGCGTTTCGCAACCGTTTCAACCTGCCGCTCACCGACGAGCAGGCGGCGGAGCTGCAATTCCTCAAACCTGCCGCCGACAGCCCCGAAATGCAGTACCTGGCGCAGCGCCGGCAAGCCCTGGGCGGCTGGCTGCCGGCGCGCGAGACGCGCTGCGACCGCGTGGCCGTGCCGCCGCTGGCCGGCTACGCGCAATTCGCCATCGCCGCCGGTGGCAAGGACATGAGCACCACCATGGCCTTCGTGCGCATGCTGGGCAGCCTGCTGAAGGACGCCACGCTGGGGCCGCGCATCGTGCCCATCGTGGCCGACGAGGCGCGCACCTTCGGCATGGCCAACCTGTTCAAGCAGGTGGGCATCTACAGCAGCGTGGGCCAGCGCTACGCGCCGGAAGACATCGGCTCCATCCTGTCGTACCGCGAAGCGCGCGACGGCCAGATTCTGGAAGAAGGCATCAGCGAAGCCGGGGCGCTGGCCAGCTGGACGGCCGCGGCCACCAGTTACAGCGTGCACGGCCTGGCCATGCTGCCGTTCTACATCTACTACTCCATGTTCGGCTTTCAGCGCGTGGGCGACGCCATCTGGGCCGCGGCCGACCAGCGCGCGCGCGGTTTTCTGCTGGGCGCCACCAGCGGGCGCACCACCCTGGGCGGCGAAGGACTGCAGCACCAGGACGGCAGCAGCCACCTGGTGGCCGCCACCATCCCCAACTGCAAGGCCTGGGACCCCGCGTTCGCCGGCGAGATGGCCGTCATCGTGGATGCGGGCATGCGCGAGATGATGGTCGAGCAGAAGGACGTGTTCTATTACGTCACGCTGATGAACGAGAACTACGCCCAGCCCGATCTGCCGGAAGGTGCACACGAAGGCGTACTGCGTGGATGCTATTTATTTGGTAGCTACCGGCGCACGCCAGACGGGCGCGAGCTGCCAAAAGATTCCCCAACCGTGACTTTGCTGGGCTCCGGCGCCATCCTGACCGAGGTGATCCTGGCGGCCGAACTGCTGGTGCGCCAGGGCATTGCCGCCAGCGTGCTCAGTGTCACCAGCTGGAGCGAGCTGGCGCGCGACGGCCAGGCGTGCGAACGGCGCCAGCTCGATGGCGATGTCGCCGCGGGCACACCCTGGGTCACCCAGGTGCTGGCCGGCACGCGCGGCCCGGTCATCGCCGCCACCGATTACGTGTGCGCCGTGCCGGAGAGCGTGCGGGCGTTCGTGCCCGAAGGGCGGCGCTACCTGACACTAGGGACCGACGGATTCGGCCGCAGCGACACCCGGGCGGCGTTGCGGCGCTTCTTCGGTGTCGATGCCAAGGCGGTGGTGCGCGCCGCCCGGCGAGCGCTGGGCTGAGCCGCGACCGGGCCGTGCGGCCGAGGCCGCGGCGGCCGGCTGTCACTCCAGCTTGATGCCTTCCTGCTGGATCACGTTGCGCAGCGTCTCGGCGTCGGTCTTGACCGATTTGGCGAAGGTCGCCGGGTCCTCGTAATTGGGGTAGAGCGCCGACAACTGGAGCTTGGCCTTCACCTCCGGCGCCTCCAGCACTTGCCGCACCGCATCGGCCATCTTGCTGACGATCGGGGCGGGCGTGCCCTTGGGCGCGAACATGGCGAACCAGCTGAACGAGCCGCCGTCGCCAAAGCCTTGCTCCTTCAAGGTGGGCAGATCGGGCAGCTCGGGGTTGCGGATGCCGCTGCTGGTGCCGAGCCCCTTGAGGTCGCCGGCTTTCACGCGTGGCGCGGTGGCCGGGTCGTACATCAGGTCGATGCGGCCGGCCAGCAGGTCGATCACCGACTCGCCCGCGCCCTTGTACGGGATGTGCGTCAACTGCACGCCGGCATGCTTGTGCAGCAGCACGGCGGTCATGTGGACGATCGAGCCCACGCCGTTGGTGGCGAAGGTGAGCTTGCCGGGGTTGGCCTTGGCGTAGGCCAGCATGCCCTTGTAGTCGGAGAACGGCGCGTCCTTGCGCGCGGTGACCAGGCCGTAGGACGAGGCGATCTTGGCCACCGGATCGAAGCTCTCGTGGCTGTACTTGACGTTTTTCATCAGGTAGGGCGCGAGTGCCAGCGCGGCCGTCGGCGCCACCAGGAAGGTGTAGCCATCGGGCGCCTGGCGGGACGCGTATTCGGTGCCCATCGTCGCGGCGGCGCCGGGCTTGTTCTCGACGATGACGGGCTGGCCGAGGATCTTGGAGACGCCGTCGCCGATGAAGCGGGTGATGACGTCCGAGGAGCCGCCCGGTGGGTATGGCGTGACGAAGCGGATGGGTTTTTCCGGCCAGGGCTTGGCCGTCTGGGCCAGCGCCGGAACGACGGTGCTGGACAGCGCGGCGAACGCGATCAGGTGCAGGGATCGGCGTGTGAATGTCATGGTGGGGCTCCTTTTTGGGTTTGAGGGCGGGAAGTCAGCGGCCGGTGAAATGGGGCGGGCGCTTTTCTTTGAACGAAGCCACGCCTTCGCGCAGGTCGTCGCTGTTGGCGATGCCCTGCAGCAGCCGTTGCTGCGGGTAGTACAGCTCGGTGGGTGAGGCGGGCAGGGTGCGGCGGGCGATGGACTTCATGGCCTGCACCACCAGCGGGGCGTTGGCGGCGATCCGGCCGGCCACTTCGAGGGCCACGGCCAGCGCCTGACCGCGCGCTGCCAGGCGGTTGACCAGCCCGATCTCGTAGGCGCGCTGGGCGCTCATGGGGTCGCCCGTCATCAGCCACTCCAGGCCGGCCTTGTACTGCATGCGGGGCGGAAAGCCTGCCATGACGCCGGCGAAGGCGCCGATCTTCGCCTCCGGGTAGATGAAGCGGGCCTCTTCGTCGGCGACCGCCATGTCGGACAGCATCACCATGGTGGCGCCGGCACCGACCGCAAAGCCGTTGACGGCGGCGATGATCGGCTTGTCGCAGGGCACCGACAGGTTGGGTATGGCCAACCAGATGTCGCGTGGCATGTCCTTCAGGTCGGCGCCCGAGGTGAAGGCCTGCTCGCCCGCGCCGTGCAGCACGGCCACGCGGTCGTCCGCGTCCTGGGCGAAGCGTTGCCAGGCGGCCTGCATGCCCTGCACCACCTCGTTGTCGATGGCGTTGCGGGCTTCGGGCCGGTGGATGGTGATACGGGCGATGCCGTTCATCGATTCATAGAGCACTGCGGCCATGGTCGGTCCTGTGGTGTGCGTGGTGTCGAGGGAAGGGTCTATGCCAGCGTGGCGCGTGCGTCGGCGGCGGCGATGCGGTCGCCGGCAATGAACAGCGGATTGATGTCCAGCTCGCTCAGGCGAGCACTGGTGTCGGCCGCCAGCGCGCCCAGGCGCACCATGGTGTCGGCGATGGCGTCCAGGTCAGCCGCCGGCCGGCCGCGATAGCCGGTCAGCAGCGGCAGGCAGCGCAGCCGGCCCAGCATCGCCCGCGCCGTGGCGTGGGACAGCGGGGCGGGCGCCAGTTGCACGTCCTTCATCAGTTCCACCAGCACGCCACCGGCGCCCACCATGACCAGCGGGCCGAAGTCGGGGTCGCGCTGCACCCCCAGGATCAGCTCGGTGTCGGCACGCCACATTTCGGTGACCAGGAAGCCGTCGAGCGTTTCCACGCCCGCAGCCCGCGCGGCGGCGGCGATGTCGTTGCAGGCCTGGCGCACGGCGGCGTCGCCCCGCAGGCCCAGCTTCACGCCGCCGATGTCGCTCTTGTGCACGATGCGGGCGCTGACCGCCTTGATGGCGACGGCATCGCCCAGTGCACGCGCGGCCTGCACCGCGGCTTCGGTGTCGGCTGCGAACTGCCAGCGGGTGGTCGGGATGCCGGCGGCCTCCAGCAGGCGGCGCGCATCGGGCTCGGTCAGGAATCCGCCTGGCAGATCGGCTGGCACCTGGATGCCTGGCAGCACCTCGGTCGGCGGCTCCGGTTCGCGGCGGGTGGTCAGCACTTCCAGCACCTTGAGCGCGTCGTGCGGGCTGTCGAAGTAGCCGTGCCCTGCGGCGCGCAGCATCTGGCGGGCAATCTCGCCATGGTTGCCCGCGCCCTGCACGAACAGCAGCGGTTTGCTCGAACGGTCGGCCGCAGCCATCGCGGCCTGAACCACGAGTTCCTGGCCGGGTTGCGTGGTCAGCAGCAGAATGCCGGCGTCGACGCCGTCGTCGTGCAATGCCCGGTCCAGGGCGATGCCGATCGAGCCGCCGGCGACCTGGGGGTCGGGCGCTGCCGCGTGGTTCAGCATGCCGAAGTCGAACGGCAGCTGGCGGTGCGTGGCGGGCAGCACGGCGGCGACCGCCTGTTGCGTGGCCTCGGACAGCTCGGCCAGCCTCAGACCATGTGCCTCCAGAGCGTCGGTCAGCAGCGCGCCGCCACCGCCGGAGCCGGAAAAGATGGCCACCCGGTTCGACGCGGCACGCTTGCCGCGTTGCAGCAACAGGGCCCCTTGCAGCAGGTCGTAGATGGTTTCGAACAGGTACACGCCCCAGCGGCGACAGGTGGCCTCGAAAGCGGACCAGGAGCCCGCCAGGCTGGCGGTGTGCGAGGCCGCGGCCTTGGCCCCGGCTTCGCTGCGGCCGGACTTGGCGATGCACACCGGCTTGCCGGCGGCGGCGGCGCGCTCCAGCAGGGCGGTGAAGCGCGGCGCGTCCTTCACGCCCTCCATGTAGAGGGTGATGACCTCGGTCTTCGGGTCGTCGATCAGGTATTCGAAGAAATCGTTCAGATCCAGGTCGGCCTGGTTGCCGACGGAGACGGTGGACGAAAAGCCGGCTCCGATGTCGACGCCGCGCGAGATCATCGCGCCCATCAGGGCGCCGCTCTGGCTGGCCATGCCGATGCCACCGGCCGGCAGCTGGTCGAGCGTGCCCATCACCACGCCGGTGGTGGCGCACAGCTTGTGGTGGGCGTTCATCAGGCCCATGCAGTTGGGGCCGATCAGCCGCACGCCGCCCGCGCGGGCCATGGCTACCAGTTCGTTTTCATCGGCGCGGCCCTGGTCGCCGGTTTCGGCAAAGCCGGCGGTGATGCACAGGGCGCAGCCCACGCCCTTGGCCACGCAGTCTTCCACCGCCGCGCGCACGTGCTCGCGCGGCACCAGCAGGATGGCCAGATCGACCGGGCCCGGGCAATCGAGTAGCGACGGGTAGGCCGGCAGGCCCATCAGTTCGCTGGCGCGCGCGTTGATGGGGTAGAGCGGACCATCATGTCGATGGCGCAGCATGTAGCGCAGCAGGCGGCCGCCCCATTTCTGTTCGCTGTCGGAGGCGCCGACGATGGCAACCGAGCGGGGATGCAGGATGTCGCGGACCGTCTGCAATGGCTGGGTGGCAGGCCGTTGCACGGAAGAGGTGGTGTCAACCATCGCGGCCGCCTCCTCAGTTGCCCCGGATGCCGATGGCCGGCAGCAGCTCCGCGTACAGCTTGCGGTCTGCCTCCAGGCTGCGGCGGTACTCATCCGGTGCCTGCCAGGAAGCCACCGAGTTGGCGCGCGCCAGGGCGTCCTTCACGTCCTGCTGGTCCAGCACCTGGTGAACCGCGTCGGACAGGCGCGCCATGATCGGCGCGTCGAGGTGATCTCGAACCCGGCTTCCTTCAAGGTCGGCACGTTCGGCAGCTCCGGATGGCGCTTGCGGTACAGCACGGCCAGTGGTTGCACGCGATCGGCCTTGACCATGGGCGTGATGGCGCCATCGATGATGAAGTCGATGTCGCCCGCCACCAGGGCGTTGACTGCCGCCGCGGAGCCGCGGAAGGGCACGTGCAGCACCTGGATACCGGTGTCGCGCGCCAGCGTCAGGCCGTAGATGTGACCGGCCGAGGCCTCGCCGGCCGATCCGAACGACAGCTTGCCCGGATTTTGTTTGGCGTGTTCGATGAACTCGCGCACGGTCTTGACGGGCAAGGTCTTGCGTACCGCCATCACGGCGATGTAGTCGGCCACGCCGCCGGCGATCTCGAAGCTGTCGATGCCGTAGTTCAGCTTGCGCAGATTGGGCAGGGCGGTGAAGCTGGTGGCCGAAGCCAGCAGCAGCGTGTTGCCGTCGGGCGCTGCGTTGGCGACGAATTCGCTGCCGATCTGGGTCGTGCCACCGGGCTTGTTCTCGACAAAGATGTTGGCCTTCAGCAGCGCGCCGACCTTCTCCGCGATCAGGCGACCCAGCATGTCCGATGAGCCACCCGGCGGAAACGGCACCACCATGCGGACAGGCGCGGAAGGCCATTTGTCTTGAGCCTGCGCACGGGCGGGCCACAGCAGGTGCGGCGCGGCGATCAGCAGGGGAAGGGCCAGTCTCAAGCGTTGGGGGTGTGTCATGGGTGTCTCCGTTGAATTGGGGTGAGGTTGGGTTTCGACCTGGGCCGCCGCTCAAGGGTTCCGGCCTGGCGTGGCCTGGAACCCGGCGGTGCATGCTGCCAAGGCCCGGACGGTGCCATCGCTCAGGCCGTTCCGTCCGGTGGTGCCTGAGCCTTCACTCGGGCTGCAGGCCGATCTCTTCCGCGATCTTCTTGTACTGGCCGTACTCGATGACAATCTGCTCGCGCAGGGCGTCTGGCCCGGCGCCGACCGATTCGACGCTGAGGTTCGCCAGCTTCTCGATCACCTCGGGTGACTGCATGGCGATCTTGAACTCGTTGGCCAGCTTGTCGATGATCTTGGGGTCCACGCCCTTGGGGCCGACCAGGCCGTACCAGATTGGGACGTTCGGCATGTTCTTGTAGCCGAGTTCGGTCACGGTCGGCACATCGGGGGCAAAGCGCGTGCGCTTGTCCTGCATCACCGCCAGCGCGCGGGTCTTGCCTTGCTTGAGGTAGGGCAGGGCCGTGAAAACGCCGTCGAACATCGAATCCGTGTGGCCAGCGACCACGGCATTGACGGCTTCCACGCCCTTGTAGGGAACCGAATTGAGTTTGAAGCCGGCGACCTTCTGGAACAGGTCCGATCCCAGCTGCCGGCCGTAGGTGCCGATCGAATATTTTCCGGGTTCCGCCTTGGCCAGGCCGATGAATTCCTTCAGGTTGTTGGCCTTGACCGCCGAGTTGATCACGAAGACCACCGGGGTGTAGGCGATGTAGCTGATGAGCGAGAACGATTCAAGGGGGTCGTAGCCAGGGTTCTTGACCACCAGCGGCGCGGTGTGAAACGTGGCGCTGCTGGTCATCATCAACGTATATCCATCAGCGGGCGAAGCCAGCAGGGCCTTGACGCCGATGAGGGTGTTGGCGCCCGGCTTGGTGTCGATGATGAAGGGTTGTTTGGTGCGTTCGCGCACCTTCTCGACGATGATGCGTGTCATCACGTCGGTGCCGCCACCGGCCTGGTACGGGATGATGATCCGGATGGGCCGTTCGGGGTACTTGTCGGCCGATTGTGCGTGGGCTGTCACGGCGATCAGGCCGGTGGCCAGGCAGGCGAGGATGGGGGTCAGCTTCATGGGTTGCTCCTTTTGTCGGTGGAATGGATGGGTTGGTCACCTGGCGTTCAGGATGAAGTCCGCGGCCCGTTCGGCGATGACCAGCGTCGCGGCGTAGGTGTTGCCGGAGATCAGGGTCGGCATGACGGAGGCGTCGACCACGCGCAGGTGACTGACCCCGCGCACGGACAGCAAGGGGTCGACCACCGAGGTGGCATCGCTGCCCATGCGGCAGGTGCCCACGGGGTGATAGATGGACGAACCGTTGCTGCGGGCGAAGTCCAGGCACTGGTCGTCGCTGTCCACGCTGGGGCCCGGTGCCAGCTCTTCGGCAACGATGTCGGCCAGTGGCTGGGTGGCGGCCAGCCGGCGCGTGAGACGCACTTCCTCGATCGCCACGCGGCAGTCTTCCGGCGTGGCCAGGTAGTTCGGGATGATCCGCGGGTGCTGATTCGGGTCGCGGCTGTGCAGCAGGATTTCGCCCCGGCTCTCGGGGCGCAGGTGGCACACGCTGAAGGTCATGCCCGGGAATGTGTCGGGCATTCCGGTCTTGTCGTTGGTCGTGTAATTCGAGAAGTGGTACTGGATGTCGGGGCTGGGTGCATCGGGCCGGCTCTTCGTGAACAGGCCGACCTGGGCCGTCGGGTAGGCGATGGCGCCGCTGCGGCGCAGCAGGTATTCGAGCCCCATGCCGACCTTGCCGAGGAGGGAGTGATACTGGTCATTGAAGGAGATCGGCCGGTCCAGGCGATAGGTCAGACGCAGTTGCAGGTGGTCCTGCAGGTTCTTGCCGACTTCGGGAGCATCGACGAGGGGCGCGATCCCCATTTCCTGCAAGTGCGCGGCTGGCCCGATGCCCGAGAGCATCAGCAGTTGTGGGGTGTTGATCGAGCCGCCACAGACGATCACTTCGCGCTCGGCGCGCACGTCCCACACTTGGCCGTCCTTTTCGTAGCGCACTCCGGTGGCTCGGTGCTGCTCGAAGCTGATGCTGCGGACCATCGCGTGGGTGATGACCGTGAGATTGGGTCGCTTCTCGGTGGGTCTCAGGTAACCGACCGCGGCACTGCTGCGGCGACCGTTGCCGACCGTGGCCTGGTAGTAGCCGACGCCTTCCTGTTGGGCGCCGTTGAAGTCGTCGTTGCGTGGAATGCCCAGTCGCTCGGCGGCGGCGATGAAGCGCGTCCAGACTTCGCTGCGGTTGGTGCGGTCCGATACTGTCAGGGGGCCGCCGACCGCGTGGTACGCGTCAGCCCCCCGGGTCTGGTTCTCGATCTTCAGGAAATAGGGAAATAAACTGTCCCAGTTCCACCCGGCGGCGCCGGCTTTCGCCCAGCGGTCGAAATCCGTGCGCTGTCCCCGGATGTAGACCATGCCGTTGATGCTGCTGGAGCCCCCCAGCACCTTGCCACGCGGCCAGTAGACCGCGCGCCCGTTCGTCAGCGGGCTGGGCTCGGTCATGTAGAACCAGTTGTGCTTTTTCTCGCGCAGCAGATATCGGATACCGGCGGGGATGTGGATCCACTTGTCGTCGTCCGGGCCGCCGGCCTCCAGCATGATCACGCGGCAGTTCGGATCTGCGGAGAGCCGGTTGGCCAGCACGCAACCCGCCGTGCCGCCACCGACGATCAGGTAGTCGCAGTGTGGGATGTTCATCGTTCTGGTCTCGCGTTGCGGTTCTGTTGATCGCCAGCCACCGGGCGAGCGGGTTCAGGCCGCGGCCTGCTCGCATTGCGTCCGGGCGACGGGGCCTGACGCGGCCCGAGGCGTCGCGGCTGGGCGGTCAGCGAACGCGGGCAGGGCGTAGGGCGTCGGTCGGGCGGGCGGTGTGACGCAGCGTTCCACTTGCACCAGGCAGGTCTGGGCAATGCACCCCTGGGACAGCCGCGATGCGCCCATGTCCGGCGTGAGGACGTTTGGATTGCCGTGTTGTTCGACGTTGCCAGGCCCTTCGGCCAGCCAGCGACTGGGATCGAACCAGGCGCCGGTGGACAGGCGCGCGACACCTGGCCGCAGGTCGTCCGAGATGCGCAACGCCGCCAGGCAGGCGCCACGGGCATTGAACACGCGCACCACCTCACCGGCCTTGAGACCGCGCGCCTCGGCGTCGGTGCGTGACAGTGTCAGCGGCTCCCGGCCATCGATCTTGTTGGACTGGCTGTAGGCGGCGTGGTCGAGCTGGCTGTGCAGCTTGGTATGGGGCTGATCGCTGATCAGGTGGAGCGGGTACTGGGCGGCGGCGGTGCTGCCGAGCCATTCGCACGGCTCCAGCCAGCAGGCGTGGCCGGGACAGTCGTCATAGCCGAAACCGGCGATGCGTTCGCTGAACAGCTCGATACGGCCGCTGGGTGTGGCCAGGGGGTGGGCGGTGGGGTCGGCGCGGAACCGATCGAGCATCACGATCTCGGCCTCGGGCTGGGCCAGGTCAAGCAGGCCCTGGGCCCAGAAGGTGTTGAACGGTGGCAGCTCGACGCCCGCCTGGGCCGCGCGCTGGCGCGATTGCTCGTACATCAGCGTCAGCCATGCGCGGGCATCGCGCCCTTCGGTGAAGGCCTCGTGCGCATCCAGCCGTTCGGCCAGATCGGCAAAGATGGCGTAGTCGTCGCGCGCCTCGCCCACTGGGTCGATCAGCTGCCTCATCGCGATCATGTAACGCTCGCGCGTGGCGTAGCCGATGTCCTCGCGCTCCAGCGCCGTGGTGGCGGGCAACACGATGTCCGCCAGCTTGGCGGTGGGTGTCCAGTACTGCTCGTGGACGATGATGGTTTCCGGCTTGGACTGCCACGCCGCCAGCAGGCGGTTCAGGTCCTGGTGGTGGTGGAACGGGTTGCCGCCGGCCCAGTAGATCAGGCGGATGTCCGGGTAGCGGTGGCGCTGTCCGTTGTAATCGAAACCGGCACCGGGCTGCTCCAGCATGTCGGTGATGCGCGCCACCGGGATGAAGACGCTGACGGCGTTGCGACCCTGCGGCATCGTGGGGCCGGAAAACTTGGCGTTGTCGTTGCCGATCATGTTGGTGGTGCCATAGCCGACGCCGAACCCGCCGCCGGGCAAACCGATCTGGCCCAGCATGGCGGCCACGGTGACCAGGGCCCAGTACGGTTGTTCGCCATGGTGCGAGCGCTGCAGTGACCAGGCGATGTTCATCATGGTGCGGGCGCTGGCCGCCTCGCGGGCCAGGCGCGCGATGCGCTCGGCCGGTACGCCGGTGATCGCCGCTGCCCAGTCGGCGCTCTTGGCTTGTCCGTCGACGTCACCGCGCAGATAGGCCACGACGCGTTCAAAGCCGACGCAGTGGCTGGCCAGGAAGGCGCTGTCGTGCCGATGCTCGGTCAGCAGTGTGTGCGCCATGGCCAGCAGCAAGGCGGTGTCGGTGCCGGGGCGGATGGGGATCCACTCCACCTCGCCTCCGGTGTCGATGTCGTCGCGGACCGGGCTGATGTTGACGAAGCGCACGCCCGCCTCGGCCATGCGGCGCAGTCCGGTGGGGATGGCGTGCTCGGTGGCCCCACCCGAGCTGACCTGGGCGTTCTTGGCTGGCACGCCGCCGAAGCTGATGAACAGTTGCGTGTACCGTGCCATGACGCGCCAGCTGGTGTGCTGGGTGAACAGCTCCTCCATGGGTGCCACGATGTGCGGCATCAGCACCCGGGCGGCGCCCAGGCTGTAGGTGTCGGCATGCCGGACGTACCCGCCGATGCTGTTGAGAAATCGGTGCACCTGGCTCTGCGCGTGGTGAAAGCGCCCTGCGCTCGACCAGCCGTAGGAGCCGCCGAAAATCGCCGCGTTGCCGTGCTGCTGGCGCACGCGATCGAGCTCGCCCGCCACCAGGCCCAGCGCTTCGGACCAGTCGACCTCGACGAAGGGATCGCTGCCGCGCTGCTCGCGCGCCGTGTGCGGCGCATCGCCGCGTCCGGCCAGCAGCCAGCTGCGACGCACGGCGGGCCGGCGCACACGCACCGGGCCACGGGCGGCGTCCAGCATCGACAGGCCGATCGGCGAGGGCGAGGGGTCGCGTGAAAACCCCTGCAGTCGCAGGGTGCTGCCCTGACCCGTGGCTTGATAAACACCCCAATGGGTGGCCGTCAATGGCGTCGTTGCGGAGGGCGTGATGGAGTTCGTCATGGTCAAGGGCCGGCCTCGATCGGCGGCACGTTGGCTGAGGGCCACGCTCGCGACGTGCGCACTCGCACCAGAGCAGTATTCAAAGAGTTGGTCGACATGGGGTGACGTGGTCCCTGCGCTCGGGTGAAAAAGCAACCCGGGGGCAGGGATGGCATCCTAAAAGTTTCCGCAAAATGACACTATGATTCTCGTTTTTGGAATCAGATGAGCTCCTTTGCCGAAGCAACGCTCAGCTCAATGGAGTGCACCTGGCCGAGTTGCCGTGGGTGCGGCCCCAGCCTGCCTTGGCGAAAGCGCTGTCGCGGGGGCTGGGTAGTGGTGTCGCACGAACAGGGTGCACAAGGCCCCGGCTGCGGCGCTGGCAGCGAACAGCCAGATGGCCCGGTCCCAGGCGGCGCTTGACCCCAGAACGGGCCTGAAGCCGTCGAGCAGCGCGCCAACCAGCGGTTGCAGGATGCCCGCGCCCAGAAAAATGCCTACGTTGACGAGCGAGACGGCAATGCCTGCGTGTTCCGGCGGGTTCATTTCCTTGGCCACGGTCCACGTCAGCACGAAGGCCGGCACGAACAGGCCCATGATGAAGAACCAGGCGTAGCTGAGCGCCAGGGGCAGTTCCAGCCGCAGCACCAAAGGCAGCCACGACAGCGCGTACAGGGCGGCGAACAGCCGCATCAGGCCGACGCGGCTGTGCAGGCGGTCGGACAGCAGCCCGACCACGAGCGATCCCGCCGCCACGCCAAGCACCAACAGGCTGGCGTGGTTGCTGGCCACCGCCTGGGAAAGGCCACGGGCTTCGCGCAGGTAGGGCACCACCCACAGGCCGGCAAAGGCGAAGAAACTGCCGGCCACCCCGATGTTGACGAAGAAGCCCGGCCAGCTGGCTGGGTTGGCCAGCACGGCACGCAGCGCCTGCATCCAGCGCGCCGCGACGGCCGGCGGCGGCGCGTACGACACCTCGAAGCCGCACTCGCGGGGGCTGTCGCGCACCACGATCCAGGTCAGCACGGCCAGCGCGAGCGAGGCCAGGCCCAGGCCCACGAAGACCGAGCGCCAGGACGTCACCGTGACCAACCAGGCCAGGGGCGCGCCGGCGGCCGCGGCGCCCAGGTTCCCGGCGAGCAGGGTGATGCCGTTGAGCGTGGCAAAGCGCTGCGGTGGAAACCAGTTGGCGCACACCTTGAGCAGGGCAACGAAGGTCACCGCCACGCCAACGCCGACCAGCACCCGGCCGACGGCGGCCCATTCCCAGCCGGGCGCCAGGCCGAACAGGATCGAACCGAACGCCGCGACCACCGCGCCGGCAGTGACGATGATGCGCGGGCCGATGGTGTCGGCGAGCACCCCCACAGGTATCTGCAGAACGGTGTAGACGTAGAAATAAGTCGCGGCAAGCGTGCCGAGCACCGCGCCGCTGACCTCGAAGGCCTGCGTCAGCTCGCCCGCGATGGCGGCAGGCACCGTGCGGTGCACGTAGGACAGCACGTAGCCGGTCAGCAGGACCAGGTAGATGAACAGGGCCGTGGCCGCGAATCCCATGCGGCGCGGCCGTACGGCACGGGAAGGTGCCGTGTGTGGCGTCGTCAACGATGTTCCTGCTTCTCGCATGACGGGCACTGTAGGCAAGGGTCCGCTTGCGTGCTTTCGATAAAACGACAAAATATGTCGATGAAGCGACACAGGGCCGCTTGAGGATTGCGATGTTGTGGAAGACGCTGAAGGTGCCGGAGATCGAGGCCTTGCCCGCGCCGGTGTTCGTGCGCGCGCAGGACATCCTGCCCGGGTACCGGTTTCCAGCCCATGCACATCCGTGGCATCAACTCATCTACGCGATCAGCGGCTCACTGGTCGTCGAGGCGGCCAGTCAGCGCGTGGTCTGCGGACCCGAGCAGGCGGTATGGATCCCGACCGGAACCGCGCACGAGGTCGCGTCGCGCTATGGCGCGCAATTTCGCAGTCTGTATCTGCGCGCCTCGCCGCGCCTGCGCATGCCGCCGCGTCACGCGTTGCTGCAGGTGTCCCCGTTGCTGCGCGAGCTGATCCGCGAGGCGGCGTGGCTGAGTGAGCAGGATGCGGCGGGTGTTGGCGTGTTGGCATATACGCAGCGGGTGCATCGCCTGATCCTCCATCAGCTGCCGCGGCTGGAGCACGTTCAAGCCTCGCTGCCCTGGCCGCAGACCGCCATGCTGCGCAAGCTGTGCGAGGCGATCGATCGTGCGCCGGCCGATGCCGAAGACATCGCAGCCTGGGGCGCGCGCCTGGGCGCGTCGGAGCGCACGCTGACGCGCCGCTTCCAGTCGGAGCTGGGCATGAACTTTCGCGAATGGAAGCGGCGCCTGCGCCTGTTCAAGTCGATGGAACTGCTGGGTGCCGGCATGAGCGTGACGGCGACGGCGCTCGAGCTGGGCTATGGTTCGCCATCCGCGTTTTCCTTCATGTTCACGCGCGAAATGGGTTACAGCCCCAAGGCCTATCGGGCTGCGCCCGCACGCGTGCGCCAGCGGTCGGCGCGGTCACGCGCCTCGTGATCCGGGCTCCGGTGCCGTGTGACGGTCGGGCCAACGGTTTGATGGGGTGCTCAGGTGGCCAGTGCCCACAAGGTCGCGGCGAAGTCACCGGAGCGAGCGGCGCTTCCTGTGTGACTGCGGCCAGCAGCCGGATCGCCGGTGCCAGGTGCCGATTCGGATGCCGTCCCGATGGTTCTGCAAATGAGATAATTCTTCCGACATACAGAAAATGAAGGCAACACCCGAATGAACAACACCTTGATCAAGGGACTGCGCCTGCTCGAGGTGCTGGCCGCACGCGCGCAGCCCGTGGGCATCAGCGAACTGGCCCAGGAGCTGGAGATGGGCGCCAGCAACGTGCATCGCCTGTTGCAGGCGCTGGTGGAGCTCGGCTACGCGGTCAACGAAGGGGGGCGGGGCGGCTACCGGGCCTCGCTCAAGGTGTGGGAGCTGGGCGCCCAGGCGCTGCACAAGCTGGACTTTCGAGAAACCGCGGCGCCAGCCATGCGCTGGCTGCTGGCCGAAACCAATGAGACCGTCCACCTGTCGGTACTGAGCGGGGAGGAGGTGATCTACGTCGACAAGCTGGACAGTCCCGAGCCGGTACGCGCCTACAGCGTGATTGGTGGTCGCGCGCCAGCCTATTGCGTGGCCACGGGCAAGGCGCTGCTGGCCTGGCGCGAAGAGTCGCCCACCAGCCTGCTGACGGTGCGGCCGTTGCAGACCTTCACGCGCTCGACACTGGCCGATACGTCCGCCTTGGCCATCGAGCTGGAGCGCGTGCGCCAGCAGGGTTATGCCATCAATCGGGGTGAATGGCGCCCCAGTGTCTGGGGCATTGCGGCGCCGATATTCGATGGACGGTCTCGCGTGGTGGCGGCTATCGGCATTTCCGGTCCGGCGGCGCGCATCCGGGCGCGGGGCCTCAAGCGCCTGAGCGAGCAGGTGGTGCAGGCAGCCAGGCAGGCGTCCGTGCTGCCCGCCGCGGCGCTTGGCCAGGCCGGGTAGGCGGGCCGCGCGCGACGTTCAGCGCGCGGGGCTGGCGCGATCGGCCCGCGTTGCCACGGCGGCGCCGCGCACTTCGATGCGCCGTGTGTCGTGGACGTTGCCGTCCACGTCCCGCAACTCGATCACGTGGCGGCCTGGCCAAGGTAGCCAGGGCAGCTGGTCACCGCGGCCGATGGCCCGTCCGTCGATCGACCAGCGCAGCCGATCGGGCGCCACGCCGCCCTGCTCGGCCAGCAGCATCAGACGCTGGCGCGCGGGTGGAATGTCCGGGTCAAGCGCCAGGATGGTGCCGTCCGCGGGTGCGCTGATGCGCGGCGGCACACCCGTGGTGGTGGGGGTGGGGACGGGGTGTTTTTGGGGCGTGACGCTTGATGGATCAGCGCCAGCAGCTACTGAGTCGATAGCAAATAGTGACTGCTCCGTACCGGGAATGAACCATTCCTCGCGCGGCGCCTCCAGCCCGGCGCCAAAGCGCACGGCGGCGCGGACCAGCCCCCCGGGCGGCGCGGGCGCGCGCGACGGTGTGCGCGCGTGCAGCTGGCGCATCAGCGTGGCCCAGACCGGTGCCGCGCCGCTGGTGCCGCTGACGTCCCACATCGGCGCGCCGCTGGCGTTGCCGACCCAGACGCCCACCGTGTAGCGCTGCGAGAAGCCGACCGCCCAGTTGTCGCGCATGTCCTTGCTGGTGCCGGTCTTGACGGCGCTCCAGAAGCGGGTGGCCAGCACCGAGTCGGTGCCGAAGCTGCGCGCGCGCGCCTGGCGGTCGCTCAGGATGTCGGCGACGATGAAGGCCGCCGCCGGATCCAGTGCTGGCCGGCAGTCGTCGGCCGCGGTGGTGCTGGACGGCTGCAGTCGCACGCCGCACCACCGTCCGCCATTGGCCAGCGCGCGGTAGGCGTTGGTCAGCTGCAGCAGCGAGACCTCGGCGCTGCCCAGGGCCAGGCTGTAGCCGTAATAGTCGCCGCCTTCGCGCAAGCGCAGACCCAGCGCATCGAGCTGCCGGTGAAACGACGTCGGCGAGACCATCACCAGCGTGCGCACCGCCGGCACGTTGAGCGAGGCCGCCAGCGCGGTGCGCGCCGACACCCAGCCCTTGAACTGGCGGTCATAGTTCTGCGGGATGTACAGGCCGCTGGCGGTCTGTAACTGCGCCGGCGAATCGTGCAGCAGCGACGCCGCCGTCAGGCGCCGCTCGGCGATCGCCTGGGCGTACAGAAACGGCTTGAGCGTGCTGCCCGGCTGGCGCGGCGCGGTCACGCCGTCGACTTCGGCGGCGGCACTGAGCGCGCCGGTGGAGCCGACCCAGGCCAGCACCTCGCCACTGGCGTTGTCCAGCACCAGCACCGCGCCGTCGGTGACGTTGCGGCCGCGCAGCTCGCGCATCTGGCGCTGCAGGCTCTCCACGGCCAGGCGCTGCAGTGCGCCGTCGAGGGTGCTGCGCAGCGTGTCCGGCATGGCGCTGGCCTGGGCCGGCGCCGAAGCCCGCAGGCGGCGCGCGACGTGTGGGGCCACCCCGTCGCTGGGGGTGAATGCACGGCGCGCCAGCGCCACCTCGGCCTGCATGTCCAGCGCCACGCAGTCGCTTGCCACGCTGACGCCACGCATGGCCCGCAGCACGCCGCAGGCGCGCCGCGCGAGCTGCCCGGCGCGCGCGTTGGGCGCGCGCACCAGCGCAGCGGTGATGGCGGCCTCGCCGTCCTGCAGGCCATGCGGCGCCTTGGCAAACAGGGTGCGCGACAGCGCGTCGATGCCCACCAGCTCGCCGCGAAACGGAACCAGGTTGAGGTAGGCCTCCAGGATCTGGTCCTTGCGCCACTGCGCCTCGATCTGCGTGGCCATGACGGCCTGGCCGATCTTCTGGCGCAGGCTGCGGCCACCCTGGCCCAGGCGCAGGTCCTCGTCCAGCAGACCGGCCAGCTGCATGGTCAGGGTGGAGGCGCCGCGCGTGCGCGTGTGCCACAGGTTGCCCCAGGCCGCGGCCGAGACGGCGCGCCAGTCCACCCCGCTGTGCTCGTAGAAGCGCCGGTCCTCCGACAGGACCAGCGCCTGACGCAGCGCGGGGGAAATGTGGTCCAGCCGTACCCACTCGCCGCGACGCACGCGCGCATCGGTGCGCAGGCGATGAATCGGCTGGCCGCTGCGGTCCAGCAGCACGGTGTCGGACGAGCGGAAGTCCGCGCGAACCTGCTCAAACCCCGGCGCCGCCATGGCACCGGCGGCAATCAGTCCGGTCAGGCCGATGGCCAGCAGACGCAGAACGCGCAAACCCATGAAGCCGATTGTCGCAGTCGGGGGAGTCCAGGACCCGGAAGAAAAAATGGTGACCGTGGGCAGCGGATGCGCAATAATCGCGTCAATCAACAAAAAGTTACATTCAGGGTGTGGGCATGTGGGGGTGGTTCGTCAGCAGGTTTCTGGGCGCACCGGCGGTGGTGTCGGAGACGAACGCTGCCATCGACACGCCAGATCCGTCCAAGTCTGCGGTGTCCGCCCCAGAGCGCACACCCGAGAACGCCGTCATGTCGTCGGCGCGCGGCCTGCCAAGTGCTTCCGAACTGCGCCGTCTGGCCGTGCTGCAGGCGCGCGGCGACGGCGCCTATGCCTATCTGGTCGAAACCGCGCTGCGCATCTGCCGCATGTCGCAGGGTGCGATCGTGCTGGGCGATGGCGAGGTGTTGCAAGTCAAGGCGCGCGTCGGCGCCGACGTCGTGGCTGAGAACGATGTTTCGTGCTGGCGGGCCATGCGGCACCCGGACCAGGTGACGGTGGTCGGCGGCTGGGCTGGCGCGCCGCTTGTCGGCTCTGCCGGCAGGGCGCTGGGAGTGCTCTGGGTGGCCGATCACCGTGCCGGCCAGCTCTCGCCCGTGCAGTTGCGCACCCTGCAGCTGTTGGCGCGTCAGGCCGTGCTGCTGCTGGAGGCGGGCGCGCCGGGCGAGCCCTGAAACGGGCCCTTCAGGTCATTGCTCGTCGGACGACTGCTCAATCTTGCGCAGGAAGAAGCGCACGAACCAGATCGCCATCCCGATCATGAAGATGATGCCTGCGATGCTCATCAGGCCGTAGTCGGTGCCAAACAGGTCTTGCCACAGTTTCATCGTTCCATCCTTCTCTGGATCACTTGCATATCGCCGAGTATCCACGTTCGGGGTGTGGCTGATCTTGATCCGCCTCAACATGAAGTGGCGATCGGCTCAGGAAGGCTGCCGCGGTGGCGCGACGTAGAGCCGGTCTGACCAGGTGGCCAGCCAGTGGGGTTTGAAGGCCACGCAGATGGCCGCCATCATGCCGGTCATGAAGGCGTCGCCCCAGGCAATCAGCCAGCGCGCCACCATGGCCAGATCCGGGTCGACGGTGGCCGCCAGGCGGTGCCCCGTCCATTGCGCCAGCGCTCCGCTGACGAACATGCACAGCGCCGTGCCGAGAAAGGCGCGCCCGAGGATGTAGACGAACAGGTTCTTCCACACCCAGCGCCGCAGCGCCATGCCCAGTCCGAACGACAGGGTGGCCGGCACGATGCCCAGCCACAGTGCCATGTCGAGCTGTTGTGCCCAGCTGACCGGCGCGAGCAGGCCGACGGTCAGCGCGATCAGGCAGAACACCGGCACCGCCAGGGGCCAGCCCAGGGCCAGTCCGATCAGGCAGGCCCCCGACAGCTGCAGCTGGATCGGCATGCGCTGCAGCCACGGCAGGGCCCACAGCCAGGGCGTGATCACCAGCGATGCCAGCAAGGGTGACAGCAGCGCGCCGCCCGCCAGCAAGCGCCAGGGCCGCAAGGCCAGGGCCAGCGCCAGGGAGAGGGTGACCAGTGCGAGGTTGATGGCGTCCATGTCGTGCGGCAATGGCCGGGCAACCGAACCACGCCTCGATTGTCGCCAATCGGTCCGTGGTGCAGGCGACATGCCCTCCGATGGGCCTGCGATGGTGCAGTGTTTCGCGCTGTCAGGTGCTGATGGCGCGAAACCCTGGACTGGGGGGGCCGCACGCGGTTTGAGCCGGTACGCTTGACACGTGTCAAACTGTGCGACGTCAAGCGACCGCAGAATCCAATCAGACCTGCAACTCAAACGAAGGAGCAAAGCATGTACAAACACATTCTGGTGCCGGTCGATGGTTCGACGGCATCCATGGCGGCGCTCGACAAGGCAGCGGGTGTGGCCCGCGCCTATGCCGTGCCGGTGACGGCGATCTTCGTGATCGATCCCTATCCCTTCACGGGCGTGGGCGCCGACTTCGCGTATGGGCAGGATCAGTACCTGAATGCGGCGCGGGCCGAGGCGGGCGCGGCCATTGAGGCCGCCAACACCCGCCTGCAGCAGGCGGGTGTTCAGGTCGACAGTCGGGTGGTGGAATCGCACGCCGTGTGGCGCGGCATCCTCGAGGCCGCCGAGACCGTCGGCGCCGACCTGATCGTGATGGGCTCGCACGGCCGGCGCGGGCTGGAAAGACTGGTGCTTGGCAGCGTGGCCCAGAGCGTGCTGTCGCATACCAAGATCGACACGCTGGTGGTTCGCGCCAGTTGATCCGGCGTTGACGCGGCAGGCCGGCCGCGTGCCTGCTGGCTGGCCGGGTTCAGCGCCGACTGGCCGGCTTGCTGCGCGCGGTGCGCGCAAAGGCGGCGCGCGTGTTGGCGACGTCCTCGAAGCGGCGCGCGATGCTGCCGCAGACCAGGTCGCACAACTCGTGTACCGCCGGATCGGCGATGCGGTAATACGCGCTGCTGCCCCGGCTTTCACGGGCCACCAGGCCATGCTGTGCCATCTGCGCCAGGTGGCGCGACACGTTGGCCACACTGGAATCGACCTGCTCGGCGATGTCGCCGACGCTCATCTCGCCATGCCCCAGCACGTTGAGGATGCGCAGACGTGTCGCCTCGGACAGCGTGCGGAAGTAGTGCGCCACGTGCTCAAGCGCATCGGGCGGGAGTTGTTGCATCGAAGCCAAGAAAACCACCTGCAGGTCGGACGGGGTCTGGCCACAGTCTACTGGCGCTTCGGGATCGTTGGGTAATTGCAACATTGCATATTTGCGTGATTGCGCAAATAATATCGCAATGACTGCGATAAGAAAACCCCCATTTGCAACGCGTGGCCACCGCGCCGCAGCCGTGGCTCTGGCCGTGGCTGGCTGGTGGATGGTGGCGGTGCCGCTGTCGGCCCAGGAGCTGCCGCACCTGACGGCCAAGGCCGAGGCGTCGCGCGCCATGGCCGCCTACGAAGGGACGGTGGAGGCCGTGCGCCAGGCCGTGCTGGCGGCCCAGGTGCCGGGTGCCGTGCTGGAGCTGACCGTGAAGGCCGGCGACCGCGTGCGCGCCGGCCAGACTTTGGTGCGCATCGACGCCCGCGCCGCTGAGCAGGGCGCGGCGGCCAGCCAGGCGCAGGTGACGGCCGCGCGCGCCGCGCTTGACGTGGCCGCGGCCGAGCTGGCCCGCAAGCGCCAGCTCTACGACAAGCACTACATCGCCAAGGCCGCGCTGGAGCAGGCCGAGGCGGCGCAGCGCGCCGCGCAGGCGCAGGTCAATGCGCTGCAGGCCCAGGCGGGTGCGGCGCGCGCGCAGACTACGTTCCATGTGGTGACGGCGCCGTTCGATGGCGTGGTCTCGGCGGTGTCGGTGGAGCGCGGCTCGATGGCCATGCCCGGCAGCCCGTTGCTGAGCTTGTACGACCCGGCGGCGCTGCGCGTCACGGCGGCCGTGCCGAGCGCCGCGGTGTCCGGCGGCGTGGCGGGCGTGCAGGTGGAGCTGGAGCGCGTGAAGGGCCCGATCACGCCGACCCGCGTCCAGTTGCTGCCCACGGTCGATCCAGCCAGCCTGACCCAGCTGTTGCGCGCCGAGCTGCCTGCCGGCATGACTGGCGTGGCGCCCGGCCTGTTCGCGCGCCTGTGGCTACCCGGCCCGGCGGCCGCCGAGGGCACGCCCCAGCGTGTGTTCGTGCCGCGCACGGCGCTGGTGCAGCGGGCCGAGATGACCGGTCTGTACGTGCTGGGCGAGCAGGGGCAGCCGCTGTTGCGCCAGGTGCGCCTGGGCCGGGTGCAGGGCGAACAGGTCGAAGTCCTCGCCGGCCTGTCGGCGGGCGAGAAAGTGGTGACCGAACCCCAGGCGGCGGTGCGACGAGCACCGGCGGGGCGCTGATGGGCCAGCCGCTGCAACCCGAGGGCGTGGCGCGCCTGGGCATCTCCGGGCGCATTGCCGCCTACTTCCAGCGCGCGCAGATCACGCCCTTGCTGGCGCTGGTGGCCTTTCTGCTGGGCCTGTTCGCGGTGCTGGTGACGCCGCGCGAGGAGGAGCCGCAGATCGACGTCACCATGGCCAACGTGATCGTGCCGTTTCCCGGCGCCAGCGCGCGCGACGTCGAGGCCATGGTGGCCACGCCGGCCGAGCATGTGCTGTCGCAGATGAGCGACGTCGAGCACGTGATGAGCATGTCGCGCCCCGGTGTCGCGGTGCTGACGGTGCAGTTCAAGGTCGGGGTGCCGCGCCAGGCCGCGGTGGTCCGCTTGTACGACGCGGTGGGTGCCAACGCCGACTGGTTGCCGCCCGGACTGGGGGTGCTGCCGCCCATCGTCAAGCCCAAGGGCGTGGACGACGTGCCCATCGTCGCGCTGACCCTGTCCAGCGCGCGCGCGGACAGCGGTGCGTTCGACCTGGAGCGCGTGGCGCACAGCCTGGAGAGCGAGCTCAAGCGCGTGCCGGGCACGCGCGAGGTCTACACCCTCGGCGGGCCGGGCCGCGCCGTGATGGTCGAGGCCGATCCGCAGCGCCTGGCCGCCGCCGGCGTGAGCCTGCACGAGCTGCAGGGCGCGCTGCGCTCGGCCAACCTGGGTTTGCCGGTGGGCGAGCTGCTGCAGGGCAACCGCGCGGTGGCCATCGAGACCGGCGCCTATCTGCACAGCGCGCAGGATGTGGCCGACCTGGTGGTGACGGTGCGCGGCGGCAAGCCGGTATATCTGCGCGAAGTGGCCCAGGTGCGCGATGGCGCGCCGCCGCCGACCCGCTACGTGTGGCATGGTGAAGTCAGTCACGGCAAGGACGGCGCGCCGGCAACCGTGAGCGAGCAGCCGGCTGTCACCCTGGCCATCACCAAGAAGCCGGGCCAAAACGCCATCGACGTGGCCAATGCGGTGATGCAGCGCGTCGAGCAGCTGCGCAATACGGTGCTGCCGGCTGACGTGCAGGTGACCGAGACGCGCAACTACGGCGCGACGGCCAACGACAAGGCCACCACGCTGATCAAGAAGCTGCTGTTCGCCACGCTGTCGGTGGTGGCGCTGGTGTTCTTTGCCCTGGGACGGCGCGAGGCGGCGATCGTCGGCGTGGCGGTGATCCTGACGCTGACCGCGACGCTGTTCGCCTCCTGGGCCTGGGGCTTCACGCTCAACCGGGTGTCGCTGTTCGCGCTGATCTTCTCCATCGGCATCCTGGTGGACGACGCCATCGTGGTGGTCGAGAACATCCACCGTCACCAGGGCCTGTATCCGGGACGCAGCCTGGCCGAGATCATCCCCGCTGCCGTCGACGAGGTGGGCGGCCCCACCATCCTGGCGACGTTCACCGTGATCGCCGCGCTGCTGCCGATGGCCTTCGTCAGTGGCCTGATGGGGCCCTACATGAGCCCCATCCCCATCAACGCCAGCATGGGCATGCTGTTGTCGTTGGCGATTGCCTTCAGCGTCACGCCGTGGCTGGCGCGGCTGTGGATGAAGGCCACGCAGCAGGCTGACCATGGGAAGGCGGCCGGCCATGGCCTGGCGACCCGGCTGGCGCCGCTGTTCGAGCGCATCTTCCGCCCGCTGCTGGATGAGCGCCGCGGCGGGCGCCATCGCGGCCTGCTGGGTCTGGCGGTGGCGGGCCTGATCGGGCTGTCGGTGTCCCTGCCGGTGCTGGGCCTGGTGGTGCTGAAGATGCTGCCGTTCGACAACAAGTCGGAGTTCCAGGTGGTGGTCGACATGCCCGCCGGCACGCCGGTGGAAAGGACGGCCGCCGTGCTGCGCGAGCTGGGGGCCCACCTGGCCACCGTGCCCGAGGTGACGCACTATCAGGCCTACGCCGGCACCGCCGCGCCGATCAACTTCAACGGCCTGGTGCGCCAGTACTACCTGCGCTCGGGCGGCGAGGTGGGCGACATCCAGGTCAACCTGGTCGACAAGTCGCAGCGCAAGGACCAGAGCCACGCCATCGCCGTGCGCGAGCGCGCCGCGCTGCGCGCCATCGGCCAGCGCCACGGCGCCAACGTCAAGGTGGTCGAGGTGCCGCCCGGCCCGCCGGTGCTGGCCCCCATCGTGGCCGAGATCTACGGCCCCGATGCCGACGGTCGCCGTGCCGTGGTGCGGCAGGTGCGCGCGGTGTTCGAGGCCACGCCGGGCGTGGTGGACGTGGACGACACCACCATCGTCGATGCGCCCCGCACGGTGCTGGTGGTCGATCGTCGCAAGGCGGCGCAGCTGGGCGTGTCGCAGCAGGCCATTGCCAGCACGCTGCGCATGGGGCTGAGCGGCGACGCCGCCACCTACCTGCACGACGCCAGCCGCTTTGCCGTGGCGGCCTACATCCAGCTGCCGGCCGAGCTGCACGGCAGCCTGGACGCCCTGCTGCAACTGGGCGTGCGCTCGGCCAGCGGCGCGCTGGTGCCGATCCGCGAGCTGGTGACGGTGAGCGACAGCCTGCGCGAGCAGCCGATCTTCCACAAGGACCTGCTGCCGGTCAGCTTCGTGATGGGTGACATGGCCGGCCAGAAGGCCGGCGAGCTGGACAGCCCGCTGTACGGCATGTTCCAGATGCGCGGCCCACTGGCGCAACTGAAGATGCCCGATGGTGGCCAGCTCGACGAATACTTCATCCGCCAGCCGCAGGACCCGTACCGCAGCTACGCGCTGAAATGGGACGGCGAATGGCAGATCACCTACGAGACCTTCCGCGACATGGGCGCGGCCTACGCGGTGGGCCTGATCCTGATCTACCTGCTGGTGGTGGCGCACTTCGGCTCGTATCTGACGCCGCTGATCATCATGGCGCCGATCCCGCTGACCATCATCGGCGTGATGCCGGGCCACGCCCTGCTGGGCGCGCAGTTCACGGCCACCAGCATGATCGGCATGATCGCGCTGGCCGGCATCATCGTGCGCAACTCGATCCTGCTGGTGGACTTCATCAAGCTGCAGGTGGCCGAGGGCATGCCGTTCGCCCGCGCCATCGTGCAAAGCGCCATCATCCGCGCCCAGCCGATCGGCCTGACGGCGCTGGCGGCCATGATCGGGGCGCTGTTCATCCTGGACGACCCGATCTTCAACGGGCTGGCGATCTCGCTGATCTTCGGCATCCTGGTGTCTACCGTGCTGACACTGGTGGTGATCCCCATCCTGTATTTCGTCGCCTACCACCGGATTCATGAAAAGAATTCGGCATTGGCGCCCAACCAGCCTGCGCAAGCAGCTATCTAAATAGGAGCAATTGACATGACATCCTGGCGCGTCGTCCGCATCTTCGCGGGCACCTTCATCCTGCTCTCGCTCGCCCTGGGCGTGCAGGGCAGCCCGATCTTCCACAGCAGCAACTGGCTGTGGTTCACCGCCTTCGTGGGCGCCAACCTGTTGCAGAGCGGCTTCACCAAGTGGTGCATGCTCAACAACATCCTCATCAAGCTCGGTGTGCCGGGTGAGAGTTGCAACGGGGGCAATTGAGTCGTCAATGATAGGAGATATCCATGGTTGAAAGTTACGCCAATCTGATCGCCGCGGTCTCTGCCAATTCGGCCAAGCTGCGCAAGGACATCCCCGAGGTCATGCAGGGCTTCAACGCCATGGCGCAGTCGGCCAGCAAGGCCGGCGCCCTGGACGCCAAGACCAAGGAGCTGATCGCCATGGCCCTGTCCGTGGGCGCGCGCTGTGACCCCTGCGTCGGCTACCACGCCAAGGCGCTGGTCAAGCTGGGCGCCACGCGCGCCGAGGTCGAGGAGATGCTGGGCATGTGCGTCTACATGGGCGGCGGCCCGGGCCTGATGTACGCCGCCTCGGCGCTGGCCGCCTACGAGGAATTCGGCGGAGAAAAGGCGCCGGCATGAAGCGTCTGACGCGTCTGGCTCTGGCCAGTGCCCTGCTGGCCGGATCGACGGGTGCATGGTCGCAGGACCTGCTGACCGTGTGGCGCGCCGCCGCCGGGCACGACCAGCGGCTGGCCGTGGCGCGCGCCGAACATGGCGCCAGCCAGACGCTGCGCGAGCAGGCCGACGCGCTGTGGCGCCCCCAGGTCGGCCTGAACGTCGGCCTGGGCCTGGGCGCGCAGGAAACCGCCATGCGTGGCGCGCGCTTTTCGGCGCCCGGCATGGGCCAGATCGACGAGGCGCGCTTTGCCACCTCGGTCACCGGCGGGCTGACCACGCGCGTGGCCGTGATGGCGCAGCAGCCGCTGATCAACGCTGCCCGCGAAGCCCAGCAGGCCCAGATGAGACTGGGCGCGGACATGGGCGACACCGCCTGGCGGGGCGCGCAAGCCGATCTGGCGCTGCGCACCACCGAGCGCTACTTCGCCCTGGCCGTGGCCCAGGAGCGCGTGCGCGTGGTGGAGCGCCAGCTCGCGGCCGTGACGCGCTCGCGCACCGAGGCGCATGACCGCTACCAGCTGGGTGCCTCGCCCGTCACAGACACCCACGAGGCCGACGCCGCCCTGGCCGGCGTGCGGGCCCAGCAATCGGCCGCCCGGCTGGAGCTGAGCGTGCAGCGCGACCGGCTGGCCGGCAGCACTGGCCTGGCCCAGCCCACGGCACGCCTGCCGGCGCAGCCGCCGGCCCCGGTGGACGATCTGCCGGCCTGGCTGGCCGCGGCCGAGGCCGACCACCCACGCCTGCGCCTGCTCATGCAGGCGGTCGCCGTGGCCGAGCAGAAGCTGCGCCAGCACAGCGTGGCCGGCCGCGCCACGCTGGAGCTGGTGGCGCAGGCCGGCCACGACCGCATCGCCGGCAGCGGCGACTTCGGCTCGGCACGCAACCGCAGCGTGAACGGCATGGTGGGCGTGCAGCTCAACATCCCGCTCTACAGCGGCGGCATGCGCGAAGCGCAGGAGCGCGAAGCCGCCGAGCGCCTGAACCAGGCGCGCGCCGAGCTCGACCTGGCGCGCGAGGAAGTGGCCCAGCAAGTGCGCGCCACCTGGCAGGGCCTGCTGACCGGGGCGGCACGCCTGGCGGCGCTCCAGGAAGGCCTGACCGCCAGCCGCGCGCGTGCCGACGCCACCCGCCTGGGGCGCGAAGTCGGCGACCGCACCCTGCTTGACGTGCTGAATGCCGAAAACGCCCAGGCCGACGCCGAACTGGCCCTGGCGCAGGCGCGCAGTGACCAGGTGCTGACACGCCTGCGGCTGGCCGCCCTGGCCGATCGCCTGGACGAGGCGCTGCTGGCGCAGGTCAACGCCCTGCTGGCATCCGAGGCGGGGCCGGAGGCCGCGCGATGAACGCCACGACAGAGCGCCAGATCGTCGTGCTGGGCGCCGGCTTCGGCGCCCTGTCCACCGTGCGCCTGCTGCGCCAGCACGGCTGCACGGCGCCGATCACCCTGGTGGCACCGCGCGCCGAGTTGCACTACCTGCCCGGGATCATCTGGATCCCCAGCGGCCTGCGCACGCGCGCCGATCTGGTGGTGCCGCTGGACAGCTTCTTCGCGCGCATGAACGTGCGCCACCTTGCGGCCAGCGTCACCGGCCTGTCGGCCGATGGCCGGGTGGTGCACACCAGCGCCGGCGAGGTGGCCAATGACGCGCTGGTGATCGCCAGCGGCGGGCGTTTCATCCGCAAGCTGCCTGGCATCGAGCACGCCATCACGCCCTGTGAAGGCATGGCCGCCGCCGAGCGCATTCGCGACCGGCTGCGCGAGATGAGCGGCGGCACCATCGCGGTGGGCTTTGGTGCCAACCCCAACGAACCCAGCGCGGTGCGCGGCGGGCCGATGTTCGAGTTCCTGTTCGGCATCGACCGGCAACTGCGGCGCGAAGGCCGGCGCGACCGCTTCAAGCTGGTGTTCTTCAACCCGTCCACCCAGCCGGGCGCCCGCCTGGGCAGCAAGACCGTGGCGCGCCTGCTGGCCATGATGGGCCAGCGCGGCATCGAGACCCACCTGGGTCACAAGATGGTGCGTTTCGAGGCCGACAAGGTGGTGACCGAGGGCGGCGAGTTCGCGGCCGACCTGATCCTCTTCATGCCCGGCCTGACCGGCCCGGCATGGCTGGAGCAGTCCAGCCTGCCGCGCTCGCCGGGCGGCCTGATCGCCGCCGATGCGGGCTGCCACGTGCCGGGCCTGGAGCGGGTGTACGTGGTGGGCGACAGCGGCAGCTTTCCCGGGCCCGACTGGATGCCCAAGCAGGCCCACATGGCCGACCTGCAGGCCGGGGCAGCGGCGCGCAACCTGCTGGCCGAACTGGCGGGCCGGCCGGGTGCGCACGGTTTCAAGGTTGAGCTGGTGTGCATCATCGACGCCATCGACGAGGGCACGCTGGTGTTCCGCAACGAGCGCCGCCAGATCGTGCTGCCGCCGACGCGGCTGATGCACTGGGCCAAGCGCGGCTTCGAGCGGCGCTATCTGGCGCTCTATCGGTGAAGGGAACCGTCATGGACATGGGCCCTCGGATCGAACGCGACGAACTGGCCATCCTGGCCGAACTGCTGCCACTGGCCGACCAGCACGTCATCGAGCTGGGCTGCGGCGGCGCGCGGCTGGCGCGCGATCTGCTGGCGCGCTACCCCGACGCGCGAGTGACCGGGCTGGAGGTCGACGCCATCCAGCACGCCAAGAACCTGGCTGCCCCGGCCGAGCGCCTGACGTTCATCGCTGCCGGCGCCGAAGCCATTCCGCTGCCGCAAGCGCGGTTCGACTTGGCGCTGATGCTCAAGTCGCTGCACCACGTGCCGCTGCCGCTGATGGACCAGGCGCTGCGCGAGGTGCATCGCGTGCTGCGCCCGGGCGGCCACCTGTACGTGTCGGAGCCGGTGTACGCGGGCGAGCTGAACCAGATCACGCGCCTGTTCAACGACGAAGGCCAGGTGCGCGCAGCGGCGCAGGCAGCGCTGGACCGCGCGCTGGCCGCGGGGCAGTGGGAGCCGGCGGCCGAGCTGCGCTTTGAAGTGCCAGTGCAGTACGCCGACTTCGCCGACTTCGAGCGTCGCATGCTCGACGTCACCTATGCCGAGCGCCAGCTCGACGACGCGCTGCGCCAACGTGTGCGCGCGCTGTTCGAGCCGCATGTGGGTCCGGGGGGCGCCCACTTCAAACGCCCCATGCACGCGCGCCTGTTGCGCAAGCCAGGCAGTTGATTGTCATTCCATCGAAAGGAGGCAAGCCATGACTCACCGACCCGATCAGCGCCCTTCGCGGCGCGAGCTGCTGCGCACGCTGGGTGCCGCGCCGCTGGCCGTCAGCGCGCTGCAGGCCGCGCCGGCCGTGCAGGCGCAGACCTCGGCCAGCAAGGCCCACATCGTGATTGCCGGCAGCGGACTGGGCGGCATTGCCGTGGCCAGCCGGCTGCGCAAGCTGGTGCCGGGCGCCAGGATCACCATCGTGGACGCCAAGCAGGAGCACAACTACCAGCCCGGCTACACCCTGGTGGCCACGGGCATCTGGCCGATCGAGAAGGTCAGGAACCGCAACGCCGAGTTCCTGCCCGACGGGGTGGAGTGGGTGCAGGAGATGGTGGCCGAGTTCGATCCGGCCAGCAACAGCCTGACCACCACGGGCGGGCGCAAGATTGGCTACGACTTCCTGGTGGTGGCCACCGGCCTGCAGCTGGGCTACGATCAGATCCAGGGCATGGACGTCGCGGCCATCGGGCAGAACGGCCTGGGCAGCGTCTACGCCAGTCCGGAGGCGGCCCTGGCCACCTGGCAGGCCATGGATGCCTTCCGCGCCAAGGGTGGCCAGGCCGTGATGACACTGCCGGCCGGCCCGTTGAAGTGCGCCGGCGCGCCGCTGAAGATGACCTTCATGCTGGCCGATCGCCTGCGCCAGGCCGGCACGCTGGACAAGTCCAAGGTGGACTTTTTCAGCGGCCTGCCGGACGACACCGTGTTCGGCGTCAAGTCGGTCAACGACAACGTGCTGGCGCGCTGGAAGGCGACGGGCATCCAGATGCACTACCTGAGCAAGCTGGTGGCCGTGGACCTGGGCGGGCGCAAGGCCGTCTTCACCACGCCGGAGGGCGAGCGCAACGAGGTGGCCTATGACTTCCTGCACCTCGTGCCCCCCATGCGCGCGCCCGACGCGGTCAAGAAGAGCGATCTGGCGGCCAAGGAAGGCCCGATGGCCGCTGGCGGCTGGCTGGAAGTCAGCAAGGACACGCTGCAGCACAAGCGCTATCCCAACGTCTTCGGCGTCGGCGACATCAACGGCACGCCGCGCGGCAAGACCGCGGCCACGGTCAAGAAGAGCGCGCCGCTGGTGGCGCACAACCTGGTGCGCGTGATTGACGGGCAGCCGGCCGACCAGATCTTCGACGGCTACACCTCGTGTCCGATGATCGTGCGCGAGGGCTCGGCCATGCTGATCGAGTTCGACTACGACGGCAAGCTGACGCCCTCGTTGCCGATGATCGAACCGCTGCAGGAAAGCTTCATGGCCTGGTTCATGAAGTACCGCCTGCTCAAGCCGGCCTACATCGCCGTGCTCAAGGGTCGCGTGTAAACCACAAGGAGACAAGACATGTACGAAATCTGGCTGATGCTGAACATCGTCTACGAACTCGCCCTGTCGATCTGGCCCTGGCTGCTGGCGCTGGCCGTGCTGTGGCTGCTGCTGATGGGGCGTGCCTGGGGGCGGCGGGGTGCCGACTGGCGCGCCAGCCTGCCGGGGGCCATCGTGCTGGGCCTGCTGGTGGCCATCGTCATCTTCGCCGTCACCCCGGTGTGGAACAAGTCTGCCCTGGGCGAGATGAAATACTGGGTCGACTGGGCCAACCTGCTGGGCATCGCCGCCGCTTGGGGTGTTGCCGGCGTGGCCTTTGGCTGGCCGCTGCTGACGGGCCTGCGCCGTTCTGGCACAGTGGGCTGATTGCCCGGATCATTCAACACAGCAACAAGGAGCTTGTCATGAAAAACGTTGGTGGTATCGACCGCATTCTTCGCATCGTCGTCGGCCTGGTGCTGGTCGGCCTGGCGGCCACGGGCAGCGTGGGCTGGTGGGGCTGGATCGGCGTGGTGCCGCTGCTCACCGGTCTGGTGGGTGCTTGCCCGGCCTACAAGCTGCTGGGCATGAACACCTGCCCGATGAAGAACAAATCCTGAATGGCCTGATCGATTGCTACAAGTAATATAGCTTGTAGCGCTCTCTGCTCAACGGATTTTCCCGATTGCATCTGGAAATCCGGGGGGTCTGGCGGCGGTGGCCGGTGGCTGCCGGCCAGGCGCAGTTTCGGTGCGGCCGCGGCTGACCTGGCATGGGTCGGCCGGCGACCGCGCTGGCGAGCCTTCACGCGGCGAGGAGCCGAACCATGTCGCGGTAGCGCAGCGTCATCGACTGTCCGTCGATCTGGAAGGTCTGGTGCTTGCTGGCGCCGGCCAGGTGCATCAGGCCGATCTTTTCGTGCGGTGGCGTCGGCACACGCAGGCTCCGGGTCTGGCGGTCGATGAACGGCAGGCAGGCATAGGTCTGCCAGTTGTCCACGGCCCGCAGGGGGTAGATCCGCACCCGCTTCAGATAGATGACTTTGTGCAGCGGGATCTGGTCGGAGAAGTACACCGCTTCGCCGCGTTGGCGGCGTTCGCGCAGCCGCGCCAGTTCGGCGTCCCACAGCGCCCAGACGCGCGAGTCGGCGCGCATGGCGAAGACCCCGGAGTTGAGCATGGGCATGTCCAGCGGCATGGCGGCCAGGTTCGGGCCTTCGTTGGACCGGTAGATGCGCAGCGTGCGAGCGCTCGGGGTGGGGTAGTTGAGGTAGTGGACATCGAACTCGGGGTGAATGCAGATGTCGAACCCCGGTAAGCCGGCCAGGATGCGCGGCAGCGATTCGTCGCCCTGAAACCAGCAATCGGCGTCGATCCAGCAGTAGCCGGCATACCCGGGAAAAACCTCGCGCAGCCTGGCTTTGAGGCCCGAGTAGGCCAGAAAGTACCCGTTTTTCGAGGCGTCGAAAGGCGTGGCATCGTCAGTGATCCGGACCAACTGGTCAAAACGGGCGGCAAGCTGCGCAGGCGGCGGGTCGATCCCGAAGACGATCGCGGCCAGCCGGTAGCGGTCCTGGTAGGCCTGCCGGAACGAATCCGCCATGTCCTGCGCCAGATCGAAGTGGCGGGCGTCAAAGCCGGTGACCACCAGGATGGAGTCGTGGCTCATCGGATCACCGCGGTCTGGGCATGACGGCTTACTTCAGTGCCTTGTAGCGCACCCGATGCGGGCGCGCGCCGTCCTCGCCCAGGCGCCGCACCTTGTCGGCCTCGTATTCCTGGTAGTTGCCGTCGAAGAACACCCACTGGCTGTCGCCCTCGGCGGCCAGGATGTGGGTGCAGATGCGGTCCAGGAACCAGCGGTCGTGGCTGATCACCATCACGCTGCCGGCAAACTCCAGCAGCGCGTCTTCCAGCGCGCGCAGGGTTTCGACGTCCAGGTCGTTGCTGGGCTCGTCCAGCAGCAGCACGTTGCCGCCCTGCATCAGCGTCTTGGCCAGGTGCAGGCGGCCGCGCTCGCCGCCCGACAGCAGGCCCACCTTTTTCTGCTGGTCCTGGCCGTTGAAGTTGAAGCGCCCGCAGTAGGCCCGGCTGGGCATCTGGAACTTGCCGACGGTGATCAGGTCCAGCCCACCGGAGATGTCTTCCCACACCGTCTTGTCATCGGCCAGCGCCTCGCGGCTCTGGTCGACGAAGGCCATCTGCACGGTCTTGCCGATGCTCACCTCGCCCGCGTCCGGCTGTTCGATGCCGGCCACCAGCTTGAACAGCGTCGACTTGCCCGCGCCATTGGGGCCGATGATGCCGACGATGGCGCCCGCGGGTACCTTGAAGCTGAGGTTGTCGATCAGCAGGCGATCGCCGAAGCTTTTACTGACGCCCTTGAACTCGATCACTTCGGTGCCAAGGCGCTCGGCCACGGGGATGAAGATTTCCTGCGTCTCGTTGCGTTTCTGGTATTCGTAGTCGCTCAGCTCTTCAAAGCGCGCCAGCCGCGCCTTGCTCTTGGCCTGGCGGCCCTTGGGGTTCTGGCGCGCCCACTCCAGCTCCTTCTTCATGGCCTTGGTGCGCGCGTCCTCGCTTTTCTTTTCCTGCTCCAGGCGCGCCTCTTTTTGCTCGAGCCAGCTGCTGTAGTTGCCCTTGTAGGGGATGCCGTGGCCGCGGTCCAGCTCCAGAATCCACTCGGCGGCGTTGTCCAGGAAGTAGCGGTCGTGCGTGATCGCGACCACGGTGCCGGAAAAGCGCTTGAGGAAGATCTCCAGCCACTCCACGCTCTCGGCGTCCAGGTGGTTGGTGGGCTCGTCCAGCAGCAGCATGTCGGGCTTGGACAGTAGCAGCTTGCACAGCGCCACGCGGCGCTTCTCGCCGCCCGAGAGCTGGCCGATCACGGCGTCCCAGGGCGGCAGGCGCAGCGCGTCGGCGGCGATCTCCAGCTGGTGCTCGCTGTCGGTGCCGGCGGCGGCGATCACCGCCTCCAGCTTGCCCTGCTCCTCGCTCAGGGCGTCGAAGTCGGCGTCGGGCTCGGCGTAGGCGGCGTAGATCTCCTCCAGCCGCTCGCGCGCCCGGTTGACCTCGCCCAGCGCCAGCTCGACCTCCTGGCGCACGGTGTGCTCGGGGTTGAGCTGCGGCTCCTGCGGCAGGTAGCCGATGTCCAGGCCAGGCATGGGGATGGCCTCGCCCTCGATGTCCTTGTCGATGCCGGCCATGATTTTCAGCAGCGTCGACTTGCCGGAGCCGTTCAGGCCCAGCACGCCGATCTTGGCGCCGGGGAAGAACGACAGCGAGATGTCCTTCAGGATATGCCGCTTGGGCGGCACGATCTTGCCGACGCGGTTCATGGAAAAGACGTATTGGGCCATTGAATAACTCTCGAATTAATAGCTGCCGGCGCACGCCAGTCGTGCCTCGGAGGCCTTGAACACTTGGAGAAATGGATGGATTGGCACTCGCTCGGCGGGGCGGCGGGCGCTCAGGGTGCAGGGCCGATTATCGGCTGGCCGCCAGGTCCGCGCCGCGCCTGGGGCGTTGACGGGGCTTGCCGTCAGGCGTCGGGCCCGCGCTGGGGGGCACGCGGGTTGTCGGCGCCCGGCCCCGCTTGCGGCGCGTGGCCTTGCAGCAACCGCTGCAGGGCGGGCGGCAGGTAGCTGCGGGTCAGCCAGTCGGGCGACGGCGCCCAGTCCTGCCATTGCGCGTGGCTGAGCACCATGTGCAGGCCATGCACCCAGCGGTGCAGGCCGATGCGGCTCAGGTGCAGCCGCCGCTCGCCCGCCGTGGTGACAAAGACCAGGTCGATGTGGCTGGCGCCGCGCAGCAGCGCAAAGCGCGTGCACAACACGGCGTCGGCCAGTGCGCGCGCATCAACCGCCTCGCGTCCGGTTTGCAGCGCCCGGGCGGGTTCGCCGGGCTGGCGCTGGTTGAGCGAGGCCTCGTGCTCGGCCGCCGGCAGTGGGGCGGCGTCGCCGTCGGCGGCCGGCCCGGCCTCGATCTGCCGCACCACCTCGCCCAGGATCTGCCGCACGATGCGCCGCGTCAGCCACAGGCGCTGCGGCCAGGCGGGGCACGCGAGCCAGACGCGATCCTCGCTGGCGTGATATCCAAAAGTCGTTGACAGCACGACGCCATCATGCCATCGCGTGGCCCTGGCTTGCCCTGGCAGCGCGGGTACCGCCGGCTGTGGCAAGGCCGATACATGCCGCTACACTGCGACATGGGGCTCGCGCAAGACGACGTCGGGCGTTGACCGAGGTTTCCAGAGGTTCAAGTCAGGCCGTGAAACGTTTCTTTCTGATTTTCTTGACCGTGCAGGCGGTGCTGTTCGGCATCGAGATGCTCAATCCGGTGCAGACGGCGGTGGTGCATCCCTGGACCGGCTGGCTGGCCAAGGCCAGTGCCGCCATCGTCCACCTCATCGACCCGTCGGTGATCTCGTATGACCGCGTGCTGCAAAGCGCCAAGACGGGCTTTGGCGTGTCGATCGAGGCCGGCTGCAACGGCGTGGAGGCCACCATCGTGCTGGTGGCGGCCATGCTGGCCTTCCCATCGAGCTGGAAGATGAAGGCCTGGGGCATCGGCCTGGGCTTCATCGCGGTGCAGGCGGTCAACCTGCTGCGCATCGTCAGCCTGTTCTTCCTCGGGCAGTGGAACTTCAAGGTGTTCGAGTTCGCGCACCTGTACATGTGGCAGGCGCTCATCATGCTGGACGTGCTGGTGGTGTGGCTGCTGTGGATGCGCTACGTCGCCAAGCGCGATCCGCAGCCGGCCGGCCCTGGGGCCGCGGCGGCGCCGTGACGGGAGCCGGGACATGCGCAATACCCTGATCGGCCGGTTTCTGCTGCTGTCCATCCTGTGGCTGGCCTTGCTGCTGCCGCTCTGGTACTGGGCGGCGCGCTGGCTGGCCATGCCTTCCATCTGGCTGGCCGGCACGGTGATGAAGATGATGTTTGCCTGGGTCGACGGCTGGGCACAGGAGGGCGTCAACGCCGTGCTGCACACCCTGGTGCAGGTGCGCATGCCGGGCGCCCAGGGCGACGTGCTGGGCGAACTGGCGCCCGAGGCCAGTTACCCCACCTATGGCTACGGCCTGGTGCTGCTGTGGGCCATGCTGCTGGCCTCGCGCACCGAGCGCTGGTGGCTCAAGGGCCTGATCGGCAGCTTGCTGCTGATCCCGGCCCAGGCCTGGGGCATCAGCTTTCAGTGGCTGCGCGACGTGGTGCTGATGTCCGGCACCTATGGCGCGGCCTACCTGAAGTGGTCGCCGCTGGCGCAGAACGCCGTGGCCTATGGCTACCAGTTCGGCTTCCTGATGCTGACGCCGGTGGCGCCGATCCTGCTGTGGCTGGCGTTCAACAAGCGCTTCGTGGCGGCGCTGTGGCTGGAGGCGGCGCTGGAGGCCAAGCCCGAGGCGCGCGCGCAGGCGCCGACCCGGTCGGTTGACTGAAGTTTGCTATTGAATCAGGAGCTGCTGGCGCTTGCCAGGCAAGCGCCAAGGTCTGTTTTGAGCAAGTTTGCCGGCGCTAGCGCGCTCACGGCACCAGCATCTGGTTGATCGGGGTCAGGTCGGCGTCGGACAAGGCGCCGGCGGCCTGCTTCAGGCGCAGCCCGCCCAGCAGCACCTCGTAGCGCGCGCGCGCCAGATCGCGCTGGGTCTGGTAGAGCTGGCTTTGCGCGTTCAGCACGTCGATGTTGATGCGCACGCCAACCTGGTAGCCCAGCTGATTGGCCTGCAGCGCCGTCAGGCTGGAGGCCTCGGCCGCCTGCAGTGCCTTGACCTGGCCCAGGCCCGACTGCACACCGAAGAAGGCCGCGCGCGTGGCCTGTGACACCGCGCGCTGCACGTTGTCCAGGTCGGCCTGGGCCTTGTCTTCCAGCGACAGGGTTTCGCGGATGCGGTTTTCCACCGCGAAGCCGGCGAACAGCGGCCAGTTCAGCACCACGCCGACGCTGGCGTTGGTGGTGCGCGCGCTGGCGCGCGGCGCGGCCGACAGGCTGGGGTTGCCGTCGGGGTAGCGGGTCTGACCGACGCTGGCCTGCAGGTCCAGCGTGGGCCGGTGGCCGGCGCGGGCCTTGTCGGTCTCCAGCCGAGCGATGTCCAGCGCCGCGCGGGCCTGCCGCACGCCCGGGTGCTGTTCGGTCGCCTGCTCGACCCAGGCGGCAACCTCGCCCGGTTGCAGCGGCGGCAGCGTGATCGGCTGCGCCAGCGGGCGCGGCTCGACACCGCTGCGGCCCACCAGCTGGTCGAGCGCGAGCTTTTTGACGCGCAGATCGTTTTCGGTGGCGATCTCCTGCGCCGTCGCCAGATCGAAGCGCGCCTGCGCCTCGCGCGTGTCGGTGATGGTGGTGGTGCCAACCTCGAAGTTGCGCCGCGCCGCCTGCAGCTGCTCGTTCACGGCCGCCTTCAGGGCCCGCACCGAGGCCAGCGTGTCCTGCGCCGCCAGCACGTCGAAATAGGCCTGGGCCAGCCGCACGATCAGGTCCTGCTCGGCGCCGGCCAGGTTGATCTGCGCGGCCTCGGCGGCGCGCTGGCCCTGATTCAGGGCGATGCGGTTGGCCGGCCGGTACAAGGGCTGCGAGCCGACCAAGGCGGCGTTCAGCGTGTTGAAGGCGCGGCTGCTGCTGCCGCCCAGCACGCTGGTTTCGCTCCAGTTGTGCTGGGCACCGGCCTGCATGCCCACTTGCGGCAGCAGGCCGGCGCGGGCCTGGTCGGCGCGCGCCTGGCTGGCCCGCGCGCTGGCCAGGGCGGACTGGTAGGTGGCGTCGTAGCCGAGCGCGGCTTCGTACAGTTGCCGCAGCGACTGCGCCTGCGCCGTCGCGGCACCCCAGAGCAGCAGCATGGCCAGGCAGGCCTGGGGGCGGCGAAACGGCAGCGGCATCGGCATTCCTTCAGTAGCGGGGCAGGGTGGGGTCGAGTTGCAGCGCCCAGGCGTCGATGCCGCCGGCGACATTGGCCACGCGGGCAAAGCCATGCCGGGCCAGGAACATGGCCACCTGCATGCTGCGCCCGCCGTGGTGGCACAGCACGGCGACGGGGCGCTGGGGGTCGAGCTCGTGCAGGCGCGGCGGGACGGTGTGCATGGCCATCTGCAGCAGCTCGGCGGCGTCGGACTGCACGCTCACCAGCTGCCATTCCCGCGGTTCGCGCACGTCCAGCAGCAGCGGCCGGCCGGCGCCGCCAGCGGCTTGCAGCCAGCTGGTCAGATCGCGTGGGGATACCTGTTCAATCATCGTGCAGCGCTTGTCTGACCGGCGCCAGGCGCTTCAAAAACGGAAGCGCAACGGCTCGGGAAAGTTCAGCAGGCGCGGTGCGATGGTGTCCCAGGGCTGGCTGCTGGCCAGGCCGGCCTCGGTGCGTTGCACCAGGGTGGCGCGCATCACCGGCTCGTCGCCGACGATGGCCATCAGCCGGCCGCCGGGCTTGAGCAGCGCCAGCAGCGCGTCGGGCAGCTCGGCCACCGAGCCGGACAGCACGATGACGTCGAACGGGCCGTGCGCCGACAGGTCGGTGCGGGCGCCGTCGGCCGTGCGCACCTCGACGTTCAGCACGCCGGCGCGCTGCAGGTTGGCGTGCGCCGTGCGGGCCAGCTCGTCGTCGATTTCCAGGCTGAGCACGCGCTGCGCCCGGTGGCCCAGCAGCGCCGCCATGAAGCCCGAGCCGGTGCCGATCTCCAGCACCTTCTCGTGCTTGGCCACCTGCAGGTCCTGCAGCATGCGCGCTTCCACGCGCGGCGCCAGCATGACCTGGCCGGCGGCCACGGCCTGTTCGCCGGGCTTGAGCGGAATTTCCAGGTCGGCGAACGCCAGCGCGCGGTGCGCCGGCGGCACGAAGTCTTCGCGCCGCACGGCCGCCAGCAGGTCCAGCACGTGGGCATCCAGCACGTCCCAGGGACGGATCTGCTGCTCGATCATGTTGAAGCGGGCTTGTTCGACGTTCATCTCAAAGGCTCCAGGCAAGAGGTCGGGTAAACCATGAATTATCGGTCAGCCTGGTGGCAGGTCGGGCGGCGCGCGGTGAAAGCGGCGCTTGAGCCAGCAGGCCAGGTCGTCCAGGTAGCAGTACACCACCGGCACCACCACCAGCGTCAGCAGCGAGGAGGTGATGACGCCGCCGATCACCGCCTGGCCCATGGGCGCGCGCTGCTCGGAGCCCTCGGACACGGCGAAGGCCAGCGGCACCATGCCGAACACCATGGCCAGCGTGGTCATCAGGATCGGGCGCAGCCGCACCCGGGCGGCCGCCAGCAGCGCCTGCTCGCGCGGCAGGGCCTCGGTCACGCCGCCTTCGCTGACGCGGCCCTCGCGCGCGCGGATGGCGAAGTCCACCAGCAGGATGGCGTTCTTGGTCACCAGGCCCATCAGCATGACGATGCCGATGATGGAGAACATCGACATGGCCGAGCCGAACATCAGCAGGGCCAGCACCACGCCGATCAGGGTCAGCGGCAGGGAGGTCATCAGCGCCAGCGGCTGCACGAAGCTCTTGAACTGGCTGGCCAGGATCATGTAGATGAAGATGATGGCCATGGCCAGCGCCTGCAGCGCGTAGGTGAAGGACTCCTCCATGTTCTTGGTGGCGCCGCCGAACGAGTAGCTGTAGCCGGGCGGGAAGGCCATCCGCGCCAGCGCCGCGCGGATGTCGCCCGACACCTCGCCGGTGGCGCGGCCATGCGTGTTGGCGGTGATCTGGATTTCGCGCAGCATGGCGCGGCGGTTGATCTGGTTGGTGCCGGTGGCCTCGCTCAGGCTGGCCACCTGGTTCAGGCGCACGATGCGCGGCGTGCCGTCGGCGTTGACGCCGGCCGTCAGCGGCAGGCGTTCCAGGTCCTGCGGCGCGGTGCGGGCGTCGGCGGCCAGGCGCACGATGACGTCGTAGGTCTGGTCGTCCGGGGCGCGCCAGTTGCCCACCGTGGTGCCGGCGATCAGGGTGCGCAGCGGCGCGGCGATCTGCGCCGTGGACAGCCCCAGTTCGGACGCCGCCTCGCGCTTGACCGTCACCTCGACGGTGGGCTTGTCGGGCTTGCTGCTGGAGTCCAGGTCGACCAGGCCCGGGATGTCGCGCAGCTGCTCCATCAGCGGGCGCGCCAGGCGCTCCAGCTCGGCCTGGTCGGGCCCCTGCAGCGAGAACTCGATCTGCTTTTGCCCGCCCACCGGCTCCAGCAGGCCGGCCTGCGTCACCGTGATGCCGGGCACGGCGCGCAGGCGCTGGCGGAAGTCGGCCGCCAGGTCGTCGGCGTTGCGCGCGCGCTCGTGCCGGTCGACCAGGCGGATATACAGGCTGGCGTTGGTCTTGCCCAGCGCGTTGCCCGAGTTGAGGGTGGCGACGGTGTAGCGCACCTCGGGGTAGCCGCGCAGGATGGCGTCGACCTGGCGCGCCTTGGCCTCGGTGGCCTCCAGCGACGAGCCCTGCGGCGTGTAGAAGGCGACGTTGGTCTCGGAGAAATCGGCCTTGGGCACGAACTCGGTGCCCAGCAGCCGCACCATGGCGACGCTCAGCCCGAAGATGGCGGCGGCGATCAGCAGGGTGAGCGGCTTGTGCGCCAGCGACCAGCCCAGCAGGCGCTGGTAGCCGTCGGCCAGGCGGTCGCTGGCGTGGTCGAACCAGCCGGTGACGCGGCCGATGGTGCGCTCGTACAGCGTGACCGGCGGGCCGGCGCGCTGGCCGTGGGCGTGGATGCTGGGGTCGTGCCAGACCGAGGACAGCATCGGGTCGAGCGTGAAGCTGACGAACATCGAGATCATCACCGCCGCCACGATGGTGAGGCCGAACTCGTGGAAGAACTTGCCGATGATGCCCTGCATGAAGCCGATCGGCAGGAACACCGCCACGATGGACAGCGTGGTGGCCAGCACCGCCAGGCCGATTTCCTGCGTGCCGTCCATGGCGGCGTCGTACGAGCGCTTGCCCATCTGGGCGTGGCGCACGATGTTCTCGCGCACCACGATGGCGTCGTCGATCAGCAGGCCCACGCACAGCGACAGCGCCATCAGCGTGATCATGTTGACGGTGAAGCCCAGCACCTGCATGAAGAAGAAGGTGCCGATGATGGAGATCGGCAGCGTCAGCCCGGTGATCACCGTGCTGCGCCAGGAGTTGAGGAACAGGAACACGATCAGCACCGTCAGCACCGCGCCTTCGAGCAGCGTCTGGCGCACGTTCTGCACCGCCACGCGGATCGGGCGCGACTGGTCGACCACCGGCTCCAGCCGAATGCCGGGGGGCAGCTCGGACTGCATCTCGGCCACCGCCCGGTACAGCCCGTCGACCACGCCGATGGTGTTCTCGTCCTGCGCCTTCTGCACGTTCAGCAGCAGGGTGCGCTGGCCGTTGTGCAGGGCCAGCGATTCCTGCTCCTGCGCGCCGTCGCGCACGTCAGCCACCTGCCCCAGGTGCACTGGCGCGCCACCACGCCGGGCCACGACGAGGCGGGCGAAGTCCTCTGGGCGCTCCACCCGCCCTGCCAGCTGCACGGTCAGCTCCTGCGCCGCGGTGCGCAGCGCGCCCAGCGGCTGGTCCTGGTTGTCGCCGCGCACGGCGGCCAGCACCTGATCGGGCGTCACCCCCAGGGCTTCCAGGGCCGGCGGGCGCAGCTGGATGTGGATCTCGCGCTTGGCCCCACCCACCAGCTGGACGGCGCCGACGCCGCGCACGTTCTCCAGGCGCTTTTTCAGCACCTGGTCGGCCCAGTTGGTCAGCTCGATGGGCGAGGGCGCCGCGCGGCCGTCGGCCGCCTGCGGCAGCACCGCCACCGACCAGATGGCGCGGCTGGCCGGGTCGAAGCGCAGCACGCGCGGCTCCTTCACCTCGTCGCGCAGCAGCGGGCGCACCTGGCCGATCTTCTCGCGCACGTCCTCGGCCGCCTTGCGGCCCTGGATGTGCAGCTGGAACTCGACGATCACCACCGACAGGTTCTCGTAGCTGCGCGAGTACAGGGCGTTGATGCCGGCCACCGAGTTGACGGCTTCCTCGACCTTCTTGGTGACCTCGCTCTCGACGATGGTGGGCGCCGCGCCCGGGTATTCGGTGGAGATGACCACCACCGGAAAGTCCACGTTGGGGAACTGGTCGACCTGCAGCCGCTGCAGCGAAAACAGACCCAGCACGACGAAGGCCAGCATCACCATGGCGGCGAAGACCGGGTTGTTCAGGCTGACCTTGGTGAACCACATGGCGGGGCGCGGGCGTCAGGCCCGTCGGGCTGAAGGATGAGTGAAAAAATGGCCGTCAGCGCTTTCTGGACGTGCGCAAACAGCTATCAATATGGAAGCATCCGGCGCGCCGGCCTGGCGCGCCACGGCGGCCGTGGCGGGCACGGCGGGCACGGATGGCGAGGCCAGACGGGCGGGGCGCATCATGGGCGCCCGGCGTTCGCGGTGGCGCTGGCGGTGGCGGCCGGCGCGGCGGCCGGCCGGGTGGCCGTGCCCTCGCGCAGCACGCCGGCGCTGCCGCGCAGCACGGTGACGCCGTCGTCGATGCCCCGCACCGCCACCCAGGGCTCGCCGTCCACGCTGCCGCGCGCGCCCAGGTCCACCGGCCGGTGGGCGATGCGCTCGCCCGCCACCACCTGCACATAGGGCGCCGGCTTGTCGGTGCGCACGGCGTTCAGCGGCACGGCCAGCGCCTGCTGCTCGCCGGTGGCCAGCTGCCCCTGGGCGAACAGGCCCTGGCGCAGGCCGGGCTGCGGCGTCACGCTCAGATACACCAGCACGCTGCGGCTGCCCGGCTGGGCGCTGGGGTTGATGCGCGCCACGCGCGCGCTCACCGGCTCGGCCACGCCCTCGATGTCCAGGCGGGCGCTCTGGCCCACGCGCACCGCCATCGAATCGGCCGGGCTCAGGGCGGCTTCCAGCTCCAGCTGGGCCGGATCGACGATCTCGACGATGCGCGCGTCGGGCGCCACGCGCTCGCCCGGCTGCACCAGCCGCTGCGCGATCTGGCCGCCGATGGGCGCGCGCAGCACGGTGTCGGCCAGCGACTTGCGCACCACCTCGACCCCCGCCTGCGCGGCGCGGTGGTTGGCGCGGGCCGAATCCAGGCTGGCCAGCGAATTGTCCAGCGCGGTGCGCGAGATGAAACCCTGGTTCACCAGGGCGGCGTTGTTGTCGTACTGGCGCTGGGCGATGTCGACCTGCGCGCGCGCGGCGTCGGCCTGCTGCTGGGCCTGGCGCAGGCGCTCGCTGTATTCGGTCGGCTCGACGCGGGCAATGACCTGGCCGGCTTTCACCGCGTCGCCCTCGCGCACCGTCAGGCCCTGCAGCTCGCCGGGCACGCGCGCCTTGACCAGCGCCGAATGCACGGCCTTGAGCGTGCCGGTGATCGGCACGCCGGTGCCCAGCGCCACCTGGCGCGCCTGTGCCAGGTCGGACGGCGCCAGCTCGATCACCGGCTCTCGGGCGGCGGCCGCCGGGGTCGGGGCCTTGGCCTGCCGTGCCTGGTAGCCGCGCCAGCCCAGCAGCACGGCGGCCAGCACGGCCAGCAACATCAGGGCCCGGACGAGCCCGCGGGAGAAGGAGGAGGTCATGGTCGTGCGGCTTCGGGGCGCAGGCCGTGCAGCAGCATGTCGGTGTGCTGCGCCAGCAGGGCCTGGGGATCGATGGGGGGCGCCGGCATGCAGTCGGCCGGCCATTGCTGCCACAGCACCAGTTGCAGCAGGGGGGCGATGATCAGCGGCACGGTGAGCGCCACATCCACCGGGCGGAACTCGCCGCGATCGATGCCGCGCTGCAGCACGCGGCGCAGCAGCTCGTGGCTGGGCTGCACCACCTGCTCCTGGTAGTCGCGCGCCAGGTCGGGAAAGTTGGCCGCCTCGCCCATGATCAGCTTGCACAGGCCGGCGGCCGGGGTGCTGCCGTACTGGGTCCACCAGCGGCGCAGGAACTCGCGCAGCAGCTCGGCGCTGGAGCCGGTGTAGCCGGCGACTTCGCCCAGCGCCTCGCGCAGGTGGCGGCCGGCGTTTTCATGCACCACCGCCTTGAACAGCGCTTGCTTGCTGGGAAAGTACAGGAACAGCGTGCCCTTGGACACGCCGGCGCGGGCGGCGACTTCCTCGACCCGCGTGGCGGCGAACCCCTTTTCGACGAACAGCGACAGCGCGGCGTCGAGCAGCTCGCCCGGGCGCGCCTGCTTGCGGCGCGCACGCCGGGGCGGCGCGCAGGTGGGGGTTTCGGGGGAGTTCATTTACTGACTGAAGGGTCAGTATTGTGGCGCAGCCGGATTTGCCGCGTCAAGCGCGCCGTGGCTTGCGGCGTCGATGCGACTCAGGCCACCAGCGGTGGCGCGGCCATGGCATCGATCTGCTCGCGCAGCAGCTGCGTCTGGCCGCGCCAGTAGTCGGGCGTGCCGAAGCCGGTGAAGGCGGCCGGAAACGCCGGATCGTCCCAGCGGCGGGCGATCCAGGCGCTGTGGTGGATCAGCCGCAGCGTGCGCAGCGGCTCGATCAGCGCCAGCTCGCGGCGGTCGAAGTCGCGCACCTGCTCGTAGCCGTCCAGCAGGGCGCCCAACTGGCGCTGGCACTCGGCGCGCTCGCCAGCCAGCAGCATCCAAAGGTCCTGCACCGCCGGGCCGCCGCGGCAGTCGTCCAGGTCGACGAAGTGCGGGCCGCCGCCGGGCCGGTCGGCCGGCGTCCACAGGATGTTGCCCACATGGCAGTCGGCGTGCAGGCGCAGCGTGGCCAGGCCTGCGGGATCAGGATCGATTCCGGCCCTGGCGCCCGTCCATTGAGCGCAAGCAGCTATGGAGTCGATAGCATCCTGGCTGGCGTCGGCCCAGGCGCGTTCGGCCTCCAGCGGCAGCGCGCCGTGCGCCAGCAGCCATTGACGCGGCTCGATGGCGTAGCCGTGCACGTCCACCGCCGGGCGGTGCGCGAACGGCCGGCGCGCGCCCACGGTGTGCAGGCGCGCCAGAAAGCGGCCGATCCATTCCAGCGTGTCGCCGTCGTCCAGCTCGGGCGCGCGCCCGCCGCGGCGCGGCGTGACGCTGAACAGAAAACCGCCGTGCGCGTGCAGCGTGCGCCCGCCGATGAGCAGCGGCGCCACCACCGGCACCTCGGCGGCGGCCAGCTCCAGCGCGAAGGCGTGCTCTTCCTCGATCTGCGCGCGGCTCCAGCGCCGCGGCCGGTAGAACTTCAGCACCACCGCCGGCTGCGCGTCGGCCAGCGGCGTGCCCGGCTCCAGGTGCGCCAGGTAGACGCGGTTCTCGTAGGAGTTGAGCGTCATCAGCCGCCCGTCGCCCATCAGCCCCAGGGCGGCCAGCGCGTCCATGACGAAGTCGGGGGTGAGAGCGGCGAAGGGGTGGGTGGATTCGGTCATGGCCCGCATTGTCGACGGCACAATCGACGCCATGACGATGCGCCCTTGCTGGCTGATGAAGTCCGAGCCCGACGAATGCTCGATCGACGACGCGCTGGCCGCGCCCGGTCAGACCGTGCCCTGGACCGGGGTGCGCAACTACCAGGCGCGCAACTTCATGCGCGACGCCATGCGGGTGGGCGACGGCGTGCTGTTCTACCACTCCAGCTGCGCCGAGCCGGGCATCGCCGGCATCGCGCGCGTGGCGTCCGCCGCCCACGCCGATCCGACGCAGTTCGACCCGGCGTCGCCGTATTTCGACGCCGCCGCCCGGCCCGAGGCGCCGCGCTGGCTGCTGGTGGACGTGCAGGCGCTGCGCAAGACCCGCCTGCTGGGCCTGGCCGAGCTGCGCGCCGTGCCCGAACTGGCCGACATGGCGGTGTTGCGGCGTGGCAACCGGCTGTCGATCACGCCGGTGACGCCGGGGCAATGGCGCGCGATCGAGGCGCTGCTGGCGCCGCCGCAGTAGCATCGCGTCAAAGGAACATCCGACATGAACTCAAGCGAAACCATCGTGCTGGCCGGCGGCTGCTTCTGGTGCACCGAGGCGGTGTTCAAGCAGGTGCGCGGCGTGCTGGACGTGGAAAGCGGCTACAGCAACGGCCAGGCCACCGCGCCCACCTACGAGCAGGTGTGCACCGGCGCCACCGGCTGCGCCGAGGTGGTCAAGCTGGTGTATGACCCGGCGCAGATCAGCACCCGCCAGATCCTGGAGATTTTCTTCCTGGTGCACGACCCGACTCAGCTCAACCGCCAGGGCCACGACGTGGGCACCCAGTACCGCAGCGGCGTGTACTTCAGCACGCCCGAGCAGGCCAGCCAGGCGCACGACTTGATCCGCGAGATGTGCCAGGACGGCCTGCACGACGGCGCCATCGTCACCGAGGTGGCGCCGCTGGCGCATTACTTCCCCGCCGAGGACTACCACCAGGACTTCTTCGAGCGCAACCCCACCCAGGCCTACTGCGTGGCCACGGCCGGCCCCAAGGTGGCCAAGTTCCGCCAGACCTTCCGCGACCTGGTGAAGGCCTGACGCGCGCGATACAAGGCTGAATCAGGCCCTGGCGCCCACGGAGCGAGCGCCAGCAGCTATATATTTGATAGTCATGAGCAACCCGATCACGCTTGCCCGTCAGGGTGACCGCCCCCGCAGCGCCGCGGGCCTGTCCCGGTGGGACCGATGAGCGCGCGCCCCGGGCGCGGCGTGGACGCGGTGGGTGTCGCGCTGGCCGCCGGCCTGCTGGCCGCGCTGCTGGGCCTGTCGGCCTGGCTGTGGCAGGGCGGCCAGCACCCGTTGCTGCTGGCGCCGGCCATCGGCGAGCTGGCCGACTGCCTGGACATGGCGCCGGCACAGGCGCCGCTGGAGCCCGCCTGCACCGGCCCGCGGGGCTCGGCCGCGCAGCGCATCGAGGCCACGCTGGCCGGGCTGGGCCCGCGCCGCAGCGCCGACGGGCATTTCGAGCTCGGCTACACCCTGGTGGTGCCGCTGCTCAACCTGTTCCAGCCGCGAGGCGAGGACTGGGCGGTTGACGCGCAGGCGGTGCAGCGCATCGCCAACACGGTGCAGGGCGTGGACCGGCCGGTGGTGCTGTACCTGTTTTCCACCCATTTCTCCGAGCAGGCGCCGATCGAGCCGGTGCTGGCGCGCGACGCCGCCAACCTGGCGCACACGCCGCAGGGCCCGCTGCCGGTGGACCAATTCATGGGCTGGCCGCTGTACCCATGGGGCATCGCCCGCACCGACAACGCCATCACCCAGCGGCGCGAGCAGGCCATCGGCGCCCTGGCGCAGGGCCTGTGCGCGCTGCCGGCGGCGGCGCGCCAGCGCATCGTCGGCATCAACCTGCTGGGCGAGGTGCACCACCTGTACCCCGACTTCGAAGCCGGCATGGGCCACGACCGGCCCTATGTGCTGACCGACTATTCCGAGGCGTCGCGCCGCGGTTTTCAGGCCTTCCTGCGCCAGCGCCTGGGCAGCGTGGCGGCGCTCAATGCCTATCTGGGCTCGGACTTCGCCAGCTTCGACGCCGTCGAACCCCCCTCGCGCGACATCCGGCGCCAACGGCTGGAGCACTTCTGGCAGCACATCGACGATGCCGCCGCCGGCACGCTGGCCATCAGCGGCTGGGCGCACGACGCGGCGCTGCCGGCCGGCGCCACGCCCTGGGTGCGCGTGTACCTGGACGGCCTGCCGGTGGCCCGCGTGCCGGCGCATTTCGTGCGGCAGGACGTGGGCCAGGCGCTGCCACAGCTGGGCACCGACCGCGTCGGCTGGCGCCACGACCTGCGCTTTGCCGACCTCGCCCCCGGCGTGCACCGCCTGGACATCGCGCTGGAAGGCCAGGGCGGCACGCTGCGCCAACTGGGCACGCGTCACATCGCCGTGATGGACCGCGCGCAGAGCACGCCGGCGCCCGTGCCGCTGCGCCAGGCGCTGCCGCCCATGACGGCCCCGGGCGCCGCCGTGCGCTCCTACATTGACGCGCCGGCCGACGGGCGGGCCGTGTTCTACAACCCGCTGGTGCCGCTGTGGCACGCTTTTCGCGGCCAGCAGGTGGTGGACTACCTGTCGCACTTCGACCGCCTGCTGGCCGGCACCTGCCTGGCCGACGTGCCGCGCCGCACGCAGCAGATCTACCCGGCCGAAAAAGCCGGCTGGGACGGCACGCGCTTTGCGTCCGAGGCCTCGCTCAAGCCCTTCGGCCAGGTGCGCCTGGGCATCAACCTGTACGGCGAGGCGGGCTATGACCCGTCCTTTTTCGACTGGCTGGCGCGCTCGCGTCAGAGTGGCTATAGCGTGACCGAATTCCATCCGCTGCGCGGCATGGACGGCCCCGAACTGCGCCGCGTGCTGGAGCAACACCGCGCGCACGGCGCCGAAACCTTCTCCTTCTTCCTGCACCCGCCGCCGCCCGGCGGCACGCGCTCGCAACCGCTGGCCAACCCCTTTGCGTTCGACCCCCAGAACCCGCGCCATGGCTCCGACGCGTTGTATCGAGCGGTGCGGCAGGTGATGCAGTTTCCAGGCGCAGATCGCTAAAGAAATCGGGCTCTCCTCGCGAATGATGGTGATGGCCTGCAAGACAAGGCTTTGAAGGGTGGTTTACTGGAAACCGCCAACCTCCGAACGCAGAGGACGCAGAGATTTCGCAGAGAACGCAGAAAGCAAGAAGATCCATCGGCTTTCTTTGCGTCCTCTGCGCATGGCTGTTCATTTTTCTCGTGCGGCGTGTCGCGGCGCGGCACTGATCGAGTACCTCGCCATCATTCGCGAGTAGAGCCAGAAATCGGCCTCCAGCGCTTGACAGGAAAGCGCCAGGAGCTATCAAAAACAGAGTTTCAGTCATGCCCACGGCGGCGTCCCCCTCTGGGGGCTGTGGTTTGCGGCCCCAGACCTGCCTGCGCAGGTCTGGACGGATCGAAGAGCCGCTGCCTCTGGCGGCGAGCACGTGGCGCCGCAGGCGCCTCAGGGGGGGAGTCACTTCGTGCCGAAGATGCGATCTCCCGCATCCCCCAGCCCCGGCAGGATGTAGCCGTGCTCGTTCAGCTCGCGGTCGATGGCGGCGGTGTAGATCGGCACGTCCGGGTGGGCGGCCTGCAGCGTGCGGATGCCCTCGGGCGCCGCCAGCAGGCACAGGAACTTGATGGAGCGCGGATGGGTGGCCTTGATGCGATCGATGGCGGCGACGGCCGAATGGCCGGTGGCCAGCATCGGATCGACGGCGATGACATCGCGTTCGGCCATATCGGCCGGCATCTTGAAGTAGTACTCCACCGCCTGCAGAGTCTTGGGGTCGCGGTACAGGCCCACGGTGCCGACGCGGGCGTTGGGCACCACCCGCAGCAGGCCATCGAGCATGCCGTTGCCGGCGCGCAGGATGCTGGCAAATACCAGCTTCTTGCCGTCGACCATCGGGCTCGCCATCTTTTCCAGTGGGGTTTCGATTTCGACCTGCTGCGTCGGCGTGTCGCGCGTGACCTCATAGGCCATCAGCATGGCCAGCTCGCCCAGCAGGGTGCGGAAGGTGGTGCTGCTGGCGTCCTTGTTGCGCATCAGGGTCAGCTTGTGCTGCACCAGCGGGTGGGTGATGTGGTGGACTTGGGCGGACATGGTGGTTTGCTATTGAAAAAAGAGCTGCTGGCGCACGCGTGCAAAGCGCTACAGCCCTGTTTGATGCTCAGCGCCGCTTGCCGCCCAGCAGGCTGCCCAGGGCGCCGCGGATCAGTTCGCGGCCCATGCGGCGCATTTCGCCCTTGACCACGTTCTGCACCAGGCCGTCGTACTGGCCGCCGCGCGGGCCGGTGCGGCCGAACAGCGCCTCCTTGACCACCGAGCCGACGTCGCCCAGCAGGCCGCCACCGTCGGCCGGCGCGGCGGCGCCGGGGGCCCCCGGCTTGCCCGGCGCGGCCTGGGCGTTGCGCTGGGTCAGCAGCTCGTAGGCCGATTCGCGGTCCACCGCCTGCTCGTAGGTGCCGGCCACCAGCGAGCCCTTGATCAGGGCGGCGCGCTGGACGTCGGTGATGGGGCCGATCTGGCTGCCCGGCGGGATGACGTACACGCGCTCGGTCACGCCCGGGCGGCCCTTGGCGTCCAGCAGGCTGACCAGCGCCTCGCCGGTGGCCAGCTCGGTGATGGCTTTTTCAATGTCCAGCCCGGGGTTGGCGCGCATGGTGGTGGCGGTGGCCTTGACGGCCTTCTGGTCGCGCGGCGTGAAGGCGCGCAGCGCGTGTTGCACCCGGTTGCCCAGCTGCGCCAGCACGGTATCGGGCACGTCGATCGGGTTCTGCGTGACGAAGTACACCCCCACGCCCTTGGAGCGCACCAGCCGCACCACCAGCTCGATGCGCTCCAGCAGCACCTTGGGCGCGTCGTTGAACAGCAGGTGCGCCTCGTCGAAGAAGAACACGAACTTGGGTTTTTCGGGATCGCCGATCTCGGGCAGGCGCTCGTACAGGTCGCTCAGCATCCACAGCAGGAAGGTGGCGTACAGGCGCGGCGCCTGCATCAGCTTGTCGGCCGACAGGATGTTGATGACCCCCTTGCCGCCGACGGTCTGCATCATGTCCTCCAGGTTCAGCATCGGTTCGCCGAAGAACTGGTTGCCGCCCTGGCTTTCCAGCTGCAGCAGGCCGCGCTGGATGGCGCCGACGCTGGCGGTGCTGACGTTGCCGTACTGGGTGGTGAAGTCCTTGGCGTTCTCGCCCACGTGGGTGAGCATGGCGCGCAGGTCCTTCAGGTCCAGCAGCAGCAGGCCGTTGTCGTCGGCGATCTTGAACACCAGGTTCAGCACGCCGGCCTGCGTGTCGTTCAGATCCAGCATGCGGCCCAGCAGCAGCGGCCCCATGTCGCTGATGGTGGCGCGCACCGGATGGCCCTGCTGGCCGAAAACGTCCCACAGCGTGACCGGGCAGGCGGTGGGCTCGGGCAGCGGCAGGCCGCGCTCCTTCAGGATGTCGGCCATCTTGCCGCCGATGCTGCCGCTTTGGCTGATGCCGGTCAGGTCGCCCTTGACGTCGGCCATGAACACCGGCACACCGATGGCCGAAAACGACTCGGCCAGCTTTTGCAGCGTCACCGTCTTGCCGGTGCCGGTGGCGCCGGTGATCAGGCCGTGGCGGTTGGCCAGGCCGGGCAGGATGGCGCACTGAATGTCACCGTGCTGGGCAAGCAGAATGGGGTCGGCCATGGGTCAAGGTCCGTGAAACGTAAAATCGTCACATTATCAAGCGACTTTCAAGAGGGTTTTCTCGTCATGGCCGGCCACAGCAAATGGGCAAACATTCAACACCGCAAGGGGCGCCAGGACGAAAAACGCCAGCGCATCTGGACGCGCGTGGTGCGCGAGATCATGGTCGCCGCGCGCACCGGCGGCGGTGACCCGGCGGCCAACCCGCGCCTGCGCCTGGCCATCGAAAAAGCCAAGGCCGCCAACATGCCGGCCGACACCGTCAAGCGCAACATCGACAAGGCCACCGGCAACCTGGAGGGCGTGAGCTACGAGGAAATCCGCTACGAGGGCTACGGCATCGGCGGCGCCGCCATCATCGTCGATACCATGACCGACAACCGCGTGCGCACCGTGGCCGAGGTGCGCCATGCCTTCAGCAAATACGGGGGCAACCTGGGTACCGAGGGCTCGGTGGCGTTCCAGTTTCGCCACGTCGGGCAGTTCTTCCTCGCCCCCGGCACCAGCGAGGACCAGGTGATGGAAGTCGCCCTGGAGGCCGGTGCCGACGACGTCCTGACCGACGACGAGGGCGCCATCGAGGTGCTGTGCGACCCGGGCGCCTTCGAGGCCGTCAAGCAGGCCCTGGAAGCCGCCGGCCTGACGCCCGAGATGGCCGAGGTCACCCTGCGCGCCGACAACAGCATCGATCTGGCGGGCGACGACGCCGCCAGGATGCAGAAGCTGCTGGACGTGCTGGAAGACCTGGACGACGTGCAGGCGGTCTACCACAACGCCAGCCTGGAGCTGGCCTGAATGTCCCGCGCGCTGGCCGCCGCGCTGCTGCTGGCCGCTGTGCTGGCGGGTTGCGGCGGTGGCGAGGTGTCCTGGTGCATCCAAAGCGGCTCGGGCTCGTTGTCGGCCGGCTACCACAGCGCGGACTGCCCGCCTGATTCTAAGAAGAATCAGCCATTGCCGGTGTCCTGACAGCGCCAGCAGCTATTGTTTTTGAAGTTATTCCATGAAAATCCTCGTCATCGGCTCCGGCGGCCGCGAGCACGCCCTGGCCTGGAAGCTGGCGCAGTCGCCCCGGGTGCAGCAGGTCTTCGTGGCGCCGGGCAACGGCGGCACGGCGCGTGATGCCAGTCTGCGCAACGTGCCCCTGACCGACGTCGCGGCGCTGCGCGACTGGGCGCTGGCCGAGAAGATCGCGCTCACCGTGGTCGGTCCCGAGCAGCCGCTGGCCGCCGGCGTGGTGGACGACTTCCGCGCCCACGGCCTGCGCATCTTCGGCCCGACGAAGGCGGCGGCGCAGCTGGAAAGCTCCAAGGCCTTCAGCAAGGACTTCATGCAGCGCCACGGCATCCCCACCGCGGCCTACCAGACCTTCACCGACGCCGCGGCCGCGCGCGCCTACGTCGACAAGCTGGGCGCGCCCATCGTCGTCAAGGCCGACGGCCTGGCGGCCGGCAAGGGCGTGGTGGTGGCGCAAACCGTGGCCGAAGCGCACGCCGCCATCGACGACATGCTGGGCAGCAATGCCCTGGGGGTGGCGCACAACGAGGGTGGCGCGCGCGTCGTGATCGAAGAATTCTTGCAGGGCGAAGAGGCCAGCTTCATCGTCCTGTCCGACGGCAAGCACGTCGTCGCGCTGGCCAGCAGCCAGGACCACAAGCGGCTGAAGGACGGCGATGAGGGCCCCAACACCGGCGGCATGGGCGCGTATTCGCCCGCGCCGGTGGTCACGGCCGACGTGCATGCGCGCGCCATGCGCGAGGTCATCTGGCCCACCATCCGCGGCATGGACCGCGACGGCGTGCCCTTCACCGGCTTTCTGTACGCCGGCCTGATGATCGACGCCCAAGGGCGGCCCAAGACGCTGGAGTTCAACACCCGCATGGGCGATCCCGAGACGCAGCCCATCTTGATGCGCCTGAAGTCCGACCTGCTCGAGGTGCTGCTGGCCGCCACCGCTGGCAAGCTCGATGAGGTGGAGCTGCAATGGGACCGCAGGGTGGCGCTGGGCGTGGTGCTGGCCGCTGGCGGTTACCCGCAGGCGCCGCGCAAGGGCGATCTGATCACCGGCCTGCCGCCGCCGCAGGAAGACGCCATGGTGTTCCACGCCGGCACGGTGGCCGACGGCGAGCAGGTGCGCACCGCCGGCGGGCGGGTGCTGTGCGTCACCGCGCTGGCCGACTCGGTCAGGCAGGCGCAGGCGCGCGCCTACGACGTGGCGCGCGGCATCCACTTCGAAGGCGTGCAGTACCGGCGCGACATCGGGTTTCGAGCCCTCAGATCCAGCCCATCCCATGACTGACTTCAACACGCAGGTGCGCGACTACCTGAGCGGCCTGCAAGCGCGCATCACCGAGGCCATCGAGGCGGCCGACGGCCAGGCGCGCTTTCTGCGCGACGACTGGCGCAAGGGCCCGGGCGAGCCGCTGCAGGGCGAAGGCACCACCAAGATCCTGGAAGGCGGCGCGGTGTTCGAGCGCGCCGGCGTGGGGTTTTCGCACGTGCGCGGCCCCCGCCTGCCGCCCTCGGCCACGCAGCACCGGCCCGAGCTGGCCGGCGCGCCGTTCGAGGCCATGGGCGTGTCGCTCGTCTTCCATCCGCTCAATCCCTACGTGCCGACGGTGCACATGAACGTGCGCATGATCTCGGCCGGGCACCCCGGCGCCGAGCCGGTGCGCTGGTTCGGCGGCGGCATGGACCTGACGCCGTACTACGGCTTCGATGAGGACTGCCAGCATTTCCACCGCACCTGCCGCGACGCGCTGGCGGCCTTTGGCGACGACAAGTACCCGCGCTTCAAGGCCTGGTGCGACGACTACTTCGTCAACCGGCATCGCGGCGAGCCGCGCGGCATCGGCGGCATCTTCTACGACGACTTTGCCGAAGGCGGCGCCGAGCACGGCCTTGCACTCACGCGCGCCGTGGGCGATGCCTTCCTGCAGGCCTACCTGCCCATCGTGCAGCGGCGCCTGGCCATGCCCTGGGGCGAGCGCGAGCGCCAGCACCAGCTCTACCGGCGCGGGCGCTACGTCGAATTCAACCTGGTGTGGGACCGCGGCACGCACTTCGGCCTGCAGTCGGGCGGTCGCACCGAATCGATTTTGCTGTCCATGCCGCCGCTGGTGCGCTGGGCCTACCAGCACCAGCCCGAGCCCGGATCGCCCGAGGCGCGGCTGACCGAGCACTATCTGGTGCCGCGGGCGTGGGTGTGAACCTTGAAGCGAGAACGCACAGGACGCAAAGATGACGCAGAAGACGCAGAAAAAACCTTCTTGCTCAAAGACCTCTTCTGCGCCCTCCGCGAATCCTCTGCGCCCTCTGCGTTCGGTTTTTGATTGAATGCTCCAGCCCCTTCGCATCGGCCTGTTCGGCGGCGCCTTTGACCCGCCGCACGACGCGCACCTGGCGCTGGCGCGCGCCGCCATCGACCAACTGGCGCTCGATCGCCTGCACGTGCTGCCCACGGGCGACGCCTGGCACAAGTCGCGCCCGCTCAGCCCCGGGGCCGACCGCCTGGCCATGTGCCGGCTGGCGTTTGCCGATCTGCCCCGGGTGCGGGTCGACGACCGCGAACTGCGGCGTGATGGCGCCACCTACACCATCGACACCCTGGCCGAGCTGCACGCCGAAGAACCGGCTGCGCAGCTGTTTCTGGTCATCGGGGCCGACCAGGCGGCCGCGTTTCACCGCTGGCGGCGGGCCGCCGACATCCTTCGATTGGCTACTGTTTTGATAGCTGTTCGCGCTGATCCATCGGGCGCTAGCGCCATTTTTGATCCTAACAACCCGCTGCCCGGCATGGCCGTCGACGCGGCCCGCGTGCAAGCCCTGCGACTGCCCGCCATGCCGCACAGCGCCACCGCCGTGCGCGGCCTGGTCGCGGCGGGCCAGCCGGTCGGCCACTTGGTTCCCGCCCCGGTCGCGGGGTATATTGCCACCCACCACCTCTACCAAAGCCCTGCCTGATGAGCGAAACCGCCGCCAAGAAAGACCTGCTGAAACTCCAGCGCGCCATCGTCGATGGCCTGGAAGACATCAAGGCCCAGGACATCCGCGTGTTCAACACCGAACACCTGTCGCCGCTGTTCGAGCGCGTGATCGTCGCCACCGGCAGCTCCAACCGCCAGACCAAGGCCCTGGCCGCCAGCGTGCGCGACAAGGTGCGCGAAGCCGGCTTTGCCAAGCCGCGCATGGAGGGCGAGGACAACGCCGAATGGATCATCGTCGACTGCGGCCCGGCGGTGGCCCATGTCATGCAGCCGGCCATCCGCCAGTACTACAAGCTGGAAGAGATCTGGGGTGAAAAGCCCGTGCGCCTGAAGAGCGCCGCGCCGGTGGTGCGCAGAGCGTCGGACGCCGCGCCTGCCGCCAGGAAGACCGCGGCCAGCCCGCCCGTCGCGAAGAAGACCGCCGCCGCCGCCGCCGCCAAGCCATCGGCAGCCGCCAAGACGCCGGCAAGCAAAGCCCCCGCCAAGAAGGCCAAGGCCACCGCGCCGGCCACCGAAACGCCGGCGAACAAGGCGCCTGCCAAGAAGGCTACGGCGAAGAAGGCACCGGCCAAGACGTCCGCCTCAGCCCGGGCGCCGGGCAAGGCCGCTGCCCGCCCGACCGGCGCAACGGCCGCCGCCAAGCGCCCGACCACCGCCAAGAAGGCCGCTTTGCGCAAGAAGCCGGTCTGAACGCTGTGTCCCAGGCACTCAGCCGGGGGTGTTGAGGCGCCATGAAGCTCATCGTCATCGCCGTCGGCCAGCGCGTGCCGGGCTGGGCGCAGACGGCCTGGGACGACTACGCCAAGCGCTTTCCGCCCGAACTGCGGCTGGAGCTGAAGGCCATCAAGACCGAGCCGCGCGCCGGCGGCCGCACCCCCGAGCAGCTGATGGCGGCCGAGCGCCAGCGCATCGAGGCGGCGACGCCCAGGGGCGCCCACGTGGTGGTGCTGGACGAACGCGGCAGTGCGCTGAGCACCGTGGCGCTGGCGGCCCGGCTGCGCCAGTGGCAGGGGCAGGGCGGCGACGTGGCCCTGCTCATCGGCGGCCCGGACGGACTGGACCCGGCGCTGCGCCAGGCGGCCCACGAGCGCATCCGCCTGTCCGACCTGACCCTGCCGCACGCCATGGTGCGCGTGCTGCTGGCCGAGCAGCTGTACCGGGCGTGGTCGGTGAATGCGGGACACCCGTACCATCGGGAATGACTGAAGAGGTTTAGCGTTGGGCGTTGGGCGTTCAGCGTGAATACCGGAACCTTTGACCGCCGCTTCAACCTGTCAGCCGCCCAACGCCCAACGCCCAACGCCCAACGCCCAACGCCCAACGCCCAACGCCCAACGCCCAACGCCCAACGCCCAACGCCCAACGCCCAACGCCCAACGCCCAACGCCCAACGCCCAACGCCCAACGCTCAACGCTCAACGCCCAACGTGCCCTTCATCTACCTCGCCTCGCAAAGCCCGCGCCGTCGCCAGCTGCTCGACCAGCTCGGCATCGCGCATCGCCTGCTGCTGCCCGACGACCACGCGGCGGCCGAGGCGCTGGAGGCGGTGCACCCTGGCGAGGCGCCGGCCGCCTATGTGCGGCGCGTCACGCGGCTGAAGCTGGACGCGGCCGTGCGCCGCCTGCGCGAGCAGGGGCTGCCACCGGCGCCGGTGCTGTGCGCCGACACCACCGTGGCGCAGGGCCGCCGCATCCTGGGCAAACCGGCCGACGCCCACGAGGCGGCGGCCATGCTGCGCCAGCTGGCGGGGGCCACGCACCGCGTGATCACCGCGGTGGCGCTGCAGGCGGGTGAGCGGCGCCACGAGGCGGTCAGCGACTCGCGCGTGCGCTTTGCGCCGCTGGACGAGGCCGACATCGCCGCTTACGTCGCCAGCGGCGAATGGCAGGGCAAGGCCGGCGGCTACGCCATCCAGGGGCGGGCCGCGGCCTTCGTGGCCCACATCAGCGGCAGCTACAGCGGCATCATGGGGCTGCCCTTGTTCGAAACACATCAGATACTGCGTCTGGCGCGCTTGTAACCAGCGCCGGCAGCTATACAAAATGCAGCAAGATATTCTCATCAACTGGTCGCCCCAGGAAACCCGGGTGGCGGTGGTCGAAAGCGGCGCGGTGCAGGAGTTGCACGTCGAGCGTGCGCTGGAGCGCGGCCTGGTCGGCAACATCTACCTGGGCAAGGTGGCGCGCGTGCTGCCGGGCATGCAGTCGGCCTTCATCGACATCGGGCTGGAGCGCGCGGCCTTCCTGCACGTGGCCGACCTGTGGCAGAAGCCCGTCAATGGCGACGGCCTGCCGGCCAACCGCACCGGCGCGCCGCCCAAACCCATCGAAAAGCAGGTGTTCGAGGGCCAGACGCTGATGGTGCAGGTCATCAAGGACCCGATCGGCAGCAAGGGCGCGCGGCTGTCGACGCAGATCAGTCTGGCGGGGCGCATGCTGGTGTTCCTGCCGCAGGACGACCACGTGGGCGTGTCGCAGAAGATCCCCGCCGCGCTGCGCGACGAGCTGCGCGGGCGGGTGCAGGCGCTGGCGACCGAGGCGGCCCAGGGCGCCCGCAGCGGCGGCTTCATCCTGCGCACCAACGCCGAGGACGCCACCGACGCCGAACTGTCCGAGGACATCGCCTACCTGCGCAAGGCCTGGTCGCGCATCCGCGAAGCCGCCACGCGCCAGCCGCCGGCCAGCCTGTTGCACGAAGACCTGAACCTGCTGCAGCGCGTGCTGCGTGATCTGGCGGGCGAGGCCACGCAGTCGATCCGCATCGATTCGCGCGAGCAGTTCGACGCCCTGCTGGCCTTCGGCCAGGAGTTCATGCCCGCCGCCGCGGCGCGCCTGTCGCACTACAGGGGCGAGCGCCCGATTTTTGATCTGTTCAACGTCGATGAGGAAATCACCAAGGCGCTGGGCCGACGGGTGGATTTGAAGTCCGGCGGCTACCTGATCGTCGACCAGACCGAGGCGCTGACCACCATCGACGTCAACACCGGCGGCTTCGTCGGCGCGCGCAACTTCGACGACACGGTGTTCAAGACCAACCTGGAAGCGGCCCTGGCCATCGCGCGCCAGCTGCGGCTGCGCAACCTGGGCGGCATCATCATCATCGACTTCATCGACATGGTGCAGGCCGAGCACCAGCAGGCCGTGCTGGCCGAGCTGCGCAAGCAGCTGGCGCGCGACCGGGTGAAGACGCAGGTGGGCGGCTTCTCGGCGCTGGGGCTGGTGGAGATGACACGCAAGCGCACGCGCGAATCGCTGGCGCAGCTGCTGAGCGAACCCTGCGGGCAGTGCCACGGCAGCGGTCGCGTGCGCACCGCGCGCACCGTGGCCTATGACATCCTGCGCGAGATCCTGCGCGAGGCGCGCCAGTTCAATCCCAAGGAGTTCCGCATCGTCGCCACCCCCGCCGTGGTCGACATGCTGCTGGACGAGGAAAGCCAGCACCTGGCCGGCCTGTCGGACTTCATCGGCAAGCCGATCTCGCTGCAGGCCGAAAGCAGCATCGGGCCGGATCAGTACGACATCGTGTTGTTGTAGGGCACCCCCTGAGCCGCCTGCGGCGTCTTCCCCCTGGAAGGGGGACGCATCCTGTGTCCAGGGGGACCCTGGCCACGGATGCCCCGCATGGCCTGCTCCGCGGCCGCTTGAAAACCTGGCCGAGCCCGTGAGAGCATGAGATCGGAGCAGGATCACCGAGGCAGTGGGATTACCCCGTGTTGCGCAACCCCGCCGCAATGCCGTTGATGCAGATGTGGATGCCGGTCTGCACGCGCTCGTCGCCGGGTTCGGCGCGCCAGCGGCGCAGCAGCTCGACCTGCAGGTGGTGCAGCGGGTCGATGTAGGGGAAGCGGTGGCGAATCGAGCGCGCCAGCGCGGCGTTGCCGGCCAGGCGCTGGCGGCTGCCGGTGATCCGGGCCAGCGCGTCGTTGGTGCGCTGCCATTCGGCCTCGATCGCGCCAAACACGCGACGGCGCAGCGCGCGGTCGGCCACCAGCTCGCTGTAGCGCGAACCCAGCGCCGGGTCGCTCTTGGCCAGCACCATGTCGATGTTGGACAGCAGGGTGCGAAAGAACGGCCATTCCCGGTACATGCGCCGCAGCAGGGCCAGCTGCGTGCGCGGGCTGGCCCCCGCAGTTCCGATGAAGGCCTGCACCGCGGCGCCAAAACCGTACCAGCCCGGCAGCGTGAGGCGGCACTGGCCCCAGCTGAAACCCCAGGGGATGGCGCGCAGGTCCTCGATGCGTTCGCTCGGCTTGCGGCTGGCCGGGCGCGAGCCGATGTGGAGCTGGGCGATCTCGCGGATCGGCGTGGCGGTGAAGAAGTAGTCGGCAAAGCCGGGTGTCTCATACACCAGGGCGCGGTAGGCCGTCATGCTGGCCTGTGACAGCTGTTCCGCCGCCTGCAGGAACTCGCCGGGCGCCGCTTGCGTGGGTTGCAGCAGGGTCGCTTCCAGCGTGGCGGCGACCAGCGTCTCCAGGTTGCGGCGGCCGATCTCGGGGTTGGCGTACTTGGAGGCGATCACCTCGCCCTGCTCGGTCAGGCGGATCTGGCCGCGCACCGTGCCCGGCGGCTGCGCCAGGATGGCCTGGTAGCTGGGGCCGCCGCCGCGCCCCACGGTGCCGCCGCGGCCGTGGAACATGCGCAGGCGGATCGGCGCGCCGACGTGCGCGCGGTTGAGCTCGTCGAACAGCTCGACCAGCGCGATCTCGGCACGGTACAGCTCCCAGTTGCTGGTGAAGATGCCGCCGTCCTTGTTGCTGTCGCTGTAGCCCAGCATCACGTCCTGATCGCCGCCACTGGCGCGCACCAGCTCGGCGATGCCGGGGATGGCGTAGAAGGCACGCATGATGGGCGCGGCGTGGCGCAGGTCGGCGATGGTCTCGAACAGCGGCACCACGATCAGGTCGGCGCGCGCGTTTCTGCCTCGCGCGTCGTCGCTCAGGGTGCCCTGCATCAGCCCCACTTCCTTTTGCAGCAGCAGCACCTCCAGCAGGTCGCTCACGGTTTCGGTGTGGCTGATGATGTAGTGGCGAATGGCGTCGCGGCCGTGGCTGCGGCGCAGCGCCAGCGTCGCCTCGAAGATCGCCAGCTCGCCCCCGGTGTGTTCGCCGTATTCGGCGCCCACCACGCGCAGCGGCCGGGCGTCGCGCAGCAGGCGCAGTAGCAGGGTGCAGCGCGCGTCTTCGTCCAGGCCGGCGTAGTCGGCCTCCAGCTGCGCGGTGGCCAGCAGCTCGGCGATCACGCGCTCGTGCTGGTCGGAGCTCTGGCGCAGGTCGACCGTGGCCAGGTGAAAGCCGAACACCTCGACCGCGCGGATCAGTGGTTGCAGGCGCTCGGGCGTCAGGGCCTGGCCGTCGTGCGCTTGCAGCGAAGCCTCGATGGTGCGCAGCTCGGCCAGCAGCTCGTCGGCGTCCGCATAGGGCGCCATCCGCACCGCCGCCGGGCGCGCCGCGCCGCGCCCGGCAAGCCGCTCCAGCGTGGCGGCCAGTCGGGCATAGATGCCGGTCAGCGCGCGACGGTAGGGCTCATCGCTGCGGTGCGTGCTGGCGTCCGGCGACCGCTCGGCCAGTGCCGCCAGGGCCGGCGACACCGTCGTCAGCCGCGACGACAGCGACAGCGCGCGCCCCAGCTCATGCACCTCGACCAGGTAATGCCGCAACGCCACTTCGGCCTGGCGTCGCAGCGCCAGCGCCAGCGTCTGCGCGCTGACGTTGGGGTTGCCGTCGCGGTCGCCCCCGATCCACTGGCCCATGCGCAGAAAGCTGGCCACCGGCTGGTCGGCGCCGAGCGCGGTCTGCAGGTCGGCGTACAGGCGCGGGATTTCGGTCAGGAAGGTCGATTCGTAGTAGGACAGGGCGTTTTCGATTTCGTCGGCCACGGTGAGCCGGTCATAGCGCAGCAGGCGGGTCTGCCACAGCTGGGACACGCGCGCGTACAGGCGGGCCTCGCTGGCGGCCAGCTGGCGTGGCGACAGCACGTCGCGCCCGGCGGCGTACAGCTGGGCGCGCTCGCGCAGCTCGTCGCGCTCGGTCAGCAGCTGGGCGATCTCGCGTTCGGTGTCCAGGATGCTCTTGCGCTGCACCTCGGTGGGGTGGGCGGTCAGCACCGGGGCGACGTAGCTGCCCGCCAGTGTCTGCGCGATCGTGTCGGCGCCGATGCCGGCGGCGCGCAGCCGCTGCAGGGCCACGTCGATGCTGCCCTCCTGCGCGCTGCCGGCGCGCTCGTGCACCGCGCGGCGGCGGATGTGGTGGCGGTCCTCGGCCAGGTTGGCCAGCAGGCTGAAATAGGTGAAGGCGCGGATCACGCTCACGGTCTGCTCGCCGCTCAGGCGATTGAGCAGCTTGCGCAGGGCGTTGCCGGCGGTCTGGTCGGCGTCGCGCCGGAACGCCACCGACAGCGTGCGGATGCGCTCGACCAGCTCATACGTGGCGGCGCCTTCGTGTTCTCGGATCACGTCGCCCAGCAGGCGCCCGAGCAGGCGGATGTCCGCGATCAGTGGCTGGTCCTTGTCATGGCGCCGGGGGGTGGCGCTGCGGGTGGCGTGCGGCATGGTCGGGCGTGCGGTGACTGTCGGGTGCGCCATTGTCACTGCCTCGCCGCCAGGCCGGCCGGGCGGGGGGCGTTTCGTTTACCCGCCTGGGCGGGCTGGGTCATCGTCGGTGACCCACTGCAGCTGCCCCTGGCCGATGTCCTTCAGCTGCTCGCGCAGCAGCGCCGCGGTGTCGGCCGCCACCTGAAAGTGCATGAGCACCGCTTCCGTGTGGTGAACCGCAAGGTGGCGCACGGCGGCCGCATCCAGCGCGCGGCGCACCGCGCCTTCCAGCGCATAGGGCAGGGTGCAGGTCAGCGGCGCCCAGCGCGTGACCGGCACCTTGCGGGCCTGCAGCAGAGCCTGCGCCACGGCGTCGGTATAGGCGCGCACCAGCCCGCCCGCGCCCAGCTTGACGCCGCCAAAATACCGCACCACGGTGGCCAGCACGCCGTCCAGCGCCTGCTGGCGCAGCACGTGCAGCATGGGGCGGCCGGCGGTGCCGCCGGGCTCGCCGTCGTCCACCGCCGCCGAATCGCCCCCGGCCAGCAGGGCCCAGCACACGTGCGCGGCGTCGGGGTGCGCGGCGCGCAAGGCGGCCACCACCTCCAGCGCCTGGGCGCGGCCTTCCACCGGTTGCACGCAGGCCAGGAAGCGGCTTTTCTTGACGATCAGCTCGTGGCTGACTGGTTGATCCAGGGTCCAGGGCATGGGCGCCGATGGTACGGCGCGCTGTGCTTCAAGCACACTCGATTTTGTTGAACAGGGTGGATTCAAGGCTCGGCCGTGTGACCGAAACAGCCGTCTTTGCGAGGAGTATCGCGACGACGCAATCCAGAACGCCTGATCGAGCGTTGCCGCTGGATTGCTTCACTGACGCTCGCAATGACAATGTTGAATCAGGCGCCTGCGCTTCCAACGTGGTGTCGATATTTTTCAATCCAGGCTGGCCTGGTATCAGGGCGCGATCTTCTTCTTGAGCGCGCGCGCCACCGGCTGCGGCAGGCTGGGCAGAGACTTGAGCAGCCAGGGCAGCACCTTGCGCTTGGCGCCCGAGAGCGATTCGGGCACCAGCGCCTCGATCAGGTGCGGGCCGGGCTGGGCCAGGGCGTATTCCAGCGCCTGGGTGAAGTCCTCGGCGGTGCTGGCGCGCACGGCGTGCACGCCCATGCCTTGCGCCAGTTGCGCGAAGTTGAGCTGCGGACCGTGCAGGTCGAGCTGGGCGCGGGCCTTGGCGCCGCCAACGCCGGCGCCGACGCGGTCGAGCTCGACGTTCAGCACCGAGTAGCTGGCGTTGTTGAAGATGATGGCCGTCACGTTGAGGTTCTCGCGCGCCATGCTCCAAAGGGCCTGGATGGTGTACATGGCGGTGCCGTCGCCGATCAGGGCGATGACGGGGCGGTCGGGGCAGGCGATGGCCGCGCCCACGGCATTCGGCAGGCCCTGGCCGATGGCGCCGCCGGTCAGCGTCAGCAGGTCGTGGCGCGGGCAGCCTGCGGTCATCACGTTCAGCATCAGGCCGCTGGTGATGGCTTCGTCGATCACGATTGCGTTGTCGGGCAGCAGGTGGCCCACGGCCTTGCAGACCTTGGGGGCGGTGAGCCCGCCGCGCGGGCGATCCGGGCGCTGGGCGGGCTGCAGGGGTGGCGGCGTGCTGCCGGCGCCCAGGGCCTGCGCCAGCCGGGCCAGGCTGGCGGCGGCGTCCTGGTCGGGGGCGGCCAGGGTGTGGACGGTGCAGCCTTCGGGCACCAGGTCGCTCTTCTTGCCGGGGTAGGCGAAGAAGGAGACGGGCGATTTGCTGTCCACCAGCACCAGGTGGCGCGCGCCGGCGAGCTGCACGCCGGCCATCTCGGCCAGATAGGCCACGCGCTCGACGAAGGGCAGGCCGGCGCCGCGCTCCATGCGGGTGGGGAAGCACTCGGCCAGCAGCTGCACGCCGCTGTGCGCGGCGATGCGGGCGGCGTCGAGCAGCGCGGCCTCGCGCAGTGCGTGGCCGCCCAGCAGCAGCACAGTTTTTTCGCCTTTGGCACGGGCCTGCGTGATGGTCTGGGCGATGGCCTGCACGGTCATGTCGTCGGCCGGCTGCGGCGCGGGCGCGGGCGGCGGCGGGCAGGGCTGGCCGCCTTCGCCCCAGGACACGTCGGCCGGCAGGATGAGCGTGGCCACCTGGCCGGGCAGGCCGCGCGCGGTGGCGAGGGCATCGACCGCGTCCTGGCACAGGGCGGCGGTGCTTCTGGAGGTGTGCACGAAGCCGGGCGAGACGTTGCGGGCCACGGTTTCGATGTCGCTTTGCAACTGGGCGTCGTACTTGACGTGGTCGGTGGCGTGGTCGCCCACGATGGCGAGCACCGGCACCTTGCCCTTGCGCGCGTTGTGCAGGTTGGCCAGGCCATTGCCCAGGCCGCAGCCCAGGTGCAGCAGCACGGCGGCGGGTTTGCCGGCCATGCGGGCGTAGCCGTCGGCCGCGCCGGTGGCCACGCCCTCGAACAGGGCGAGCACGGCGCGCATGCGCGGCTCGAAGTCGAGCGCGGCGACGAAGTGCATCTCGCTGGTGCCGGGGTTGGAGAAGCACACCTGGACACCGGCGTCGGCCAGGGTCTTCATCAATGCTTGGGCGCCGTTCATGACGATTGCTCCTTGTTTGATAGCTGCTAGCGCTTGTCTGGCAAGCGCCGGATCCGATTTTTGATCAAATGCTCAGCGCTTGCGCCAGAGCATGAAGTTCAGCATCCTGCCGGCCAGGCCGGTGTAGGGCGGCATGAGAAAGTCCACCGTGCGCAGTGGCCCCTGGCGGAACACCGGGCGCAGCTTGGAAAAGGTCAAAAAGCCCTCGTGCCCGTGGTAGTGGCCCATGCCGCTGTTGCCCACGCCGCCAAAGGGCAAGGCGTGCTGGCCGGCGTGCAAGAGCGTGTCGTTGATGGTCACGCCGCCCGAGAGCGTCTGCTCCAGGTAGCACTGCTGGAGCGCCTTGTCTTCGCTGAACAGGTACAGCGCCAGCGGATGGGGCCGGTCGTTGATGTAGCCGATCACCTCATCCTTGTTCTGGTAGGGCAGGATGGGCAGCAGCGGGCCAAAAATCTCGCGCTGCATGACCTGCATGCCGTCGTGCACGTTCAGCAGGGCCACCGGCGGCATGATGCGCCGCGCCGCGTCGCCGGCCTGGCCGGGCAGCAGCGGCACGGCCTGCGCGCCTTGGGCCACAGCGTCTTGCAGCATGGCCTGCAGGCGGTCGTACTGGCGCTGGTCGATGATGGCGGTGTAGTCGCCGTTCAACAAATCGGGGTAGCGCTGCGCGAGGATGCGCCGGGCGTGGTCGATGAAGGCCTGCTCCCGGCCCGCAGGCAGAAACAGGTAATCGACGTTGGTGCAAATCTGCCCGGCGTTGAGCATCTTCACCCACAGGATGCGCTCGGCGGCTTTGTCTAGCGGGTAGTCGGGCGCGACGATGGTGGGGGATTTGCCGCCGAGCTCCAGCGTCACCGGCGTGAGGTGGGCGGCCGCGTTGGCCATCACCGCTTTGCCCGTTTGCGGCGAGCCGGTGAAGAACAGGTGGTTGAACGGCAGCTGCGTGAACAGCGGCCCGAGGGGCTGACCTGGCCCGGCGTCGTCGTCGGCAAACAAGCACACCTTGTCCGCAGCAAAGTACTTGGGCAGTAGCTTTTGCAGCAGGCGCGCGGTGTGGGCGGAGTTTTCCGACATCTTCACCATGGCCCGGTTGCCTGCGGCCAGCGCCCCAATGAGGGGCTGCACCACCATGGCGATGGGGAAGTTCCATGGCGCGACGATGCCGATCACGCCCACGGGCTGGGGCAGCACGTAGGCGCTGGCGAGAGGGTATTGGGTGATGTCCAGGTGGCGCTTTTGCTTTTTCATCCAGCGCGGCAGCTGCCGCATGGCGTCCAGGGCCGCTTCCTGGCCCTGCAGCAGCTCGGTGGCCAGGGTTTCGAAGTGGCTGCGGCAGCCGAAGTCGGCATTCACGGCGTCGAACAGCGCGGTGCGGTTATCTACCAGCAGGCGGTGCAGGGCGCGCAGATCGGCGCGGCGCTCCTGCAGGCTGGGGTAGCGGTTTTTGGCAAACGCGGCCTGCTGGGCGGCAAAGGCATCGCGCAAGAGGGCGGGCAGGTGCGCGGGAATGTGCAGGGCCTGCCAGGCGGCTTGGGGTGGGTTGGTGGTCATGGTGTTCCTTTCGATAACCGGGCCTGGGCGCGGCGGGCGATGCCGTCGCCCACGGCACGCGCCAGACCGGGTGTGTGGCGCGAGAGCCAGGCGGTGAGTGCCGCCTTGGGCGTGTCGGTGATCTCGAACTCGCGCCGCGCAATGCCGCGCAGCAGGGCGGGCACCGACTTGTCGAGCGTGCTGCTGCCGGCAAAGTCCTTCATGGCGGCCGAGACCGGGTGCATGGCGCGGCGCTCCTGCGCGACCATGGGGGTCATGATCTCGCCCGGGCAGCACAGGCTGACGGCTATGCCCTGCAGCTTCAGTTCGTAGCGCAGCGCCTCGGCCAGGCCGCGCACGCCGAACTTGGACGCGCAGTAGGCGGTGTAGCCGAAGTTGCTGGTCAGCCCCGCCAGCGAAGCGATGAAGGCGATCTGGCTGCCCGGCTGCATGTGCGCCAGCACGGCGGCGGCAAAGTGGCGCGAGCCTTTCAGGTTGATGTCGATCACGCGCTCGAAGTCGGCGGCGGGTGTTTCCACCAGCGGCCCGTTGTGCAGCACGCCGGCGCTGTGGATAGCCAGATCGGGTGCGCCCAGTTCCTGCGCCGCCTGCGCCACGGCGGCCTTGATGGCTTCGGCCTGCGACACGTCGGATGGGTAGCAGGCAAAGCGCTGCCCGGGGCTCTTGGCCGCGGCGCGCAGCTCGGCCAGCACGTCCTCGGCGGCGGAGCGGTTGAAGATCGCGATGCTGGCGCCTTCAAGCGCCAGGCGCCGCGCCATGTCGCGGCCGATGCCGCTGCTGGCGCCGGTGATGAACACGGTGCGCGGGGCGCCGTGCTTCCAGGGGTAGGTGCTCATGGCCAGTCCTCGCGCAGCAGGGCGGCGCCTTTTTCGCCCACCATGTAGCTGGGCGCGGTGGTGTTGCCGCCGGGAATGGTGGGGAAGATGGAGCTGTCGATCACGCGCAGGCCTTGCAGGCCGTGCACGCGCAGGCGGGCATCGACCACGCTGTCGGCGGCGTCGGGCCCCATGCGGCAGGTGCTGGTGGGGTGGTAGTTGGTGCCGGCCACGCGGCGGCAGTAGGCGGCGTAGTCCTCGTCCGTTTTGCACTGCGCGGTGCGCAGGTCGGCCTTCACAAGCGCCTTCATGGTCGGTGTGTCGTATACCTTGAGCACCTGGCGCACGCCCTTGACCATGGTGGCCATGTCATCGGGGTGCGAGAAATAGCGGAAGTCGATCGCCAGATCGTCCTGCCAGCGCGGGCTGGCCAGTTGCACCGTGCCGCGGCTCTTGGGGTGCAGCAGCAGCACATGGGTGGACATGCCGTGGCGCGCGTACATCTTGCGGCCGTGGTCCATGGCGAGCACGACGACGAATTCGTACTGCATCTCCGGCATGGGCGAATCGGGCGCCAGCCGCATGAAGCCCGTGACTTCGGCGAAGTTGGTGGTGCACATGCCGCGCCGCTCCTTGCGCCAGCGCCCCATGGCCTGCCAGAAGCTGCGTGCGCCGGTGGGCGAGATGCCGACCAGATTCGGGTCGCCCGGAATGTGGTGGCCCAGGATCACGTCCAGGTGGTCTTGCAGGTGTTGTCCTACGGCGGGCAGGTGCGCCACGACGGGAATGCCCAGGCGCTGCAACAGCGCGCCGTCGCCCACGCCCGACAGTTGCAGCAGCTTGGCCGACAGCAGGCCGCCGCTGCTCACAATCACCTCCTTGCGCGCGCGAATCTGGCGCTTTTGCCCGCTCTGCACCAACTCCACGCCCACGGCGCGCTGGCCTTCGAACAGGATGCGCGTGACCTGCGCCTCGCATTGCAGCGTGAGGTTGGGTCTGCTCCCCAGGTGCGGCAGGATGTAGGCTTGGCCCGCGTGGTGGCGCTCGCCGTTCTTCATCATCACCTGGGTGGGGCGAAAGCCGTCTTGCGCCGCCCCGTTCAGGTCGGGGTTGAGCGGCCAGCCCAGTTCCCGAAACGCCTGGTTGAGTGTGCCGTGCCAGGGGTTGTCGGTGCGCAGTTCCTCCACCCACACCGGGCCGCTGTTGCCGTGCCAGGGGTCGTCGGGGGCGTTGAAGGTCTGGTTGTTCTCGCTTTTCCTGAAGTAGGGCAGCACATCGCTCCAGCCCCAGCCGGGGTTGCCGGCGTCGCGCCAGCCGTCGTAGTCCAACGGGTTGCCGCGCATGTACATCAGCATGTTGATGCTGGTGCCGCCGCCCAGGCCGCGGCCCAGCGGGTGGTAGGCGCGCTTGCCGTTCAGGCCCTGCTCGGGGCCGCTGGTGAGGCCCCAGTTGTAGGCGCTGCGCTTGAGGCCATAGACCAGCGAGGCCAGCGCCGCGTTGGTGGCGAGCAAGCCCTTGCGCTGGCCGGGCCCGGCTTCGAGCAGCAGCACCTGGTGGCGCGGGTCTTCGGACAGGCGCGAGGCCACGGCGCAGCCGGCCGGGCCGGCGCCGATGACGATGAAGTCCGCTTCGTTGAATGCTTCTGAAGTCATAGCTGCTGGCGCTTGGTGGTAGGGCGCTGGAAGCGTTTTTTGCTTTTAGGGCAACGCTGAACAAGTCCCACGCGCGCGTCGCATCCCTGTCTGGGGCGGTCTGCGGCGTTGCAAATGCTCGCCATAGCTTGGGCTATGGCTGCGCTTTGCGCCTTGCATCCCATCCCCAGCCAGGGCGCGCCACATCGCGGGGACTTATTCAGCGTCGCCTTAATCATCGGCCGGTGATGTGCCGCGCCGCCGCCTTGGCCGTGAGGATGCAGCCGGGCAGGAAGGTGCCTTCCAGCGAGCGCTTGCCACTGGTGCCGCCGCCGCCAAAGCCGGCCGCCTCGCCCACGCAGTACAGGCCATCGACCGGCTGACCGCGGCCATCCAGCACGCGGCTTTGCAGGTCGGTTTGCAGACCGCCCAGGCTCTTGCGCGTGATCAGCTGGGTCTGGATGGCGATGAAGGGCCCGGCGCCCGGCTGCTGCAGCGGCGCGGGCTTGCAGGTGCGCAGGCTGTCGGGGCGCCACTCTCGCGCCTGCAGGATGCGGCGCACCTGGGCGTCGCCCTCGGGCCGGTTGCCGGGGGCGAACAGCGCGTCAAAGGCGTTGGCGGTGGCCTGCAGCACCTCGGGCCGGATGTCGAGCGAGGCGGTGAGCGCATTCATTTTTTGCGCCAGCTCGGCCAGCGTGTCTGCGACGATGAAGTGCGGGCTCTGGCGCGCCATCTGATCCACCAGCCGGTGGTTGCCCAGCAGGGTTTCCTTGACAAAGCGCAGGAACTGCCGGTCGCGGATGCGCGGGTTGTGCTCGGCGCCGGAGATGGCGAATTCCTTCAGCGCGATGCGGCGGTTGAGCAACTGCCAGGTCCAGGGCTTGTCCTGCGCGGCCACCTGCTGGCACAGCCAGTGGGTGTCAAAACCCGTCACCAGCGGCTCGGGCCCGATGCGCTCGCCGCGGTGGTTCAGCCACAGCGCCGACTTGCATGGGATGAGCGACAGGCCGTGGCCCGGGAAATGCGGGAAGGGGTGCGGAATGCCGGCGGCGTAGTTCCACATCTCGCCGGCGTGGGTGATCTGCGCGCCCAGGTGGTCGGCGGTCCAGTGGTGCATGCGGCCGTCGGCAAAGGGGTGGGCGCCGTTGAGCATGGTCTTGGGCAGGGGCCGGTCACTGGGCCAGTTGCGCCGCGCCTCCTCGTGGCTGCCGTTGATGCCGCCCATGGCCAGCACGACCACGGGGGCCGCCAGGCGCACTTCGCGCCCGCTGGCCTCATCGACCGCCACGGCGCCGGAGAGCCTGCCGCCCGCGTGTTCCAGCTGGGTGACGCGATGGCCGTGCAGCACCGTGAGGCGGCCCTCACCGGCGGCGCGCATCTGCTCGGCCAGGCGCAGCGTCATGAAGCGCGAGGTGCCCCAGACGATGTGGTAGCGCGCCACGCTGTTGCCGTCGCCCTGCATGCCGCGCTCGACCAGGTTGACGGCCGGCATGAACTTGATGCCTTCTGCCAACAGCCAGTCGTACACCTGCGCGCGCGAGTGCTCGACGTAGTGGCGCGCCCAGGCCAGGGGCCAGTGTTCATCGGCGGCCAGTTCGCCAAAGCGGATCCAGTCCGCCAGCGCCCGCTCGGGCGTGTCGGGGATCTTCATCTTGGCCTGCAGCGGCGTGCCGACCAGCGCCATGCCGCCAAAGGCCCACAGCGCCAGTCCGCCAAAACGCTCGGGCGTGTCGCGGTCCACCAGCGTGACGCTCTTGCCCGCGCGCAGCAGTTCGAGCGCGGTGACGATGCCCGCCAGCCCGCCGCCGATGACCAGGGTGTCGCTTGCCTTGACTGTCATGCCCAGTTGCCTCCTGGGCCGTAAAGATAGCCGTCTGGACGCAGTTTTGATTGACTTTGAAGGCCAGAGATATTGATCATTGCGGCCAGCCTGGAAGTCTGGCGGCACAATCCGACCCCATGGATTCCTTGACGCAAGTGGTGCTGGGCGCGGCCGTCAGCGTGGCGGTGATGCGCCGGCGCAGCGCCGTGTGGAAGGCGGCGTTGTGGGGTGGGGTGGCCGGCACGCTGCCCGATCTGGACGTGCTGGTCTCGCACGGCGACCCCATCCTGAACATGGTGCTGCACCGCGCGGAAAGCCACGCGCTGTTCTGGCTCACGCTGTTTTCGCTGCCCTTTGCCTGGCTGGTCGCGCGCGTGCAGCGCGATGCGGTGCAACTGCGCTGGTGGTGGCTGGCGATGTGGCTGGCGCTCGTCACGCATCCGCTGCTGGATGCGTTCACCGTGTACGGCACGCAGCTGCTGCTGCCGTTCAGCAACCATCCGGTGGCGCTGGGCAGCGTGTTCATCATCGACCCGGCCGTGACGCTGCCGTGGCTGCTCGGCCTGCTGGTGGCGCTGGCGCGCGGCGGCGACGCGCGCGGGCAGCGCGCCAACATTTGGGGGCTGGCCGTGGGCACGGCGGTGCTGCTGGTGGGCGTGGGCCTGCAGGCGCGGGTGGATGGGCTGGCGCGCGCCAGCCTGGCCCGGCAGGGTGTGGTGCCCGAGCGCGTGCTGGTCACGCCGGCGCCGCTGTCGATGCTGCTGTGGCGCGTGGTGGCGGTGCAGGGCGGGGCGTATTACGAGGGCTTTCACGGCCTGCTGGACGCGCCGGGCCCGATGCGCTTTGACCGCCACGACCGTGGCACGGCCCTTGAATCGGCGGTGGCCGGCATCGACGGCGCGCAGCGCATCCGCCGCTTCAGCCACGGCTTCTACAGGCTGCACGAAAACGGGGCCGGCCAGCTGGTGGTCACCGACCTGCGCATGGGTCTGGAGCCGCACTACAGCTTTGCCTTTGCGGTCGCGCGCCGGGGTTCGCCGTTCCAGCCGCTGCCGGTCGCGCAGTCGGTGGGTGGGATCGCGCCGATCGGGCCGGCCCTGGCCTGGCTGGGGCAGCGCATCCGCGGCGACGCCGTGGATCCGCCGCGCTGAGGACGCCGCCATGACCCTGCAGGCCACCGTCTCCATGAACTGGGTGAACACCGTGCTCGATGCGGCGGCGCGCCAGGGCGTGGCGCGCGAGGCGCTGCTGACGCAGGCCGGTATCGCGCTCGACGACTTGCAGCAGGAGCGCTGGCCGATCGACCACATCACCCGCCTGTGGCGCGCGGCGGTGCGGGCCACGCAGGACGCCGGCTTTGGCCTGAAGGCCGGCAGCCAGGTGGGCCCGGCCAACTTCAACGTGGTGGGCGAGCTGCTGCAGACCAGCGCCAGCCTGCGCGAGGCGATCGCGGCGGTGCAGAAGTACCAGCGCCTGATCAGCGACGGCGGGCGTTTCCAGATGGTGGCGGGGGCGCAGGCCAGCTGGCTCATCTACCACCCGCGCCAGGGCACGCTGGCCTTCAGCCCGCACCAGGTGGAGGCGGTGCTGGCGGCGGTGCTGAGCTTCATTGGCGGCGCCATGGGCGCCGTGGTGCGACCGCTGCGGGTGCAGTTCAGCCAGCCGCGCGTGGGGCTGCTGGCGGGCTATCGCGAGGTGTTTGCCTGCCCGGTGGCGTTCGAGCAGGCTTTCAGCGGCCTGCTGCTGGACAACGCGCTGCTGGATGCACCCCTGCTGCGGGCCGACCAGCGGCGCGCGCGCGAACACCAGCGCGCCGCCGCCGCGCGCATGGCCGAACTGACGCAGGGCGGGGCGCTGGCGCAGGAGCTGCGCGCCTGGATGATCGCCACGCTGGCCAGCCGCGTGCCCACCCGGGCCGAGGCGGCGCAGGCCCTGGGCGTGAGCGAACGCACCCTGGCGCGGCGCATGCAGGCGCAAGGCCTGAGCTTCACCGCCCTGCTGGACGGCGTGCGCCGTGACGCCGCGCTGCAGGCCGTGACGGACAGCACGCGAGCGCTGGCCGACATCGGCCTGGCGCTGGGTTTTGCCGAGCCGGCGGTGTTCTGGCGCGCCTTCAGGCGCTGGACCGGCTGCACGCCGCAGGCCTGGCGGGACTCGCCGGGTGACACGGGTAAGCCTGGAAACCGCAGTTGACTGCTTGTGAACCTCTCGAACCGCGCATCGCTCTTGGCCTTGTGTACTTCGATCGCGTTCACCTGTTGGGTGAGCGCGCTATGCGCCTGCCAGCACCGCGCTGGGCGCGCCATGCGGTTTTGCTCGTCCTTGCAGGGCGCAGCCCGGCCAGAGGCCGGGCCCGTTCGCGCTGTCCAAAGCAAAGGCGCGCAGGCACCTTTGGAGCCGCAGCACTCACCCCGGCCTGACGCGCCCATCACGGCACTGACGAGCGCATCCAACTGCGGTTTCCAGGGTAACTCAGCCTGATGCCGCTGGCCGGCACGGTAGTTGTGCACGCCAACTGTGAACCGGTCTGTGGAAAAGTCGGTGAACAAGCGCCACAAGCCGCGCCGGTATTGGCCTGGCGGGCGCTGCCTGTTCAACAGGCAGCGCCGCCCGGTCTGACCAATTGCTATCGAATAGAGAGCTGCTGGCGCTCGTCCATCAAGCGCTGGAGCCCGATTTGACTTGTGGCGCAACAGCCCTGGCGCTCAGATATGCAGCGCCTGCCCCAGCGCGCGCAGCGCGGCCTCCTGCACCGCCTCGCCCAGCGTGGGGTGGGCGTGGATGGTGTGGCCCACGTCTTCCAGCCGCGCGCCCATTTCGATGGACTGGGTGAAGGCCGCGGCCAGCTCGGCCACGCCCTGGCCCACGGCCTGCCAGCCAAGGATCAGGTGGTTGTCGCGCCGCGCCACCACGCGCACGAAGCCGCCGGTGGCTTCCAGCGTCATCGCGCGGCCGTTGGCGGAGAAGGGGAAGGCGGCGTCGATGCAGTCCAGCCCCGCGGCGCGCGCCTCGCCCGGCGTCTTGCCCACGACCACCACCTCGGGGTCGGTGAAGCACACGGCGGGAATCTGCATGGGCTCGAAGCGCCGGTTCTTGCCCGCGATCTGCTCGGCCACGCATTCGCCCTGGGCCATGGCGCGGTGGGCCAGCATGGGCTCGCCGGTGATGTCGCCGATGGCCCAGACATGGCGCATGGAGGTGCGGCAATGCGCGTCTATGGCCACATGGCGGCCGGCCATGTCCAGCTGCAGCGATTCCAGCCCGAAGCCCGCCGTGCGCGGTCTGCGGCCCACGGCCACCAGCACGCGGTCGGCCGGCAGGGCAAACTCCTCGGCGCGCGCGTCGTTGCGCACATGCACGCCGTGCTCGGCGTCCCAGCCCTGCACGCTGCAGCCCAGGTGCAGCACGATGCCGCTCTTTTGCAGCGCATCCAGCACGGGCTGGGTCAGCTCCTCGTCGTAGGTCGGCAGCACGCGCTGCAGGGCCTCGACCACGGTCACTTCCACGCCCAGCTTGCGGTAGGCCATGCCGAGTTCGAGGCCGATGTAGCCGGCGCCGACCACCACCAGGCGTTTCGGGACAACGTCGGGCGAGAGCGCATCGGTCGACGACCAGATCGCCCCGCCGAACGGCATGCTGGGCAGCTCCACGGGCGTGGAGCCGGTGGCCAGCAGCAGATGCTCGCAGCGCACGCGCAGCGGCTCGCCCTCGGGCGGCTTGACGATGACGGTCTTGCCGTCCTCGATCTCGGCCCAACCCTTGTGCACCTGCACGCTGGCCTTGCGCAGCAGCGCGCCGACGCCGCCCGTGAGGCGCTGCACGATGCCGTCCTTCCAGCGCACGGTCTGCGCAATGTCGATCTGCGGGTCGGACACGCGTATGCCCAGCTGCGAGCCCGCCGCCTGGTGGCGTGCGCGCTCGAACTCCTCGGCCGCATGGATCAGCGCCTTGGACGGGATACAGCCTATGTTCAGGCAGGTGCCACCCAGGCTTGCGCCCTCGACCAGCATGGTGGGAATGCCCAGCTGGCCGGCGCGGATCGCCGCCACATAGCCGCCGGGGCCGCCGCCAATGACCAGCAGCTTGGTTGTCATTTCTTTCATGTTCAGTTCTCCCACCTCACTCGACAAACAGCAGCGCTGGGGTTTCGAGCAGGACGCGTATGGCCTGGATGAATTGCGCCGCGTCCATGCCATCGACCACGCGGTGGTCGAACGACGAGGACAGGTTCATCAGCTGGCGCGCCACCACCTGGCCATTGCGCAGCATGGGGCGCTCGACCATGCGGTTGACGCCCACGATGGCGACCTCGGGGTGGTTGATCACCGGGGTGCTGACGATGCCGCCCAGGGCGCCCAGGCTGGTCAGGGTGATGGTGGAGCCGGAAAGCTCCTCGCGCGGCGCCTTGCCGCTGCGTGCGCCCTCGGCCACGCGGGCGATGCCGGCGGCGCAGGCCCACAGGTCCAGGCCCTCGGCGTGGCGCAGCACGGGCACCATCAGGCCGCCGTCGGTCTGCGTGGCCACTCCCAGGTGCACGCCCTCGTAGCGCGTGACATGGCCGGCCTCGTCGTCGTAGCGGGCGTTGATCTGCGGGAAGTCGCGCAGGGCCAGCACCATGGCGCGCGCCAGGAAGGGCAGCAGCGTGAGCTTGCCGCGCGTCGCGCCGTGGATGGCGTTCAGGCGCTGGCGCAATGCTTCCAGCTCGGTCACATCCACCTCTTCGACGTAGCTGAAATGCGGAATGCGGCGCTTGGCCTCCTGCATCTTCTGCGCGATCTTGCGGCGCAGGCCGATGACGGGGATCTGCTCCTCGCCGTGGCGCTCCACATACTGCGAGCCGCCCACGGCCTGCACCTGGCCGCCGCCGGCGGCAAAGGCGTCCAGGTCATGGTGCTCGATGCGGCCGGCCGGGCCGCTGCCGTGCACGCGGCGCAGGTCGATACCCATGTCCAGCGCACGCCGGCGCACGGCGGGCGAGGCCAGCGGGCGCTCGCCCTCCTTGCGCAGCGCGGCGGGGGCGTGCGGCGCAGCGGCGCTGCTGCGCACGGGCGCGGGGGCTGTCTTGGGGGCGACCGTCGGCGCAGCGGGTGCCGCAGCCACCACAGGCGCTGCCGTCGCTACTGAAACAGTAGCTGCTTGCGCTTGACTGGCGGGCGCTGGGGCCGCATTTGCCTTCAGGTTCCCTTCGCCCTCGACCTCCAGCCGTACCAGTTCGGCGCCCACGGCCATGACCTGGCCCACGGCGCCGCCCAGCGACAGCACCTTGCCATGCATGGGGGACGGCACCTCGACGGTGGCCTTGTCGGTCATCACGTCGGCCAGATGCTGGTCTTCCACGATGCTGTCGCCCGGCTGCACATGCCAGGACACCAGCTCCACCTCGGCAATGCCCTCGCCAATGTCGGGCACGCGGATCACATAAATACCCATGATGTCATGCCTCCACAGCGCGTTTCAGGGCTTCGGCAACGCGCGAAGGCCCGGGGAAATAAGCCCATTCCTGGGCGTGCGGGTAGGGGGTGTCCCAGCCGGTCACGCGCTCGATCGGGGCTTCGAGCTGATAGAAGCAGTGCTCCTGCACCAGGGCCGTCAGCTCGGCGCCAAAGCCGCTGGTGCGCGTGGCTTCGTGCACCACGACGCAGCGGCCGGTCTTCTTGACCGAATCGACTATTGTTTCCAGGTCCAGCGGCCAGATGCTGCGCAGGTCGATGATCTCGGCGTCCACGCCAGCCTCGCGCGCGGCCGCCTCGCTGACCCAGACCATGGTGCCGTAGGTCAGCACCGTCACGGCCTTGCCGGGGCGGAACACCGCTGCCTTGTCGAGCGGCACCTTGAAGTAGCCCTCGGGCACGCGGCCCATGTCGTGCTTGGACCAGGGTACGACCGGCTTGTCGTGGTGGCCGTCGAACGGGCCGTTGTACAGGCGCTTGGGCTCCAGGAAGATGACCGGATCCTCGCACTCGATGGACGAGATCAACAGGCCCTTGGCGTCGTAGGGGTTGCTGGGCATCACCGTGCGCAGGCCGCAGACATGGGTGAAGAAGGCCTCGGGGCTCTGGCTGTGCGTCTGCCCGCCGTAGATGCCGCCGCCGCAGGGCATGCGTATCACCATGGGGGCGCTGAAGTCGCTGGCCGAGCGGTGGCGCAGGCGCGCGGCCTCGGACACGATCTGGTCGGTGGCGGGGTAGAAATAGTCGGCAAACTGGATTTCGACCACGGGTTTCAGGCCATAGGCCGCCATGCCGATGGCCGTGCCGACGATGCCCGATTCGGAAATCGGCGTGTCGAAGCAGCGCGTCTTGCCGTACTTGGCCTGCAGACCCTCGGTGACGCGGAACACGCCGCCGAAGTAGCCCACGTCCTCGCCGTAGACGATGACGTTGTCGTCGCGGCCCATCATCACGTCCAGGCCCGAGCGCAGGGCCTGGATCATGGTCATGGGGACGCCGCCCTGGTTCTGGTTTTGTTCTGCCATGGCTTACACCCCCATCTGCTGGCGCTGCCGGCGCAGGTGCTCCGGCATGTCCTTGTACACATCGTCGAACATGGTCGCGGCGCTGGGCACGCGGCCATCGAGCAGGCTGCCGTGGGTCTCCGCTTCCTTCTGCGCGGCGATGACCTCGGCCTCCAGCTCCTTCTGCGTGGCCTCGTGCTGGGCCTCGCTCCATTCGCCGATGGCGATCAGGTGCTTCTTCAGGCGCTCTATGGGGTCGCCCAGCGGGAAGCGCTGCCAGTCGTCGGCGGGGCGGTACTTGCTCGGGTCGTCCGAGGTGGAGTGCGGCCCGGCGCGGTAGGTCTCCCACTCGATCAGCGTGGGGCCGCAGTTGCTGCGCGCGCGCTCGGCCGCCCATTGCGAGGCGGCGTAGACGGCCAGGAAGTCATTGCCGTCGACGCGCAGCGAGGCGATGCCCACGCCCACGCCGCGCTGGGCAAAGGTCGTGCCCTCGCCGCCGGCAATCGCCTGGAAGGTGGAGATGGCCCACTGGTTGTTAACCACGTTGATGATCACCGGCGCGCGGTACACATGGGCGAAGGTCAGCGCGGTGTGGAAGTCGCTCTCGGCCGTGGAGCCGTCGCCTATCCAGGCCGAGGCGATCTTCGAGTCGCCCTTGATGGCGGACGCCATGGCCCAGCCCACGGCCTGGGGCACCTGCGTCGCCAGGTTGCCGGATATGGAGAAGAAGCCCGCCCGCTTGTACGAATACATCACCGGCAGCTGGCGCCCCTTGATCGGGTCGCGCTGGTTGCTCATGAGCTGGCAGATCAGCTCGACCATGGAGATGTCGTCGCGTGCGAGCAAAAGCCCCTGCTGGCGGTAGGTGGGGAAGCACATGTCGCCGTCCTGCAGCGCCATGGAGTGCGCCACGGCGATCGCCTCCTCGCCCAGGCACTGCATGTAGAACGACAGCTTCTTCTGCCGCTGCGCAATCAGCATGCGCGCGTCGAACACACGCGTCTTCATCATCGCGCGCAGGCCGCGGCGCAGACGCTCCGGGTGCATGGCCGGCGCCCAGGGACCGCAGGCGCGGCCATCGTCATCGAGCACGCGCACCAGGCTGGTGGCGAGGTCGGCGGTGTCGGCCGGTGCGGTGTCTGTGGGGGGTCTGCGTACGGCGCCAGCGGGGGAGATGCTGAGGTACGAGAAGTCGGTCTTCGCGCCCGGCCGTCCAGTCGGCTCGGGCACGTGCAGCCTGAGGGCTGAGTGCGGTGTCATTCGCGGTCTCCATCTGCACGATCGTGTCGTGCGTTTGCGGTCGGACAGGACAGGGCGCCGGATCACGGCGCACGGTCACTTCTTATGGTGCGCGGTGGCGCAGGCGCGATCGTAGTGCTTGTGGGGCTTGTGCGCCAGCCCCCGCGGCATGCGCCGGGCGGGCGGAAACCCCGTGGCCTCAAGCTGGCGATTCAGAGCGAAATCGGGTGCTGACGCTTGTCTGTCCAGCGGCGTAAGCTATCAAATCAGGAGTTGTCGGCGGGGGCGCTGGTCGCACGGGCGCCCGATGCCGACGGCTGACCGTGCAGCCGCGCGTACAGCCCGCCCGCGGCCACCAGCTCGGCATGGGCGCCTTGCTCGACGATGCGGCCGCGCTCCATGACGACGATGCGGTCGGCGTGCTCGATGGTCGACAGCCGGTGCGCGATCACCAGGGTGGTGCGCCCCGCCATGGCGCGCGTGATGGCCTGCTGCACCAGGCGTTCGCTCTCGGTGTCGAGCGCCGAAGTGGCTTCGTCCAGCAGCAGCACGGGCGCGTCCTTGTACAGCGCGCGGGCGATCGCCAGCCGCTGGCGCTGGCCGCCGGACAGCTGGGCGGCGTTGTGGCCCAGCACGGTGTCGATGCCCTCGGGCAGCGCGGCCACGTGGGCCGCCAGGTTGGCGTCCCGCAGGCAGCGCTGCACGCGTTCGCGGTCGACGGCGGCCGCGCCCAGCGCCACGTTGGCGGCGATGCTGTCGTTGAACATGGTCACGTCCTGGCTGACCAGGGCGAACTGCGCCCGCAGCGCCGCCAGCGGCCAGCCGGCGATGTCGCCGCCGTCCAGCAGCACCTGCCCCGACGTGGGCTGCACGAAGCGCGGCAGCAGGTTGATCAGCGTGGTCTTGCCCGCGCCCGATGGCCCCACCAGGGCCACCATCTCGCCCGCCCGCACGTGCAGGCTGAGCTGCCGCAGCACCGGCTCGCTGTCGTCGCCGTAGCTGACGCTGACTTGCCGCAGCGCCAGCTCGCCACGGGCGCGCGGTACGGGCTGGTCGGCGGCGGCCGCGGGGCCGGCCTCGGGCGCCACCTGGGCCATCAGATCGAGCCCGCGCTCCAGCGCCGCCAGCCCGCGCGTGACCGGGCCCACCACGTCGGTCAGGCGGCGCAGCGGCTGGATCAGCATCAGCATGGCGCCGATGAAGGACACGAAGCCGCCCACCGTGATGCGCTGCCCCGCGCCACTCTGGCCCTGGTGCAGCGCGATGCCGATCACCACCGACAGCGCCACGGCGGCCGCCATCTGTGCCAGCGGCATGGCCGCCGCCGACGCGCTGGTGGCCTTGATCGACAACCCGCGCAGCTGGCGCGACAGCGTGTCGAAGCGGCCGGCCTGCTGGCCCTGCGCGCCGTGCAGGCGCACCATGCGGTGGGCCAGCACGTTTTCCTCCACCACGTAGGCCAGCTCGTCGGTGGTGGTCTGTGACAGCCGGGTGTAGCGGTACAGCCGGCGTGACATGGTCTTCATGATCAGCGCCACGATCGGCACCAGCACCAGCACGATCAGCGTCAGCGACCAGTTCAGATACAGCAGGTAGGCCATCAGCGCCACCACCGAGAAGCTGTCGCGCGCCAGGTTCAGCAGCGCCTGCACCAGCAGCGTGGTGCCGGTCTGCACCTCGTAGACCAGGGTGTTGGCCAGCTGGCTGGCGTTCTGGCGCGCGAACAGCGACAGCTCGGCCGCCAGCAGGCGGTCGAACAGCTGCCGGCGCAGCTTGACCATGCCCTCGTTGGCGATGCGCGCCAGCGCGTACTGGCTGGCGAAGTGCGCAAAGCCGCGCAGCGCGAACAACCCGACGATGGCCAGCGGCACCACCCAGATCGGCAGGCTGCCCTGGGTGAAGCCCTCGTCCAGCAGCGGCTTGAGCAGCGCCGGCACCGAGGCTTCGGTGAGCGCGCTGATCAGGCTGCCCAGCACCGCGATCACCCAGCCCAGGCGGTATTCGCGGAAGTAGGTCCACAACCGGGCCAGCCGGGCACCGATCGGCTGCTGCGCCGAAGGCGATGCGGGGGGTGGGACGGTGCGGCGTGGAGCGGTCATGGGTGGCGTGGCGAGGCTGCGTGGATTCTACGGAGCGCCTCGGGCCGCGCCGCGATGGCGGCGCGGCCGGCGAAAATCCGGGAACTTCCGTCGCGCCCGGCGCACGAATTCACACTCTGAAACGGCATGCCGTCCCGGCTTGTTACCATTGCCAGGCTCTGGCGACCTGCTGGCGTGGTGCACGTTGGCGCAGCGGTTTCGCCACGATCTTTTTGATATGACCTTTCAGCTTCCCGACCGCAGTTCCCCCATCCGTTGGCGGCGTCGCGCCGTTGTCGCTGCGCTGGCGGCCGCGCCCCTGGCTTCCGCCCTGGCGCAGTTTCGCGTCGAGGTGTCGGGCGTCGGCCTGACGCAGTTGCCCATCGCCCTGGTGCCGTTTCGCGGCGAAGAGGGCGCGCCGCAGAAGATCAGCGCCATCGTGCGCGCCGATCTGGAGCGCAGCGGCCAGTTCCGCGCCGTCGACGCGGCTGGCCAGGCAATGGACGAGACCACCCGGCCCGACATGTCGGTGTGGCGCCAGCGCGCCGCCGACGCGCTGGCTGGCGGCAGCGTCACGCGCCTGGCGGACGGCCGCTGGGACGTGCGCTTTCGCCTGTGGGACGTGGTGCGCGGGCAGGACCTGGGCGGCCTGGGCTACGTCGTGCCGCAGGCCGACCTGCGGCTGGCGGCGCACAAGATCGCCGACTACATCTACGAAAAGCTGACGGGCGAGAAAGGCGTGTTCTCCACCCGCCTGGCCTACGTCACCAAGGCCGGCAACCGCTACACCCTGTGGGTCGCTGACTCCGACGGCGAGAACGCGCAGGCCGCGCTGGGCAGCCCCGAGCCCATCATCTCGCCGGTCTGGTCGCCCGATGGCACGCAGCTGGCCTATGTGTCGTTCGAATCGCGCAAGCCGGTCATCTACGTGCATGACGTGGCCAGCGGTCGCCGGCGCCTGCTGGCCAACTTCAAGGGCTCCAACAGCGCGCCGGCCTGGTCGCCCGATGGGCGCAGCCTGGCGGTCACGCTATCGCGCGACGGCGGCTCGCAGCTGTACCTGATCAGTGCCAGCGGCGGCGAACCCCGGCGCCTGACGCAGTCGCAGAGCATCGACACCGAGCCCGCCTTTTCGCCCGACGGCGCCAGCATCTACTTCGTCAGCGACCGCGGTGGCGCGCCGCAGATCTACCGCATGCCGGTGGGCGGTGGTGCCGCGCAGCGCGTCACCTTCAACGGCAGCTACAACGTCTCGCCGGCCGTCAGTCCGGACGGTCGCTACCTGGCCTACGTGTCGCGCACGGGCGGCTACAAGCTGCACGTGATGGAGCTGGCCAGCGGCAACACCGCCGCCGTCACCGACACGGCCGAGGACGAAAGTCCCAGCTTCGCGCCCAACAGCCGCCTGATCGTCTATGCCACGCGCCAGGGCGGGCGCGAAGCCCTGATGACCACCACGCTGGACGGCAAGATCAAGGCGCGCCTGGCGGGCCAGGGTGGCGACATCCGCGAGCCGGCCTGGGGGCCCTCGCAGAGATGACGCGCCGGGGCCGGCGCGGGTCTGGGGATCGATTTTTCTTGTTCAGTTCAGGAGTGCATTCATGTTCAAGCGTTATCTGATGGTGGCCGCCCTGGCGGTCGTGTTGGCCGGCTGCGGCTCCAACGTCAAGCTGGATCCGCCGATCGAGGGCAGCGGCGCCGCCGGCGCCAGCGCGACCGGGCAGGGGGCCGCCGGCCAGGGCGCGGGCCAGAGCACGGTCACGCAGGTGCAGGCCGGTGTGGCCGGCGCCGACGCGGCCGGCCCCGCCGGCGTCGGGCGGGTGATCTACTTCGACTTCGACAGCTTCGTGGTCAAGCCCGAATACCAGCCGCTGGTCGACCAGCACGCGCGCTTCCTTCAGGCCAACCGCGGCCGCGGCGTGGCGCTCGAGGGCCATACCGACGAGCGCGGCAGCCGCGAATACAACCTGGCCCTGGGCCAGAAGCGCGCCGAGGCCGTGCGCCGCGCCCTGACCCTGGTCGGCGCCAGCGACGCCCAGGTCGAGGCCGTCAGCTTCGGCGAGGAAAAGCCGGCGGTGGCCGGTTCCTCCGAAGACGCCTACGCGAAGAACCGCCGTGTCGAGATCCGCTACCGCTGAGCGCGCCGTGAACGGATTGCGGATGCCGTCGCCGCGGGTCCTCGTTCTGGCCCTGGCCTGCCTGGCCGGGCAGGCCGCGCAGGCCCAGTTGTTCGGTGACGACCAGGCGCGCCAGGCCATCCTGGACCTGCGTCAGCGCTTCGACCAGGCGGTGGCGGCGCAGAACCGCCTGGTGGACGAAAACACCCAGCAGCGCCGCGGCCTGCTGGACTTGCAGCAGCAGATCGAGTCGCTGCGTGGCGAGCTGGCGCGCTCGCGCGGCCAGGAAGAGCAGCTGGCACGCGACGTGGCGGAGCTGCACAAGGCCCTGGCGTCACAGCAGCAGGCGCTGGACGAGCGCTTGCGCAAGCTGGAGCAGGACGCGGCCGCGCGCGCCCCCGACGCCAGCGCCGGCGGCGCCGTGCCACCGGTGGCCAGCGACGCCGCTGCCGCCACCGAGAAGCAGGACTACGACGCCGCGCTGGCGGTGTTTCGCGCCGGCGACTTCAAGGCCGCGCAGACCGGGTTTTCCAGCTTCATCAAGCGCTACCCGCGCAGCACGCTGGCGCCGTCGGCGCTGTTCTGGCTGGGCAATGCCCAGTACGCCACGCGCGACTACAAGGAGGCGATCACCAACTTCCGCTCGCTGCTCACGGCCTCGCCCAACCACGCCCGCGCCCCGGAGGCCATGCTGGCGATCGCCAATTGCCAGATCGAGCTGAAGGACAGCCGCGCGGCGCGCAGCACGCTGGAGTCGCTGATCAAGACCTACCCGCAGTCCGAAGCGGCGCAGACCGGCAAGGAGCGCCTGGCGCGGCTGAAGTGACACGCGGCTGGCGCTGGTGGCGTGCAGGCCGTGCCCGGCGCGGCGTTGGGCGGCGGCGCGTCAGCCGTGGTCATCGCGGCGCGTTTGCGCGTGCGGCCCTGCTGCCTTTATAATCATCGGTTGCCTTGCCACACCCCGATCTGACGCCGGGGGCGGCTGTTGCCCGGGTTCGCGCCGCGGATTCGGGCTTGTTCATCCACAAGGAGAATTCATGCGTCACTATGAAATCATTCTGCTGATCCATCCGGATCAAAGCGAGCAGGTTCCGGCCATGCTCGAGCGCTACAAGGGCATGATCACCGCCGGTGGCGGCAAGATCCACCGCGAGGAAGACTGGGGCCGCCGTCAGCTGGCCTACCAGATCAACAAGCTGGCCAAGGCGCACTACCTGTGCCTGAACATCGAGGCCGACCAGGCCGTGATGGGCGAGCTGGAGCACGCCTTCCGCTTCAACGACGCCGTGCTGCGTCACCTGACGGTGCAGAGGAAGAAGGCCGATACCGGCCCGTCTTCGATGATGAAGACCGTCGAGCGCGAAGAGGCCCGCAAGGCCCAGCAGGCAGAGGCCAGCTGACGCGGTGGGCGCCGCGCCGCGGGGCGATGCGGTGAACCAGCTTCACCTCATGGCCTGCATCGTCGAGATCGGTGCGCCGCGCCACACGCCAGCCGGCCTGCCGGCGCTGGACCTCCGGCTCGAACACGAGTCCACCCAGGAGGAAGCGGGGCAAGCCAGGCAGGTCAGGACAGTGCTCAGGGCGGTGGCCCTGGGCGCGACGGCCGAACGGCTGGGCAGGCAGAGTGTCGGATCGCGCTGGTGCTTCAGCGGTTTTCTGGCCAGCCCACGCCAAGCCAGCTCGGTGGTCCTGCATATCCAGGATTTTCAGCAAGATCAGTTTCAAGGAGCCTCTTAAATGGCCACGTTCAAGAAATTCAACAAGGACAAGCGTCCCAAGCGCAACACCCAGTCGCTGCTGTTCCGTCGCAAGCGCTTTTGCCGCTTCACGGTGGCGGGTGTCGAGGAGATCGACTACAAGGACGTCGACACCCTGCGCGACTTCATCGCCGAAAACGGCAAGATCGTGCCCGCCCGCCTGACCGGCACGCGCGCCATCTACCAGCGTCAGCTCAACACCGCGATCAAGCGTGCGCGCTTTCTGGCCCTGCTGCCGTACAGCGACCAGCACCGCGTCTGATAGGGAGGACCCACACATGCAAGTCATTCTTCTGGACAAGGTCACCAACCTGGGCAACCTGGGCGAGATCGTCAAGGTCAAGGACGGTTATGCCCGCAACTTCCTGATTCCCTCGGGCCGCGCCCGTCGCGCCACCGAAGCCGCCAAGGCCGAGTTCGAGGCGCGCCGTGCCGAGCTGGAAAAGCAGGCCGCCGACAAACTGGCCGCCGCGCAGACCGTGGGCGAGAAGCTCAACGGCCAGACCATCAAGCTGACGCAGAAGGCCGGCGTCGACGGCCGTCTGTTCGGCTCGGTCACCAACCACGACATCGCCGACGAGCTGAAGAAGCAGGGCTACGACGTGCACAAGTCGCAGGTGCGCATGCCCGCCGGCCCCATCAAGACCGTGGGTGACAACACCATCGAAATCGCGCTGCACACCGACGTGCTGGCCGAAATCACGGTATCCGTGTACGGCGAAACGGCCTGACCGTTCGCACGCCTGTTGGCCGCAAGCCGCCCGCCGAATCCGGCGGGCGGTTTTTTTTGGGGGGTTGCCTGCGCGCCCGCCGCTGGCGGGGCGCACGGCGCTCAGCGGCCGCGCCGCACGCGCAGCAACTCGTCCAGGATCAGGCCGATGGCGCCGACGGTGATGGCGGCGTCGGCCAGGTTGAAGGCCGGAAAGTGCCCGCGATGGAACAGCGGCGCCAGAAACGACCAGTGGAAGTCCAGAAAGTCCACCACGTAGCCGTGCAGCATGCGGTCGATGACGTTGCCGACGGCGCCGCCCAGGATCATGGACAGCGCGAACGCGAACAATTTTTGTCCCGGGTGCGCGCGCAGCAGCCAGACGATGAAGCCCGCCACCGCCAGCGCCAGCCCGATGAAGAACCAGCGCTGCCAGCCGCCGGCGCCGGCCAGGAAGGAAAACGCCGCGCCCGTGTTGTGCGCCCGCACGACGTTGAAGAAAGAGGTGACGTAGGTGGCGTCGCCCAGCCGGTAGTGGCCCAGGATCAGCTGCTTGGTGAACTGGTCCAGCACCGCCACCACGGCCGCCAGCGCCAGCCAGACGGCCAGCGAGCCGCCACCCCGGGATACCGCGCGCGCCACCGTCAGGCCACCGTGCGGGTCTCGCCCGCGCCGAACAGGTTGCCGACGCAACGCCCGCACAGCGTGGGGTGCCCGGTGTGCTGGCCGACGTCCGGCTGGTAATGCCAGCAGCGCTCGCACTTGGTGTCTTTTGAGGCGTTGACGCCGATGGAGAGCGCGCCAGCAGCTTCCAAATGAATAGCAGACACGATGAAGGCGAACTTCAGATCGGCCCCCAGGCTGGCCAGCAGGGCGTGGTCTTCGGGCGCGGCGCCCAGCGTCACGTTGGCCTGCAGTGACGAGCCGATCGCGCCTTGCTCGCGCTGTACCTCGATGTCCTTGTTGACCTGCTCGCGGATGGCGCGGATGCGCGCCCACTTGGCCAGCAACGCGGCGTCGGGCGCATCGAAGCGCCAGTATTCCTCCAGGAAGATCGAGTCGCTGGCGCCCACCAGCCGCCACGCCTCCTCGGCGGTGAAGCTGAGGAAGGGCGCCATCCAGCGCAGCATGGCCTGGGTGAGCTGCCACAGCGCGGTCTGCGCGCTGCGCCGCGCCTGCGACTTGGGCTGGGTGGTGTACAGGCGGTCCTTCAGCACGTCGAGGTAGAAGCCGCCCAGGTCTTCGGAGCAGAACAGTTGCAGCTTGGCGACCACGGGGTGGAATTCGTACACCTCGTAGTGCGCCAGCAGCTCGGCCTGGAACTCGGCGGCGCGCGCCAGCAGCCAGCGGTCGAGCTCCAGCATGTCGCCGACCGGCACGGCATCTTGGGCCGGATCGAAGTCGCTGGTGTTGGCTAGCAGAAAGCGCAAGGTGTTGCGGATGCGGCGGTAGCTGTCGACCACGCGCGCCAGGATCTTCTCGTCGATGCCGATGTCGCCCGAGTAGTCGCTGGCGGCCACCCACAGGCGGATGATCTCGGCGCCGAGCTTTTCGCTGGTCACCTGGGGCGCCACCGCGTTGCCCAGGCTCTTGCTCATCTTGCGACCCTGGCCGTCCACCGTGAAGCCGTGCGTGAGCAGGCTGCGGTAGGGCGCGCGGCCGCGGATGGCGCTGGCCAGCAGCAGCGAGGAATGGAACCAGCCGCGGTGCTGGTCGTGGCCTTCCAGGTACATGTCGGCCTCGGGGCCGCTTGCGTGGTGCTCCGCCGGGTGCGTGCCGCACAGCACGTGCCAGAAGGTCGAGCCGGAGTCGAACCACACCTCCAGGATGTCGCTGCTCTTGGTGTAGAGCTTGGCGTCCTCGGGGCCGATGATGTCCTCGGCCGTCACCCGGCTCCAGGCTTCGATGCCGCCCTTTTCCACGATGTCGGCGGCCTGGTCCAGGATCTCCATGGTGCGCGGGTGCAGCGCGTCGGTTTCCTTGTGCAGGAAGAAGGGGATGGGCACGCCCCAGGCGCGCTGGCGGCTGATGACCCAGTCCGGGCGGCCCGCGATCATGTCGCGCAGCCGCGCCTGACCCGAGGGCGGGTAGAACGCCGTCTGTTCGATCGCGCGCAGCGCCGTGGTGCGCAGCGTCTCGGGCGCCTTGTCGCTGGTGAACACGCCCTCGCCCTCGTCCATGCGCACGAACCATTGGGAGGCGGCGCGGTAGATCACGGGCGACTTGTGGCGCCAGCAGTGCGGGTAGCTGTGGTCCAGCCTGCCGCTGGCCAGCAGGCGGCCGGCGGTCTGCAACTGCTCGGTGATGACCGGCTGCGCCTTCCAGATGTCCAGGCCGCCGAACAGGGCGAAGTCGCTGGCGTAGCTGCCACCGCCCTGCACCGGGTTCAGGATGTCGGCGTGCTTCAGGCCGTGCGCCACGCAGGAGTTGAAGTCCTCCACGCCGTAGGCCGGGGCCGAGTGCACGATGCCGGTGCCGTCGGTGTCGGTGGCGTAGTCGGCCAGGTACACCGGCGCCAGTCGCCGGTAGGCGGCATCGACGTCATGCAGCGGGTGCTCGAACGTGAGGCCACCGAGCTTGTCGCCCATGGCCGTGGCGACGATCTCGCCCTGCAGGCCGTAGCGCTGCAGGCAGTCCGCCACCCGCGCCTTGGCCAGCAGCAGCAGACCGCGCTCGGTGTCGACCAGCGCGTACTCGATGTGCGGTCCCAGGTTGAGCGCCTGGTTGGCCGGGATGGTCCAGGCGGTGGTGGTCCAGATCACCACGTAGGCCGGCTTGTCCAGCTGCTCCAGGCCGAAGGCCGCCGCCAGCGCCGCCGGGTCGTGTGCCTTGAAGGCCACGTCCACCGTGGTGCTCTTGCGGTCCTGGTATTCGATCTCGGCCTCGGCCAGCGCCGAGCCGCAGTCGAAGCACCAGTAGACGGGCTTGAGCCCGCGGTAGACAAAGCCACGCTCGATCAGGCGCTTGAAGAGGCGCAACTCGCCCGCCTCGTTGGCGAAATTCATCGTCTTGTAGGGGTTGTCCCACTCGCCCAGCACGCCCAGGCGCTTGAAGTCCTTCATCTGGCTGGCGATCTGCTCGGTGGCGTAGGCGCGGCCCTTGGCCTGCATGTCGTCACGGCTCAGCTTGCGCCCGTACTCCTTCTCGATCTGGTTCTCGATCGGCAGCCCGTGGCAGTCCCAGCCGGGCACGTAGTGGGCGTCCAGGCCTTTCAGCTGGCGCGCCTTGACGATCATGTCCTTGAGCACCTTGTTGACGGCGTGGCCGATGTGGATCTGGCCGTTGGCATACGGCGGGCCGTCGTGCAGGATGAACTTCTCGCGCCCGGCGCGCGCCGCGCGCAGCCGGTGGTAGATGCCCTTGTCCTCCCACTCCTGCACCCAGCCAGGCTCGCGCTTGGGCAAATCGCCGCGCATCGGGAAGGGCGTGTCGGGCAGGTTGAGCGTCTGGCGGTAGTCGGTGGGGGCGTCTTGGCTCATGGCAGATGGGGGCTGAACTGGGGTATGGGGATCAAATGAACGGTTTGCGCAGGCGGGACGTGCGCAAGCAGCTATCGGAATGGGAGCGGGGCGGTGGCGGGCGGGGCGCCCGCCGCCCCTTCAAATTCGCGCCGCGCGGGCCGCCAGCCAGCGGCGGGCGTCGGCGCAGTCGCGCGCAATGCCCTCGGTCAGCGCCGCCAGGCTGTGATAGCGCAATTCGTCGTGCAGTTTGTGCAGCAGATCCACGCGGATGATTTTACCGTAGGCCCCCTCGGGCCCCAGGTGCGCGGGCCAGTCCAGCACATGCGTTTCCAGCAGCACGCGCCCGCCGTTGACATCGTTCGGGTCCAGCGAGGGGCGCACGCCCAGGTTGGCCACGCCGGGCAGCGGCTGCTCGTCCAGCCCATGCACCTCGACCACGAAGATGCCGCTGGCGGCCGGCTTCCAGGCGTGGGCGCGGCGCGAAAAGCGCAGGTTCAGGGTGCGAAAGCCGTCGCCCCGGCCGGGCGCGCCTTCGGCCAGGGCGCGACCCAGCTTGCGCCCGTGCACCACGTGGCCGCTGATGCCGTAGGGCCGCCCCAGCAGCGCGGCGGCGCCCGTCATGTCGCCGGCGGCCAGCGCCTCGCGCACGGCCGAGCTGGACACGCGCTGGCCGTGCACCTCGTAGCTCAGCATGCGCGCGACGTCGAAGCCCTGTCGCTGGCCGGCGGCGTCCAGCATGGCGTAGTCGCCGGCGCGCCGCGCGCCGAAGCGGAAGTCGTCACCCACCAGCACGTAGCGCACGCCCAGGCCGCGCACCAGCACCTGGTCGATGAAATCCTGCGGTGGCTGACTGGCCAGTTGCGCGTTGAAGGGCAGCACCAGCGCCTGGTCGATGCCGCAGCGCGCCAGCTCGGCCAGCTTGTCGCGAAAGGTGGCGATGCGCGCCGGTGCCAGCTCGGGCTTGTGCCGCGCGGCGGCAAAGTAGTCGCGCGGGTGCGGCTCGAAGGTCATCACGCAGCTGGGCACGCCGCGGTGCGCCGCTTCGCTGCGCAGCAGCGCCAGCATGGCCTGGTGGCCGCGGTGCACGCCGTCGAAATTGCCGATGGTCAGGGCGCAGCCGGGCGCGATGCCGGGGTGACGCAGACCGCGGAAGATCCTCATGTCAGTACTGATTTAATAGCGCCTTGCGCTGGCCAGGCAAGCGGCAGCGCCCAAGAACGTCATGAAATCGGAGTATATTGCGGCTGGTTCGGGGCGCTGTCGCGCCGCGGACGGGGCGGCCGGCGCTGGCAACGCCGGCCACACAAACAGGGTTTCCGTTGCAGGAGGTCGTTTTGTGAAGGTGCTCAAGCTGTCGGCACAGGGTTTGCCGCAATCGTGGATCTCGCTGGAGCAGGCGGTGATCCACTACGCCGCCGAAGAAGTGCGCTGGGAAGCGGGCGGCGAGGTCGCGGTGTTCCGCGGTGGCCACAACGCCATCACCGGCGAGCAGTCGATCGTGCGCATCAACAGCATCATCGGCACCCACGGCGCGCCGCGCATCAACCCCTTCGATCTGCGCCCCAGCCTCACCAACGCCAAGCTGTTCGCGCGCGACCGCAACCTGTGCGCCTACTGCGGCCAGTGCTTTCACGAGACCGAACTGACGCGCGAACACATCGTGCCGCAGGCGCAGCGCGGGCGCGACACCTGGATGAACGTCGTCACCGCCTGCCGCGCCTGCAACCACCGCAAGAGCAACCGCACCCCCGAGCAGGCGCACATGCCCCTGCTGTACGCGCCCTACGTTCCCAGCCTGTGGGAAGACTTCATCCTGCGCAACCGCCGCATCCTGGCGGACCAGATGGAGTTTCTGATGGCGCATTTGCCGCGCAGTTCGCGGTTGCATGCCTGAGGTCGGAGGGCTACGCCAGATAGCTGGTTTTGGCAGGACACGCTCGGCGGACGGTCATGCCTGGGATTTCTCCAGAAGGGCTTGGTGGGCCGACGCGGCCTTGCCTGATTCCTGATCGTGCAGCAGCACGACAAGCCGCGCAGCCAGTGGCGACTCTAGCCGTGACTCCTGCTGCGTTCGCATGACTGGACGGATTGCCGACTCGGAAACGGCAGGCGTTACGGTGATTTCGTCGGCTCTAGATACACGCTCAGGCGCACGCCCGTCGCAATTACTGTCACTTGTGGTTCGGACAGTCCTTGGGCGGCGGCCTCGGCAAAGAAGCGCCGCACGCCGCTGCCCCATTGCTCGACCAGATGCAGTTCACGGAACACGCGCGCAATGACGGGTTTGAGGATGCGCGAGACGCCGCCTTGCATGTCCTGAACGGTCGTGCCGGGCGACAGCAGGCCGGAGCTTTCAATGTCGATACCCGCCGCGGGTATGCTTGTTGAATGCCTCGACTCATCTTCTTCTGCGGCCACGCCGGCACCGGCAAGACCACACTGGCGCGCCGCACCATCGCCACGCTGATGCAGCAAGCGCACCTGCGCTGCAGTGGCGAGTCGTTTTGCCTGCTGGACAAGGACACGCTGTACGGCCAGTACAGCAGCGCCGTGATGGGGGTGCTGACGGGCGACCCGAATGACCGCGACAGCCCGCCCTACCTGCAGCACCTGCGCCAGCCCGAATACGACGGCCTGCTGGCCACCGCGCGCGAGAACCTGGCGCTGGGGGTGAGCTGCATCGTGGTTGGCCCGCTGTCGCGCGAGGTGCGCGCGCACCGACTGACCGACAGGGCCTGGCTGGGCGTGGCCGATGACGTGCGCGTGCACATCGTCTGGGTGCATCTGCAGGAGGACGAGGCGCGCCGGCGCATCACCGCGCGCGGCAACCCCAACGACGCCTGGAAGCTGGCGCACTGGGACGAATACCATACGCGCCTGTTCATGCCGCCGGCGGCCGAGTACCCGGAGCTGCGGCTGTACGACAACACGGCGCCGACAGAGCACGACTTCGGCCTCTTGCTTGGCGTGCTGGGGACGTCGGGCGGCGTCTGACGGCCGGCGCGCGGTCAGCCGTCGTCCACCACTGGCGCGTGGGGCGCCAGGCCCTGGCCGTCTGGCGCCAGCTGCCAGAAGATGGCCGCCGATGCCGCCGTCATCGCCCCGATGGCCACGAAGGTGGCTCGAAACACCGGCAGCGACTGCGCTGGCGCCGTGCCGCCCAGCCAGTCGCTGAAGGCGTGCAGCAGGGCGGCGGCGCAGGTCACGCCCAGGCTCATGCCCAGCATCTGCACCATCGAGAACAGGCTGTTGCCGCTGGCCGCGCGCTCGGGCGCCAGGTCCTTCAGCGTCACGGCGTTCATGGCGGTGAACTGCGTCGAGTTGACGGCGCCGAACAGCGCCAGCTGAGCGATGCGCAGCCACAGCGGCTGCTGCGGCGTCATCAGCGCGAAGCCGGCGATCATCAGCCCCAGCAGCACCGTGTTGCCGACCAGCACCGGCCGGTAGCCCAGCCGGTTGATCACGTGGGTGATGGGCCGCTTGATGCCCATGCTGGCCAGCGCCACCGGCAGCATCATCATGCCGGCCTGCGCCGGTGAGAAGCCCAGCGCCAGCTGCAACAGCAGCGGCAACAGGTAGGGCATGGCGCCCGAGCCGATGCGGGCAAACAGGTTGCCCAGCACGCCCACGCGGTAGCTGGCCACGGTGAACAGGGCCGGCGCGAACAGCGGCGCCGGGCTGCGCAGCGCGTGCAGCCAGTACGCGGCCAGCGCCGCCAGGCCCAGCACCATCAGCAGCACCACCAGCGTGCGGGCCCAGCCGAGGCCGCCCAGGCCGTCCAGCGACAGCGAGATGCTGACCATAGCCGCCGCCAGCAGCAGATAGCCGCCCAGATCGAACCGCCCCGGGCTGGCGTGGCGCAGGTTGGGCATGTGGCGCAGCGTCGCCAGCAGGCCCAGCAGGCCGACCGGCAGGTTGATCAGGAAGATCCAGTGCCAGCTGGCCACCTCGACCAGCCAGCCGCCCAGCGTCGGGCCGATCAGCGGGCCCACCAGACCGGGGATGGCGACGAAGCTCATCGCCTCCAGGAACTGCTCGCGCGGGAATGCGCGCAGCACCACCAGCCGGCCCACCGGCAGCAGCATGGCACCGCCCACGCCCTGCAGCACGCGCGCTGCCGTCAGCAGCGTCAGGCTGGGCGCGGCCGCGCAGGCGGCCGAGCCCAGGGTGAACAGGGCGATCGCCAGCAGGAAGATGCGCTGCGTGCCAAAGCGGTCGGCCAGCCAGCCGGTGGCCGGGATCACCACCGCCATCGTCAGCGCGTAGCCGACCACCACCGCCTGCATGCGCAGCGGGCTTTCGCCCAGGCTGCGCGCCATGGCCGGCAGCGCGGTGTTGACGATGGTGGAGTCCAGCGTCTGCATGAAAAAGCCGATCGCCACCAACCACAGCAGCAGGCGCGGGTTGCCGGCGGTGGTCGATGTGGGAGACGGGGCTTGTGGCATCGCGAACGAAAAAGGCGCCACGGTCTGGCCGGCGGCGCCTGGAGGGTGGAGAGGGGCGTGGGCCGTCGGTTCAGGCGAACACGCCGGCCGTCTCGGTCATGCGTTGGCTGACCTCGCCCAGATGATGCAGCGTGTCACCCCAGGTCATCTCCAGCTGGGTCAGGCTCTTGAAGTAGTGGCTGCCCACGTATTCGTCGGTCACGCCGATACCACCGTGCAGCTGCACCGACTGCTGGCCCACATGGCGCAGCGACTGGCCCAGCTGCACCTTGGCGCGCGACAGCGCCTGGCGGCGCTCGGCCTCGGGGGCGCCGAGCTTGAGCGTGGCGTAGTAGCTCATGCCGCGCGCCAGCTCCAGCTGCATCTTCATGTCGGCCACGCGGTGGCGCAGCGCCTGGAAGCTGGCGATGACCACGCCGAACTGCTTGCGCTGATTCATGTAGTCGACGGTGAGCTTGAGCGTCTGGTCCATGGCGCCCACGCCGTACGCGCAGGTGCAGGCGATGCCGACGTCGGCGGCGTGCGTCAGCGCCGCCAGGCCGTCGGTGGTGACCAGCTGCGCGGGCGCGTTGTCGAACTTGACGTCGGCGGCGCGCGAGCCGTCCTGCGTCAGGTAGCCGCGGGTGCTCACGCCCTGGGCGCCGCGCTCGACCAGGAACAGCGCCAACTTGCCACCCAGCATGGCGGGCACCAGCCAGGCGTCGGCCTGGTCGCCGGCGGCGACGATGTGCTTCACGCCGGTGACGGCGTGGCCGCCGCCCGCGGCGCTGGCCTGGGCGTCGCACACGTCCAGCCGATAGCGTGCCTTGCGCTCCTGATGTGCCAGCACCACCAGCGCCTCGCCGCTGGCGATGCGCGGCAGCCAGGCCTGCTTGATCGCGTCGCTGCCATGGGCGCCCAGGGCCGCGCTGACCACGAAGGTCTGCGCCAGCGGCTCGACCACGATGGCGCGGCCCAGCTCTTCGAGCACCACCATGGCCTCGACCGGGCCCATGCCCATGCCGCCGTGGTCTTCGCTGATGCAGATGCCGGCCAGGCCCAGCTCGGCCAGCTCGCCGTACACGCCGCGGTCAAAGCCGCCGCCGTCCACGATCTTGCGGCGGCGCTCGAAGTCGTAGCTCTTGTCGACCCACTTGGCGACGGCGTCCCGCAGGGCCAGCTGGTCGTCGGAAAAATCGAAATCCATGTCTCTGACTCCTTGTGTCCTGTTCAGCCCAGCACGGTCTGCGCCACGATGTTGCGCTGCACTTCGTTGGAGCCGCCGTAGATCGTGGTCTTGCGGTAGTTGAAGTAGCCCGGCGCCAGCGTGGCGTTGGCCACCTCGCCGCCCGGAAAGCCCTGCAGCCCGGCGGCGGCGGCCTGGTCACCCTGCCAGCCGGCGGCCATGGCGTCCCAGATGTAGGGCAGGGCGTACGGCCCGGCGGCCAGCATCATCAGCTCGGTGTAGCGCTGCTGGATCTCGCTGCCCTTGATCTTCAGTAGGCCGGCGATGTCGAGCGAGTTCTTGCCCGACTTCTCGGCGGACAGCACGCGCAGCACCAGCATCTCGAGTGCCACGATGTCCACTTCCAGCAGGCCGATCTGGTCGCGAAAGCGCAGGTCGTCGTACACGCCCTCGGTTTTGGCGATGCGCTTCAAGCGCTCCAGCTCGCGCTTGGCACGGTTGACATCGGCGATGTTGGTGCGCTCGTGGCTGAGCAGGTGCTTGGCGTAGGTCCAGCCCTTGTTCTCCTCGCCGATCAGGTTCTCGGCCGGCACCTCGACGTTGTCGAAGAACACGTCGTTGACCTCGCACTCGCCGTCCAGCAACTTGATGGGGCGCACGCTCACGCCGGGCGACTTCATGTCGATCAGCAGGAAGGAGATGCCGGTCTGCGGCTTGCCCTCGCTACTGGTGCGCACCAGGTTGAACATCCATTCGCCGTGCTGGCCCAGCGTGGTCCAGGTTTTCTGGCCGTTGACGATGTACTTGTCGCCCTTGCGCTCGGCCTTGGTGCGCACCGAGGCCAGATCGGAGCCCGAGCCCGGCTCGCTGTAGCCCTGGCTCCACCACACGGAGCCGTCGGCGATGCCGGGCAGAAAGCGCTGCTGCTGCTCGGGCGAGCCATAGGCCATGATGACCGGCGCCACCATGACGGGGCCGAAGGGCACGATGCGCGGGGCGCCGGCCATGGCCAGCTCTTCCTCGAACAGGTGCTTTTGCACCGCCGTCCAGCCCGGGCCGCCAAATTGCTGGGGCCAGCCATAGCCCAGCCAGCCTTTCTTGCCCAGAATCCGGGCCCAGCTCTGCATGTCGTCGCGCGACAGGCGCTGGGCCTTGTGCACCTTGTCGGCCAGGGCCTGGGGCAGGGCGTCCTTGACCCAGGCGCGGATCTCGTCGCGGAATTTCAGTTCGTCGGGGGTGAATGCCAGATCCATCTGATCGTCTCCTTGTCAGTCGGCGGTTTTAGCATGATCGGCGCCGGATTCCGGTCCGGCAGGTGACACGCCCAGCTCGGCGCACAGGCGGGCCACGGTGGCTTGCAGGGCCGCCAGTTTGGCTTCCAGCCGCTCGATGCGCTCGGATGTGGGGTCAAATCGACCTCCGGCGCTTTCCTGGTGTGCGCCAGCAGCTCTTGTTTCAATAGCAACCGGGCCGCCCAGCAGATGCGCCCAGCGTGCCTCGCGCTCGCCCGGGGCGCGCGGCAGCAGCACGACCAGCGGGCCACCCTTGTCCTCGGCGCGCTCGGCCAGCTCGTGCAGAAAGCCTTCGACCGAGGAAATATCGGCAAAGCGGTACCAGCGCTCGGCGTTCAGGCGCAGCTCGCCGGCGGTCTGTGGGCCGCGCAGCAGCAGCAGGCCCAGCAGCACGGCCGACTGCTCGGGCACGGCCAGCGCGCGCTGCAGGTTGTGCTCCCAGCGCGCCACGCGGCTGCCGTGCGATTCGATCGCCAGGTGGAGCGCCTTCAGGTCGTCCAGCGCCGCCTGGGCCTCGATCTCGCTCACGTTCATCACCGGCTCGCGGCTGGTCTTCTGGTTGCAGCCGCTCACCACGGCGTTGAGCGACAGCGGGTAGGTGTCGGGCACGGTGCGTGCCTTTTCCATCAGCGTGCCGAGCACGCGCTGCTCGGTCGGGGTCAGGGGGCGCGGGGCGTTCATGCCGGCAAGGATAATCCGGGTCGACATGAAGCAGATCGTCATCCTGATTTCGGGCACCGGCTCCAACATGGCGGCCCTCGTGCGCGCCGCCGAACGCGAGGACTGGGCCGGGCGGCTGGACGCGCGCATCGCCGCCGTCATCAGCAACCGCCCGGGCGCCCGCGGGCTGCAGACCGCGCGCGACGCCGGCATCGCCACCGCCGTGGTCGATCACCAGGCGTTCGACGGGCGCGAGGCCTTCGACGCCGCGCTGATGGCCGAGATCGACCGCCACGCGCCAAGCCTGGTGCTGCTGGCCGGCTTCATGCGCATCCTGACGCCCGGCTTCGTCGCGCACTACGCCGGGCGCCTGATCAACATCCACCCCAGCCTGCTGCCGGCCTTTCCGGGCCTGCACACGCACCAGCGCGCGCTGGACGAAGGCTGCAAGCTGGCGGGCGCCACCGTGCACCACGTCACCGCCGAGCTCGACCACGGCCGCATCCTGGAGCAGGCCGCCGTGCCCGTGCTGCCCGGCGACAGCGCCGACACCCTGGCCGCCCGCGTGCTGACGCAAGAGCACCTGATCTACCCGCGTGCGGTGGCCGATTTGCTTCTAAACATGTAGCTGCCGGCGCTTGTCCATCAAGCGCTGGAGGCCGATTCGATTCAATTTCCGACAAACCCGACGCAAAGCCAAGCCTCGGACGCAAAGCGCAAAAAGAAGCACCCGAGGCTTTCTTCCGCGTCCTCTGCGAATCCTCTGCGCCCTCTGCGTTCGGCGGTTTGGTTTTTATCCGCACCCTCAACGCCCCGCGAATTCATACTTCACCATGCACCCCAAAGCCCTGCTCGAAGCCGCCAGCGACCTGGTGCTGCGCGTGCTGCGCCTGGACCACCCGGCCGATGCCGTGGTGTCGCAGTTCTTTCGCGAGCACCGCGGCCTGGGCCCGCGCGAGCGCGCCACGCTGGCCGAAACCGCCTACGCCGTGCTGCGCCGCAAGCCGCTGTACGAGCACCTGGCGCGCTCGGGCACGGGCGGGCGCGAGCGGCGCCTGGCCATCCTGGGTTTTGCCGCTCCGCGCGACTTTCTCAAGCAGGCGCTGACCGAAGCCGAAAAGCCCTGGCTGGACGCCTGCGACGCCGCCATCGCGGCCGGCGAGCTGCCCGAGGCCTGCCGCCACAACCTGCCGGCCTGGCTGGTCGAGCCGTTGCGCCAGCAGTTGGGCGGCGAATTTGACGCCCTGGCCCAGGCCCTGCTGCAAGCGGCGCCGCTGGACTTGCGCGTCAACACCATGCTGCAAAAAAGAGAGCTGGCGGCGCAGGAGCTGAAAGCGCTGGGCTTCGATTCGACCCCTACGCCGCACTCACCCTGGGGCCTGCGCCTGGCGGGCAAGCCGGCGCTGACGCGGCTGGAACCCTTCCAGAAGGGGCGCATCGAGGTGCAGGACGAAGGCTCGCAACTGCTGGCGCTGCTGCTCGATGCCCGGCGCGGCGAGATGGTGACCGATTTCTGCGCCGGTGCCGGCGGCAAGACGCTGGCCATCGGCGCCGCCATGCGCTCGACCGGCCGGCTGTACGCCTTCGACGTCTCTGCGCACCGGCTGGACGCGCTCAAGCCGCGCCTCAAACGCAGCGGCCTGTCCAACGTGCACCCGGTGGCGATCGCCCACGAGCGCGATGAGCGCATCAAGCGCCTGGCCGGCAAGATGGACCGCGTGCTGGTCGACGCGCCCTGCACGGGCCTGGGCACGCTGCGCCGCAACCCCGACCTGAAATGGCGCCAGTCGCCCGCCAGCGTGGCGGAGCTGGTGACCAAGCAGCAAGCCATCTTGCAGAGTGCCGCGCGCCTGGTCAAGCCCGGCGGGCGGCTGGTGTATGCCACGTGCAGCCTGCTGACGGATGAAAACGAGGCCATCGCCGCGGCGTTCGGCAGCCAGCACCCCGGCTTTGCGCCGCTGCCCGTGGCCGATCTGCTGACGGGCCTGAAGCTGGCCGATGCGGCCGCGCTATGCACGCCGGACGGGGCCTTCCTGCGCCTGTGGCCGCACCGGCACGGCACCGACGGCTTTTTTGCCGCGGTGTGGCAGCGGGCCGGCTGACGCGCAGGGGACAAACCCGTGCTTGGCGGGCGCGCCGGCCAGGCCCAAAATCCTTTCATCCTAGGCCGGCAAAGGAGCACACATGGCACGCGATATTCAGACCGTCGTCTCGGGCATGCATTTCCTTGAAGGCCCGCGCTGGCACGCAGGCCGCATCTGGTTTTCCGACTTCTATTCGCACCAGGTCTATTCGGCGCGCGAGGATGGCGGCGACCTGCGGGTGGAAGCGCGCGTGGCCCAGCAACCTTCGGGCATGGGCTGGCTGCCCGATGGGCGGCTGCTGATCGTCTCCATGCGCGACCGCAAGCTGCTGCGCCGCGAGGCCGATGGCAGCCTGGTCACGCATGCCGACCTGTCGCGGCATGCCGGCGGCCACGTCAACGACATGGTGGTGGATGCCCAGGGCCGCGCCTTTGTCGGCGACTTCGGCTTTGACCTGATGGGTGGCGCCCCCTTCCAGCCCACGGGCCTGTGGCGGGTCGATCCCGATGGCACGGTGCACAAGGTGGCCGACGACCTGTGGTTTCCCAATGGCGCCGTGATCACCGACAAGGGCGAGTTGCGCGTCTGCGAAACCTTTGCCAACCGCGTCACCGCCTTCGACATCGGCGCCGACGGTTCCCTGAGCCACCGACGCACCTGGGCCAAGTTTGGCGAGCCGCCCACCAGCACCGACGTGGGCCAGGCGGTGGGGCAGGCGGTGGTGGCCGGCGACGGCTGCTGCCTGGACGCCGAAGGCGCGATGTGGATCGCCGATGCCGTGCATGGTCGCGTGGTGCGGGTGCGCGAGGGCGGACAGATCGTCGACGAAATCCAGCCCGGCAACGGCGCCTTTGCCTGCATGCTGGGTGGCGCCGACGGCCACACGCTGTTCATTTGCGCCGCCCCCGATTTCCACGAACACGCCCGCGCGGCGGCCACCGAGGCCCGCCTGCTGGCGGTGCGCGTGGACGTTCCGCGCGCCGGGCGGCCCTGATCGCCCGGCGCAGAAGGGCGGACAGCACCATGGCCACCGCGGACGACGCCATGCTGATCATCGGTGCCGGCATCGCCGGCGCCTCGCTGGCCTGGCGGCTGGCGCGCGCTGGCCGGCCCGTGGTGCTGATCGAGCGCGAGCCGCAGCCCGGCATGCACAGCACCGGCCGATCGGCCGCGATGTTCATGGAAAGCTATGGCCCGCCGGGCGTACGCGCGCTCACCCGGGCCAGCCGCGATTTCTACCTGCACCCGCCGGCCGGTTTTGCCGAGGCGCCGCTGCTGTCTCCGCGCCACGCGCTGTTCGTCGCCACGGCCGGGCAGCAGGCGGCGCTGGCCCGCATGCAGGCCGATCTGGCGGCCAGCGGCACCACCATGGTGCTCCTGAATTCAGAGCTGCTGGCGCAGGCAGCGCCTGCGCTGAAGCCCGATTTGTTTCAAAATGCGCTGCTGGACGAGCAGGGCTACGACATGGACGTGCATGCCTTGTTGCAGGGCTTTCTGCGTGGCGCCCGCCAGGCCGGCGCGCGCCTGTTGACCGGGGTGTGGCCGCTGCGCGCCGCGCACGACGGGCAGCGCTGGCGCGTGGCCTTGTCGGACGGCAACGAGCTGGTGGCACACACCGTGGTCAACGCCGCCGGCGCCTGGGCCGACGAGCTGGCGGCGCTGTTTGGCGCCGCGCCCATCGGCCTGCAGCCGCGCCGCCGCAGCGCCTTCACCTTCCGCGCGCCCGAAGGCGTGGACATTGGTGGCTGGCCGATGGTGGCCGACGTGGACGAGGCCTGGTACTTCAAGCCCGACGCCGGCCAGCTGCTGGGCTCGCCGGCCAACGCCGACCCGGTGCCGCCGCACGACGTGCAGCCGGAGGAGTTCGACATCGCCCTGGGCATTCACCTGATCCAGGAAGCCACCAGCCTGCGCATCGAGCGACCCACGGCGACCTGGGCCGGGCTGCGCAGCTTTGTTGCCGATGGCGATCTGGTGATCGGCTTTGACGACGCCTGCCCGGGCTTCTTCTGGCTGGCGGCCCAGGGCGGCTACGGCATCCAGAGCGCGGCCGGCGCCAGTCTGCTGGCGGCCAGCCTGATTGCGGGCCAGCCGCTGCCAGCCGAACTGGCGGCGCATGGGGTCGAGCCGCGGGTGGTGTCGCCACTGCGCCTGCGCGGGGCGACGCCGGACAGCGGCTGAGAGGCCGAGGGCGTGGCGCGGGTAGCGCCGTCGCCGCTCAGGCGCCGGCCAGCGCCCGCAGCGCGCCCGGATCGAGCAGGTTCAGGATGCGGCCCGTGCCGCTGATGAGGCTGCGCTCGCGCAGCTGGCGCAGCACGCGCGACAGGGTTTCGGGCGCGATGCCCAGCTGCGCGGCGATCATGCGCTTGCGCTGGCGCAGCATCACGGCCAGCGTGCCGGGCGCGCCTTGCGCCGGCTCGGCATGGCGCAGCAGCCATTCGGCGCAGCGCGCCTCGGCATCCTTGGCCAGGCGGCTGACGGCCAGTTCGGCCTGCTGACGGTGCGCCGCGGCCATGTCGCGCAGCAGCGCCAGCGCGGGGGCGGGCAGCTCGCGCAGGCCGGCCACGAAGTCGCGCAGCGGCACGCGCCGCAACTGCACCGGGCCGTCCGCGACGGCGTCCACCACGGGGGGCTTGTCGAGCACGGCACAGCCCACGTTCAGCCAGGCCGGGCCTTCGACCAGCCCCATCTGGTGCGCCAGTGCGCCGTTTTCCACCACGCCCAGGGCCACACGGCCACTGTCGATGTGCAACACATGCTCGTCGACGCAGGCGCGCCGCAGCAACTGAGTGCCGGCCGCCACCGTGCTCGCGTCGGCGGGCCAGGCAAAGGCTTGAGGATCGGACAACATGCGGGCACTGTGCCGCGCCCAGGCAGGTGTTGCTTTGACGCACATCAACGGGGTGCGCGGGCCAACCCGCCAAAGACAAGGCCCCTGGGGTAAACCAGGGGCCTGAAAGGTTTGGTGCCGGCTGCCGGAATCGAACTGGCGACCTACGCGTTACGAGTGCGTTGCTCTACCAACTGAGCTAAGCCGGCGACACTTGAAGCCAGAAATTATAGCGGATCACCGCCGCCGGCCCGGGCCGCCAGCACGGCAGGTCGAACCGTTCTAGACTGCCGCCAATGCCCACCACAAGGAGACACGAGAGATGCTCAAGACCGACCACCTGAACGACGCCCAGGCGCTGCTGGATCAACGCGGAGGGGGTGTGGCGCCGTCGCGCCGCCGCGCGCTGACGCTTGGCCTGGGCATGGGTTACGCCGCCGCCACGCTGCCCGTCATGGCGCAGACGGCCATCAAGACGCCCGCCGACGGCCTGAGCGTGGGCGAGGTGAGCATCGACGTCGCCGGATTCAAGATGCCGGCCTTCCGGGCGCAGCCGGCAGGCAAGACCGGGCTGCCGGTGGTGCTGGTGCTGTCGGAGATCTTCGGCGTGCATGAGTACATCGCCGACACCGCCGTGCGACTGGCGCGCGCCGGCTACCTGGCGATCGCGCCCGAGCTGTTCGTGCGCCAGGGCGACGCGCAGAGCTACGGAGAACTCGCCAAGCTGATGAGCGAGGTGATCGCCAAGGTGCCCGACGCCCAGGTCATGGGCGACCTGGACGCCGCCGTGGCCTGGGCGGCGGCCAACGGTGGCGATACCGGCAAGCTGGCCGTGACCGGGTTCTGCTGGGGCGGGAGGCAGACCTGGCTGTATGCGGCCCACCAGCCGAAGGTCAAGGCCGGCGTGGCGTGGTACGGGCGCCTGGTGGGTGACAGCACGGCGCTGACGCCGCGGCATCCGCTGGACGTGGCGGCGCAGCTCAAGGCGCCGGTGCTCGGCCTGTATGGCGGCGCCGACACGGGCATTGCGCTGGACACGGTGGAAAGGATGAAGGCCGCCCTGGCGGCGGCCGGTGCCCAGGGCAACGCGGCGGCCGGGGCATCCCAGTTCGTGGTCTATCCCGACGCGCCGCATGCCTTTCACGCCGACTACCGCCCGAGCTTCCGCAAGGACGCGGCCGAGGACGGCTGGAAGCGCGCCCTGGCGTGGCTGCGCCAGCATGGCGTGGCCTGAGCGCATGTCCATGACCCTGGACGATTTCCTGCGCCGCCTGCCCAAGCTGGAACTGCACTGCCACCTGCTGGGCAGCGTGCGGCGCGACACCTTCGCCGACCTGGTGCGACAGCGCGCGGCGCCCATCAGCGAGGCGGAGATCGCCGCCTTCTACACGCGAGGCGAAAAGCCGGTCGGCGTGCTGCGGGTGCTGCGCGCGCTGGACGCCTGGCTGCTGCGCACGGCGGATGATTTTCATCGTCTGTGATATGAATACCTGAGCGATGCAGCGGCGCACCACGTGCGCTACGCCGAGTTTTTCTGGAACCCCACCGGCACGGCGCGCGAGGGCCGGCTGCCTTACGCCCAGGCGCTGCAGGGCATCCGCCGCGCCATCGCCGATGCACAGCACGACCACGGCATCGTCGGTCGGCTGGTGGCGGCCATCGACCGCGAGGCCTCGCCCCGTGACGCGAGCGAGATGGTGCGCTGGGTGATCGAGGCGCGCTGCGACGAGGTGCTGGGCATCGGCATCGACTACCGCGAGAACGACCGGCCGCCGGAGCTGTTCGTCGACGCCTATCGCGCCGCGCGCCGCGCGGGGCTCAGGACCACCGCCCACGCGGGCGAGTTCGGCACGCCCTGGACCCACGTGCAGACGGCCGTCGATCTGCTGCAGGTGGACCGCATCGACCACGGCTACACGGTGGTCGACGCGCCGGACTTCGCGGCGCGCTGCGCCGAGCGCGGCATTGTCTTCACCGTGGTGCCGACCAATTCGTACTATCTGCGCACCCTGCCGCCCGAGCGCTGGGCGCTGGACCACCCGATTCGCCGCATGCCCGGCCTGGGCCTGCGCGTGCACCCCAACACCGACGATCCGACCCTGCACCACGTGACACCCACGCAGGCCTGGGGCATGATGGTGCGCGACTTCGGCTTCGGTCTGGACGATCTGCGCGCCTTCATGCTCAACGGCCTGGACGGCGCCTGGATCGACGACGGCACGCGCCGCGCCTGGCGTGCCGGGTTCCTGCAGGACTTCGACGCGCTGCGCCGGGAACTGGAGTCGCCTTCTTCTTCAGTTTGATCCCAACCATCACCGACCGCCTCCAGACCATGAACCGCTCGCCGATGCTCAAAACCGTCCTCTGGGGAGTCGCCGCCCTGCTCGTCACAGGCGCCGCCCAGGCCCAGCCCGCCTGGCCCGCCGCCAAGCCGATCACGCTCATCGTGCCCTTCACCGCCGGCGGCAGCGTGGACGCCACCGCCCGCCTGCTGGCCGAGCAACTGGGCCAGCGGCTCAAGCAGACCGTGGTGGTCGACAACGTCGCCGGCGCCGGCGGCACCATTGGCGTGGCCAAGGCGGCGGCCGCGCCGCCCGACGGCTACACCCTGGTGATGGGCGCCGACAGCCCGGTGGCGATCGCCAAGCTGGTCAACCCGGCCGGGGTGCGCTACGACCCGGCCAAGGACCTGGCACCGGTGGCGCTGATCAATACCGCGCCCATGCTGCTGGTGGCGCGGCCCGGCCTGCCGGCGCGCAACCTGGCCGAGGTGGTGGCGCTGGCGCGCAAGGAGCCGGGGCGTCTGAGCTACGCCACTTCCGGCATCGGCACCGTGCTGCACCTGGCGATGGAAATGATCAAGCAGCAGGGCAAGTTCCACGCCGTGCACGTGCCGTATCGCGGCGGTGCGCAAATCGCCACCGACACCATTGGTGGGCAGGTCGATCTGGCGATGCTGGTCAGCGTCAGCGCGGCCCAGCATGTGCAGGCCGGCAAGCTGCAGGGCATCGCCGTGACCGGCGCCAGGCGGCTGGCAATCCTGCCCAATGTGCCGACGGTGGCCGAGACCCCTGGCTTCAAGGGCTACGACGTGGTGTCCTGGACCGGGCTGTTTGCCCCGGCGCGCACGCCGCCGGCGGTGATCGAGCAGCTCAACCAGGCGGTCAACGCGGTGCTGGCGCAGCCCGAGGTGCGTGCCAAGTTGCAGGATCAGGGTGCCACGGCGGGCAGTGGCAGTGCCGAGGAATTCGGCAAGTTCGTGGCCAGCGAGCAGCAGCGCTATGCCCAGATCGTCAAGGCGGCGGGCATCCGAGAATGAGCAAGCGAAGCGAAAACTCGACGCGGTGCCCGTCCAGCGCGCGCAGACAGCTATCGAATAAATAGCGTTTGAGGTTCAGCCGCGTTCCACCGGCAAGCCGGGCGTGCGGCACCACTCGCTCCAGCTGCCGGCGTACAGCGCGACCGGGGCGTAGCCGGCCAGCTCCATGGCCAGCACATTGGGCACGGCGCTGACGCCGCTGCCGCAATGGTGCACCACGCCGGCGGCGTCGCGGCCGGCCAGCAGGGCGTCGAACTCGGCCCGCAGCTGCGCCGGCGGCTTGAAGCAGCCGCTGCTGGCGTCCAGGTTGTCGGCAAAGGGCCGGTTGAGCGCGCCCGGGATGTGGCCGGCCACCGGGTCCAGCGGCTCCTCGTCGCCGCGATAGCGCGGCGCGGCGCGGGCGTCGACCACGGTCTGCCCGGGCTGGCCCAGCCGCGTCTGCACGTCGCCGGTGTGGGCCAGGCGGCGCAGCGGCGGCTGCAGCCGGAACTCCGCCGCCGGCCTGGGCGCCGCGGCGCCCGACTCGACCGCGCCACCGGCCGCCAGCCAGGCCTGCAGGCCGCCGTCCAGCACCGCCACGGCCTCGTGGCCGGCCCACTTGAACATCCACCACAGCCGACCGCAGTAGTTGCAGCCGTTGCGGTCGTACACCACGGCCTGCATGTCGTTGGCAAAGCCGATGGCCGACAGCCAGGCGGCGAAGGCTTCGCGCCGCGGCAGCGGGTGGCGCCCGCCGTTGACGGCCTCGGCCGGCGGGTGAGCGCTCAGATCGCGCTCCAGGTGCGCCTGGCGGCTACCGGCGATGTGCTGTTCGGCGAACAAGGCATCGGCCTTGGCGGGGTTGCCCAGTTCGCCGCTGCAGTCGAACACCATGAGCGGCGCGCCGCTGGCCCGCAGGGCCTGCAGCTGGGAGACGGTGATGAGGTGGGTGTAGGCCATGGCGGTGGTCAGTGGACTTCGGCGGGTGGGTTGGGCAGGGCGCGGGCGCGCAGGAAGGTGGCGACGATGCCGCTGGCGACGATGGTGGCCATGCCCAGCCAGCCGATCAGCGGCAGCTGATCGCCAAACAGCAGCAGGCCGAACAGGGCCGCGAACACGATGCCCGAGTATTGCAGGTTGGCCACCACCATGGTGGCGCCGCGGGTGTAGGCGCGCGTCATGCACAGCTGCCCCAGCGCGGCCAGGATGCCGACCGGCAGCAGCCACAGCGCCTGCACGGTGTTCAGCGCATGGGTGTCGAAGAACTGCATGCCGATGCCACCGGCCAGCGCCGCGCCCAGGGAAAAGTAGAACACCGTGCGCGCCTCCGGCTCGCCCACGCGGCCGAGCGCCGCCACCTGGATGTAGGCCAGCGCCGACATCAGGCCGGACAGCAGCCCGATCAGGCCGGCGAACAGCTGGTTCTGCTCCAGCGTGGGGCGCAGCATCATCACCACGCCGGCAAAGCCGGCCATCACCGCCATCACCAGCGGCCCCTGGCGGCGGATGTCGGCCAGTTGGCCCATCAGCAGCGTGCCGCCGACCAGGAAGGCGGCCACCCAGACGCCGCTCATGTAGTTGAGCGTCATGGCGGTGGCCAGAGGCAGGTGGGCGATGGCGTAGAACCAGCACACCAGCGCCGACACGCCCACCACGTTGCGCCACACGTGCATCATCGGCACGCTGGTTTGCAGGCTGACCCCGCGCGAACGGCACAGCGCCCACATGAACAGCACGCCGATGGCGCCGCGGTAGCACACGATCTCCAGCGGCCCGAAGTAGGGCGAGGCGAACTTGATGCACACGCTCATCAGGGCAAAAAAGAGCGAGGCGGCGACCATCCAGGCGGCTTGCATGGCGTGGAATTATGAATGAAAAATGCTTGTACCGCTTGCTGGATGTGCGCCAGCAGCTAGCAAAAAAATAGCGCCTGGTCGGGTGCGGCCAGGCGCCGGGGGGGCGGGGCAGGCGCGCGCTCAGGCGGTCACGCGCAGGCCCATGGCGTGGCGGTACCACTCGTGGAAGTGCTGCATGCCGTCTTCCATCGGGCTCTGGTAGGGGCCGACTTCGTTGTCGCCGCGCTGCATCAGGGCCTTGCGGCCGGCGTCCATGCGCTCGGCGATCTCGTCGTCCTCGATGGCGGTCTCCATGTAGGCGGCGCGCTGGGCCTCGACGAACTCGCGCTCGAAGGCCACGATCTCCTCGGGGTAGTAGAACTCCACCATGTTCAGCGTCTTGTCGACGCCGATCGGGTGCAGCGTGGACACCGTGAGCACGTGCGGGTACCACTCCACCATGATGTGCGGGTAGTAGGTCAGCCAGATGGCGCCGCGCTCGGGCAGCTTGCCCTCGCGGTACTTCAGCAGCACCTCGTGCCATTGGCGGTACACGTCCGAGCCGGGCTTGCCGAAGCTGGGCGCCAGGCCCACGGTCTGCACCGAGTACTCGCCCCCAAACTGCCACTTCAGGTCGTCGCAGGTGACGAAGTTGCCCAGGCCGGGGTGGAAGGGGCCGACGTGGTAGTCCTCCAGGTAGACCTCGATGAAGGTCTTCCAGTTGTAGTTGCACTGGTGCAACTCCACGTGGTCGAGCACGTAGCCGTCGAACGACAGGTCACGGGCAACGGCCATGCCGGCCAGGTCGGCAGTGATGTCGCGGCCGTTGTCCTCGAACAGCAGGCCGTTCCAATGGCGCAGCGGGTAGTTGCTCAGGCTCAGGCAGGGGTCGCGCTCGAAGTGGGGCGCGCCCAGCAACTCGCCGCTGCTGGAATAGGTCCAGCGGTGGATCGGGCAGACGATGTTGCCGCCCGCATGGCCCTTGCCCTCGGCCTGCAGGTTGCCGCGGCCACCCAGCATGATGGCCTGGCGGTGGCGGCAGCAGTTGGAGATCAGCTGGATCTGGCCCTGTGCGTCGCGCACCAATGCGCGCCCGCCCGCCTCCTGGGGCAGCACGAAGTAGTCATGGGCCTCGGGCACGGCCAGCGCGTGGCCCACGTAGCGCGGCCCGGACTCGAAGAGCAGCTGCTTTTCGCGCTCGAACCGCGCCTGGTCGAAGTAGGAATGGACGGGAAGTTGACTTGCCGCCTGCTGTAACTGAAGACTCAAATCAGACATGGTGTGGCCGATGTTGAAGACTCCCCCTATGAAGGGGCAGGAAGTAAGCGCCTGGCATCCGAGGATATTGCGCGCATGAACCCGAACGCTGGTCGCGCCAGGGAACCCATTATTTTAGCGGGCCCGCAGCCATTGGCACCGCCATGGGCGCCCGATGGCGGCGGGGCGCTGGCGCATCCGGGCAAGGCAAGGCGGGCACCGCCTAAAATACGATCTTTTGTCCGTACAAATGAGCAGAAAAGCCGCTTCCAGCCCGGCCCAGCCTGCCAGCTATGGCGAGGCGGTGCAGCAGCTTGAGCAGCTGATCGCCGGGCTCGAGTCCGGTCAGTTGCCGCTGGAGGAACTCCTGGGCCATTACCAGCGCGGCACCGAGCTGCTGCGCTACTGTCGCGACCGCCTGCAGGCCGTCGAGGACCAGGTTCGGGTGCTCGACGAGCGTGGTGACGTCAAGCCGTGGATGCCCGAGTGAGCGCGCCGGATTTTCCGGCCTGGTCCGCCCTGGCGCTGGCGCGGGTCGAGCAGGCGCTGACCGATTGGGTGCCGGCCGCTGCGCCCGCGCGGCTGGGCGACGCCATGCGCTACGCGGTGCTGGATGGTGGCAAGCGCCTGCGCCCGCTGCTGGTACTGGCCAGCGCCGAGGCGGTGCAGGGCAATGGGTCGGCGGCACTGCGCGCGGCCTGCGCGGTGGAGTTGATCCACGCCTATTCGCTGGTGCATGACGACATGCCCTGCATGGACAACGACGTGCTGCGTCGGGGCAAGCCCACGGTCCATGTGCAATACGGCGAGGCCCAGGCCTTGCTGGCCGGCGACGCCCTGCAGGCGCTGGCCTTCGAGCTGCTGACGCCCGAAGGCGACGCGGTGCCACCCGCCATGCAGGCGGCGCTGTGCGGCCTGCTGGCGCGCGCTGCCGGCGCGGCCGGCATGGCCGGCGGTCAGGCCATCGACCTGGCCAGCGTGGGGCGCGTGCTGACCGAGGCCGAGTTGCGGGCCATGCACCGGCTCAAGACTGGCGCACTGCTGCAAGCTGCCGTGCGCATGGGCGCGGCCTGCGCGGCGCCAGCGCTGCCGGTCGCCACGCGCGCGGCGCTGGACGACTACGGCGCCGCCATCGGACTGGCCTTCCAGGTGGTCGACGACATCCTGGATGTCACCGCCGACTCCGCCCAACTGGGCAAGACCGCCGGCAAGGACGCCGCGGCCGACAAGCCCACCTACGTGTCCCTGCTGGGTCTGGCCGAGGCCCAGGCACTCGCCGCGCGGCTTCATGCGCAGGCGCACCGCGCGCTCGATGCCAGTGGCCTGGCCCAGGTGGCGCTGCTGCGCAATCTGGCCGACCGCGTGGTGATGCGCGAGAACTGATCATGTCCACATCCCTGCTCGAATCCATTCAAAACCCGGCCGACCTGCGCCGCCTGCCGCGGGCACAACTCAAGGGCCTCGCCGACGAACTGCGCGAATGCGTGCTGACCAACGTCGCCCGCACGGGCGGCCACCTGAGCTCCAACCTGGGCACGGTCGAGCTCACCATCGCGCTGCACTACGTTTTCAGCACGCCCCACGATCGCCTGGTGTGGGACGTCGGCCACCAGACGTATCCGCACAAGATCCTCACCGGCCGGCGCGAGCGCATGCCCACGCTGCGCCAGCTGGACGGCATCTCCGGTTTTCCGCGCCGCGACGAGAGCGAATACGACACCTTCGGCACCGCGCACTCGTCCACCAGCATCTCGGCGGCGCTGGGCATGGCGCTGGCGGCGCGGCACAAGGGCGAGGACCGCAAGGCGGTGGCCATCATCGGTGACGGCGCGCTGACGGCCGGCATGGCCTTCGAGGCGCTCAACAACGCCGGCGTCGAGCGTGACGCGCGCCTGCTGGTGGTGCTCAACGACAACGACATGTCCATCAGCCCGCCGGTGGGCGCGCTCAACCGCTACCTGGCGCAGCTGATGAGCGGTCATTTCTACGCCGCCGCCAAGAGTGTCGGCAAGACGGTGCTGGGTCCGGTGCCGCCGCTGTTCGAACTGGCCAAGCGGCTGGAGCAGGGCGCCAAGGGCATGGTGGTGCCCGCCACGCTGTTTGAAAAATTCGGCTTCAACTACATCGGCCCCATCGACGGGCACGACCTGGATTCGCTGATCCCCACGCTGGAGAACATCCGCGAGCTGATGCGCGACAAGGCCGGGCCGCAGTTCCTGCACGTGGTCACCAAGAAGGGCCAGGGCTACAAGCTGGCCGAAGCCGACCCGGTGGCCTACCACGGCCCGGGCAAGTTCGACCCGGCGGTGGGCCTGGTCAAGCCCAGCACCGCGCCCCGCCAGACCTTCACCCAGGTGTTCGGGCAATGGCTGTGCGACATGGCGACCCAGGACCGCAAACTGGTCGGCATCACACCGGCCATGCGCGAGGGTTCGGGCATGGTCGAGTTCCACCGCCGCTTTCCCGATCGCTACTACGACGTCGGCATCGCCGAGCAGCACGCCGTCACCTTTGCCGCCGGCCTGGCCTGCGAGGGCCTGAAGCCGGTGGTGGCAATCTATTCGACCTTCCTGCAGCGCGCCTACGACCAGCTGATCCACGACGTCGCCATCCAGAACCTGCCGGTGGTGTTCGCGCTCGACCGCGCCGGCATCGTCGGTGCCGATGGCGCCACGCATGCGGGCAACTACGACATCGCCTTTCTGCGCTGCATCCCGCAGGTCAGCATCGCCTGCCCGGCCGACGAGCGCGAGTGTCGCCAGCTGCTGACCACGGCCTACGAGCAAGACCACGCGGTGGCCGTGCGCTATCCGCGCGGTGCCGGTGCCGGCGTCGAACCGCTGGTCGACCTGGCCGGCCTGCCGTTCGGCAGGGGCGAAGTCCGGCGCCAGGGCAGGGGCGTGGCCATCCTGGCGTTCGGCACGCTGCTGTACCCGGCGCTGGCCGCCGCCGAGCGCCTGGACGCGACGGTGGTCAACATGCGCTGGGCCAAGCCGCTGGACGCCGAGCTGCTGCTGCGGATCGCGGGCCAGCACGACGCGCTGGTCACCATCGAGGAGGGCGCCATCATGGGCGGTGCCGGCAGCGCCGTGGCCGAGGCGCTGGCCGACGCCGCGGTGCTCAAGCCGCTGCTCCACCTGGGGCTGCCCGACCGCTTCATCGAGCATGGCGACCCGGTGCAGCTGCTGGCGCTGCAGGGCCTGGACGCCACCGGCATCGAATCCTCCGTGCGCTCGCGCCTGGGGCAGTGGCTGGTGCCGCAGCAGCGCAACCTGAAGGCGGTCAGCTGACGGTACACGGTCGCCGGGCGTGCACCGATCAAGTGAATGCCCTAATGGCCGAAGCGGTTTACATGCCGCTACACTCGACCGGTTGTTCTTTTTTTAAGGAGTGCACAACATGGATCGTCGATCGTTGGTCAAGGGCGCTGGCGCAGCTGGTGCCGCTGTTGTCGCAGGAATGTTGGCTGCATGCGGCAAGAAGGAGGATGCTCCGGCTCCGGCTCCGGCTCCGGCTGCGGCCCCAGCTTCACCCGCCGCGCCCGCTGTCCACGCCGGGGAAACGGTGCGCTGGCGTCTGGCCACCAGTTTTCCCAAGTCGCTGGAGACGCTGCACGGTTGTGCAGTGAAATTCTCGGAGACCGTCAAGCAGTTGTCGGGTGGCAAGTTTGAGGTATCGGTGCATGCCGCCGGCGAGTTGATGCCCGCCTTTGGCATCGTTGACGCGCTGGCCGACGACTCCATCGAGATGGGTGAATCCGCGAGCTATTACTACGCTGGCAAGGATCCCGCGTTTTCTTTCGGGACTGCCGTGCCGTTTGGCCTTACTGCTCAGCAAATGCTGGCGTGGAAGCTGCACGGCAACGGTGGCAAGCTGATGGATGAGTTGTATGGCAGGTACAACTTCTTCGCACTGCCGGCGCTGAACACCGGCACCCAGATGGGCGGCTGGTATCGCAAGGAGATGAACAAGCCCGAGGACTTCAAGGGCCTGAAGATGCGCCTGGGCGGCGGCGTGTTTGGCGAATCGATGGCCAAGCTGGGCGTGGTGGCGCAGTCCATGCCGGGTGGCGAGGTGTACCAGGCGCTGGAGAAGGGCACGCTGGATGCCGCCGAGTTCGTCGGCCCCTACGACGACGAGAAGATGGGCTGGAACAAGGTGGTCAAGTACTACTACTACGGCGGCTGGTTCGAGGGCGGCGCCGAGCTGGAGTTCTACATCAACAAGAAGGCGTTCGCCAAGCTGTCGCCGGAAAACCAGGCGATTGTGCGGGCGGCGGCGGCCGTGGCCTATAGCGACGGCACCACCAAGTATCTGCACCTGAATCCGATCTCGCTCAAGCGTCTGGTGGCTTCGGGCACGCAGCTCAAGCGCTTCAACAAGGAGATCATCCAGGCCGCCTTCAAGGCGACCGAGGAGGTCTATGCGGAACACAGCGCCAAGGACCCCTTCTTCAAGAAGGTGTTCGAGGACATGCGTGCCTTCCAGCGCGACCAGATCCTGTGGAACCGCATTTCCGAACTGGTTTACACGCAGGACATGGCATCGCTCAAGATCTGATGCCACGCCCGGGTGTCTTGATGGCGCCCCGGCATGAAAAAACCGCAGCCACCGGCTGCGGTTTTTTTTGCCTTGTTGCCCGGGCGACCGGGGTCGGACGAGCGCCGCGGCGCCCCTGGGCAGGGCCTCCTACTTGCCGATCGCGTTCTGGATCGCCTTCATCGGGTCGTCGGGCTCGCCGCCCGCGGGGCCGCCGCTGTGGCTGCTGTCACCGATGCCGGGCAATCCGCTGCCGTTCGCCGGCGCGTCGCTGGCGCCGGGGACAGGCGCCGCACCCCCGGCCGGCGTGGCGCTGTCCAACGGCGACGGTTCCGGTCCTGCGTCGGCAGCGCCACCAGCTTCCTGGTTCAGGTCCTTCATCATCTGCTCGCCGACGGCGTCCATGTCGACCTTGACCTGTTTGTCCAGTCCGCCGGTGACCAGGGCGGGGAAGGCGATCAGCATGCCCACCATGACCAGCTGCAGCAGCAGGAAGGGAATGGCGCCCTTGTAGATCTGCATGGTCGTCACCGGCTCCATGGTCTTGCCGGTGTGGGCGTCCACATAGGGTTTGTCAGGCGCCACCGAGCGCAGGTAGAACAGGGCGAAGCCGAAGGGCGGGTGCATGAAGGAGGTCTGCATGTTCATCGCCAGCAGCACGCCAAACCAGACCAGGTCGATGCCCATCTTGTCGGCGATCGGTGCCAGCACCGGCACGACGATGAAGGACAGCTCGAAGAAGTCCAGGAAGAACGCCAGCACGAACACCATGACGTTCACGAAGATCAGGAAACCCAGCTGTCCACCCGGCAGCTTGGCCAGCAGGTGTTCGACCCACACCGGGCCGTCGGCCGCCTGGAACACCATGCTGAAGATGGTGGCGCCGATCAGGATGAACATCACGAAGGACGACAGCTTGGTCGTGGTGCCCAGCGCCTGGCGCAGCAGTGACCAGGACAGGCGCTTGCGCAGGGTGGCCATGATCAGGGCGCCCATGGCCCCCATGGCGCCGCCCTCGGTCGGCGTGGCCACGCCCAGGAAGATGGTGCCCAGCACCAGGAAGATGAGCAGCAACGGCGGAATCAGCACGAAGGTGACGCGTTCGGCCAGCTTCGACAGCAACCCCATGCGCGTGATGCGGTTGATCACGGCCACCAGCCAGGCAACGAAGCTGCCACCGCACATGGCGACGACGATTTTCTCGTCCGTGGGCACCATGGTGACTTCCTTGCCCTGCCACCAGCTGTGGACCGCTTCCATGTTCTGCGCCAGCGCCACGGCCACCACGGTGGAGAGCACGGCCAGCACCGCCAGTGACAGGTAGCCCGACTTGCCGCTGGGCTCGCGGAAGGTGCGCGCCTCGGGCGGCAGTGCCGGAACCATGGCGGGCTTGAAGAACGCCAGGATGGCCACCCACAGGATGTACAGGCCCATCAGCGCAAAACCGGGGATGAAGGCGCCCTTGTACAGATCGCCCACGCTCTTGCCCATCTGGTCGGCCAGCACGATCAGCACCAGTGAGGGCGGGATGATCTGCGCCAGCGTGCCCGATGCGGCAATCACGCCGCTGGCCAGGCTGCGGCTGTAGCCATAGCGCAGCATGATGGGCATGGAGATCAGGCCCATCGAAATCACCGAGGCGGCCACCACGCCGGTAGTGGCCGCCAGCATGGCGCCCACCAGCACCACCGCCAGCGCCAGGCCGCCGCGCAGCGGGCCGAACACCTGGCCGATGGATTCGAGCAGATCCTCGGCCATGCCAGAACGCTCCAGAATCAGGCCCATCAGGGTGAAGAATGGCACGGCCAGCAGGGTCTCGTTGGCCATGATGCCGATCAGGCGCAGCGGCAACACCGAGAGGATGGCCTGCGGAAAGATGTCCAGGTGCACTCCCAGCACCCCGAAGAACAGGCCAGCGGCACCCAGGCTGAAGGCGACCGGAAAGCCGAGAATCAAAAAGCAGATCAGCCCCACGAACATGACCGGGGCAAAGTTGGCGGCGATGAATTCCATGGTGTCGGTGCTCCGGAGCGGTCAGGGGTTCTGCGCGGAGGCAGCTTTTTGGGCGGCTTCGTTGCGCAGCGCCTCGATCAGCGCCGCTTCGTCCGACTTGTCGGTGGGTTTTTCCGTGGGGTCCGGCCCCTGACCGGCCAGGTAGGCGAGGACCTTGATCAGCTCCGACCAGCCCTGCAGCAGCAGCAGCGAAAAGCCCAGCGGCAAGGCCAGCCAGACGGGCCAGCGGATCAGGCCACCGGGGTTGCCCGATATCTCGCCCGTCCTGATCATCTGCAGGGTCAGCGGCGTGGCGTAGTACAGCACGACCAGGCACACCGGCGTGAGGAAGAAGAGCAGCCCGAAGATCTCCACGGCCAGTTGCAGCTTTTTGGGGAAGTGGCTGTTGAGCACGTCGATGCGCACGTGCTCGCGCTTGAGCAGGGTGAAGCCGGCCGCGATCAGGAACGACCAGGCAAACAGGTACCACTGCACTTCAAGGAAGCCGTTGGAGCTGTAGTTGAAAGCCTTGCGGATGACGGCGTTTATGGCGCTGATGGCGGTGGCGCCGAAAATCAGCCAGATGGCGTACTGGCCGATCTTGCCGTTGAGCCAGTCGATGGCTCGCGAGAACTTGAGCAGGGCTTGCATCGGGGTCTCCGTGTGTGGCGGCCGCGCAGGCGGTTGGCGCGGCCTTCAGGCATCGGCGAGCCGGGTGGGCCAGCCAAGGGCAAACAGCGGTCGATTGTAATGAGGCACTGCACGCAGCCGGGTGAGGGTATCCCCCGCACCTCTGCCATGGCGCGCCGTGCCTGGCTGGCACCGGCGGGCTGCCGGGCCAGGGGCGCGCCGGCGGTCCCGGCGGGCGGCCCTGCGTATAGCATCGGCATGCACTGCCCCGATCGATGCCGTGAGTACCCTGACCGAAAGCACGCGCGCCGCGCTGCAACTCGTCACGTCGCTGGACCCCGTCCTGTGGGCGGTGGTGGGCCGTTCGCTGGCGGTCAGCGGGCTGGCCTGCCTGCTGGCGGCCGGCGTGGGCCTGCTGGTGGGGGCGTGGCTGGGGGTGGCGCGCTTTCCCGGGCGCGAGGCCGCGCTGACCGTGCTCAACACGCTGCTGGCGCTGCCGTCGGTGGTGGTGGGGTTGCTGGTCTATCTGCTGCTGTCGCGCGGCGGGCCGCTGGGCTTTCTGGGCTGGCTGTTCAGCTTCCAGGCGATGGTGCTGGCCCAGATGGTGCTGGTGATCCCGGTCGTCACCGCGCTGACCCGTCAGACCGTGGAGGATGCCGACACCCTGCATGGCGAGCAGCTGGCGTCGCTTGGCGCCGGCCGTGTCCTGCGCGGGCTGCTGCTGGCCTGGGACGAGCGCTACGCCCTGCTGGCGGTGCTGATGGTGGCGTTCGGGCGCGCGGTATCGGAGGTCGGCGCGGTGATGATCGTCGGCGGCAACATCGACGGCTTCACGCGCGTCATGACCACCGCCATCGCGCTGGAAACCAGCAAGGGCGACCTGCCACTGGCGCTGGGCCTGGGCATGGTGCTGCTGTCGGTGGTGCTGGGGCTGAACGCCGCCGTCGCCGGCTTGCGCCACTGGCGCGCCCGGGTCGATGGCGTGGCGGCGGGCGCCTCGGGCGGCTGGGTGGCGACGTGAGCCGGCCAGGCGACGCCATCGGCACACCGACGCCGCTGGTCGGCCTGCGTGGCGTCGGGGTGCGCTTTGGCGACGTGCAGGCGCTGCGGGGCGTGACGCTGGACATCGAGGCGGGCGAGAGCGTGGCCCTGATCGGTGGCAATGGCAGCGGCAAGAGCACGCTGCTGCGGGTGATCCACGGCCTGATCGAGCCGACCGAGGGCCAGCTGAATGCGCCCGCGCGCCGGATGCAGGCCATGCTGTTTCAGCGCCCGTGGATGTTGCGCACCACGGTGCAGCGCAACATCGCCATTGGCCTGTGGCTGCGTGGCGTGCCGTGGCGCGATGCCCAGGCCCGCGCGCTCGACGCGCTGCAACGCGTGCAGCTGGCCGAGCTGGCGGCGCGCCGCGCCCCTGGCCTGTCGGGCGGGCAGTTGCAACGCGCCGCGCTGGCGCGCGCCTGGGCGCTGCGGCCCCGGCTGCTGTTGCTGGACGAGCCGACGGCCAGCCTGGACCCGCACGCCAAGCACGAGGTCGAGGCGCTGATGCGCGAGTTCACCCCGCCCACGGCCGGCACGCAGGCGCCGCTGACCATGGTGTTCGCCAGCCACAACCTGGGCCAGGTCAAGCGTCTGGCGCGGCGCGTCATCTATCTGGAGCAGGGCCGCGTGCTGGCCGATCTGCCGGTGGCGCGCTTTTTCGATCATGCCGAGCTGCGAGCCGTGTCGCCGCCGGCGGACGCCTTTGTGAAAGGAGATTCGTGATGCGAAGTTTTGATGGATTTTGGCCTCTGGCGCTTGCTCGATCTGCGCTGGCAGCTATCGTTATGATATCTGGCGGGGCGGCGCTGGCGCAGTCGATCGTGCTGGCCTCGACCACCTCGACCGAGCAGTCTGGCCTGTTCGCCCACCTGTTGCCGGCGTTTCGCCAGGCCAGCGGCATCGAGGTCAAGGTGGTGGCGGTGGGCACCGGGCAGGCGCTGGACATCGCACGCCGCGGCGACGCCGACGTGCTGTTCGTGCACGACCAGCAGGCCGAGGAGCAGTTCGTCGCCGACGGCTGGGGCCTTAAGCGGCACCCGGTGATGTACAACGACTTCGTCCTGGTCGGCCCGCGCGCCGATCCGGCCGGCGCGCGCGGCCGCGACATCGTGCAGGCCTTCGGCAAGCTGGCCGGCGCGCGGGCGCCGTTCATCTCGCGCGGCGACAAGAGCGGCACCCACATGGCCGAGCTGCGCTACTGGGCGCAGGCCGGCCTGGCCCAGGGCCCGGGCAGCGGCTTGCGGGCGTGCGGCTGCGGCATGGGGCCGGCGCTCAACATGGCGGCGGCCAGCGGCGCCTATGTGCTGGCCGATCGCGGCACCTGGCTGAACTTCAGGAACCGGGCCGACCTGGTCATCCTGGTCGAAGGCGATCCGCGGCTGTTCAACCCCTACGGGGTGATCGTGGTCAACCCGGCACGGCACCCGCGGGTCAAGGCCGCCGAGGCGCAGCGGTTCGTCGACTGGGTGACATCGCCTGCCGGGCAGGGCGCCATCGCCGCCTACCGCATCGGCGGCGAGCAACTGTTCTTTCCCAGCGCCCGGCCGTGAACGTGCGGCCGCCGCTCCCGGTGCGTGACCCTGGCACCCCCTGAATGGGTGACAAAAAGCCGCAAATATGTAAAATAAAGTATCTATTAACTTTGGCGTTGGAGGGCAGGACATGATGGGCTTCACATCCTGGCAGGCGGCTTGGCAACGCGCCCTGGTGCTCGGCCTGGGCCTGGTGGCGCTGCCGGTGCTGGCGCAGACCCGGGTGAACATCAACCCGGGCGACCGCATCGAAACCGACCGCGTAGGCGTGTTCAACGTCTGGAAGGGCGCGCTCGAAACCAGCCTGCGCAAGGCCGGCGCCAGCGCGGTGCAGACCCGCTACTCCAGCGACGCCACGGCCGACATGAACGCCGGCCGGGCCAACGTGTACGACCTCATGGTGGGCCCGGCGCCGGTCATCGGCAGCGCCGTGCGCTACGGCTACGTGCCGGTGGTCGGCTCGACCCAGGGCGCGCGCGCCGTGCTGGTGGTGCCGGAAGGCAGTGCCATCGCCGATTGGGCGCGGAGCAAGGGCCAGCGCCTGGGCCTGCCGGGGCAGGACAGTGTGGTGACCTACCTGCTGCGCGGCGAGGTGCAGGCCGGCAACACCACGCTGGCGCGCCAGTACCCGTCGATCTACCAGACGCGCTACCAGGACGCGCTGCTGACCTGCCTGGAACTGCGCCGCTGCGACGTGGTGGCGGTGGAGCAGGCGGTGGCACAGCAATGGGTGGCCAGCGGCAAGAAGGTCAGGATCGTCTGGCAGAGCCGCGAGGTGCCAGGACTGAGCGTGGCACTGCACAAGGATGCCGGGGTGCCGGTCGAGGCCCTGCGTGGCGCGCTGATGGCCGAGCTGGCCAAGCTCGATGCCTTCGGTTACACCGGCACGCTCACCAGCAAGGACTTCGAATACGTGTCCACGCTGGGCTACTTCACGCCGCGCACGCTGGAAGGCGCGACGCTGGTGGAGGACCCGGCGGTGGTGGAGTCGCTGCTGGCTGGCGGCGCGCGCTACATCGACGCCCGCAACGAGGAAGAATTCTCAGCCGGCCATGTGCCCGGGGCCACCCTGGTGCCCTACGTCGAGAAGAGCGCCAAGGATCCGGGCTACGACCCCAAGCTCGATCAGTTCGACGTCCAGCGCCTGGGCCAGAACAAGGCGCAGCCGCTGGTGTTCGGCTGCAACGGCCCGGAGTGCTGGAAGAGCTTCAAGGCCAGCCGCGCCGCGTTGCAGGCGGGTTATACGAAGGTGTACTGGTTCCGCACCGGCGTGCCGGCGTGGCGCGGCTCGGGCCGGCCACTGGACCGCGGCGGCGCCAAGGCTGGCTGAACCGGCATTCAGTCCAGCACCGCCACGCCCTTGATCTGCGCAAACACGCGCTGGCCGGGCGCCAGCGCCAGCGCGGCGGCCGACTTGCGCGTGATGCGCGCCAGCAGCGGCGTGCCGCCCAGCGCCAGCGACACCAGTACCTGTGCCGGCCCGTCGTCGGCCAGCGCCTGCACGGTGGCGGGCAGCACGTTGAGGATGCTGGTGTCGCGTGCGTGGGTCAGCGCCAGGCTGACGTCGCGCGCCTGCACGCGCAGGCGCACGCGCTGGCCGGGCAGGCGGGCGGGTTCGGCATGTCCCTGCACGCAGTCGATCACGCCGCCAGCAAAGCGCACGCTCATGAGGCCGTCGCCCGGCTCCAGCGCCTGCAGCGTGCCGTCGATCAGGGCGCTGGCGCTGTCGCCATGGGCCAGCGAGAGGTCGAGCCGCGTCATCAGCGCGCCGGTGGCGCCGTGGGCCAGCAGCCGGCCGGCGTCCAGCAGCAGCACGTCATCGGCCAGGCGCGCCACCTCGTCCAGCGAGTGGGTGACGTAGAGCATGGGGATGTCCAGATCGCGCTGCAGGCGCTCGAAATAGGGCAGCAGCTCGGCCTTGCGCGCGGCGTCGAGCGAAGCCAGCGGCTCGTCCATCAGCAGCAGGCGCGGGCTGGTGGCCAGCGCGCGGGCGATGGCCACGCGCTGGCGCTCGCCGCCCGACAATTGCGCCGGCCGGCGGCTCAGCAGCGCGCCGATGCCCAGCAGCTCGATGGCCTGCGCCAGCGACACCCGGCGCTCGGCCGCGGGTACGCGCCGGCGCCCGAAGTCCAGGTTGCGCCGCACGTCCAGGTGCTCGAACAGGCTGGCCTCCTGAAACACCACGCCCAGCGGCCGACGGTGCGTGGGCAGCCACAGGCCTGCCTGGTCGTCCTGCCAGGCTTGGCCGTTGACCACCACCCGGCCCGGCGCCGGCCGTGCCAGCCCGGCGACGGCGCGCAGCAGCGTGGTCTTGCCGCAGCCCGAGGGTCCGAACACCGCCGTGATGCCGCGGCCAGCCAGCCGCGCATCCACGTCCAGGGTGAAGCCGCTGGCGCGTGGCACGCGCACGCGCACCTGCAGGCCGGTGTGGCCCGGGTTCGGGTGTTCAGGCAGTTCAGCGGTCGGGCGGGCATCCATGGGGCGCAAGCAGCTATCACAAGCGTAGCATCATGCCATGGCTGACCGGCGCCCCTGCAGCAGGTGCAGCGCCAGCAGCACGACGAAGCTGAACGCCAGCATGCCGGCCGCCAGCCCGTGGGCCTGGGCGTATTCGAGCGACTCGACGTGGTCGTAGATCTGCACCGCGATGGTGCGCGTCTGACCGGGGATGTTGCCGCCGATCATCAGCACCACCCCGAACTCGCCCAGGGTGTGCGCGAAGCCCATCACGGCGCCGGTCAGGTATCCCGGCCGTGCCAGCGGCACGGCGACATGCCAGAACGTGTCCAGCGGGCTGGCCCGCAGCGTGGCGGCGGCTTCCAGCGGGCGCTCGCCGATGGCCTCGAAGGCGTTGATGAGCGGTTGCACCACGAAGGGCAGCGAATAGATCAGCGAGCCGATCAGCAGGCCCCAGAAACTGAACGCCAGCGTGCCCCAGCCGAGCGCCTGGGTCAGCTGTCCGAGTGGCCCGTTCGGCCCCATCCCCACCAGCAGGTAGAAGCCCAGCACCGAGGGCGGCAGCACCAGCGGCAGCGCCACCAGCGCCCGCACCGGCGCGCGCAGCCAGGCCAGCCGCGACGCCCGCGCGCGCGCCAGCCACCAGGCCACCGGCGTGCCGGCCACCAGCAGGATCAGCGTGGTGAGCAGCGCCAGCTCGATCGACAGGCGGATGGCGGCAAGGCCGTTGGCGTCCAGCATGGGGTGACGGGGCTTGGTTCGATGACGACGGTGCGGGCGAGGAACGGTCAGCGGCAGGTGGCGCGCGTCACTGGACGTCGTAGCCGTAGCCGCGCACCAGCTGCTGCCTGACCTTGGGCGAACGCAGCAGCTCCATCCATGCCTGGGCGGCCGGGTTGCCGGCGGCGCGCTTGAGGATCACGGCATCCTGCACGATGGGGGCGTGCAGCGTGGCCGGCACGACCCAGTGCGAGCCGCCCTTGATCTGCCCGGCTTCCTGGATTTGCGCCAGCGCCACGAAACCCAGATCGGCGTTGCCGGTGGCGATGAAGTTGTAGGTCTGGCCGATGCCCTCGCCCGTGACCAGCCGGGCTTGAATGGCGTCGTACACGCCCAGCTTCGTCATGGCCTGCACCGCGGCGGCACCGTAGGGCGCCAGCTTGGGGTTGGCGATGGCCAGCTTGTGAAAGCCCCCGTCCTTGAGCACCTCGCCCTGGCTGTCGACCACGCCAGGCCTGGCCGACCACAGCACGAGCTTGCCGATGGCGTAGGTGAAGCGCGAGCCGGGCACGGTGTCGCCTTCCTTCTCCAGCCGCGCGGGGCGCTCGTCGTCGGCCGCCAGCAGCACGTCGAACGGCGCGCCGTTCTTGATCTGGGTGTAGAACGCGCCGGTGGCGCCAAACGACAGCCTGGCCTGGTGGCCGGTCGTCTTCTCGAAGATGCTGGCCAGCACCTTGGCCGGCGCCGTGAAATTGGCCGCCACGGCCACGTGGACCTGCTCGGCCTGTGCCGCCAGCCAGGGCGAGAGGGCGGCGATCAGGGTCAGCAGGCGGCGGGCAAGGCGGGATTGGCGGCGATGCATGGGTGGAGTCTCCGGCGGTAGCGATGCGCTATTCTACAAGTGAATAGCGAAGGTGATCGACGCGCGCCGCGCTGCGCCACAATCGGTGCATGAATACCCGACCGCTTTCGACGCAGGCGCTGGGCGATGCCCGGGCCGACAAGCGCCTGCAGATCCTGGACGGCGTGCGCCGCCACGGCTCCATCTCGCAGGCCGCGCGCGCCGCGGGCGTCAGCTACAAGGCTGCCTGGCAGGCCTTGCACACGCTCACCAACCTGGCTGGCGAGGCACTGGTCGACAGCAGCGTGGGCGGTGCCGGCGGCGGTGGCGCGCGCCTCACGCCGGCGGGCGAGCGCCTGCTGCAGGCGGCCGGGCGCCTGGAGCAGGCGCGGCGCGCCGCGCTGTCGCAGCTGGGCGGTGCCGGCGACGCCACTGCGGTCGGCGCGCCGCGCACCAGCATGCGCAACACCCTGCGCGGCCGGGTGAGCGCGCTGGTCGGCGCCGGCCCGCGCGAGCCAATGGTGTGCGTGCGCGTGGCGCTGGATGGCGGCGCCGAGCTGGCCGCGCTGATCACGCGCGAGAGCGCCGAGCTGCTGGGCCTGGCGCCGGGCCTGGCGTTGCTGGCGCTGAGCAAGGCCACCGCGGTGCAGGTCGCACCGGCGGCCGGCGCCACCCCGGGGCCGGGCGTGCTGGCCGGGCGCGTGCAGCGCATCTACCGCGGCACGCAGCACGACGAGGTGACGCTGACCCTGGCCGGCGGCCAGCAGCTGGTGGGCTTTGCCGAGCGGCCCAACCGCCTGCGCGCCGGCTCGGCAGCCGTTGCGCGCGTGGACGAACGGGTGGTGGTGCTGGCGCTGGCGGGTTGAAGGCGCCGAGCGCTTTGGACGCCAATCAAATTGGGCTCTTCTCGCGAATGATGGTGATGGCCTGCGAGACAAGCCTTCGAATGGTCGCTTATTGGAAACCGCCAACCTCCGAACGCAGAGGACGCAGAGATTTCGCAGAGGACGCAGAAAGCCAGAAGATCCATCGGTTTTCTTTGCGTCCTCTGCGAATCCTTGGCGTCCTCTGCGTATGGCTGTTGATTTTTCTCATGCGTCGTGTCGCAGTGCGGCACTGATCAAGTACCTCACCATCATTCGCGAGTAGAGCCTCAAATCGGCTTGCATCGCTTGTCCATCAAGCGCGAGCAGCTATGAAAAACAAAGCAGTCCGGATGCCGGCGAAGGTCAGCAGCAGCGAACCCGACAGGTGCGCCAGCGCCGTGACCGCGGCCTGGGCCCAGCGCTGCGCCAGCGCCATCTCGACCACCTCGGCGCTGAAGCTGGAAAAAGTGGTGAGCGCACCCAGAAAGCCCGTCACCAGCAGCAGCCGCCAGGTGGCGTCGATCTGCGGGTTGTGGTGCAGCAGCGCCACCGCCAGCCCGACCAGGTAGCCGCCGACCAGGTTGGCGGCCAGCGTGCCCCAGGGCAGCCAGGCGCCGGCGTGGTTGAGCCACAGGCCGAGCTGCCAGCGCAGCAGCGCGCCGGCACAGGCGCCCAGGCAGATGGCGGCGACGGCGTGCATGGTGGAGCGATGAGGCGCGGCCGATCAGCGCCCGGGTCAGAACGGTGGATCGTCGGCGCTGGCCGTGGCTTCCTCGGTCACGGTGCTGTCCGGCGTGGGTGCTTCGGTGAAGCCCGACGGCTGGCCTGGATCGACTTCGCCGCCCAGCGCGGCCAGCAGGTCGGCGATCAGGCCGCTCAGCTCGCCCGTGGCCAGGGCGACGTCGGCGTCGAAGCGCTCGTCGGCATTGGCGGGCGCCGGGCGCTCGTCGAACACGCCCTCCTGGAAGGCGATCTTCTTCAGTTGCAGCGCCTGCGTCAGCACGAAGCCGACGCGGCCCTGCCAGCCGAGCGCCAGCCGCGTGGGCAGCTTGCCTTCGGCGATGTGCTGGCGCACCTCGTCGGTGGCCAGGTCGTGGCGGGCGAACTTGACCACCGCCGGCTCCTCGCCGCTGCCCTTGAGCTCGCATTCGCGCTCGACGTGCAGGGCGGCCGGCAGTTCGTCGGCCGATTGCGCGGCCAGCCAGCCGGCCATGGCCGCCTGCGGCGAGCGCGCGGTCTGCAATAGGTGGATGGCAAAGCCCTGGCCGGCCACGCGCACCAGGCTGCTGATGAGCTCGTCGGCCTTGCCCTGGCTGCCGGCGTCCAGCACCAGCCAGCGCTCGCGCGGGTTCAGCCACACGCTCACCTGGCTGCGGCGCGCGAAAGCCTGCGGCAGCAGGGCGATCAGGGCGTCGTCGCGCAGGTCGCGCAGCTCCTTCTTGCCGGGCTTGCGGCCACTGGTCTTTTCGATCTGCGCCACCGCCTCCTGCACCTTGCGGCGCACGGCGTCGCCGGGCACGGGCTTGGTCTCGATGGCGAAGCGGGCGATCCATTGCCCGTCCACCGCCTCGACCAGCGCGCCGTGGTCCTGGCCGCGCGGCGGCACCCAGCCGGTGGATTTCTGCTGCGTGGCGCCGCACTCGGCAAACGGCTCGCGCGCCAGCGCCTCTTCCAGCTGCGCCGCCGACGCGGGCCAGCCGGGGCCCAGGCGGTAGAGCATCAAATTCTTGAACACGAAATTCAACCTGTCACAAACGCCCCGCGCGGGGCCGGACCGGCATCTTAGCCACATCGACCCGGCAGCAGACGGCGCCGCGCCCCCACGGACCCAATGGCCGCGGAGCAGGCCAAGCCAGGGCGCCCGTGGCCGGGGTTCCCCCGGCCAGTGGGTGCGTCCCCCCTCCGGGGGGAAGGCGCCGCAGGCGACTCAGGGGGGTTACATATTCTTCGGCAGCCAGGTCGCGATCTGCGGGAAGAACCACAGCAGCAGCACCATGGCGCACATCAGGAAGAAGAAGGGCAGGGTGACGCGCGCGATGTAGGCGATGTCGCGCTTGGTCATGCCCTGCAGCACGAACAGGTTGAAGCCCACCGGCGGCGTGATCTGCGCCATCTCGACCACCACGACGACGAAGATGCCGAACCAGATCAGGTCGATGCCGGCGGCCTGCACCGTCGGCAGGATCACGCCCATGGTCAGCACCACCATCGAGATGCCGTCCAGGAAGCACCCCAGCACGATGTAGAACAGCGCCAGCGCGATGACCAGCATGAAGGGCGACAGGCCCAGCCCGCCGATGAATTCGGCCAGGTGGCGCGGCAGGCCGATGTAGCCCATGGCCAGCGTCAGGAAGGCGGCGCCGGCCAGGATCAGCGCGATCATGCAGTACAGGCGCGTGGCGCCCAGCAGCGAGGTTCTGAAGGTGTCCCACGACAGGCTGCCCTGCACCAGTGACAGCAGCAGCGAGCCGACCACGCCGACGGCCGCGGCCTCGGTGGCGGTGGCCACGCCGGAGTAGATGGAGCCCAGCACGGCGGCGATCAGCAGCACCACCGGAATGAGGTGGCGCGATTCGTGCAGCTTCTCGCCCAGGCTCATGCGCCGGTCGGGCATCGGAATCTGGTCCGGGTGCAGCAGCGCCCACACCATCAGGTAGCCCGAGAACAGCGCCGCCAGCAGGATGCCCGGCATCACGCCGGCGATGAACAACTTGGCGATCGACACGTCGGCCGTGACGCCGTAGACGATCATGATGATGGACGGCGGGATGAGCAGGCCCAGCGTGCCGGCCCCGGCCAGCGAGCCGATGGTGATGTCGCGCGGGTAGCCGCGGCTGCCCAGCTCGGGCAGGGTCATCTTGCCGATGGTGGCGCAGGTGGCCGCCGACGAGCCCGATACCGCGGCAAAGATGGCGCAGCCGATCACGTTGGTGTGCAAAAGGCGCCCCGGCAGCCAGGTGACCCAGGGCGCCAGGCCGCGGAACATGCTCTCGCTCAGCTTGGTGCGAAACAGGATCTCGCCCATCCAGATGAACAGCGGCAGGGCGGTGAGCGTCCAGCTGGAGGACGAGCCCCAGATGGTGACGGCCATGGCGTCGCCCGCCGGGCGGGCCGAGAACAGCTGCATGCCGATCCAGGCGACGCCGGTCAGCGTCAGGCCGATCCACACGCCGCTGCCGAGCAGCGCGAACAGCGACAGGATCAGCAGGCCGGTGATGGCGAAGTCACTCATTGTGCAGCGCCTCCTCGTCGCCGGCGTCGCGCACGCGCAGGCCACGCAGCTCCTGCACCCATTCGTCCACGAAGGCGACGAACAGCAGCACCGTGCCCACGGCCATGGCGATCTGCGGGATCCACAGCGGCGTGGCGTCGTTGCCGGTGGACATGTCGTTGAACTGGTGCGACTGCCACACCAGGCGCAGCGAGAACCAGGCGAACAGGCCGGCCAGCAGCACGGCGGCCGTCAGCGCCCACAGCTCCAGGCCGCGTCGCGCGCCGCCCGTCAGGCGCCCGATCAGCAGCGTGACGCGGATGTGCTCGTTCTTCCTGAGCGTGTGCGCCAGCGCCAGAAAGCCCGCCGCCGCCATGCTGTAGCCGGCGTAGGCGTCGGTGCCGGGCAGGTGAAAGTCCAGCAGGCGGCCGAGGATGGAGGTCAGCACCATCAGCAGCACGCCGATCATGGCCAGCGCGGCCAGCCAGGCAGCGCCGTCGTAGAGGAAGTCGAGGAATCGTCGCACTTCGGGTCCTTTGTCGGGTTGCGTGGCCTGGGCTCAAAAAAACTCCCGCCGGGCGAACCCGGAGGGAGTGGGCCACGGGGCGGCGCGCCTGCGCTTACTTGGCGGCGCGGTAGGCGTCGACCACGGCCTTGCCCTCGGCACCGGCCTTGTCCAGCCATTCCTTGAGCATGGTGTCGCCCACCTTGCGCATGTCGGTCATCAGCTGTGCGGAAGGCGCATACACCGTCATGCCGTTCTTGCGCAGCAGGTCGAGGTATTCGTTGGTCTTGCGCTCGCTGGTGGCCCAGCCGCGTGCCTCGGCCTCGGCGGCGGCCTTCAGCAGGCCGTCCTGCGTCGCCTTGTCGAGCGCGTCGAAGGCCTTCTTGTTGGCGATCACCGCGTTCTTGGGCAACCAGGCCTGAGTGTCGGCGAAGAACTTCAGGTGCTCGTAGGTCTTGGTGTCGTAGCCGGTGGAGCCCGAGCTCATGTAGCTCTCGACCACGCCGGTGGCCATGGCCTGCGACAGCTCGGCCTGCTGCACCGTCACTGGCTGGGCGCCCACCAGCTCGGCGATGCGGGCGGTGGCCGGGCTGTAGGCGCGCCACTTGATGCCCTTGAGGTCGGCCGCGCTGGCGACCTGCTTCTTGGTGAAGATGCCCTGCGGCGGCCAGGCCACGGCGTACAGCAGCATCATGCCCTGCTCGGCCAGCTTCTTCTGCACCGTTTCCTTGCTGGCCTGGTACAGCTTCCTGGATTCGGCGTAGCTGGTGGCCAGGAAGGGGATGCCGTCCAGGCCCCACAGCGGCCATTCGTTCTGGAAGTTGACCATCAGCAGCTCGCCGGCCTGCGCCTGCCCGCCCTGCACGGCGCGCTTGATCTCGGGCGCCTTGAACAGCGAGGCGTTGTCATGCACCTGGATCTTCAGCTTGCCGCCGGTGGCGGCGTCCACGTCCTTGGCGAACTGCACCAGGTTCTCGGTGTGGAAGTTGCTGGCCGGGTAGGCCGAGGGCAGGTCCCACTTGGTCTGGGCGGTCGCCGACAGGGCGAGGCCGCCCAGGCTCAGCACGGTCAGGGCGCCCAGGGCGCGGCGGGTCAGCGTCATATCAACTCCTTGCAGGGGGATGGAAAAAGTGCCGAGAGCATAGACGCTGACGGCGCCGACGCAAACCGTGTAAACACCACCCCGCCAACGTGGGGTCCGGCGCCCCGGGGCGCGAATAATGCGCACTCGCCGGCGGGCACCCGCCATTGCCGGAGTTGACAGCGAGTTTGCTATTTAATAGATAGCTTCTTGCGGGCGCCAGTCCTGCGCCAGAGCCATATTTTTCTTGAACCCACCATGTCGGAACACCGCTCTCCCCCGCCGCGCTGGCAGTTCTGGATCGACCGTGGCGGCACCTTCACCGACATCGTGGCGCGCCGCCCCGATGGCGCCCTGGTGACACACAAGCTGCTGTCCGACAACCCCGAGCAGTACCCCGACGCGGCGGTGGCGGGCATCCGGCAGCTGCTGGGCCTGAGTGCCGATGCGCCGATCACGCCCGACCGCGTGGCCAGCGTGCGCATGGGCACCACGGTGGCCACCAACGCGCTGCTGGAGCGCAAGGGCGAGCCGACGCTGCTGGTCACCACGCGCGGCTTTCGCGACGCGTTGCGCATCGCCTACCAGGCGCGCCCGCGCCTGTTCGACCGCCACATCGTGCTGCCCGAGCTGCTCTACAGCGCCGTGGTGGAGGCCGCCGAACGCGTCGGCGCGCAGGGCGAGGTGGTGCTGCCACTGGACGAATCGCTATTGAAGCAGGAGCTGCTGGCGCAGTATCAGCAAGGCCTGCGCAGCGTGGCGATCGTGTTCATGCACGGCTGGCGACACACCGCGCACGAACAGGCGGCGGCACGGCTGGCGCGCCAGATCGGCTTCACCCAGGTCTCCACCTCCCACCAGACCAGCCCGCTGATGAAGTTCGTCAGCCGCGGCGACACCACCGTGGTCGACGCCTACCTGTCGCCCATCCTGCGCCGCTACGTCGATCAGGTGGCCGCGCAGATGCCGGGCGTGCCGCTGCTGTTCATGCAGTCCTCGGGCGGGCTGACCGATGCCCACGCCTTCCAGGGCAAGGACGCCATCCTGTCCGGGCCGGCCGGCGGCATCGTCGGCATGGCGCGCACCGCCGAGCTGGCGCACCGCCATGCCGGCGAAGGCGCGCGCACGCCGGTGCGCGTGATCGGCTTCGACATGGGCGGCACCTCGACCGACGTCAGCCACTACGCCGGCCAGTTCGAGCGCGAGTTCGACACCCAGGTGGCCGGCGTGCGCCTGCGCGCGCCGATGATGAGCATCCACACCGTGGCGGCCGGCGGCGGCTCGATCCTGCGCTTCGACGGCGCGCGCCTGCGCGTCGGCCCCGACAGCGCTGGTGCCAACCCGGGCCCGGCCAGCTACCGGCGCGGCGGACCGCTGACGCTGACCGACGCCAACGTGCGGGTGGGCAAGCTGCAGCCGGCGCACTTTCCGCACGTGTTCGGGCCGGCGGCCGACGCACCGCTGGACGCCGAGGTGGTGCGGCGCCGCTTCGACGAGCTGGCCGCGCCCACCGGCCGCGCGCCGGTGGAGGTGGCGCACGGCTTCATCCAGATCGCCAACCAGCAGATGGCCAGCGCGATCAAGAAGATCAGCGTGGCGCGCGGCTACGACGTGACGCGCTACACCCTGCAGTGCTTTGGCGGCGCCGGCGGCCAGCACGCCTGCGGCGTGGCCGACGCCCTGGGCATGGCGCGCGTGCTGGTGCATCCGCTGGCGGGCGTGCTGTCGGCCTACGGCATGGGCCTGGCCGACCAGGCGGCGCTGCGCGAGCGCGCGCTGGAGCTGCCCCTGGCCGCGCCGCACATGGCGGCGCTGCGTCATGCGCTGGCCGAACTGGGCGAGGCCGCCGGCGCCGAGCTGGCCGCGCAGCCGGCCGGCGGGCACGCCCTTGCCGTGCGGCAGCGCGCCCACCTGCGCTACGAGGGCACGGACGCCGCCCTGGTGCTGCCGCTGAGCGGCGTGCAGGCAGGCGCCACCGACGAGGCGCTGGTGGCCGAGCTGACGCAGGCCTTCGAGGCCGCCTACCGCCAGCGCTTTGCCTTCCTGATGCCGGGCAAGGCGCTGATCGTGGAGGCGGTGTCGGTCGAGGCCCTGCTGGCCGGCGAGGCGGCGGCCGAGCACGCCCAGCCCCTGCTGCCAGCGCGCGCCGTGCCACGGCGCGACACCGTGCGCATCTACACCACCGCCGCCGACGGCGCCGCCGGCTGGCACGACGCGCCGCTGATCGTGCGCGAGGACCTGCGGCCGGGCGACGTCATCGACGGCCCCGCCATCGTGGCCGAGCGCAACGCCACCACGGTGGTCGAGCCCGGCTGGCGTGCCCGCCTGAGTGCGTTGGACCACCTGTGGCTGGAGCGCGTGGCACCGCGTGCGGCGCGGCGGGCCGCCGGCACCACGGTCGATCCGGTGCTGCTGGAGGTGTTCAACAACCTGTTCATGAACATCGCCGAGCAGATGGGGCTGCAACTGCAGAACACGGCCTACTCGGTCAACATCAAGGAGCGGCTGGACTTCTCCTGCGCGCTGTTCGACGCCGCCGGCCACCTGATCGCCAACGCGCCACACATGCCGGTGCACCTGGGCAGCATGGGCGAGAGCATCCAGACCGTGATCCGCCGCAACGCCGACACCATGCAGCCGGGCGACGTCTACGTGCTGAACGACCCCTACCACGGTGGCACGCACCTGCCCGACGTGACGGTGATCACGCCGGTCTATCTGGACGGCGGCGCGGCGCCGGCGTTCTACGTCGGCTCGCGCGGCCACCATGCCGACATCGGCGGCATCACGCCCGGCTCGATGCCGCCGTTTTCCACCCGCATCGAGGAGGAGGGCGTGCAGATCGACAACGTCAAGCTGGTCGACCGCGGGCGCCTGTGCGAGACGGAAATCCTGGCGCTGCTGGGCAGCGGCGCCCATCCGTCGCGCAACCCGCAGCAGAACCTGGCGGACCTGAAGGCGCAGATCGCCGCCAACGAAAAGGGCGCGCAGGAGCTGCGCCGCATGGTGGCCGATTTCGGGCTGGACGTGGTGCAGGCGTACATGCAGCACGTGCAGGACAACGCCGAGGAGTCGGTGCGCCGCGCCATCACCCGGCTGGCCGCGCGTGTGCGCGACGGGCGCTTCACCCTGCCACTGGACAACGGCGCGCAGATCCAGGTGGCGGTGCACATCGACGCCGCCACGCGCAGCGCGCGCATCGACTTCAGTGGCACCTCGCCGCAGCAGGCCAACAACTTCAACGCGCCCACCGCGGTGTGCATGGCGGCGGTGCTGTACGTGTTCCGCATCCTGGTGGACGACGACATTCCGCTCAACGCCGGTTGCCTCAAGCCCATCCAGGTGGTGATCCCCGAAGGTTCGATGCTGCGCCCACAAGCGCCGGCCAGCGTGGTGGCGGGCAACGTCGAAACCTCCACCTGCATCACCAACGCCCTGATCGGCGCGCTGGGCCTGATGGGCGCCAGCCAGTGCACGCTCAACAACTTCACCTTCGGCAACGAGCGCCACCAGTACTACGAGACGATTTCCGGTGGCTCGGGCGCCGGCGGCGTGTTCGACGAGCAGGGCCGGCTGGTGGGCGGCTTCGACGGCACCAGCGTGGTGCAGACGCACATGAGCAACTCACGCCTCACCGACCCCGAGGTGCTGGAGTGGCGCTTCCCGGTGCGGCTGGAAAGCTACGAGATCCGCCCCGGCTCGGGCGGCGCCGGGCGCTGGCGCGGCGGCGATGGTGGCGTGCGCCGGCTGCGCTTTCTGCAGCCGATGACCGCCAGCATCCTGTCCAACGGCCGCGTGCACGGCGCCTTCGGCATGGCCGGCGGAGGCGCGGGCGCGGTGGGCCTGAGCCGCGTCGTGCGCGCGGACGGCCGCGTGCAAGCGCTGGGGCACATCGGCAGTGCCCAGATGCAGGCCGGCGACCTGTTCGAAATCCACACGCCCGGGGGCGGCGGTTTTGGCCTGCCGTGAAGCGCCTGAAAAGGATGAAATCCGACTCTGGCGCCCTATGGATCTGCGCGAACAGCTATTGAAATTATAGTGATCGAGCAATGAAAACGGCACGCGTGGGCGTGCCGTGTGCGCTTGGCGATGCGCCCGCGGGCGCCTGCTTCAGGGCTTGCTGGCCGCGGTTGCCGGAGCGTTTGGTGCTGCGGTCGTTGCCGCTGGCGTGCCACCGGGGGCCGCACCCTTGGCGGCGGAGCCCGGCTTGGCGGGGCTTGCCTTGGCCGGGGCGGCGGCCGAGGGCGTGTAGGCAGCGCCATTGACCGTCAGGCCGCTGGCCGAGAACTTGGCGGCGTTCTTGTCGCCAATCCCCTTGACGCGGCTGATGAAGTCGGCCCAATCCTTGAATTCACCCTTCTTGCGTTCCTTGATGATCCGGCTCGACGTGCCCGGCCCGATGCCCTTGATGCTGTCCAAGTCGGCGGCCGTGCCGGTGTTCACCTCGACGGCGGCAAAGGCCAGGGTGGCGTAGAGCAGGCTCAGAAGGACGAAGATTTTCTTCAACATGAAATGCACTCCTGGTGATGAAAGCATGCCGGCTGAGGCCGCCGGCGGGCCTGGATTCAACTGTCCTGAACGGGTGGGGGTTGACAGTATCGCCGGCGCGGCGAAGCTCACAACTCCTCGATGCGGCGCGGCGGAAAGCTTTCCCAGGCCTGGCAGCCGGGGCATTGCCAGAAATAGCCCTGGGCCTCGAAGCCGCAGGCTGCGCAGCGGTAGCGCGCCAGCGGGCGGGCGGCGTGATCGACCGAGCGCTGCACGACGGCGTGGGCGTCCTGCTGGGTGAAGGCCTCATGGCTGAGCCAGCGCGCCGCCGCGATCAGCGAAGGCTCCTGTCCCATGTGACGCAGGTAGCCGGCGCGCGCCTGGTCTTGCGGCACGCCGGCGGCCACGTCGGCCTGCACGATGGCGTCGGCCACGTCGATGGACGGCGTGGCGGCGTAGCTGCGCTCCAGCAGTTCGCGCACACGCGCGGCCTGGCCGCCGGTCTGTCCGATGCGCACCAGCTCGCTGGCCACCAGGGCAATGGCCTGCGGTGCGTGCTGTTCCAGGCCGGCCAGCAGCTCCAGGGCCTGCGCCGGCTGGTCGCCGCGCGCCAACAGGCCGGCCAGCTCGATGCGGGGCCGGGCGGCGCCGGGCGCTTCGTCGATGGCCTGGTGCAGGTGCTGCCGGGCGCCGGCGGGGTCCTTCTTCTTGTTCAGCGCTTCCGTGGCCTGCTCGCACAGGTAATGCGACAGGCGCAGCGTGAAGTCACCGGCGCCCGATTGCTGCAGGCGCTGCGCCATCGCCCGGGCCTGTGGCCAGTCGCGCGCCCGTTCGTGCAGCGACAGCAGGGTCAGACCGGCCTGTTCGTCATACGGCGTGCCTTCGAGCTTGCGCAGGGCGTCTTCGGCGCGGTCGAGCAAGCCAGCCTTCAGGAAATCCAGCGCCAGGGCGTGCTGCGCGCGGTCGCGGTCGGCCTGGCTCAGGTCGGCGCGCGACAGCAGGTGCTCGTGCACGCGCACGGCGCGCTCGTATTCGCCGCGACGGCGAAACAGGTTGCCCAGGGCGAAGTGCAGCTCCGAGGTGTCCGGGTCCTTCTGCACCGCCTCGATGAAGGCATCGATGGCCTGGTCCTGCTGCTCGTTCAGCAGGTGGTTGAGTCCCTTGAAATAGGCCTTGGGTGCCTGCCGGTTCTCGATGCGCAACTGCCGCAGGTCCAGCCGCGACGCGAACCAGCCCAGCGCGAACACCACCGGCAGGCCCAGCAGGATCCAGCTGAGGTCAAACTCCATGCGGGGGCTCCGGCAGCGACGAATCCAGCGGCGGCGCGCCAGTGTCAGGGTCGGCCGGCGGCTTGCGCCCCTGCCGGCGCGACCACCAGCCGGGCAGCATGCCCAGCACGCCGACGATCAGGCCGGTGCCGAAGGCCACCAGCACGACCAGCGTCATCGGCGCGCGCCACTGGTGGCCGAACAGCAGGTGCACGGTGGCGACCTGCTGGTTGTTCAGCGCGAAGGCGAACAGGGCAAAAAAAACGGCTGCCTTCAGTATCCACGTCAGCAGCCGGGTGAGTCGGTTCATGTGTCTTCTTCGGTGTCGAAGAAGATTCTAGTCGGCTGAAACATTGAAATGGGTGGTGAAGGACAGTCGAGACGGGATGCGATGCAAGGCGCAAAGCGCAGCGATACCGGGCGGTATCGCGAGCATTTGCAACGCCGCAGCGCGCCCGTATCGGCTGGACAGCACCGATCCGATTTCAGTGTTTCAGTGGACTAGTGTGGTGCGTCAGCCCTCGGGCGCACGTGCGGGCGGCGCGACCGGCTGCGCGCCGATGGCTTCTCGCAGTGCCTTGCCGGGCTTGAAGTGCGGCACGCGCCGCTCGGGGATGTGCACGCGCTCGCCGGTGCGCGGGTTGCGGCCCAGGCGCGGCGGGCGGTGGTTGATCGAAAAGCTGCCGAAGCCGCGGATTTCGATGCGATGACCGCGCTCCAGGGCGTCGCTCATCGCGTCCAGGATGGTCTTGACCGCCGCATCGGCGTCGCGCTGCGTCAACTGGCCGAAGCGCGCGGCCAGCAGTTCGACGAGGTCGGAGCGGGTCATGGTGGCAATCTTGGGCACGCGGCCCGGTGGGTGTCCGGGCCGCGTGTGCCGCGCTTACTTGTCGCTGCCGTCCAGCTTGGCGCGCAGCAGGGCGCCCAGGCTGGTGGTGCCGGCGCTGCCGCTGCCCTGGCTCAGGCTGGCCATGGCTTCCTGCTGGTCGGCGGCGTCCTTGGCCTTGACCGACAGCTGGATGTTGCGCGTCTTGCGGTCGACGTTGACCACCACGGCGGTCACTTCGTCGCCCACCTTCAGCACCTGGCTGGCGTCCTCGACGCGGTCGCGGCTGATCTCCGACGCGCGCAGGTAGCCGACCACGTCCTGGCCGAGGTCGATCTCGGCGCCACGCGCGTCCACGCTCTTGACGGTGCCGGTGACGGTCTGGCCCTTGTCGTTGACCGACACGAACGTGGTGAACGGGTCCTGGTCAAGCTGCTTGATGCCCAGGCTGATGCGCTCGCGGTCCACGTCCACGGCCAGCACGATGGCCTCGACTTCCTGGCCCTTCTTGTAGTTGCGCACGGCGGCTTCGCCGGGCTCGTTCCAGGACAGGTCGGACAGGTGCACCAGGCCGTCGATGCCGGCGGCCAGGCCGACGAACACGCCGAAGTCGGTGATCGACTTGATCGGGCCCTTGACGCGGTCGCCGCGGCGGGTGTTCTGGGCGAATTCCTGCCAGGGGTTGGCGCGGCACTGCTTCATGCCCAGGGAGATGCGGCGCTTGTCCTCGTCGATCTCCAGAACCATGACCTCGACCTCGTCGCCCATCGACACGATCTTGCTCGGGGCGATGTTCTTGTTGGTCCAGTCCATCTCGGAGACGTGCACCAGGCCTTCGATGCCGGGCTCCAGCTCGACGAAGGCGCCGTAGTCGGCGATGTTGGTGACCTTGCCGAACATGCGCGTGCCCTGCGGGTAGCGGCGGCTCACGCCCAGCCACGGGTCGTCGCCCATCTGCTTGAGGCCCAGGCTGACACGGTGCTTCTCGGTGTCGAACTTGAGGATCTTGGCCGTGATTTCCTGGCCGGCCTGCACCACCTCGGACGGGTGGCGCACGCGGCGCCAGGCCATGTCGGTGATGTGCAGCAGGCCGTCGATGCCGCCCAGGTCGACGAAGGCACCGTATTCGGTGATGTTCTTGACCACGCCGTTGACGATGGCGCCTTCCTTCAGTGTCTCCATCAGCTTGGCGCGCTCTTCGCCCATGCTGGCTTCCACGACGGCGCGGCGGCTCAGCACCACGTTGTTGCGCTTGCGGTCGAGCTTGATGACCTTGAATTCGAGCGTCTTGTTCTCGTAGGGCGTCAGGTCCTTGGTGGGACGCGTGTCGACCAGCGAGCCCGGCAGGAAGGCGCGGATGCCGTTGACCAGCACCGTCAGGCCGCCCTTGACCTTGCCACTGGTGGTGCCGGTGACGAATTCGCCCGACTCCAGCGCTTTCTCGAGCGCCAGCCACGAGGCCAGGCGCTTGGCGGTGTCGCGGCTCAGGATGGTGTCGCCGTAGCCGTTCTCGATCGAGCCGATGGCCACCGGCACGAAGGCGCCGGGTTCGACCTCGACCTCACCCTGGTCGTTCTTGAATTCCTCGATCGGGATGTAGGCCTCGGACTTGAGGCCGGCGTTCACGACGACGAAGCTGTGCTCGACGCGCACCACTTCGGCGGTGATGACCTCGCCCGGGCGCATTTCGGTGCGCTGCAGGGATTCTTCGAACAACTGGGCAAAAGATTCAGACATGTGAGTTCCTTGTTCCGCGCGCACGGGTCTTCACGACGGCACCATGCAATCGTTTCAAAAAGCTGTACGGCGGCGGGGTGGCGGCAAGGGCCGCGGGTTGAAGGTTGAACAACCATCCGGCCCGGTGCGCTGGGCAAGCGCGGGAGGGAGGCCGGATGGACCAGAAAAAGCGCCTAGCCGGTGTCCAGGTGCTGTGGCAGTGCCCTGGGACGTCGGTGCGTCGGTCAGAACGGCTGCCGTGCCTGCCACCAGCCGAACACCTGATCGACCGACTGATCGATCGTCAGCTGCGAGTTGTCCAGCAGCAGGGCATCTTGCGCGGGCCTCAGCGGCGCGGCGGCGCGATTCTGATCGCGTGCATCGCGCGCCTCCAAGTCGGCGCGAAGACTGTCGATATTAGCAGAAATCCCCTTGGAAATCAGCTGCTTATGCCGTCTTTCGGCGCGCTGGGCGGCGTCGGCGGTCAGGAACACCTTGAGCCGGGCGGCCGGAAAGACCACCGTGCCCATGTCGCGCCCGTCGGCCACCAGGCCCGGCAGGCGGGCAAAGTCGCGCTGCAAGGCCAGCAGTGCCTGGCGCACGCCGGGCAGCGCCGAGACACGCGAGGCGTCCATGCCCGCGGCTTCGGTGCGGATGGCTTCGGTCACGTCGTGCCCGGCCAGCCAGACCGTCTGGGCTTCGAAGCGGACGGGCAACTGGCGCGCCAGCGTGGTGATGGCCGCTTCATTGGTGGCGTCTGGCTCCAGCCCCCGCTGGCGCGTGGCCAGACCGACCAGGCGGTACAGGGCGCCGGAATCCAGGTAGTGGTAGCCCAGTTGCTGCGCCAGCGCGGCGGCCAGCGTGCCCTTGCCCGACGCCGTGGGGCCGTCGACGCAGATCACCGGCACGGGCGCGGCCGGTTGGGCCAGGTCGAACAGCGTCTCGAAGTAATCCGGGAAGGTCTTGCCGACGCAGCGCGGGTCTTCGATGCGCACCGGCAGCCCGGCCGGGTTGAAGGCCGCCAGCGAGCCGCACATGGCCATGCGGTGGTCGTCGTAGGTGTGGATCGAGGCCGCCCGCCATGCCGTGGCACCGGCCGGCGGGGTGATGCGGATGAAGTCGGCGCCCTCCTGCACCTGCGCGCCCAGCTTGCGCAACTCGGTCGCCATGGCGGCGATGCGGTCAGTCTCCTTGACGCGCCAGCTGGCGATGTTGCGGAGGGTGCTGGGGCCGTCGGCGTACAGGGCCATCACGGCCAGCGTCATGGCGGCGTCGGGAATGTGGTTGCAGTCCAGATCGATCGCCCGCAGCGGCCAGGCGCCGCGCCGCACGCGCAGCTGGTGGGGGCCGCTGTCGATGTGCGCGCCCATCTGCCGCGCCGCTTCGACGAAGCGGATGTCGCCCTGGATCGAGTCGGCGCCCACGCCTTCGACGATCAGGTCGCTTTTGCCGTCAACCGGCGCGGATAGAGCGCCAGCAGCTATGAAATAGCTAGCAGACGAGGCGTCCGCCTCGACGTGGATGCTGCCCGGCGAGCGGTACCGGCTGCCGGCCGCGATGGTGAAGCGCTGCCAGCCGTCGCGCCGCACCTGCACGCCAAAGCGCGCCAGCAGTTGCAGGGTGATCTCGATGTAGGGTTTGGAGATCAGCTCGCCCACCACGTCGATGACGATGTCGGGCGCGCCGGCTTGGCCAGCGGCCAGCGGCAGCGCCATCAGCAGCGCGGTGAGGAACTGGCTGGATACGTCGCCCCGCACCGGGATGGGCTGCGCAAGCCGCGGGCGGGCCGGGCCGATGTGCAGCGGCGGATAGCCGGGCTGGCCGAGGTAGTCGATGTGGCAACCCAGCGCGCGCAGGGCATCGACCAGGTCGCCGATCGGGCGCTCGTGCATGCGCGGGATGCCGCTGAGCCGGTAGTCGCCGCCCAGCACGGCGAGGGCCGCGGTGAGCGGGCGCATCGCCGTGCCGGCATTGCCCAGGAACAGCTCGGCCCGCGGCTGACGCGCCCGCCCGCCCAGGCCTTCGATGAGGTGTGATGTGCCTTGCGCCGTGACGCCGCAGCCGAGCTGGCGCAGCGCCTGCAACATGACGCGCGTGTCGTCGGAGTCCAGCAGGTCGTGAACGGTGGTGCGCCCTTCGCACAGGGCGGCCAGCAGCAGCACGCGGTTGGAGATGCTCTTGGAGCCGGGCAGGCGCACGGTGCCGGCGACCGAGCGCAGCGCGGGGACATCGAGGAAGGCGGTGCCGTACACGGTGCGTGGCTTGATCAGCGGGCGCCGGGCGACACACGCCAGTTGGCGCGCGCGTGGCTGGCGCGGTTGATCAGGCGCTCCAGGTCGTCGGCCTGCCCGTTGGCGATCAGGCGCTGCAAGTCGTCGAGGGCCTGCTGGAACAGGCCGGTCTGGCGCGCCAGTTCCTCGCGGTTGGCGATCAGCACGTCGCGCCACATCTGCGGATCGCTGGCGGCGATGCGGCTGAAATCACGAAAGCCCGGGCCAGCCAGCGACAGGTATTCGCGTCCTTCGGGCTGCGCCACGATGCTGTTCATGAGCGCGAAGGCCACCAGATGGGGCAGGTGACTGACCGCCGCATAGGCGGCGTCGTGAGATTCGGGCGACATGTTGACCACCTCGCAACCGAGCGCTCGCCAGAGCGCGGTGGCCTGCTCCAGCTTGGCCGTCAGCGTGCGCTCGATCGGGGTGATGATGACCTGCTTGCCGGCATACAGCGCGGCGTCGGCGTTCTCCACGCCGGATACCTCGCGTCCGGTGATGGGATGGCAGGGCACGAACACGCCCACATCCTGCTTGAGCACGCGCCGCGCGGCGTCCACCACGTCGCGCTTGCTGGAGCCGACGTCCATGATCAGCATGTCGGTGCTGACCAGGTGCCGGATGGCCTTGAGCGTGGCTTCGGTGGCGGCCACCGGCACCGCCAGCAGCACCAGGTCGGCACCCGAGACCGCCAGCAGGGCGGAGGGCGCCTCGACGTCGATCACGCCCATTTGCAGCGCCCGCGCGGTGGTGGAGGGCGACTTGCTGTAGCCCACCACGCGCTTGACCAGGCCGGCGCGCTTGAGCGCCAGGGCGAAGGAGCCGCCCATCAGGCCGCAGCCGATCAATCCGAGTTGTTCAAACATCTTGTCCCAGGGGATAGGCGCCCAGCATCTTGTAGAAGGCGCAATACGCCTGCAGTTCGCTCAGCGCGGCGGCCACGTTGGGCTCGCTGGGGTGACCCTGCAGGTCGATGTAGAAAAAATATTCCCACTTGCCTGATTTGGCGGGGCGCGACTCGAAGCGCGTCATCGACACGCCGTGCTTCTTCAACGGCGTCAGCATGTCGTGCACCGAACCGGGCTTGTTGGGCACCGACACCACGATGCTGGTGCAGTCGCGCCCGGTGGCGTTCGGCGTGGCCAGCGTCTGCGGCAGGCAGATGATGGCAAAGCGCGTGCGGTTGTAGGCCTCGTCCTGGATGGCGTGCGACACGATGTGCAGGCCGAACTGCGCGGCCGCGCGATCACTGGCCAGCGCGGCCCAGGCCGGGTTGGCCGCGGCCAGCCGAGCGCCCTCGGCGTTACTGGACACGGCCCGCCGCTCGGCGCCCGGCAGGTGCTCGCTGAGCCAGCCCTGGCACTGCATCAGCGCCTGGGGGTGCGCCAGCACCACCTCGATGTGGTCCAGCGAGTTGACCTGCCGCAGCAGGTTGTGACGCACCAGCAGGCTGACCTCGCCGATGACGTGAACCGGCGAATGCAGGAACAGATCGAACGAGCGGGCCACCACGCCTTCGGTGGTGTTCTCCATCCCCACCACGCCGAATTGCGCGGTGCCGGCGGCGGTGGCGTGAAAGACTTCATCGAAACTGCCGCAGTACACCAGGTTGGCGGCGCTGCCGAAGTATTCGATCGCCGCCTGTTCGCAAAACGTGCCTTGCGGCCCCAGGACGGCGACGCGTTGCGGCACTTCCAGCGCCAGGCAGGCGGACATGATTTCGCGCCAGATCGCCGCCACGTGGGCGTTTTGCAGCGGGCCCGCGTTGCCGGCCTGCATCTTCTGGATGACCTGCGCCACGCGATCGGGACGAAAAAACGGCGTGCCTTCCTGGCGCTTGAGCTCGCCCACCTGCTCGGCCACCGTGGCGCGCTGGTTGAGCAGCGTGAGCAACTGCGCGTCCAGGCTGTCGATCTGCGTGCGCAGCTGGGCCAGGGCTTCGGACTGGACGGGCGAGGGAGAGCTCATGCGGCGGTCGGGCGGAGAAGGGTCAAGGCGCACGCGCCGGATGGCGCGTGGCGGCAGTCGGGCGCAGGTGGCTTATTTCTTGGCTGGCGAGTTGCCGCCCGAGCCCGAGCCCCCGGCCGCGCCGACGATGCGGTTGGCGGCGCTTTCGAAGGTCTTCGCGCCGGCTTCCACCTGGCTGCGCGTGGCCTCGATGATGCGCTTGGCCCAGGCGTCGGTGGCGTCTGCCCCCAGGGCCTGGAGCTTGGCGCTGGCCGGCGACTCCATGTAGGCGATGATGGTCTTCATCTCGTCTTCCGACAATTTCTCCATGAAGATCGGCACCAGCGCCGCCTCGGCGGACTTGCCGACCTGGGCTTCGACCGCCTTGTGGGTGTTGTCGGCGAATTTCTTGAGCTCGACATCCAACTTGTCGCGCACGTCCTTCTGGCGGGCGGGCGGCACGGTTTCGTCCAGCCGCTGCGACCAGCCGGCCACGATCGGCTGCACCGCGCTGCCGGTGAGCTGGTCCGCCATGGTGGCGCCATCGGTTTTCAGTTGCAGTTGAGCCAGCTTGGTGGCCAGTGCCTTCTTGGCATCATTTTGGGCCATGGCGCCCGTGGATAGAGCGCAGAAAGCTACTAAAATAATAGCTGCTGGAATGCGGGGAAGAAGCATGTTCACTGGGTTACTCCGTTGGGGATTCCTGGGATGGATCGAGGGTCGGCTCCTGGGCATCGTTTTCGACGATGCGCTGCAAGCCGCTCAGTTGGGCGCCGTCGTCCAGCGCGATGAGCGTGACGCCTTGGGTGGCGCGGCCCATTTCGCGGATTTCGGCGACACGGGTGCGCACCAGCACGCCCTTGTCGGTGATCAGCATGATCTCGTCATCGCCGCGCACGAGCGTGGCGGCAACCACCTTGCCGTTGCGCTCGCTTTGCTGGATGGCGATCATGCCCTTGGTGCCACGACCGTGGCGTGTGTATTCGTTGATGTTGGTGCGCTTTCCGTAACCGTTTTCGGTTGCGGTTAGGACACTGTTGCGCGCGTTCGGTTCCGCGCTGTCGGCGGTGGTCTCGCCGTCGGCCACCAGCATGGCGATCACGCTCTGGCCTTCCTCCAGCGACATGCCACGCACGCCGCGCGCGTTGCGGCCCATGGGGCGGACGTCGTTTTCGTCGAAGCGCACCGCCTTGCCACCGTCGGAAAACAGCATCACGTCGTGCGCGCCGTCGGTGAGGGCGGCGCCGATCAGGTAGTCGCCCGCGTCCAGGTCGACGGCGATGATGCCGGCCTTGCGCGGGTTGCTGAATTCGGGCAGGGCCGTCTTCTTGACCGTGCCCATGGAGGTGGCCATGAAGACGTAGTGGTCGTCAGGAAAGTCGCGCATCTCGCCGGTGAGCGCCAGCACCACGTTGATCTTTTCGCCCTCTTGCAAGGGGAACATGTTGACGATCGGCCGCCCGCGCGAGCCGCGCGAGCCGGAGGGCACTTCCCACACCTTGAGCCAGTACAGGCGACCGCGATTCGAAAAGCACAGGATCCAGTCGTGCGTGTTGGCGATGAACAGCTGGTCGATCCAGTCGTCTTCCTTGGTCGCCGTGGCCTGCTTGCCGCGGCCGCCGCGCTTCTGGGCGCGGTATTCGGACACCGGCTGCGCCTTGATGTAGCCCGTGTGGCTGAGCGTCACCACCATGTCGGTGGGCGTGATGAGGTCCTCGGTGCCCAGATCCTGCGCGTGGTGCTCGACCGTGGAGCGGCGCGCGCCAGCCTTGGTCTGGCCGAACTCGACCTTCAGCGCCGTCAGCTCCTCGCCGATGATGATCGAGACGCGCTCGGGGCGCGCCAGGATGTCCAGCAGATCGTCGATCTGCGCCATCACGTCCTTGTACTCGGCGATGATCTTGTCCTGCTCCAGCCCGGTCAGGCGCTGCAGGCGCATCTGCAGAATCTCCTGCGCCTGGGTGTCCGACAGGCGATACAGGCCGTCGGACTGCATGCCGCACGCGCGCTCCAGGCCTTCGGGGCGGTAGTCGTCGGCATTGACCACCGCGCCGTCGGCCCGGCTGCGGGTGAGCATTTCCCGCACCAGCTGGCTGTCCCAGGCGCGCGCCATCAGCTCGGCCTTGGCCACCGGCGGGGTGGGTGATTCGCGGATGATGCGGATGAATTCGTCGATGTTGGCCAGCGCCACCGCCAGGCCTTCCAGCACGTGGCCGCGCTCGCGCGCCTTGCGCAGGTTGAACACCGTGCGCCGCGTGACGACTTCTCGCCGGTGCTGCAAAAAGACCTCGACCAACTCCTTCAGGTTGCACAGCCGCGGCTGACCATCGATCAGCGCCACCATGTTCATGCCGAAGGTGTCCTGCAGCTGGGTCTGCTTGTACAGGTTGTTGAGTACCACCTCGGGCACTTCGCCGCGCTTGAGCTCGATCACCAGGCGCATGCCGGATTTGTCGGACTCGTCCTGGATGTGGCTGATGCCTTCGAGCTTTTTCTCGTGCACCAGCTCGGCCATGCGCTCCTGCAGCGTCTTCTTGTTAACCTGGTAGGGCAGCTCATCGACGATGATGGCCTGGCGCTGGCCGCGGTCGATGTCCTCGAAATGCACCTTGGCGCGCATCACCACGCGCCCGCGGCCCGCGCGGTAGCCGTCGCGCACGCCCTGCATGCCGTAGATGATGCCGCCGGTGGGGAAGTCCGGCGCGGGCATGATTTCCATCAATTCGTCGATGCTCGCCTGCGGGTGGTGCAGCAGGTGCAGGCAGGCATCGACCACTTCGTTGAGGTTGTGCGGCGGGATGTTGGTGGCCATGCCCACCGCGATGCCGCCCGAGCCGTTGACCAGCAGGTTGGGCAAACGCGTGGGCAGCACCAGGGGTTCCTGCTCGCTGCCGTCGTAGTTGGGGCCGAAGTCGACGGTTTCCTTGTCGATGTCGGCCAGCATCTCGTGGGCGATCTTCGACAGGCGAATTTCGGTGTAACGCATGGCGGCGGCGTTGTCGCCGTCCACCGAGCCAAAGTTGCCCTGACCGTCCACCAGCATGTGGCGCAGCGAAAAATCCTGCGCCATGCGCACGATGGTGTCGTACACCGCGCTGTCGCCGTGCGGGTGGTACTTGCCGATCACGTCGCCGACGATGCGCGCCGATTTCTTGTACGGCCGGTTCCAGTCGTTGTTCAGCTCGTGCATGGCGTAGAGCACGCGCCGGTGCACGGGCTTCAAGCCATCGCGGGCATCGGGCAGGGCGCGGCCCACGATCACGCTCATGGCGTAATCCAGGTAGCTTCGCCGCATCTCCTCTTCCAGACTGATCGGGAGCGTTTCTTTGGCGAATGAATTCATATATGCAACGACAAGGAGAACAACAGGGTGGATCCCCGGCGGACGAAAGCGGTCGATTCTAGGCGCAATGCATTGTGGTTTCTTGGCAACAATCCGTGGAAATTGAGCCCCAGTGTGACGCGCTCAAGCCCCGTTCCGCCAGGAATGCACTAGCACGTGTGGCACAATCGTCTCAACGTTTTCGGTGGTGGTCACTTGAAGCGTCCGATTTATCGCAGCCCGGCTGCGGCTTTTTTCCCATGAGGAGAACCATGAAGAAACTGAACAAAGTAGCGATCATGTTCGCTGTTGCAACTGTGGCTGGTTCCGCCTTCGCAGCCGGTTCGACGATCAATTCCGACAACTGGCGCAACGGCCACGGCAATCTGATCTGGAAGAACGGCACCAACGAGCTGTGCTGGCGTGATGCCGGCTGGACGCCCGCCACCGCCGCTCCTGGCTGTGATGGCGCGCTCGAGGCGCCCAAGGCGGCCGCCCCGGCGCCGGCCGCTGCCGCGCCTGCGCCCGCGCCTGCAGCCGCTCCGGCCCCTGCTCCGGCCCCTGCTCCGGTCGCCGCCCAAAAGGTCACCTACGCGGCTGATGCCTTCTTCGATTTCGACAAGTCGGTGCTGAAGCCCGAAGGTCGCGCCAAGCTGGACGATCTGGTCAGCAAGATCCAGGGCATCAACCTGGAAGTGATCATCGCCGTGGGTCATACCGACTCCGTCGGCAGCGATGCTTACAACCAGAAGCTGTCGGTGCGTCGTGCCGAAGCCGTGAAGGCGTATCTGATCTCCAAGGGTATCGAGCGCAACCGCATCTACACCGAAGGCAAGGGCGAGAAGCAGCCTGTGGCCGACAACCGCACCGCTGAAGGCCGTGCGAAGAACCGTCGCGTTGAAGTCGAAGTGGTCGGCACGCGCGCCGCAAAATAATCCGAATCTCATCCCTGGATGATCGGTAGGCCTTGGGAGCGGAAGCTCCCAAGGCTTTTTTGCATTTGGTGCGTCAACGGCTTGTTTGATCGGTATGTTGGGCTCGGCAGTCACCCAGGCGCTCGGTGGCCTGTTGCTGTCCGCAGTGGCTTTGGCGGCATCGGCGCAGGATGGCGAACTGCGGCGGTGCGAGTTCCGTGAGCACACACAAACGGTCGTCGAGGGTCAGTCCCCTGTCTTGCACGTCATCCTGTCGCCCCGCATGCCCTATGCCCTGAAGGAGTGGCGGCGCATGGCGAGTGTCGGGCAACAGGCAGGATGGCGTGTGATGGCCTTCCGCGATCCCCAGGTGCCTGATGCTGAATGGCAGGCGGCCACGGTCGCCGGTGACCTTCAACCGTGGCGCGGCATGCCGCCCATGGATCTCTCGGTGGCGCAGGCATGCCGAATGCTCAATCATGCGCCGACGGTCGTGTTGAGCCGTTGTGGGCGCGTGCATCCCTGGCCGGTCTGGGGCGTGATGCCTGATGCCGCCTGGGCACATGTTCTGGCGGCCCGCCGCGCTGATCTGGAGGCGCAGCCATGTCCTTGATTCAGGTTCGTTTCGTGCTGGGGTCGATGGTGTTGGCGAGTGCGGCGGTCACCGCATCGGCCCTGGCGGAGGGTGCGGCAGACCAGGCGTGCATCGCCCATGTCGCCTATCTGCCGCTCGATGTGGCTACGGTGGGCAAGGATGACGCTGGCGTGGCGGCTCTCGGCACCTATGAGCGCATCAGCCCTGACGGCCGGTTTG